>Ga0310120_10001769_pt1 | contig 16139 bp, 16 predicted proteins | sample CB27_AW_983_MG_FD_203506 | JGI IMG/M metagenome (GOLD analysis project Ga0310120, IMG submission 203506) | Marine microbial communities from Western Arctic Ocean, Canada - CB27_AW_983 | ecosystem: Environmental > Aquatic > Marine > Oceanic | place: Canada: Western Arctic Ocean | collected...
CTTATAGAAGCCGTATCTTTCCTGGTTATATTGGTTCAAGTAGCGACAAGTTTTCTATCTTCAACATTGAAGAGTTAGCCACTCTATACCACTTCCCTAGTATCAGTGTTGGTGCTCCTAATATTACCTCTGTTGATTTCAAAAAAGGTGCTCCGCCAAGCAACCTTCCTACCGAATAAGGTATAATTAAAATAATGGAAAATATCACTACTTTAGGCGAAACTATTTTTCGTAATCAGGCTAAAAATTTTGGTATTAAAACCGACGATCGTCGGCGTCATATTTATGTTCTTGGAAAGACTGGTGTAGGTAAGTCTACCTTGTTAGAGAACATGATTATTAATGACATCCAGGCTGGTGAGGGTTTGGCTTTCATAGATCCTCATGGAGACTCAGCAGAGAAGATTCTCAGCTTTATTCCAGAAAATAGAGTGGATGATGTTATCTACATCGATCCTTCTGACACCATGTTTCCAATCGCCTTCAATCCTTTAGAAGAGGTAGGGGAGGATTATCGTCACTTGGTGGCTTCCAGTATGATGGGAGTTTTTGAAAAGATTTGGGCTGATGTTTGGTCAGCACGAATGAAATATATTCTAAACAACACTCTTTTAGCTCTTCTAGAATATCCTGGTACTACCTTGCTAGGTATTTTAAGAATGCTTAACAATCCCAAGTATCGAAAGGAGATTGTGGATAACTTAAAGGACCCTATTATCAAAAGCTTCTGGGTTGATGAGTTCTCTAAATATAGCCAACGTTTTGAATCAGAAGCCACCGCCGCTATTCAAAACAAAGTTGGTCAACTAACCTCTAATCCTTTGGTGCGTAACATGTTGGGTCAATCACACTCCTCTATCAATATGAGGGAGATAATGGATGGGAAGAAGATCTTGATAGTTAACTTGTCCAAAGGCAAGATTGGTGAGGATAACTCTGCTTTGTTAGGTGCTATGATCATTACCAAGCTTCAATTGGCTGCTATGTCTCGAGTTGATATACCTGAGGAAGACAGAAAAGACTTTCATCTTTATGTTGATGAGTTTCAAAACTTTGCAACAGAATCTTTTGCCAATATTCTTTCCGAGGCTCGTAAGTATCGCCTCTCTTTGATACTAGCTAACCAGTACTTGAGACAATTAGATGATGAGGGCAAGAGTACTATTCGTTCAGCTATTTTTGGTAACGTGGGAACAATGATCATCTTCAGGATTGGAGCTGATGATGCTGAGTTTGTAGAGAAGGAGTTTATGCCAGAGTACGAGGCTACCGACCTGGTCAACCTCTCTAAATATCATATTTATATAAAACTAATGATTGATGGGGTGGCTTCACGGCCCTTTGCTGCCAAGACTATCGCCCCTCATATCAAGTCTGATAAGGATTATAAGGATGTCATTATTGAAAACAGCCGGAGTCGTTACAGCGTGGCCAAAGAGAAGGTGGAAGAGAAGATAGCTAAAGAATGGTTAGGCGATGGTAGTCCAGCTGAAGATAAGATTAGACGTAAGGGAGAAAAATCTCTTAAAGAAGCTCTTAAGCCAAGAAAGGAGAGCAAGTCAAAGCAATATCCTAAAAAGAAAAAAGTTGAGGTTAATATAGATGCTTTACGGAGTGCTTTAGAAGGAGCTTTAAAGAACAACAATGAATCAGAGGAGAAAATAACTGAGGAGGGTTAGTTAGCTTTTTTTACTCGCTCTACATACTCGCCACTATCAGTATTGATCCTGATAACATCCCCTGTATTAACAAATAGGGGTACATTAACTTTAGCGTCAGTTTCTAAAATAACCGGTTTCTTACCACCAGTAGCTGTATCACCCTTATCACTTGGTGGGGCACTTTTAACTTTTAAATCTACTTTAATCGGTGGTTTTATATTAATAACTTGGTTTTTGAACATAACAGCCTCTACCTTAGAGTTATTTTTTAAAAAATGACCAGTATTACCAATCACTTCTTCAGTTAAAGAAAAACGCTTGCTAGGATCTTCTAACTCACTAAACCAATATTCACCACGATGATTGTATAAATATTTAACATCTACTTTTTCAACCTCAGCCTCCTCAAAGTTCTCATTAGAGTGAATACTCTTGCTTAAAATCTTCCCGTTAATCAGGTTTTTCATTTTTGATTGAACCACTCCTTTTTGGCGTTGCATCTTGGAGAAGGAATATTCCAAGATTTCATATGGCTGACCATCAACCACAATCACTCTACCAGGTTTTAATTCTGTGTATGAAAGCATAATTTATATTACAAATAAAAAACCACTCTTCCCAGCCCAGAGTGGTTTTGGATTGGTTAGTGATAACCAATCTCTTTGAGGGCTCGCCAGTAATTGATGTTAGGACGAATGTCTTCCATCAACGACCTGTTATGCGAGTGTTTCCTAAGGAAATCCTGGACTTCCTTTGCTTCTAGATCATTGTATTGATCGAGAAGCTTACGGAAAGCAGAAGCCAATACTGACTTCGAGTGGTGAGAAGAAATCTCTGACATGATCGCACTCCTTTTCTGAACTAGAGTCAGAACCACTCTGCCTTGAAATGGTACTACATTTAAAGTATCCTGACATGACTAATATGTCAATGTCAAAAAACAAGAAAACCATCTTTGTTGCCCTTTCAGGTGGCGTTGATAGTTCGGTCACTGCCGCTCTATTACAAGAGCAGGGTTTTGATGTAGTTGGTTGTCATATCAAGTGCTTTAATATTGATGGTTGTGGGGTTAAAGATGCTGAAGATGCTCGTCGAGTAGCGGAGCAATTAAACATCCCTTTTTATGTTTTTGATCTTGAGCAGGAGTATAAGGACAGGGTGGTTAAGTATATGGTGGATGGCTACCGCCAAGGTCTTACTCCTAATCCAGATGTCATGTGTAACAAGGAGATCAAGTTTGGTCTTTTCTTGGAAAAAGCCTTATCTCTAGGGGCTAATCAGATCGCTACCGGTCACTACGTTGCTCTCAAGGATGGCTGTTTATATCAGGCGGAGGATAAGAATAAGGATCAGTCATACTTTCTTTGGACCTTAACTCAGGACCAGCTACAGCACTGCCTTTTCCCTTTAGGTGCCTATACCAAAGATCAAGTTAGAAAAATGGCTCAGAAATATAACCTCTTAACTTCAGAGAAGAAGGATTCTCAAGGTATTTGCTTCTTAGGACAGGTCTCTTTGACGGACTTTTTGAAAGACTACATTCCAGCTAAAAAAGGTTTGGTTTTGAGCACTAGTGGTGAGTCGGTTGGTCAACATGATGGCGCTCATTTTTATACTATCGGTCAGCGTCATGGTTTGAATTTAGGTGAGTTAAGTAACACGCCTCATTATGTAGCAGAGAAGGATGTGAAGAGTAATACTATTACCGTAGCAGAGGGAAGTGATCATGAGGATTTATTCAGGGATCAGATAGAGTTAATTGATATTCATTTTATTAAAGAATCACCTCAACAAAAAGAGGTGTTAGCTCGCCTTCGTTATAGACAGCCTTTATTTAAAGCTCAATTGGAGGGTAATAAGCTTATCTTTTCTGAGCCACAGAAGTTTATCGCTCCCGGTCAATCAGCCGTTTTTTATGACACCCAAGGTCAGATGTTAGGCGGAGGTGTAATTGCCTAAATCAAGTAAATATCCTATCATTTTATCAATGAGAATCTTAACTGGTGAGATTGGTGAACATGAGGGGAAAGAGGTCACTTTAATGGGCTGGGTCTCGGTTAGACGAGATCACGGTAAACTTATTTTTATCGATCTTCGAGATAGAAAAGGATTAGCACAATGTGTTTTCTTTGCTAAAGATAAAATTCTTTTTGGTCAGGCAGAACAGTTACGTCCCGAGTGGGTTATCAAAATCACTGGTGATGTTAGTAAACGACCAGAAAAACTTATCAACCCTGATATGGCTAGTGGTAAGTGGGAGATTGTTGTGAAAAATATAGAAATCATTAGTGAGGCTGAAACGCCACCTATCGCTATCGATAGTGATGGTTTCGAGATTGGTGAAGAAAGTCGTCTCAAGTATCGCTATCTTGATTTACGCCGACCTCGATTGCAAAACAACTTACGCATGAGACACAAGATCAGTCACTTTATCCGCAACTATCTGACTGATGATGATTTTGTAGAGATCGAGACCCCTATTCTTTCTAAGTCAACTCCTGAGGGTGCTCGAGACTTCTTGGTGCCTTCTCGAATTCACAACGGTAAATTTTATGCCCTTCCTCAATCACCACAACAATACAAACAGTTATTGATGGTGGCTGGTTTTGAGAGATATTTCCAACTACCCCGTTGCTTCAGAGATGAGGATCTTCGAGGCGATCGTCAACCCGACTTTACCCAGCTAGACATCGAACTTAGTTTTTCTAATGAAGAAGAGATTATGAATCTGGTAGAGGAGTTGATGATCAAGCTGGTCAAAGATCTTTATCCTAACAAGAAGATTCAGAAGACTCCTTTTCCTCGTCTCACACACAAAGAGGTGATGAAGAAGTATAAATCCGATCGACCCGACCTAAGAAATAATTCGGATGATCCTGATGAGTTAGCTTTTGCTTTTGTAGTTGATTTCCCAGCCTTTGAATACAAGGAGGGTGACAAGCGTTGGGGCGCCATGCACCACCCCTTTACCCAGCCTAAGGTCAAAGATGCAAAAGAGCTTAAAAAAGCCTTTGCTGACGATCCTGGGAAGATCCTGGCCCATCAGTATGACTTGATCCTTAATGGATATGAGATTGGTGGTGGTTCTATTCGTATTCACGACCCCAAACTACTCCAAACCTCTTTTGAGGTGTTGGGTAACAAGCCAACTGAGGTTAAAGCCAAGTTCGGTCATATTCTAAAGGCTTTCGATTATGGCGTACCACCTCATGGAGGTATTGCTTTAGGGCTTGACCGATTGGTCGCTATCCTTAATAATGAGCCTAATATTCGTGAAGTTATTGCTTTTCCAAAGACAGGTGAGATGCAAGATTTAATGATGAGTTCACCTAGCGAGGTCTCAGTCGAACAGTTGGAAGAGCTTGGCTTAGAAATAAAAAAGAAAAAGAAATGAAAAGTATGAGATTAGCAGTAAGTGTTCTATTAGGATTATTTTTAATTGGTTTAGCTTTCGGCCTACCAGCCTTTGCCCGATATCAAAAAAGAGCTGATGCTCATAATGAGGTATTGGTTAATGAGATTAGAATCAAACAACAAGAGCAATTGATTCAGGTAGAGAAGCAAAATGCTGAAATTAGAGTTGAAGAGGCTAAAGGAATAGCTCAGAGTCAAAAGATTATTAATCAATCATTAAATGATCAATATCTTCAGTATCTAGCTATCAAGGCTCAAGAGAAGATGGCCCGAAGTCCAAATCACACTCAAATCTATATTCCTTCTGGAATTAATGGCATCCCTTTAATTAAAGCTATAAGGTAAAAAATAAAATGAAAAATGAAAAAACTCTCGTGGTTATCAAACCCGATGGAGTACAACGATCTTTAATTGGAGAAATCATTCAACGCTTCGAAAGAAGCGGTCTTAAATTAATAGGCCTTAAAATGACCGTTCCTACAGTAGAGATGATTGAACAACACTATACTGTTAATCCAGAATGGAAAAAGAATGTTGGGGAAAAGTCTATTGAGGCTTATAAGAAAAAAGGACATCAACCACCCTCTGAAGATCCAATGGTAATTGCTAATCAAGTATTAGATAGCCTTAAAAAATATATTTCTTCTGGGCCAGTTATAGCTATGGTTTGGCAGGGTATGCACGCGGTGGGAGTAGTTAGAAAAATAACTGGTGCTACCGAACCTCTTTCTTCTGATGTGGGCACCATTAGGGGTGACTACACCATCGACTCCTATCAGGTCTCTGACATTGATGGCAGAGCGGTTAGAAATCTGATCCACGCCTCTGGTGATGTTGATGAGGCTCAAGCCGAGATCAAGCTTTGGTTTAATGAGCAAGAACTCCTCAACTATCGTCATATTCAAGAAGCTATCCTTTACGATGTTAATTTAGACTGTATTCTAAAATAACTTCCTTTAATTGCTTATTTTTGCTATAATGTTGGCAGAATCCTGTTTTTAATATTCCAGGTCAATCCTATTTTTTTGGGGGATCAGCATGTGTTAGTTCTGTGGAATTAGCCCGAGATCATACCCACCCTAGTAACTAGCTGGAATCACCAAGAACAGGGTTCTTTGTTTATGGATACAAAGAATATCAGAAATTTTGTTATTATCGCCCACATTGATCATGGAAAGTCGACCTTAGCTGATCGACTGCTTGAAGCTACCGAAACCGTCTCTGAGCGCCAATTACAACCTCAATATCTTGATCAGTTAGAATCAGAGAGAGAAAGGGGTATTACCATCAAGATGGCGCCCGTTCGGATGATCTACCAGGATTATATCCTGAACCTTATCGATACACCTGGTCACTCCGATTTTTCATACGAAGTCTCTAGAGCTCTAGCTGCTGTTGAAGGAGCTGTTTTATTAGTTGATGCAGCTCAAGGTATACAAGCTCAGACCTTGGCTAACTTCGAGGCTGCTAAAAAGGCTGGTCTCAAAATTATTGGTGCTGTGACCAAGATAGATCTGAAACCAGCTCACTTGGAAGACACTATCGACACCTTAGCCGATCTTTTAGAGGTTGATGCCAGTGAGATTATTAAGGTTTCCGGCAAGACGGGGGAGGGGGTAGAGGAGTTATTGAGTCATATTATTAAAGACATCCCCGCTCCTCAGGCTGGTAGTGAGGATAATCAGGCTCTCATCTTTGACTCCTATTATGACGAACATAAAGGAGTAATTGCTTTTGTTAGAGTTTTTTCTGGTCGGTTCGACCCCTCTAAGACTATTCAGTTTGTAGCAACCAACTCTTCAACCAAGATTAAGGAGTTAGGATATTTTCAACCTAAATACACCCCTTCTAAGCAGTTAGCTAATGGTGAAATAGGCTATATTGCTACTGGCATTAAAGACCCTAACCAGATCAAGATAGGTGATACTATTACCCTGAAAGAGAAACCAGCTACTGCTTTAGCTGACTATCAAGAACCTCAACCGGTAGTATTCGTTTCTTTTTATCCTCAAGATAACAATGATTTTGATAATTTAAAGCAGGCTTTAGCCAAGTTACAGTTAAACGACTCCTCTTTGGTTTTTGAGCCCGACTCTAGCGAATTACTAGGCAGAGGTTTTCAGAGTGGTTTTCTTGGTCAGCTTCACTTTGAGATTATCGCTGAAAGATTAGCTAAAGAGTTTGATTTAGAAACCGTGCAAAGCTTTCCTTCTGTGCAGTATCGGGTGAAGACCAGATCAGGTATGGAAGATATTAATAGTCCTAAAGACTTCCCTGACGAATATATTGAAGCTCAAGAACCGATGGTTCAATTAGAGATTATCGCTCCTTCTGAGTATTTAGGGGGTGTTATGTCCTTAGCTGAAGTTTTTCGTCTTAGTGACTTTGAGACTGAGAATTTAGGTAATCGGATGTTAATAAAAGCTAAATTGCCTTTAGCCGATCTGATTAGTGATTTTGATGACAAGCTAAAGTCTTTGTCCGAAGGCTACGCTTCTCTCAGTTATGAACTAATTGGTTATCAAACTAATGAGTTAGAGAAGTTAGAGATCTTGGTAGCCGGTTTTGTAGTACCTGGCTTAACTCGTATTCTACCTAAAGACAGAGTGGAACGAGAAGCTCGAGTTACCGTAGAGAAGCTTAAAGAGCTCCTTCCTCGTCAACAATTCAAGCAAGCCTTGCAAGCCAAGGCTCATGGTCAGATTATCGCTCGAGAAACCATCCCAGCGTTTCGTAAAGATGTTACCGGCTACCTCTATGGTGGTGACCGGACTAGAAAGATGAAATTATGGAAAAAACAACAGAAGGGTAAGGCTCGTTTGCAGGAAAGAGCTGACAAGACTCAAGTTCAGATCCCCGCCTCTATTTTTAAAGAGTTGTTGAAGAAATAGCTTATACACACTCTATTTTTAATTTTAAATAGTATAATCAAGTTACAACATAAAAAAAGAAGCAATCCATCGGGATTGCTTCATATTTATACTAGAGGATAAGTTTCCCAATACCACCACCAGAAAAGCTGATAGCCCCAGATGCTGGCGAGAGTAGTTACCACCCCTAGAAGGAAGTAAATGATATTCTTTTTCATCATCTTCTCCTGAAATATGTAAAGATTCAATAACCTCTTTAAACTATATAATAAAAATCTAATTTTGTCAATACATGAAAGTTAAGGATAAAAAGAATAATTCTGTTATAGCAGGGTTAGTTTTGTTTTTAATAATTATTATCTTTGGTCAACAAGGTAATACTTTTGCAGGTGCCACTGATATGGGGGTTGCTGAAAAACCAACTATAGCTGAGTTGAAACTAGTTTTGGAAGAGGGATATGAAATGATTAAGGGCAAGGGTGGAGCTTTGGAATATGTTGAAGAACAGATAAAACAGCAAGAAGCAGATATTAAGACCGCTAATAAGCTTCCTTTTCCGTTTACTGGGATTGGTAATAAAGTTAGAGAGGCTGCAATTAAGATTTTGAAAAAAATAAAGCTATTAATGGAGAATATAAATAAAAATATAATAAAGCTCTACGATCTTCTTAAAAAGCTCGAAAATGATCAAAATAAGCTTAAACCTGCCGATAATGAACAGATAAAGAGCTTAGTAAAATTAATTAATAGTGATCTTAAAAAAATAGATTTTGAATTAAATAAATTTAATGATCCTTTATTTTTTATAACGAATCCTTTCACTTTCCGAAAGAAAGATCTTATTGAAGATGAGAGACCTGCTCTTGCATTAGCCCAACAAAAAGTTGGCGATACGAGGAGTCGGCTTAAGAGGTTTGAGGGCGGTGTTATTAAGTCAATGCCAATGCCGGGTAGTGAGCCACTTGAACCTATTAAACAACCTGATAAACCACCTGTTATAGAACCTGTTAAACCAGGAGCTCCTGCTACTGAAGCACAATTAAAAGAACTTAGAGAAGCGCAGGAGCTATTAAAAAATGTTGAGAAGTGGGTTGAGGAAGCAAGGAAAAAAAGAAAAATGAAACCATAAAAAGATCACAAGTAAGATGACTGTTAAAGCAAAAAAAATAAATAAGATCATTTGGTTAATTATTACTATCTCAGTGGTATTTTTACTGTTTGGAACAGAAAGGGACTTTCTTCAAGCTGAAGAGAAAGAAAATGAAGTTCTTGTACTTCACGAGGTTAATGAATATGGTGTAATCACCTCTATAGGAGTTTATAAGCTTATATGGAGTGATAAATCGACGATAACGTTTAAAATAAATATCAAGTTAAATGATGGAAAAAAACAGTTACAGACGTTCACTTGTCCTTTTGACGCAAGTATAGAGTTTGATTCAGAAAATATTCCTCCCAAACTGATTGCCGAATGTATTAGGCATTATTATAAAGAAACACATAATGTTGAGGTAACTGTTAAATTTAAAGGTTTAGACAAGATTTTTACGAGACCCTTAACAAGTGAAGAGGCGGAAAAGCTAATTAATGAAATAAAAGAAAGGATACAAGCATTATTAGATGAATATGATGAACTCACTCAAGATGACCGCCCCCAACAACCAATCATTCCTAAAGAATCTCTATTCCCCACACCAACAAGCGAAAGAGTAAGGATAATAGGAGTTCGTCCATACCCCATTGATGAAGAGTAAATAATGATTTAAAAATACCAACCTCTATTTTTAAAGAGTTGTTGAAGAAGTTACTTATACACAAGTACTTGTGCTTTGAAAGTTGTATAATTAGTGTAGTCCTAATAAAAAACCCGCCATATTTCAGACGGGTATGTGAGTCGAAGAAGATGAGTCAGTCCTTTTTCTTTTGAGATCTAAAAGGATTAAACTTTCTAAATCCAAATGGATCTGACTCCAGTCTAAGTTCGTTGAGTCCTTTGGCAGCTTTGCCAAAATCATTCAAAACCTTAGCCTGTTTCTCCAGCAACTTCACTCTTTTGTGAATGTCTTTGACTGTTTGTGTTGGAACCGGATCAACCTTTTTGACCTCTTTCGCTGCTTGAAAGACTTCATTAGCAGGTTGGAAGAAGAAGGGGAAACCGATAGCCATACCAACAAGCAAAATACGCATACACAACTCCTTTTGAGCTTGAGGAATGATTTGTTTTCAAAAGGTTCTAAAAAAATATTATCACAATGAAACGTTTTTGTCAATATGTAGTTATAATAACGCTTATTTTTGCTTTTGCTTTACCATCGGTAGTACCGGCTCAAGTTGGAAGTAATCCGCTTTCGCAATTTTTGGGAGACGCCGATGACATAAAAAAAATGGTTGATAAGGCTATTAATCAGGCCGTGCTTAACATGGCAAGATTTGAATTAAAAATGCCTCTTCTTCCCAAGGTTGATGTTAATCTTCTTGAAAAAGATAGTGATGTTATCCTAATAAACATTGCCATCGCCCACTTTAAAATATTATTTGAGAAAAATGCTCGAGAAAAACTCAAGGATCTCCCTGGTCTTAAAGAAGAAGAAATAAAGAAAATTATTGCAGATAGTTGGGATGAGACCCTGAAAAAAATCAAAAAAATCATTGAGGATAGTCTTAATCAGGCTCGCGAAGAAATCAGAATCACAATCGAAAATATTAAAGAGTGTATTACCAAGGAGTTGCAGTGCCTGAGACCAAAGTTAGAAGGTATAGTAGATAATCTGACGGATCAAATCACCGATGCTTTAAAAGATCAGGTTATACTTAGAACTAGAGATGTTTTTTTGAAGGAGCTAGCAAAATTAAGAGCTGACATACCTGGTTTCCGAGTGGACATTAATAAATTAATATATGAACCTCAGAATGCACTTGTTAGGCAGACAGTAATTCCATTTCCCCTTTTTAGAATAGCTATTGATACAAGAGCCTTTGCTTTCATAGTTCCTAAAATTAGAACAGGAATATATAAAGCTAATATGCTAACCTCTTTTGGTATTCAAATTAGTAACCTACTATTCGAATTAGAGAATGAGATGAGAAAAATTGCTGATATTATGGTACAAGCTCCTGATGACGCTGGCGAACAACTAGCTGCTATAAAAAATGTAATAGGATTTAAGCTGAATACCGTCATAAATTTACTTAAGCAATACTTAGCAAATCTACCACCACCACCAGCCTTAGCTGAGGAAAGAAAAGCTCTTAAAGATGCTATTACCTTAGCTGAGACGGCAAGACTATACATAGCAAATCTTAAGGTTGAAGATCTCGGGGAATTGATTGAAGAAGTTGGTAAGATAGAAGCAAAAAGATTAAAAGCACTCGAAGCTGAACTTGAAGCTATAGAGGCGGCAATACAAGAAAGCCAAGATCTCATAGATGAATTACCTACCCTTAGTGAAGAAAAATTAAGAAAATTATTGGAAGAATTAGAAGAAGATTCTAAATGAAAAAGAAGAAAGACATAAAAGATATTCTAGGTATAGTAATACTAATTTTATTAGTAGTTTTTGTTTACAACCTTTTTAATTCCCCCGGCATCAAGGTTGAAGCTGCACCATTAAAAACAGATCTACCAAAGACAAGGATTGATCGTTTTGTAGAACCTTATATCTTATGGCTAAATCGTCTAAAGGGAGAGGGGAAGCCTGTTACTACCCAGTTTCCGGAAGAAGTAGTTAATTATATAGAAGAAGTTAAAGCGAGGGGCCCATTTAATGATAAAGACAAACAAAAAATAGTTAGATTATTGAAAAAAATTAGAGAAGCTCAACGAGACGCAATTAGAAAAAGATTAATTGATAGAATAAAAGAGCAGTTAGATAAAATCAGACCAGATAAAGATCAGATTGAAAATCCAGATGATCCGGGGACTCCTTTTCAAAGAATATCTTTTAAAGACTATCTCAGAAGAGAATACACTAATAAATCAGGAAAACCATTTTATGAAAAGTTTGACAATAAATTTGATAAGTTAGGATCATTCGCTTTCTTAACTGCGGATGATAAGCTTTCTCTCGAAGCTTGTTATCCTGAATATTCAATATTAATTGGTTCGGCTTACATATTCCCGCCTTCATTAACAACGCTTGGTAGTGTATTGGTGCCTCCTTTAAGTACCATTGTACCTAGTGATTTTGATAAGATAGTAGCTATTTTGAAGAAACATGAGGAAGCATGGGAGAAGCTACCAGGTGCTGATCCTCTCTTTCAGCCTGTACCTCAGCCTGACCTTCAAAATCCTGCTAAGCCTTGCCCTGATTCTGCACCTTATCCTGATTCTGTACCTCAGCCTGAACTTCAAAATCCTGCTCAGCCAAAAGTCAGCGACCCAAGCGTTATAAAGAAATTGGAGCAACTTGAGGAAGAAATTGACGCAGTTATAAATAACGGTTCAAATGAATAAGAAAAGTAATAATTATATATTTCCTATACTGATTATAGCCCTCCTTCTTTTGGGTATTTATATGACTATGAATGATTATCTTTTTCTTGATAGGGAGGGGGCTATATTTGCTCAGGAGGCACTTGGTAATATCTCAAAGATTGATGTTAGTGAAGAAGGAGATGAAATTACAGTGACGTATTGTATTGCGGATGCGTGTATGATAAAAAAGTTTAATAAATCTTATTTTAAAGATCAAGAGCTTATTGATAGGCTTAGAATATTAATAGAAGAGGTGAATAAACTTGGGTTGGGTGGCATTGACGAAGAGAGCAAAGAGAGTAAAGCTGAACTGCTAAAGAAAGCAGAAGCGAGGTTACAGGAATTAATCAAGGCAAGAGAGGAGTTTTTCAAAGATGAGATTGAAAAGGCAGATGATTCTGCTACTCCTTCTCAAGAAATATCTTTTGAAGACTATCTCATAAAAAAATACACTGATAAATCAGGAAACCCATTTTATGAAAAGTTTCCGGATAATATAGATGAATCAACAGGGATTTATAAGCCCTTGCCTTTATTATCTCAAGGAGATATAGAAACGCTTGTAGCTAATTATCCTGGATATGACATATTCCTTGATACTTATTATAAATTGCTTGTAGCTATTGATAAAGCTGGAAAAGAAAGGCCTGGTAAGTTGTTCGCTTTATGGATTGTTCATCCTTATCTAACTGAGATTAAAGATAGTGATTATGAGAAGATAGTAGAAATTTATAATACACATAAGGAAGCATGGGAGAAGCTAACAGGTGCTAAACCCCAACCTAAACCCCAACCTAAACCCCAACCTAAACCCCAACCTAAACCCCAACCTAAACCCCAACCTAAACCCCAACCTCCTAAAAGCCCAACAATAATAATTTATTCTGGGTCTAATTGCAGCTACTGTATTACATTAAAAAACGCCTTGGATCAAAGGTATAATAATTGGAGAACCGTTATCGATTACCGCCCTAATGGACCTTACCCCAAGTTTGTTGATACGATACCTTATATAATAATTAATGGCGTAAGAGCAGGTTCGCCTGGTTTGATGCAGGAATTAGATAAACTAAAAGATAAATAATGATCAACAACCCTTTATTTAGAAAGTTTAAAGAAAACTCTCTCTGGTGGGTTTTAATTGCTGTTTTTCTGTTAATGCTAGTGGTTGTAACTGTTGATACGGGGATTGGCATAACTCCGACTGTTAAAGTAATAGCTTATGAAGAGGAATATAGAGTAGAGTCAGAAAACATAAATGGGGTAGATTATATTTTTATATTTGATAGAAATGATAAGTTCATTGATGTATTTAGAGTAACACCGGAACTAATAACTGATAAAGAGAGGCAATATTTAAAAGATGAGTATAAGATTGATATTGATAATCTCATACCAACAAACCCCCCTTCTATTAGACTTCCTGCTACCCCCACTCCTAAGACAGAATCAGGCCCCCAGCTTTCTTTTGAGGAATTTTTAAAAGACCTTCCCAAATGGAATAAATTAGTTGATTAATCAAATAAATAGTTTTCCCCAATTAATTATTAGGTAATAAATGATATAATTTAAATACCAAAATGAAATCAAAGGTAAAAAATCCAAACGGATTAGTCTGGTTAATAGTAGTCCTTTTAGTTGTTTTATTTTTATTTAATAGCAGCACTCAACAAGATGATGTGATTGTGGGGGCTTTTGAAAATACATTTATTCAACAAGATGAGAGAGCTCTTAATAGAGAGAGTAAGCCAGTTGATCCTCCTGTAGTAACGTCCCGACCTAGCCCAGTAAAAAACAAAGGAAACATCTTTTTAGATCCCCATTATAGAACTAAAGAAGGCTTAACCTTAGAAAATCACTTCAAAAAATATCTTGGAGCTGATTATAAAGATTATTTTAATATTTATAATTACCCAGGTCCTATAAGATATAGAAAAGTATTTCATTTCTTCCCCCTTCCTGGTTATAAACAGGTACCAATTAGGACATTCACTCCATTAGGAGAGCTAGATAAAGCTTTAGAAATAGCTCAAAAAATTAAAGCAGATTATGAAAAAAGGTTGAATCAATCTCAGGCATCTCCTAGGCCAAAACCTTCTCGCCCAGAACCTCCTTTACCAGTAGGTAAAAAGGATCCAGGAATCATGTATTCAGACCCAACCAAGCCATTTGAATTCCCTAAGTAGTAAATTATATTTATGAAAAATAAAAATAAAAAAATAGTCTTTTATCTCTCATTAATACTCTTTATATTAATAATCTATCCAAAATTACCTGAAGAAAAACGAGTTCGAGCTCAGGGCTTCGATATTAGTGGAGGTATTTACGTTCAGCTTGAAATTACTCCCGGTGACTTTAGGCCGGTTCTTTATCATTATCCTGATCAGCACAAAAAAGGAAGGCCTTATGTTTATCCGGTTGGTAGCATCAAAGACCTCACTACTGGATCTGTAGGTGTGGTAACAAAACCTCTTGTTGGTCCTAATGGTCCCACCGGATTTAGATACACATATACTATTATGGATCCTAAGCTAGACGACATTCCAACCTTTCTCAATCCAGGAAATGATCCATCTAAAACTGGACTTGATAAAAATGGCAATACTATTATATACACCATTCCATACATAGGTACGGATGGTAAACCAGTTTTAACTGGCTTAAAATATGATCCAAAAGTTGACCAGTTTGTTTTTCCCGATGATATTATAGTCAATTTACTTCCAGGAGCTCCAGTTAGGGGTCCTGATGGTAAAACTGTAGGTATATTTGTTGGAACCACTCCAGATAGTGGTCTGTATAAAGAAATGTACACTATAAAAGATGATTATTATCATTCAATAACTATTGGTAATAGTAGATGGCTTAAACCAGGAGAAATATTTCCTTGGTTGCCCATGCCAAGAAGTTGGAGAGGTAATCCGCGTTTAGAGCAAGCTTATAGAGATTCGTTAACCAAAATAAATGACAGTACGCAAGGAGTAGTCATGCCTATTAGTGATTTTTATGGAAAAGATGGAGCTTTTGCTAATATGTCAGATTATATAAAAAATGGACCCGTTGTTATTGGAGCGGGACCCCGAATAGATAGACCTAATTTGACTGGTAATAATTCAGATACGTTTATAGTTGAGCAGATAGACAAGGGTCCTACGATACTTCCTGTGATAGACCCAAAATATTTTAATGAGATGGCTATTGCTCATAAAAATCCCACTAATCACGTGATAGGTATCTCGGTCGGAGGAATGTGCTTACCTAGTGGCAAGTGCTTAATAGTTTCAGCAGTTCCTGATAGTATTTATATTCCCCAAGATTCGGTAAAGTGGAGGTGGGGCCTATATTTAAGTGCTGCTGAAGAAACTCCAAAGGATCCTCCTAGCAATGCTCAAATCACAGAACCTATTACACCGCCAATAATAGGAAATCCGCAAAATCCAGGAACTGATCCAGGAGGGCCAGCAACACCAGCAGTACCTGGAACAACTCCTATAACTCCTACCATTCCAACTTTTCCTACTTCTCCAACTTTTCCTTCTGTACCTAACATTCCTACACCTGGAGGAGGAGCATCTGTACCTAACATTCCTACACCTGGAGGAGCCCCTGGAGGATCACCTATAATACCTGGAGCACCTGGAGGAGCACCTGGAGGAGCGCCTATAATACCTGGAGCACCTGGAGGATTCTAATAGATGAAATTATTATTAGGAATCCTGT
>Ga0310120_10001773_pt1 | contig 16086 bp, 14 predicted proteins | sample CB27_AW_983_MG_FD_203506 | JGI IMG/M metagenome (GOLD analysis project Ga0310120, IMG submission 203506) | Marine microbial communities from Western Arctic Ocean, Canada - CB27_AW_983 | ecosystem: Environmental > Aquatic > Marine > Oceanic | place: Canada: Western Arctic Ocean | collected...
CCGTGGCGAGTTCCGTCCGATCGCGACCAACGTGCCGGGCGTGGAGATCTGCGAGTTGATGCCCGAGTTGGCCGGCGTGGCCGACAAGTACTCGATCATTCGTTCGACCCGCGGCATGAACAACGAGCACACGACCAACCAGGGCGACAGCGGTTGGAGTGTCAACGCGATGCGTTCGATGGGTGGACGTCCCGGTGTGGGCGCGGTGATGGCCAAGCTGTGGGGTCCCGCCCAGCAGACCTCTCGCGGTATGGCTCCCACGGCCGTCGACTTCGGCGGCTCGCGGCCCGGCTTCCTCGGGCAAACCTACGCCCCGTACCGTCCCGACAGCACCGGCCGTCAGAACCTGGTGCTCAAGAACATCACGCTCGATCGACTCGACGACCGTCGCAGCCTGTTGACCGGCCTGGACCGGCTCAAGAAAGGCATCGACCGTCGCGGCATGTTCGACGCGGTCGACAGCTACACGGGTCGGGCGCTCGACCTGGTCGTCTCGGGTCGCATCGCCAAGGCACTCGACACGAAGCTCGAGGATCCCCGGACCCGCGAGCGATACGGAGACACCAATCTCCTGGCCGCCCGCCGGCTGATCGAAGAGGGTGTCCGCTGCGTCTCGATGACCTGGGGCGGGTGGGACACTCATGGCAACAACTTCAACGCGATGCGGAGCAAGCTGCCTCCGATCTCGCGCAAGATAACCGCCCTGATCGAAGATCTCGAAACCCGCGGCCTGCTCGACGACACGATCATCATGATGTCGGGCGAGTTCGGCCGCACGCCCCGGATCAACGGTGGCAAGGGCCGCGACCACTGGCCCTCGGCCGCGTTCTTCTTCATCGCCGGCGGCGGCTTCAAGCACGGCCAGGTGATCGGTGCGACCAACGCCAAGGGCGAACGCCCCAAGGACAACCCGGTCACGCTGCAGTCGATCTTCCACACGCTGTACCACCAGCTGGGAATCGACTGCAACACGATGACGCTGACGGACCCCAACGGGCGTCCCCAGTACCTCGTCGACGACCGCAAGCTGATCACCGAGCTGGTCTAGCACCAGTTCATCACCACAACGCCAACAGGGCCGGATCCCCACGGGAATCCGGCCCTGTTTTTTTGCGTCAATTTCATCGGCGACCGCTACCCGACCCCGTAGCCCCTCGCGATCACCTCGTTGGTCGCCCGACCCTCGGGGCCGTCGACCCGAGGAGCCCGGCCGTGGGCAATCGCTTCGACAAAATCGGTCACCAGCGGCAGGTTGAAGTTCGCCGAGGGAGGGTGCGATTCGGTCTCGATCCCCTCGGCCGTCTCGATCACCAACTCGCCGCTGTTGAGCGGTGTCGCGACCAGCCGGCCACCGGTTCCGACCACCACAAATTCGTCGGGATCGACCGGGACACCGAAATAGCACTGCAGGTTGCCCAGGGCCCCGCCGGCGAACCTGACACTGAGCACCGCAGCGTCATCGGCCGAAAAGTCGCCGGCGATCGTGTCGCAGTACCCGCTGACATCGGTGATCGGACCCAGCAGATCCAGGAACAGGTTCAGCCGGTGGCTGCCCACGTCCATCAACGCACCACCTCCGCCCTCTTCGAGCACCACCCGCCAGTATCCGTCCTCCCCGGGACGAAACTCGAACGGGGTCGCCGTGACGGCGGTGATCGAAAACACCTTCCCGATTCGCCCCCCGGCAATCAACTCGCGGATGCGATCGACCACCGGGTAGAAACGGCGGTAGTAGGCCAGGCCCAGCGTCACACCCGCTCCGTCGCAGGCGGCGATCATCTGGTCGCATTCCTCGACGGACATCGCCATCGGCTTTTCACACAGCACGTGCTTGCCGACGGCCGCACAGGCCAGTGTCTGAGCCAGGTGCCGGTCGACGGGCGTGGCGATGTAGACCGCGTCGATATCCAGATCGCCAATCAGATCGGCCGCGTCGGTGTACCCACGCGGGACGCTGAAATCGCTGCAGAACTGCTCGAGTTCCTCGGCATTACGGCGGCAGGCAGCCACCAGTTCACTGCCGGGATCCTCGGCAATCGCTCCGGCCACCCGCCGGCGAGCGACGTCGCCACATCCCAGGATCCCCCAGCGGATCGGCCCCTCGCCCGTCATGGGCTCACCCATCCACCCGACCGACTACTCTGGATCACCGCCTCGATCACTTTCATATTGGCCACCGCGTCGGTGATCGGCGTCTGGACCGGTGTGTCGTCCAGGATCGCCCGGCTCATCAACTCGCCCTGGATCTCGTACTGGTCACAAACGGGAAGCTCGATCTGCTCGATTTCGCCCCCCGTCTCGTGCCACATCAGGCAGGGCTGATCCGGCGGCGCGTTGAAGGGAATCTCGATCTCCACCCGTCCCGTCGTCCCGAAAATGTTGACCCGCTGGTAGGGCGTCAGTTGGGTCGAGATGCTGAAGGTGCTGGTGCCGCGGCCGAAATCGAGCATCGCCGAGGCCAGGCGATCGGTCCCGAACGCCTCGTCGTACTCGACGATCCCCACCACGCGGGCGGGTTCCGCGTCGAAAATGAACCGGGCCACCGAAATCGCGTAGCAACCGATATCCATCAGCCCGCCGCCGCCGATGTCGGCGATGTTGCGGATGTTCTCGCCGTCGTCGTTGAAGTAGGCGAACGCCGTCTGGATCGTCCGCAGCTCACCCACCCCCCCGTCGGCAACGATCTGCCGGGCCCGTTGCCACTGCGGATGGTGGCGATACATGAACGCCTCCATCAGCTTCAACTCTGGATGAGCCGCACCCGCATCGACCAGTTGCTGCCCCTCCTCGGAGGTCAGCCCGATCGGCTTCTCGCACAGCACGTGCTTGCCCGCCTCCAGTGCCTGGATCGAAAGCGAGACATGCAGGTGATTGGGAAGCGGGTTGTAGATGGCGTCGACTTCGGGGTCGGCCAGTAGCTCCTCGTAGCTGCCGTAACTGGTCGGAATCCCCAGCAGGTCGGCGGCGGCCCGTGCCCGGTCGGCGTCGCGCGAGGCAATTGCCGTGATCTCGCTCAGCGGTCCCTGCTGCATCGCCGGGATCACCTTCTCGGTGCCGATCTTCGCCGTACTGAGAATTCCCCAGCGGACTGTCGATGCACCCTGTTCAACTGTGTCACTCATCGATGGTCACATCCTTCCTATGAACCCGTTCCCGCTTCACCCCTCACGCACCTCTCGCCGCCACCGGCCGCCAAGCCAAGATCTCACTTGCGGCCGATCACCGACAGAAAATCGGCGTAGGCCGTCTTCAGGTCGACCGGCTCATCGGCCGGTGAGCCATGCACCAGCACGCCGTATTTCAGCTGAAAGACCGTCCCCTTGGGCACATTGACCCGGCTGGGCTTACCACGGGTGAACGCCTTGCGTCCGAAGGGGTTGGCCAGCAGGAATCCGTAGTCCCGGGCATGAAACCAGCTCTTGCGGAAGTTCCCGGGATCGGGCATCAGGGCCAGCCCGATGTGCTGTCCGTCCTTCACGCCGCTGTAGCCACACCACAAGGCCTGGCGGCCCCAGACGTTTTTTTCGTTCCTGCGACCCTCGCTGTCGATGATCGACCCGCGACCCCCCTTGACCCTCAACTCGCGATCCACCCGCACGCCCAGGCCCATCTCCTCCTGGTCACCGAAGGCAAAGTCCGACGACTCGGACGAGAACTTCGATTCGTAGGTCAGCATGATCCCGTGAGACCGGATCATCACCCGGTGACGGCATACCTCGCGGCAGACGATCCGCGACCCGACCTGGTACCTGTTCACAACGGCGAAGGATCCCTGCAGAGTCCCCGACCTGGGCGGCTCGGCGAACCGGTCATGGACCACGCGACCCCGGTTCCGCCAGAAATCGCTGCCCCCGAGGTCTCCGAAGGCCAGGTGGATGCCCGGGTGCATCGTGTCGTGGTCGGTCGAGTCGACTCCGGGACGCGGAGGGTGATGCCGGGTGACTTGCTGCCCGTTTTGTGCCTTGACCGCCGTGAAATAGGGCCGCTGGATCTTCTTGTCCGAGTAGACGTAGACGGCAAACGGCCGTCCCCGGACCAGGATCTCGAGCCGGCCCTTACCGGGCTTGAAGACCACGCCGTTGGGCTCTTCGGCCGCGGCCAACCCGGTGCAACTCACCAGCACCAACACCGTCAGCCAGCCGCAACGGGTCGGGGAATGCGAGGGCCGCAGGCGATTCAACAAGACTGTCATCGCCTCATTACATCCACGACCTGCCAGATTGCAACCCAGCCGCGCGACGGTGAAAACCCTCAGCCTGTCAACCTGAGCGGAGCGAAGGATCTCAACCGTCCACGAGCGGTCCGTCGCCGTGGAGGCCCCAAGCGCGGATCACCGCGCTGTTGTCGTCATCGCCAAATCCCGCCGCCTCGACAGCTTCCAACAGCCCCTGGTGCAATTGCGACAATGGGAGCACGACATCGAGGTCCCCTCCGGCTTCGATGATCAGCCTGACGTCCTTGAGATGCTGGCTGAGCCGGGCCTGGGGCTCGAAGTCACCCTCGATCATCTTCTGCCCCTTGTCGTCCATCGCGCGAGACCACGCCGGGCCGGCCTGCAGGCACTCCAGGGTCAGCGGCGGATCGAGTTCGAAGCCGTCGGCCAGTGCGAGTCCTTCGGCCAGTGCGGCTCGGTTGAGACCGAGCACGAGATTGACCACCAGCTTCATTCTCGAACCGCTGCCGCAGCCCCCGACGTGAAACGCCCGGGACGAGAACGCGGCCAGCAGATCTCCGCAACCGGCAAACGCCTGGGTCGCTCCGCCGGCCATCACCACCGCGGTCCCCTCACGCACGTGCCGGCTCGATCCTCCCACCGTCGCATCCAGGTACGAGATCCCCTGCTCGGCCAGCCGCCGTCCGATCCGGGCCTGGCGAAGCGGGTCGCCGGTGGTGGTGTCGATCACCGTCGTCCCGCCGCTCAACGCCTCACCGGACTCCCCGAGCACCTCGGCCACCACCGTGTCATCGGGCAGGCTCAGGATCACGCGTCGGCAGGCCAGTGCCTCGCCGCAGTTGGCCCCGGCAATGCCGCCCATCTCGACCAACGCCTCCAGAGCCCCGCCGCTGGTGTCCCAGCCCGTGACCGAGTACCCGGCGGCGAGCAGCCGTGAGGCAATGGCCTGGCCGAGCAGTCCGACTCCAACCAATCCAACCGCCTCAGACCGCGGCGTGTCGAGGGTGTCTCTTCCACCTGTCTCCATCACCAGCCTCGTGTTTGCGTTGGGGTGGGTGCTAGCAGCCCGCTCATGAGAAAGAACTCGGACCCTGGGATCAGACGCCGCCCACAACGGGGTTTGCTCCACCTGTCGCGTTTCGCAGGCGGGGCCTGACCCCTTCTTCGAGTTGCAACGAGTGCTGGTTGAAAAGGGGTCAGGCCCCGCCTGCGTGCCGTTCTGGGTGGAGCGGAACTTTCTGTGGGCGGCGTCTGACCCCGTCCCATCCCCAAACTTGTGTTTTTCAACAGGCTGCTAGGTCTTTGAATGTCATGCTCTGATGCGAACGGGATTTCGCAGAGGATCATACCCAGCTACGGGTCGGGTCGGTAGAATCCAGTGGCTGCGGTGTTCGACTCGCACGACGCGAAGAGGAGAACACCGGATGGTGAATTGCTCGGAAAAAAACGAAACGGCATTGCTGGACCGGCTCAGGCTGCAGCTGGTCCCCGGCATCGGGCCTCGTATGCTTCAGTTGTTGCTGGAGCACGTGGGCGAAGCGCCCGAGATTCTGGCCGCCTCGAGGCATCGGCTGCTCGAGGTGCCACGTGTCGGGCACGGGGTCGCCGATGGGATCCGCGAAGCGATCAGCCGCGACCGGGCGCGCGAGATTCTCGCCCGGTGCCAATCCGAGGGGATCACGCTGATCGAGCGTGGTGGCGAGTTGTACTCACCGCTGCTCGAGGAGATCCCTGATCCGCCGGACCTGCTTTATGTGAAGGGCCAATTCGAACTGGTGGACCAGGTGTCTGTGGCGGTCGTCGGCAGCCGCCGCTGCACGGCCTACGGGCGGCGGATGTGTGAATTGCTTGCCGGGGGGCTGGCCCGGGCCGGGCTGACGGTGATCAGTGGATTGGCACGAGGCATCGACGGGGTGGCACACCGGGCCGCACTGGCCGCCGGCGGTCGGACCATCGCGGTGCTCGCCACGGGAGTCAACCGCATCTACCCGCCCGAACATGCCGATTTGGCTTCTGAGATCACTCGGTTCGGAGCCCTCGTCACCGAGGCGCGACTCGACCAGGGCCCGCTGCCGGGCCTGTTCCCTCAACGCAACCGCATCATCAGCGGCTTGTCGCTGGCGGTCGTCGTCGTCGAAGCGGCTCGTCGCAGCGGCGCACTGCACACGGCACGGCATGCGATCGAGCAGGGCCGCGAGGTGCTGGCGGTGCCCGGCCAGGTCGACAGCCTCGCCAGCCAGGGCTGCCACGACCTGCTGAGAGATGGAGCCAAGCTGGTCACCTGTGTCGACGACGTGCTCGAAGAACTGGGACCGCTGATGCAGCCGCTGCAGGTCGGCTCGGCACCACCGATCCACATACCCCGCGAATTGAGTCTCGACGAGCGCGAACGACAGGTACTGAGCATCGTCGGGCCCGACCCGCGGCACCTGGACGAGCTGCTTCGAAGCTCACCGCTGGACACACCGACTACCCTGGCGGTGCTGACCGCACTGGAACTCAGGAGGCTGGTCCGCAGGCTGCCGGGGTCGCTGGTCGTTCGCGCCAGTTGAGCTCTCACCGATTCCCATCGCCGGGGTCAGCCCGCTTTGCTACCATCCCCGCCCGCAGCCGCGGCGGCATGTTCGGCATGTTCGAGATGTTCGGCAAGGAGCCCAGAGGATGGCGCATCGACGACCGTATCGAGGAATTCGACGAAAGAACTTCGGCGTCCTGTGGCTGGGTCTGCTGGCGATGGTCGTTGTCGGCTGGCTGGGATGGCGCGGAGGCTGGTGGCCGGTCGACGTGGCCCCGGCCGAAACCGGCACCCTCGTCACCGAATCGCCTCTCGCACAGGCACGCCGTGCCGCGACACTCGAATCGCACGTGGATCTGCCCGGCCAATTCGAGCCACCGATCATCGCCGACTCGACCGCACCGCAATTCGTCGCGGGTTCCCAATCATCGTTCCCGACCGCCTCGATCGCGCGAGATTCCGAAACTGCCCGCTGGCAGCCGGCCGGATCGCGAGCACCGGCACCCCGGATCGCCTCGGTCACACCTGATCCCTCGGCTCCCGTCGGGGCTCCTCGCATCGAACCGGTCGCCGCCGTCGGTTTTTCGGCCGGGCCGAAGACGCTCGCGGAAATCGACGCGCTGATCCAATCCGGTGACCTCGTAGCCGCCCACCGGGCCCTCTCGTGGATCTACTTCCAGCAACCCGGCCAGCGGGCACAGATCTCAAAACGGATCACCCACACCGCCGAGGCCATCTTCTTTGCACCCCGTCCCCACATCCTGCCGGCTCACACGATCCAGCCGGGCGACTCGCTGGCCGAGATCGCTCCTCGCTACCGGATCGGCTGGCGGTACCTGGCACGACTCAATGGTGTCACCCCGAAGAAGATTCGTGCCGGGCAGACCCTGAAGGTGATCCGCGGCCCGTTCCGGGTCGTCGTGGATCTCAGCGAGTTCTCGCTGCTGGTCCGCACCGAGACCGAGTACGTCTGCCGGTTCCCGATCGGCATCGGTCGAGACCACTCGACACCGCTGGGCCGCTTCCGCGTACTCCGCAAGGTCCCCGATCCCCAGTACACCGATCCCGACGGTCGGGTGATCCCCTCGGCAGTGCCCGAGAATCCCCTGGGCCGTTACTGGATCGACCTCGGCGAGGGTTACGGGATCCACGGCACGAACCGGCCGAACTCGATCGGACGTGCCGAATCGCGTGGATGCCTGCGGCTGCACAATGCCAACATCGAGCGGCTGTACGGGATGCTGGTGACCGGTTGTGAAGTGGTGATCCACCGCTAAGATAGCGGGCTGTCGATCCCACTCCGATCCCCCAGTTCCCGGCCCAGGGTGGCCGGTGTCACCATGTACGACCGCGATCTATTGATCAGGCTGTTCCACGAACGGGCGCTGAAGTTTGGCGAATTCACGCTGGTCAGCGGCCGCACCTCGACCTACTACCTCGACGGCAAGCAGATCACTCTGCACGCCGAGGGTCTGCGACAGGTCTGTGAGGGTCTACTGGAGTTGCTGTCGGACGTCGAGTACGACGCGGTCAGCGGGATGTCGATCGGGGCCGACCCGATCATCGGTGGCCTGTTGACCATCGCGGCCGAGCGAGGCGTGGCGATGGAGGGCCTGTTGGTGCGGAAAGAGTCCAAGGGGCACGGGACGCAGCAGTACGTCGAAGGTCCTGCCGGCGACGGGGCCCGGGTGGTAGTCATCGACGACGTGGTCACCACCGGAGGCAGCGCGATGCAGGCGGTAGACCGGATCGAGGCGTTCGGGGCCCGGGTGGTGCAGGTGGTCGGGATCGTTGACCGGCTCGAAGGCGGGGCGGCGGCGTTTGCCGAACGGGACCTGCCGTTTCGGGCCCTGCTGAGTATCGAGGATTTTGGAATCTCGCCACCGGACGACGACTGATGATTCCCGATGCATGACCCCACGACGCTGCCGCTGTACGATTGCTCGGCCGCCGACGCGGTTCTCGATCCCGATGCCCGGGCCGCCGTCGTCGATCGTCTGCACGAGGCCCGCACCACGCTGACCAACGACGCCGATGGATCCTCGGCGTCGGCCACGTTCGATCCGCTCGACATCGACTTCGTCAATTGGCCGACGCGGCTGCTGGAAGACGAGGCCGAGTTGTCTCGGATCGAGGAGATCGGCAGCCGGTTCCGTGAACACTCCGACGCACTGGTGCTGTTGGGCATCGGCGGATCGTCGATGGGACCCCGGGCACTGTTCTCGGCCCTGTGCGACCCGTACCACAACGAAAGACCTCGAGACGCTCGGCGCGATGCTCCGCGGATCTACTTCGAAGGCGACAACCTCGACAACGACGACCAGGTCGCACTGCTGGACGGCCTGGCCCATGTGCAGGATCAGAAGTGGAAGCTGCTGGTCACCAGCAAGTCGGGCAGCACGATCGAAACGGCGATCGCCCTGAGGGTCTTCCTGGCAGCACTCGAGGCTCGGCTGGGCGACTCGGCCGAGATCGCCGAGTCACTGGCCGTGGTGACCGGAGTCCAGAGCCCTCTGAGGGACCTGGCGACGGGGATGGGTTGCGAGAACATTTTCACACTGCCCGAAGCGATCGGCGGCCGCTTCTCGGTACTCACAGCCGTCGGACTGCTGCCCGCCGCCATCCTCGGACTCGACTTCCGCAGGCTGCTCGAAGGAGCAGCCGAGATGACCCGGGTGTTCCGAGAAGCCGACGCGGGGCAGAACCCGGTGCTGGATCATGCCGCCACGTCGATCACCGCCGAGGCACACCACGGGATGAGCGTGCGGGTGCTTTGCGTCTGGTCCCAGGCCCTGGAATCACTGGGACTGTGGCACGACCAGTTGCTCGCCGAGAGCCTGGGCAAGGGGGGCCGCGGGGCGACTCCGCTGACGGCCGTCAACACCCGCGACCTGCACAGCCGGGGACAACAGCACCAGGACGGCCGACGCGACAAGCTGATTACCAACGTGCTGGTCGAGGAAACTCGCACCACTCCGTTGGTCATCCCGTCCCGGGTCGACGACATCGATGGCCTGAACCGGCTCGCCGGGCGGACTCTACAGGAAGTGCTCGAGGCGGCCCTGAGGGGTACCAACCGGGCCTACGCCGAAGACGCTCGCCCGACGGCCGACATCCGGCTGCACCGGCTCGACGAGTTCAGCATGGGGGCAGTGTTGCAGATGCTGATGCTCGCCGTCTCGCTCGAAGGTTACGCCACCGGGATCAACCCCTTCGGTCAACCCGGAGTCGAGCACTACAAGCGGCACATGCAGGACGAACTGGGCAGCTAGCCCACCTGCGGTGGATTGAAGAACTCCAGGAGCCGGGGTCAGACGCGGCGCAGCCGGGCCTGACTTCAGCCGTCGCCTGACCCAGGACCGAGTCCGCCCAAGGCGGACGGCATGTCCTAGCCCGGGGTGGAAACCCCGGGACCCCCAACGCGACCGCCTCCCCCAACACACCTCCCACTCCCCCTCACCCCGTAGCCCCCGCCGCAGGCGGGGCCACCCTGACCTAGCCCGGGGTTTCCACCCAGGGCTAACACGCCTGCGGCGGGTTGAAAAACCCGCACTTGACACGTGGGGTATGATGGCGATGTTGGTGGTGGGGAGTCGGGACCACTCGTCGCTGACCAACATCCGCCAACGACTGCCGCTGGAGGTGTTGGCAGGGGGTGGGCTTGCTGTCTGTCTCTCAGACCGATCTCGAAATGACCACGCATTCAACCGGCTGCTAGGAGATACACGGCGATGGCGACCACTGTGACCTTCCTGGGACACGGTACGTTTCTGGTCGAGACCAACGGGACGAATGTGCTGATCGACCCGTTCCTGACCGGCAACCCCGCCGCGTCGACGACCGCAAAAGACGTGCCCGCCGACGTGATCATCCTCAGCCACGGGCACGGCGACCACGTGGGTGACGCCATCGAGGTGGCTAACCGAACCGGGGCACTGGTGATCGCCAACCACGAGATCGTCGAGTGGTTGACCGGACAGGGGCTGACCCATACCCACGCTCAACACATCGGCGGACAACACGCTTTCGAGTGGGGCACGCTGAAGCTGACCATCGCCCACCATGGCTCGATGCTGCCCGATGGTGCCAATGGAGGCAACCCGTGCGGGCTGCTCCTGAAACTCGAAGACGGCAACATCTATCACGCCGCCGACACCGGGCTGTTCCTGGACATGAAGTTGATCGGCGAGGAGGGGATCGACCTGGCGATCCTGCCGATCGGAGACAACTTCACGATGGGACCCGACGATGCCCTGAAGGCCGTCAAGCTGATCGAACCCAAACGGGTGATTCCCGATCACTACAACACCTGGCCGCTGATCGCCCAGGACGCCGAGGCGTGGGCCGAGCGGGTGCGGGACAAAACGTCCGCCGAGGCACTGGTGCTGCAGTCGGGAGAATCGTGTGAGTTGTGAACGCCTGGGAACCCTCCCGGGACGCCGCCGGTGTCATGCCTGAGATCTGTCAATCCCCACGCTGCTCCGCCGCGTCCTCTCTCTCGGGCACCAGCACCTGGATCTCCTCCTCGAACACCCGCACCTCGTAGCAGTCGGTCTTGATTTCCGAGTCGGGGTTGTCGAGCCAGCTGCCGTCGGTGATGCAGAATCTCCAGGCATGCCACGGACAGGTGACCTGGTTGTCGTCGACCCAGCCGGTCGCCAGCGAGGCACCCATGTGGGGGCAGCTGTCGTCGATGGCGTGGTAGGTGCCATCCTTGAGGAACACGGCGACCATGCGTCCGGCGACCGCAAACGCCCGCCCCTCGCCCTCGGGGATGTCCCCCGTTTTGGCCACCGCCTGAAATTCCGCCATCGTCCCGGGCCTCGCTGACTGGTCCCGCTCCGACACCCGAAGCGACCGCGGGCGAGTATAGCCGTCGCCGGAGCGGGTGTCCCTCTCGGTTGACCTCCGGGCGACTCGTGAGAGAATCTGTGCTGACCCCGGTGAGTTCGTCACTCGGCGACCTACCGCCGGGACCACATGCACATTCTCCAGGTGGGATCCTCCGATGAAACTCAACCCCGTCAAAGCGGCCCTGCGAGCCGGGCAGCCGCAGGTCGGTACCTGGCTGAGCCTCGGCAACGTCTACGCAACGCGATTGATGGCACGGGTCGGGTTCCCCTGGTTGACGCTGGACATCGAACATTCGCCGATCGACTGGAGCGACGCGGCTCTGGTGTTCGGGGCCATCGCCGACGCCGGCTGCGTGCCGTTGGCGAGAGTTCCACGAGGAGACCACGACCTGATCAAGAGGGTGCTCGATGCCGGAGCCCACGGCATCGTGGTGCCAATGGTCGACACGGTCGAACAGGCCACCACCGCCATCGCCGCGGCCAAGTACCCGCCGGTGGGAGACCGATCCGTCGGAGGCGGCCTGCATGCGATCAACTTCGATGCCTCCGCCGGTGACTACTTCGAACAGGCCAACGACAATATCCTCGTCGTGCTCCAGACCGAGTCGCCCGAAGGAGTCGAAAACGCTCCGGAGATCTACAGCCTGCCGGGCGTCGATGCCATCTTCGTCGGTCCCAACGACCTGAGATTCCAGATGAGAGCAGACGACGGGACGTTTCCATCGGCCGAAGAGCACGAGGCGATGATGCAGCGGGTGCTGGCCACCGGCAAGGAAACCGGCACCCCCGTCGGACTCCACGTGCAGACCGCCGAAGACGTAAGGCGGCGGATTGATGAGGGCTGGCAGTTCATCGCGATCGGCAGCGAACTGAAAATGATGCTCAACTCCGCACAACAGATCGTCACCGACCTGAGCCTGGAAACCGAGGCCGCCGACCTCGCCCGCTACTAGCCTCACACCTGGGGTCAGAGCTTGAATAGTGAATAGTGGCCGACGACGCGGCAAGACACGGGGAATGGGTAGTCCACTATTCACTATTCAAGCTCTGACCCCAAATCACCGGGTCGCGATTCTCTGCGAATTTGGTTCGCTGTGTGGGGGAGAGCACTCGCTGTTGGCCCTGGTGCCGGCAATCCGCGATCGCGGTTGGGATCCCGTGGTGTTTGCTCCCCCGGGGGGGGAACTGCGGGGGGCTCTGGCCGAGCGTCGGGTGGAACACGTCGAGTTCTGCGTGGGTGACGACCGTGCGACGGCGGTCAAACGGCTTGGGGGCCTGGTCGATGAGTCGGGAGTCCGTCTGCTGCACGCCAACAGCCTGTCGATGTGCCGCCTGGCCGGCCGGCTGGCTCGAGAGACCGGCCTTCCGACCACCGGTCATCTGCGTGACATCGTCAATCTCTCGAGCACCGCCCTGGCCGACATCAACACAAACCGACGCCTGCTGGCCGTATCGCACGCCACCCGCGACCACCACGTCGCCGCCGGGCTCGACCCCGACCGCACCCGGGTGGTCTACAACGGCATCGACCCGGATCTGTTTCAGAATCCCCAACGGGACCCGGGTTGGCTGAGACGCGAATTGAACATCACACGACCCAGCCGACTGGTCGCGGCCATCGGCCAGATCGGAATCCGCAAGGCGCTGGATGTGCTGGCCGAGGCGGCCCATCGGGTCAGCGGCGAGATCGACTACGTGATTGTCGGTCGGAGGTACTCGCAGAAGACCGAGAGCGCGGAATTCGAGGAGTCGGTATTCGAGCGATTCAGCCAAGCGGCTCCGGGTGGCCGAGTGCATCGATTGGGCTACCGCGACGACGTTCCCGAACTGCTCGCCGAGATCGACCTGCTGGTCCACCCGGCCCGGCAAGAACCTCTGGGCCGAGTCCTCCTGGAAGCGGCCGCGGCCGGGCGCGCGATCCTGGCGACCGATGTCGGAGGCACCCGCGAGATCCTTGCCGATGGCCGCTCGGCGATCCTGGTGCCCGGGGATGATCCCGGGGCCCTGGCTGAGGGGCTCGAGATGCTCGCCAACGACCCGGCCCTCCGAGCCAGGTTGGGCGAACAGGCACTCGAGACAGTCCGCTCGAAGTTCCCGATCGACGCGGCTGCCGAGGAACTGGTCGGAGCGTGGCGGACGGCGCTGGCTGAATCCGACGCCGCGGGCTAGGCGTCGTGGAACTCGGCCCACCGCTCCCACGCGTAACCCCACTCCATCCACATCCTCAGAAACGACCACAGCATTCTCATTCGGCCCAGCGACTCAGTCGGCAGTTTTTCCTGCCGCGACACCGAGGCCTGGGCGACGTCGGCCAGGTTCCAACGTGATGCCAGGTGACCGCTGACCCCGTCGGCGGTCAGGTCGGTCTCACCCCCCTCGGCCATCAATCCGGCGGCCTGAGCCGTCACGAACAACTCGAACAGCTTGCCGCGATAGGGGTCCAGCTCCAGGGGCCGCATGGTCGTTTTGGCATCGAGCAGCAGGGACTCGATCCGGTCGACGATGTCTGTGGCCAATGCACTCAAGCCGGTGTCCTGGTTTCCGAGATCGGGATGAGGCGAATCCACGGGCTGATTCCGGGCTGTTTCCGGCGCTGATTCCGGGCTGGGTACGGGTGGGCAACGCCAGCCTATCAGGCTAGGGCACCAGGAAGAACAGTCCCGTGATCACTCCCGCCTCGACCACCGCCGCCTCCGAATTCCACGGCACCTGGTACAGCAGCATCGGAGCCGGCTCACCCGGCCGGTACCAGCCCAGGGTGTAGGTCTTCTTGAGAACCGGGTCGATCGTCATCTGGTAGGGCAGGCCGATCAACTGGGTGCCGAAGCGATGGGCCGAGATGAACGGCTGGAGCAATTCGTGGTGAGTGTGTCCGTAGCGTTCCAGCGGAGGGTCTTCGAAGTAGAGCGGGTAGTGATAGAGGTCCGAGGGCTTCCAGCTGTAGACGTGGGACTCGAACATCCGCTCAGGGAATTCACCGCCTCCCAGCTTCAATTCCTCCGGCTTGCGATTCACCGCGGGCTGGCCCAGGGGCGAGTAGTCCTGGAACGGACGGATCGTGGTGATCTTGCGGAGTTGCTTGGGGTCGCTGGCGATCGGAGCCTTCGGCTCGGCCTGGGCCTGGATCAACCGTGCTGTGGGCCGCACCTGTTGGGATTGCAGCCGGGGCTGTCCCACAGCAGGCCGGGTGTCGGCGGCGGCGGGGACCGGGATAGCGACCGGTGGTTGGGCCCGCGGTTCGGCAGCAGTCTCGACCGGTCTTTGATCGGGTGCGATCAGCGGGGCCTTGCTGCTTGTCGAGGAAACCGGATCGGGGAGTCCCTGGATCACGACTCGAGGGGGTGCGAAGGACGGTTTGGGTTCTTCCGCCTGGCCGGTGGCCGTGATCCCCGTCAGGGCGACTGCCAGGGCCAGGTGGCCCAGCAGCAGATCAGGACGCCTCCATCGGCGAATGCTCCGCCGTGTAATTGGGTGCTTCTTGAGTAATCGCAATGTCATGGGGGTGATTCTCCCTGACGGAGGCCGACGAAATCTGAATGAATCGCGACTCCGTCCTCAATTCCGAGATCGTCTCAGTTCCCAGGTAACCCATTCCGGCCCGCAGGCCGCCGATCAATTGGTAGAGGAAGTTGCTGAGTGGTCCCTTGTGAGGCACTCGGCCCTCGACCCCCTCGGGCACCAGTTTCTCGGCCTTCTGTTGTCCTGTCTCGTTCCCGCTTTGCCGGTATCGTTCGCTGCTGCCCTGGACCATTGCTCCCAGCGACCCCATCCCGCGGTACCGCTTGAAGCTGCGGCCCTGGTAGAGGATCAGTTCGCCGGGGCTTTCATCGAGTCCGGCGAGCAGTCCGCCGAGCATGACGACGTGGGCCCCTGCGGCCAGCGCCTTGGTGATGTCTCCGCTGTAACGAATCCCTCCGTCAGCGATAATCGGCACGTTGGAATCTGCGATGGCCTTGGCCGTGTTGACGATCGCCGTCAGTTGGGGGACTCCGACACCGGAGATGATCCGCGTGGTGCAGATCGAACCGGGCCCGATTCCCACCTTGATCGCGTCGGCTCCTGCCATCAGCAGGTCACGAGCCCCCTCGGTGGTGGCCACGTTGCCGGCAATCACGTCGATTTCATGCCGCCGCTTGATCTCCTTGACCGTATCGACCACGTTTTTCGAGTGCCCATGGGCACTGTCGACGACCAGCACATCGACACCCTTTTCGAGCAGCGCCTCGATCCGGTCGTAATCCATTACGCCGACCGCAGCACCAACCCTCAGGCGTCCTCGAGTGTCTTTCGACGCCAGCGGAAACCTCAGGGTCTTGTCGATGTCCTTGATCGTGATCAATCCTTTTAATCGGTAATCTTGATCCACCAACAACAGTTTCTCGACCTTGTTTTCCAGCAGAATCTTCTGAGCGTCCTCGAGAGTGGTCTGCTCGGCGGCCGTCACCAGGTTGTCCCGGGTCATCACCTCCTCGATTTTCGTCTCCGGAGAATCGAGGAACCTGAGATCTCTGCGGGTGAGGATTCCCTTGAGGAGTCCGTCGACG
>Ga0310120_10001774_pt1 | contig 16078 bp, 7 predicted proteins | sample CB27_AW_983_MG_FD_203506 | JGI IMG/M metagenome (GOLD analysis project Ga0310120, IMG submission 203506) | Marine microbial communities from Western Arctic Ocean, Canada - CB27_AW_983 | ecosystem: Environmental > Aquatic > Marine > Oceanic | place: Canada: Western Arctic Ocean | collected...
GAATCGGACACCAAAGGACCATTTTCTTCCTGTTGGGCAGTATCATCAGCGAAGGGATCGCTTTCTTTTGTACCACCCGGTTGGTCGGCGAAGGGATTGGTCACAGCATCGAGAGCGGGATCGTACAAATCAGCTGGCGGTGTACCCGCATCCGTGTCAGCGGTCGCTGCCATTTTCTGCTGAGCAGCCTCACCTGATCGAGGTATTGTTTGGGGTCGCGTCGGATTTTGCTCTGGTACAAAGTCGCTCGCCACCATGCCGTCGGTCAAACGATCCAGCGAAACAGGCACGCGGCGCCGAGTTACCGAGGCTTCTGTCCTTTCTTGGTTTTCATACCGTTTTTGCTGAAGCTGCTGACTCGCAATTGCATGCTGTATCCGTGCGTTTTCGCGGTATTTTTCCAAGGTGAGGCGATTTGGCCCCTGCACACGTTCCAACGCGTGGCCAACCGCGTACTGACCGGGACTTTTCGCTTCGAGCATTGCACCATCGCCAAAGTCGTCGAGTGCTTCTGGGGTACGACCCAACTTCAAGCGATTGAGGGCGCGGAAATAGTAAGGACGGGGATCCCTGGGATTGGTTTCGATCGCGTGTGTCAGGTATTGATCCGCCGGAAGGCTGTCTCCGGAAAAATGGGCATGCACACCGCGCCCATAGCTTTCAAGAGCGACAGTCGCATATTGGGCCGACGTGACAGACGCAACTGCCATCCACCAGGCGACCAAGCCTACAACGAGCGCGATTCGCATTGTTAATCCTATATCTGGAAGCTTCACGCCGGTTTCTCAAAGTGGTTCGAGCCTGAAACCCCTGGCAGTTCCGGCGCCTGTTAACGTGTTGCCATGGCTGGCATCTGCATGGCGAGGACACCAGCGTCAAGTTGCTCAGGATCTCCCAACCCAAGACTTGCTGTCTGCCGAGTCGTTTGCAATTCATCGATTCGAGACTTCACCTCATCGAACCGTTTGCGCTCGATACGACCAAGGCTATCCTTTGTGAGACCGAGCTTCAATGCTTCCTTCCAGGCAACGAGTGCGTCATTGTTTTGCCCGGCACCCAGGTGGGCAATCGCCTTGTGAAAATATTTAGCAGCCGTCGGATTGTCAGTCACCGATAGTTCCAGATCCTCAATTGCATCATCGAACTGTTTGTTGGCGATGAACACGACTGCCCTTGTGTCAAGGATATCGGGGCTGGGACCAAGAATCTCGACTGCTTCGCGAACGAGTCTTATGGCTGTTTCCCGCTTTGCATCGTCGTCTTGCAGCGCCAACAAGTAGCTCAAATTATTGAGTACGATGGCACGTCCACGGCCACGCAAATCGCGCCGGCTAAGGAGCTTTCTATATCCGTCAGCTGCTTTCTTATACGCTTGCTGGATATCGTTGAACTCAGCCTGTTGCATCAACAGCGGAATTGATTCAGGATCCCTACGCAACGCTGTATCAAGCCAATGGCGGATTCTATCATCGAATAGGTTCCCCGCATCCTCCTCCCGAGCTCGGATGACTTTAATTGCCGTTTGAACGACGGCTGGAGCTGATTCGGGTGTATAGACCTGATCGAGCAAAGCGAAACATTGTTCAATCTCTTGGTGAACGCCAATAAATTCAGCCAGTTTGAGAACCTTTGCGGAGTCCCGTGAGACGAGGTATCGATACAGCTTAAAGGCCGTTTCTTTGTCGTTCAACTCGTCAACAAGCAAATCGGCTATTTTATCGACCCGAGGCAATTCCGTGTCGTCAAGTGTACTCAAATCTTTGGGCAAGGTGCGCAGGAGGGCTTGACGTGCGTCTGCTTGTTTTCCCGTTTTTGCAGCAACTTTGGCAATCAAATCGAGCGTGTTGATGTTGTCGGGTTTCAATTGCATAAGTTTCTTCAGGTGACGCACAGCCTGGACAGCGCTATCCTTTTGGAGCAACATCTCAATGTAATTGGCACGCGCTTGTGCGATTTCGGGATAGCGGGAGATCACGGTCAGCATTTGTTTACGGCACCTGGGCCAATCACCCAAAGCGTAGTAAAGCTGGCCCAACATAAGTTCTGCAGACACGTTGAGACGATCCACCTCCTTGGCCTCCTGCAGCAATTTCATCGCCTTTTTTCGCGAAATAGGCTCCGGTCGCGGGGCGAGAATCTGTGCCATTTGCAAGCGATCCGTCAGCGAAAGCAAGCCATCTTTCGAATTCGAAGCCAGCAACTTTTCGGCCTTGAGCAGGTTTTGATAATCCCCTGTATTCGCCAGCAACTGGGCCGCAGTGCGGCGGGCCCAAACCACGTTTGTGTTGTCTCCTGGGACTTTGCCTTCGGCGTAGGACTTGAGAATGGTGTTCACAAGCGGTGTTGCTCTCGCAATTCTCTGCGGACGGTTGTATCCATTGAGGCCTGTGAGGTAGAACACGGCGAGTTGCCGAGTTGCAAACAGGTCGTCGGAATTTGATTCACAAGCCGACCGATAGAGGTTCTCGGCATCGAAGGCCCGCCCCATCACCTCGTGACATTTGGCCACCATCAACGGCAAACGCTCACTACTAAGTGCCAGTTGTGCCTCGCGCAAAGCCTGTTCAGCGTTTGGGCGATCTTTGTGGTACATGTGATAGCTGATTAGCGCCAACCATGCTTCCTGGAGACTTGAATCGAGGTCAACAGAGCGGCGAAATGCCTCCCCCGCCTTCGCATCTGCTTCTTCTTTTTCATCGACGTTGAGTGACTCGGCTTGCGCGATCTTTGCCATGAGCTGACCATACCAAAGTTGTTTGCTCGCATTATCGGGTGCCTGATCGACAACAAGTTGCGCCGATGTGATCGCGGCCGGGACATCTTCGTTGTTGAACAGAATCTCTGCGTAGAGCTGTCCTATTGCTTGTTGACGGGTAGCCTTCGGCAACCGGTCCACAACAAGTTTCGCCTCCTCGAACCGTCCCCGGCTTACCAACAAGCGGATATGTTGAATGATCGCACCGACAGGGGAACGCCCCAACTGTGATGCTCTTTGGTAGTATTGTAGCGCTCTGTCCTCATCCCCGTTAATCATGGCGATCTCGGCACGAAGCAAATGCAGCCGGTCCCAATCAGGACGGTCCTCAGCTGCGGTGGACACAAGTTCTATAATTGCCGGCAAATCTTCGATCGCTAATTCACCCTGTCGCAGCAAGGTCAATCGCCGACGTGCCTCGGTGTACAAGTAAGTGGGGTCTCCTCGATCAACCACTTCCAAAATTCTTTTTTGAGCCGCTTGCATCGAAGCGTCATCACGCGCATCGTGAGCCACGCCGAACAACATAAGTCGCGTAGGCAGATCGTTGGGAGCCAGTTCCGTCACCTTAGTCCAGCCACGCAGGGCCTCGTCCCGCATCCCGATCTGGTAATACTTGCCCGCCAAGGCATTCCAAAGCTGGATCTTGTCGTTCGTACTCCAATCGTCGATCCCCTCGGTCAGGGCAGCCAGTTGCTGAGGTAGGTCAACATCGTTGATCGCAATCAATAAACCCGCTTTATCGACGCGCAACACTGGGCTATCGCCGAACTCGGATATCAGGCGATCTTCGAGAAACTTCAACGCCTCAGCTGGACCCATGTCAGGATCTTGATTCAACACCTGCATACCAACCCTTCGAATATGGAGATCATCCGGAGCTAACTCGTAAGCCTTTTGCACAAGCTCGTTCGCTGCCGAATACTTCTGCAACATTAACATCATCTCCACATGCAGCAGCAGCCGGTCTTTCTCGGAGAGTTGCCTTGCTTCGGCCAACTCCTCCACCCGCTGCTCAATTTTGGTCCAATCCTGTTGTTCTTCCGGCAACTCGCGCATCTCTTGGATGAGTGTTTGAAAGGAAGGTATCGCATCTGCTGTGTCTGGAATCTGCAATCGGGACATGACCCGCCGCATTCCTAACATGGCGGGCTCAAGTTTTGAGTTACGACGTAATGCCTCCTCGTACGCGTTTTGAGCAAGCTCCAGTTGTCCAAGTTTCTCATAACAGAGGCCCAACTGGAGATCGATTTGACTCGGTATGTCACCACCAAATTGACTCATCAAGGGACGTACCTTCTTGAGCGCCTTGCTCGCCTCCCACCATTTTGACTCACTCAACATGAGACGTGCCGATATCCAATCGACATACTCTGGGCGGAACCCGTGATCTCGCATATCTGCAATCGTTTCCTGTACGCCCTTAAAATCGGTACTTCGAATCTGGAGGTCCGCTTTATAAGCCAACAAGAGCATGCTCTCTGCCTTTTTGACGGCTTTGATTCCGCGATTCACTTCCTCCAACGCTTGATCATATTCGGAGTTGCGCATCAAAATATCGGCTAATTGCTGGTAGAATCGCGAATCCTCCGGATACTTCTCCTTCGCCACGGTGAACATCCGCTTTGCTTCCTCGTTATTCTCTTGGTCCTTGTAGAGCAAACCCATAGCCAACAGGACCTCTTCATTTTCAGAGTTCAACTCGTAAGCCTTCCGAAAGTCGCTTTCGGCGCGATCCTTGTTGTCAAGTTTCTGGTAATACTGGCCCCGGTTGAGATATGCTTCGTACGAATCGGGATTCGCATTGACAAGCTGCTCCATGACGCGGTCAGCCAACTTCGGTCGTCCTCGTTGCTCGCGGAGCAAATCCGCCAAATTGCAGTAAACAATGGCTGAATTCGGCGCTTTCGCTTTTGTCTCATCAAACGTTTCTGTGGTCGGATCGAAACCGATAAGTTTCTTCGCGTAAGACTCTGCTTCGATGTTGCCACTGAGAGTCAGGCAACGAGCGTGCAAAATCATGAAGTCCTTGTCTTCCGGGTTGTTGTCCAGCAAAATCTGCACATGCTTAATCGCATCGCTGTACAGCCGAAAATTACGTGACATGCAAATTTCGACCACTTGACGTCGCAAGCCGTCTTGTTTCGGCAATTTCCTGACCGTGTCTTCCATCACCTTGTAACTCTGCAACCTCTCTTCGGCGCGAGGGTTGTCTTCCTTGTTGATGTATTGGTGCCACGCGTTTGCCCGCGCGACCATAATCGCCTCGTCGTTAGGCCTGACCGAAAGATATTGCTGATACAATTCTCCCGCCACCCGGTAATCCTCCGCCGCCGTTGCTTTTTCGGCGCGCTCGATCAGAGAACCCGCGTTGCGGTTGATCTGAAACATCCACAATCCATAGACCGCGCCCAAGCCGACAAACAAACTAACCACAATGGTAAAAAGTACGGTATAACTGACTCGATAACGTTGCATGTTCCCAACCTAAATTGTGAGAGATCGAAGTAATCCGGTGCAGAGAAAGCACCTATCAGTTAAAAGTTCGGTGCCAGCCACAGATGCCGTTCTCGTCGCGAGATCGTCACCTATAGAACCTCCACCTCTGGCCAGTACGAAAGTCTGTCACCTTTGGTTCGTGCAAAGGGCCAATTTACCATTGCCGCTATACGCGTTGGGGCCGATTCGGCATCGTGCCCCGCTAACATTGACCAAACGGTTCATCCCCAAAAAAAATCCCATTCCTTGGGCCCATCTGCCGCTGGGCCTTGCCTAATCGTATCTTGCCAGGGCGGTCTGTCAACGAAACTGTGCTTTTGAAAGGCTGGTGGCACGGCAAAATCGTTAAACCCTATTCAACCATCCCACTGCGGCAGAGCTGCATTGAGCCGACTCCGGTGAAGCATGGCGCGATTGGGCTCAATCAGCTCATGCTTAATCGACTCGAATCGGGATCGGCCTGGAAACTATTGGTTTCTCGCCGCCGCTTTTGGCTTGGATCGTGGTTGGGCCCCGCCCCAACAATGAGGCGGCAATCTCAATCTCGCCTTGATTGCCATTGATTCGGCCCACGACTCGATTGTTTTGCATGAATTCGATGTTCTCGGCACCGGGCTGAAACGCAACAAGTCGGAGCGACGCAGCAGCAGCGACCACCGATTCTGGGAATATGGAAAACTCCAGTTTCCCATCGTGATTGCGGACTTCAATGGGTAGATTCACACGCCCTTGACTCTCAATCGACCCGGGCGCGACCCCCACGATCTGGAACTCGTGATGTCCATCGACCAGTTTCGTCGTATCGACCTCGATCTTTTTACCTGGTCCCAGCCGCGTGTACATCACACCGTCAATGTGCAGTTCAAAGAAGCGGATTTTTCCCTGCCAGAGTGAGCTCGCTTTCGGTACAAGTGCTACTGTTCCTGCAACCGTGTCGCCCGCCTGCAAACCGTCGACTTTGATGATCGGCGGCCTTGCCCAGGGCTGGCAAAGCGGATCCCCCACAATCAACAATTGGTAAGGTGAAGCGATCGATTGGTAGAACGCCTCCGCAAGGGATGAGCCGCGAACGTAGTGCTCATCCAGCGACGCGAGCGGGAATTTCGCTTGGATCGCAAATGGCTCGGCCACCGTGCCACACGCTCCAGCGGCACCATGTCTCAAAAAACTCGTGAGTGGAGTCTGCCCAGCATCAGAGAGCATCACCCCCCCCAGGCTTGTCAGGTTGTCGCAAATTGCACCGGGTAGGAGAGTATCGTGGGCTCGGTCCAGATCGAAGTTGGCAGTCCCCGACACGATTCCCAGTATATCATGACGTCCTCTCGGTATGTCTCCCTGGAGCAACTGGGCACCAACACCTAATGCCGCAAGTCGCTTCACCGCGGCTGGGAAACAGGCATCTCGCGTCGACGAGCGGACACCCTTCCGTTGCATGAAATAGAATGTTCCATCCGGGTGCGTGGCATCGGCTTTGACGGAACGATAAAGATACGACAGCACTTCGTCGACCGTATTTCCCCGACCAGTGGTCACACCGAGCATTACAGAGAGAAAGTAACGCTGGCCCTGCTTGACATCCTGCGTACGGCCACCAGAGCGGGTCCAGTGGTAATTGGCCCGAAAAGCACGTGTTGTAAAGTTGCCCAACTCCTGGCAACGCGAAAGATTTTTTGCCTGGTCTCCCGGGACATACCAGTTCGCGTTGGTCCGCAGAAAACCCTGATGCTCGAGCTGGATATATGGCCACAGGTAGGTGGCTCCCGTGAGTGAAGCGATGGGCCGCATTGACGGTGATATTTTTACTTCAGCGAAATCCTCACGCAGATCAATCCGCCACGGAAAATCGCTCGAATAGACAACATAGTCGGTTTGCAACCCGAGTTTTCTTTCGTCAATGGCTTCTATTATGGGTTGAAGCAAACGCTGGCGAAACTTCTCGCCCTTGCAGACTTCGATGCCTCCCTTCCAATCGATGTAGAGAACGTGCGAGGCAGACACTCCCCGAAGCTGGATGTAGTGGTTCGCAATGGTCTTCGAACCCTCGCTCTGCGCATTGACAACGATCAGGATGTTTTCTGGACCGCCGCCAGCGGAGGCGCACGAACCAACAAGCCAGGAACCAACAAGCCACGCCATGGCTCCCCAGACAGACATCAGAACCCAATTCACAATCGCTTGCTCCCTCCGCTCTAGAGACGGTTGTCCACGCCCGATGATCGAGCCGGACACTTGGCAGGCCCTTTCCTGCAAAACCTTGCCCCCCGCCATAAATCGGCCCACGCCCAGCAGCAAGGCACATCTGCCTGGTGAAACTTTAGTTGTTGAGACAACGTCCATCACATCTGAGTCAATGACCGAATTGCCATCAGCTACGGCCACCGTCTATGAACTTGGTGTTTTCTCCGCACGACACGCACTTTATGGTCTACCACAGCGACAATGTGGCAGTCCATACTGTACGGCGTAGATTTTGATGAGTTCGCCAGAAAACATGACAGTCATGTCGACTGGTCGGCAGGAAACCACGGCCTGCAGCGACGTACTGGACCGATTAGACCGGCGATTTCAAGAGTTGATGCGCCCCGAACAATCCGCAAGCGGCAACCGGTACCGTCCAGCACCCCAGACCGTGGGCGGGTCTGGCTCGAATCAACCCTAGGACGAAGCCGGTACAAGCAACCAACAGCAGTGCAGACGGTTCGGGTACCATGTTATTGTGGGCAGAACCATTTGCGGTGCTGCCGAAGTTGCTTTTCCAAATGATGTAGTCGGCCTGGTCAACCGCACCATTTCCATTGCCATCGGCAGCAAGGTTAATCGCCGAGCCTAGCGTGTCGCGCCACACGGTGTAGTCACTGGCATCGACGGTGCCATCCTGGTTGTAATCGCCTGCCAGATTCGCAACGACGGTCAGAATGACACCCGTGGCTGTGTAGGCAATGTTGCCCGAAAAACCGCTCGGTAGTAGCAGCGTATCGAAGGTGCCGTTTCTGGCCCCGGTCGCCGTGAGAAACTCAAAGGAATCATTGGGAGCAGGTGCAAACGGAGTTCCACCTGCCAAACCGACAAACGCGACCTCGAGCGTGCCAGCTAGTGCCACATCGCCATCGATAATCAACTGATCAAACTCGGTACCGGGCGTCGTACCGCCAATTTCGATGGCCAGGACGCCGTTAACGGTGTTCACATACCGACCTTCGATGTTAAGCGTTCCGACCCCATCGCCCGGTTCCACACGACCATCGTGATTCTCGACCTGGCCTGCGATGGGACCACTGCCGGTTAGAATCGTACCTGAGCCACCAAGTCTTCCCCCACGCATGTCGATGAACTGTGCATCAATCGTGCCGCCTGCTAACTTGATTTCTCCATCGATTTTAATGTTCACTCCTGAAAATGTCGTCAAGGTATCACCTTCGCCAATGAACAGGGTCATCGTGCCACTACCGGCACCCCCCACATTCAATTCCCAAACGGTCGCATCCGCTGGAAGGACCACCTCTTGATTGCCGCCAGCTACATGATCGAGGTTGACGATACCAAGTTGATCCGGGAGTGCCGCAACGTCCCAATTCGCCACACCACTCCAGGCAGCACTGGGGGAGGTGGTTGTCCAATTGAATGGGTTTGTGACGGGATCGCCGATATACAACTGGGGCCCGATACCTCCACTACCGAGCGCAGGCTGCGGATCGATCACGAGATTGCGCCCGGCGAAAAGATTCATTCCGACAATCCCATCGACAATGTTAATGGGGTTCGATGCATCCGTAACGTTGAGTGCCACGACAGGCACATTCTCTACTGTGAACGCCCCGCCGACTGTCTCAATCGTGAATTCATCAACAAAGAAACCGGGGACATCGAACGTGGTACCACCCGATCCCACAATGGCAATCGTAAACTCCGGATCATCGAGTAAAGGATCGAAGCCAAGGCGGACGGCGTTGAGCTCCGATATGACGGTGACGGACGCTCCGGTATCAAAGAAAAAGCTGGAGTCGTCTAACTCTTCACCATTGTTGGCGACATCAACACTAACAAACATGCCCCCAACCGATAGCACCCCATCGCTGTGAAGGGTGTGTGCGGTCGGGTTGTCATGGAGAGGGCGTGGGGGGGTTTCAAGGAGACCCGCGATGTCAAAAATGTAATTTGGTGAGTTCGCGAACGAACCGCCTGGAAGCAGTATCAAGGGTGCCCGCCGCAAAATCTCCTGGCTGCCGCTGCCCAATGGCAAAAAATCTATTTGCGGCGTCCGCACCGTTTTTCCCGCCAGTTCAAAAATCTGTGGTCGGTCGTTCCGGATCGAGGTCGCGTACTGACTGGCGAAGGGTAAGCCCAAGATGTTCGGGAGGTCGGTATCTGGCGGCAAACTCAACAACGATACGCTGGTCTGGCCAATCATGGTGGACGGGTTCAAAGTCAGGGGCGATGTCCCCGTTCGATTTTCCAACCCCGTTGCGTAGATGCCAAGCGGATCATTGACCAACGCATCAAGCGTACCTGTAGCTCCACCAAGCTCAACCGTCATGGCGCCGGCAAAACCCTCGTTGACGAAGTCGAAGGCAGCATACGCAGCATCAGTGATGAGTGATCCATTCGCCCCGGTATCGATGAGCGCCACATCGTAATGAGCTGAGTCACCGACTCCCAAAAAATTGCCACCGGTTGGGCCTGGGCTGGAATCAGCCATGAAAAAGTAGAGATCTTCGTCGAACGTTTTAAATTCGTCGGTGAGCCCGATTCCGACCAACGGCAGAAACCCCTCCAGGGGAACCCCATTCGCACGGCCAGCAACGATCACCCATACAGCTAAAATCGCGAGCGGGGCAACGAAGATTGATTGGGTACTCCCAAGCCGAACCTGGCTGATCATTTGCCGCCTCCATTTCACGTCTACTGCCGTTTCAGCGCCCGTAGAGCCTGTCTGTCCCGTTCTTCCTCTCTCTTTAAGCGTAAGTAACGGTAAGAACCACGTCAAGAAAACGGGCTTTTTTCAGCACTTCGATGATTTTCTCTGGCAGCTCAGTCCTTGCCGACAGTCGGTCGGCCAATGCTGTGGTAGATGAAGCCCCGCTCCCGCATCTGCTCGAGTTCGTAGAGATTGCGACCATCGAAAATCACGGGTTTGCGCATCTGGGTATACATCTTTTCAAAGTCAGGCCGTTGATAATCACCCCACTCGGTCATAATGACCAGCGCATCGGCGTTGTGGAGGGCATCGGTTTGCCTGGTGCAATAGGTCAGTCGATCGCCGAATTCGGTACGCACGTTGGCCATCGCTTCTGGGTCGTGCACACGAACGGTCGCGGCTTTCTGCAAAAGCCATTCGAGCAGTACCAGTGCCGGTGCTTCGCGGATGTCGTCGGTCCTCGGCTTGAATGCCAGCCCCCACACCGCGATCACCTTGCCGCTGAGGTCTCCCTCGAAAAAGGCTGCTAGTTTTTCCGGCATGATTCGCTTCTGGTCGTCATTCACCGCGTCGACCGTACGCAGCATCAACGGCTTGAACCCCTGGTCCTCTGCCATGGATGCCAGAGCCCGCACATCCTTGGGAAAACAACTACCTCCGTAACCAACGCCAGGAAAGAGAAACGCAAAGCCAATCCGGCTGTCGTGACCAATCCCACGTCGCACGTCGTTGATATCTCCTCCCAGCCGCTCGCAAAAATTCGCCATTTCGTTGATAAAGCTGATCTTGGTGGCCAGTAACGCATTGGCCACATATTTGGTCATCTCCGCGCTTTCGGGCGACATCACCAGGAATGGCTTTTCCGTTCTCAAAAATGGTTTGTACAGCTGGTGTAGTTTTCTTGCATCTCCTTCCGAGCGAACTCCAACCACGACACGGTCCGGTTTCATAAAGTCGTCAATCGCTACACCTTCCTTCAGGAATTCAGGGTTGCTCGCCACCCGACATTCGCGACCGGTGCTTTCTTTCAGTCGATCAAAAATATGTGCGTTTGTACCAACAGGAACCGTGCTCTTGGTCACGATGATAACATCATTGCTGAGGTGTGGAGCCATCGTATCGACCGCCGCCCAAAGAGCCGTGAGATTTGCCGAACCGTTGGCCGATTGCGGAGTCCCAACGGCGAGGTAAACAATCTCGGCTCGTTGAATGGCGGTCGGGGCATCGGTCATAAAGTGAAGCCGGTCGGCCTCGACATTACGCCGCACCATTTCTGCAAGTCCCGGTTCGTAAATCGGCACCTCCCCGTTGTTCAGTGCAGCGATCTTTTGCTCATCAACATCGATACAGGTGACATCGTTACCACTATCTGCAAAGCAAGTTCCGGTAACGATGCCCACATATCCTGTACCAATGACCGCTATTTTCATGGCGAATTACCCGCGGAGCCTTAACGTGAGGGAAAGTTTTGCAATGAATGCGACAGCGGGGCAGCCTTGGTGTTTGGTGATACTGCCCTGGCGACCCGGCCCTCTACTCTTGGAGAGCTCTATCCAGCTGTTTCTTCTGATCACGGGTTGCTGTTTTCTTCGCGCGGTACACGGACGATGGCCGTCAGCGTATCGCCACGATCGACACTCATGATCCGCACACCCTGAGTATTGCGGCCAATGGCGCCGATGTCGCTTGCCTTGATGCGCTGAATTTTCCCGCGCGACGTCATCATGATTAACTCGTCATCATCACGCACGCCGGCGATACCAATGACCGGCCCATTGCGGTTGGTTGTCTTGATGTCGCGTACCCCCTTACCACCCCGGTTTTGTGTCCGGTAGCGAAATCCGGATGATCCTTCATCGCTATTTTCCTGGTCGTCGCCGTTAGCCCCGCTGTTGTTCACGCCGAACGGCGTTCGTTTGCCGTAACCATTGGCACATGCGGTGAGCAAGGTCGCTTCGGGGTCAGCGATCACCATCCCAACCAGCTGGTCATCGCCAGCCAGCGTGATTCCTTTAACGCCGCTCGTATTACGCCCCATCGGCCGGGCATCCGATTCTTTAAACCGGATTGCCAGACCTCCGGCCGTGGCCAGCACTACTTCCTGACCCGCAGCGGCGACGACGACGTCGACCAGTTCATCCCCATCCTTGAGTTTGATGGCAATCATGCCGCTTTTCAGGGGGCGGCGATATGCTTTCAATTCGGTCTTTTTCACGAGCCCTTTGCGGGTTGCCATCATGAGATAGTGACCAGGCTCATCAAAATCGCGAATAGCCCGGCAGTCAGCGATCTTTTCCCCTTCGGCCAGATTCAACAGATTCACAATCGCGCGGCCTTTGGCGTCGCGGGAAAGCTGGGGCAAATTGTAGACCTTTTGCCAGTAGACTTTGCCGCGGTTGGTGAAGAAGAGCAGATAGTCATGCGTACTGGTGACGAACAGGTGTTCGACCGGATCGTCCTCATCGGCTTTGGCGCCTTTAACACCTTTACCGCCACGACGCTGTGCACGGTATGTGCTGGCTGCGGTTCGCTTGATGTAGCCATTGTGCGAGATCGATACGACCATTGTCTCTTCTTCGATGAGATCTTCGATGTTGACATCGCCAACCTCTTCGTCGCTCAATTCGGTGCGCCGCTTACTGCCAAGTTTATGAACCAACTCTTTGCAGTCTTCGCGGATGATGCCATAGACGTGGTTCTCATCGGCCAGAATTTCCCCAAAGCTCGTTATCTTCTCAAGCAACTCGGTGTGTTCTGCGACGAGTTTTTCCTGCTCCAAGTTGACCAATTGACCAAGCGTCATCTTGAGAATCGCGTCGGCCTGCACCGGGGTCAGGGAATATTTCTCTGCCACACCCCGCTCTTCCTGAAACTGGACAAATCCTGTGTCTCCCAATGCCCGCTGCAGCATTGCGGCGGGACATGTGATTTCATCCTCCAACCGTTGTTTGGCTTCCAACTGCGACTTCGACGAGCGGATCACCCGGATTACCTCATCGATGTTCGCGTGGGCCAGCAGTAAACCTTGCACCGTATGCTTGCGCTTGCGGGCCTTGAGCAGCAGGAACTCCGTACGGCGGCGAATCACTATCACCCGATGCCGTACAAACTCCTGGAGCATTTCCTTCAGCGAAAGGGTGCGGGGCTTACTATCCACCAGCGCCAGCAGGATGATCGAGAAAGTATCCTGCAACGGCGAGTACTTCCACAATTGGTTAAGCACCACATCGGGATCGGCATCCTTCTTCAGATCGATCACGATCCGGACCGGCTCTTCCAAATTGCTATGATCGGCAACGTCTGCGATGCCTGCCACGCGTCCGTCACTGGCCAGAACCGAAATTTTCTCGATCACCGCATCCCGCGTTTGTTGATACGGAATGTTGGAGACAACAATCCGCGCGCGACCATTTTTTTTTGTCTCCACGGTTGTCTTCGCTCGTACCGCAATCGTACTGCGGCCCGTTTCGTAACTTCGCCACAAGGACGCCTTCCCGCAGATAATACCCCCCGTCGGAAAATCAGGTCCCGGGATATATTCCATCAACTCGCGCACGGTAATCTGCGGGTCGTCGATCAACGCCAGGATACCCCGGCAAACCTCACCCAGGTTGTGCGGCGGAATCGATGTTGCCATACCCACCGCGATCCCGGAAGAACCGTTGATCAACAAATTGGGAAACTTCGCCGGTAGCACCGTTGGCTCGGTACGACGCTCGTCGTAGGTTGGCACGAAGTCAACCGTATTGAGTTTCAAATCTTCAAGCATCGTCGCCGCTGCTTGCGACATGCGGGCCTCGGTATACCGCATAGCCGCCGGAGGCAAACCGGCGATCGAACCAAAGTTGCCCTGCTTGTCGACCAACACTGATCGCATATTCCACTCTTGGGCCATCCGAACCAGCGTCGGATAGATAACACTTTCACCATGCGGATGGTAGTTGCCGCTCGTGTCGCCAGAGATCTTGGCGCACTTCACGCGGGATGAACCGGGCGTCAGATTCAGGTCGTTCATCGCCACCAGGATCCGCCGCTGGGAAGGCTTCAGACCGTCCCGTACATCGGGCAGGGCCCGGCTGACGATCACGCTCATCGCATACGTCAGGTAACTATCACGCAGTTCGTCCTCAATAGGCAAGTCGATCAGTCGCGCGGCGATCGCCTGTTCATCTTCCGGATTGGTGGAGTCGGTCGACACGGCAATTTCCTGAAGGGTTAGGTCGGCCAGTAAACCCGTTCACGGGTATCATTACACCGGCACGCTCGCGAATCGTGTCCAAAACCAGCTTGACTGTGCTTGTCCTATTTCTACTGTGCTTGATCCTATATGGTGCCTGTTCCAATGCAAGCCTTCCCGACTGCCGGAACAATACCGACGGGTAGGCTCAAAACAACCGGCTGTTGGGCACCCGAGGCAACATGATCATTCAGGAATTTAACCCCTTTCGAGCCGGTTCACAATGTCGCTGATAAGATCGATAGAGGTTCCCGCAAATTCCCAGGCGAACCTCGCGGTTTGCCCTGGCTCGACCGCCAACAATCTACCAGAATAGTCGTTCCTGGATGTTTCTCCTACCTGAACCCCGAAATCCTCCACCATGCCCCAATCTCGCGGCAAGCATGCTTCCCGAAACACGGCTGCTTTTGATTCGCCCGACACAATTGAAGTCGAACTCAAAGACCCATGGCTGGCCGCTTTACTGGCTTGGCTCATCCCCGGTCTTGGACACCTCTATCAGGGACGGACCGGCAAAGGAATCCTATTTTTGATCTGCATTCTCGGCACGTTCCTCTACGGTTTTTATTTGGGGGACGGACGGGTTGTCTACGCCTCAACGCCCAGTTTGTTCACCCGCTGGCAGTATTTCTGCCAGCTCGGGGTCGGCCTTTCCGCACTACCGGCAATCATTCAGCGCGGCCATGTTAAAAAAGATCCCTTGGCCGAAGATACCCTCCAGGACTTGATGCGCCCGCCAACGCCACCACGATCACGGGTTCAACCGTTTGTTTCGGTCGATGGAAGTGGCAACGAGGTGGTTCATCCTGACGAGCTCGCCAAGTGGCATCATGACCTGGCCGATCGATTTGAGTTGGGAACCGTATTTACCGTCATTGCCGGGTTGCTCAACGTACTTGCGATTTACGACGCTTACGGTGGTCCTCTGGTTATAACACCCCATGAAAAAAGTGGCCGTGTTCAACCGACCGATTCCGATTAACCCATTCCGAACCAGGTGGACCGGTGCCCACACGTTGGCATCCTGGCGAATATCCTCATGACAGCCGCAACCATCCTATCGATACTGACCTGGGGTTTTGTGTGGGCCAACATTGGCGGTGCGCGATTGTGGTATGCTGCGCCGCTGATTGTGAGCATTAGTCTGGTCTATGCGGCGACGCGACACGAAGAAATCGGCCCGATTCTGGTCCATGCGGCACGCTTTTCGGTCTGGATCATTGGCTTCATGCTAATCGTTTTGGTGGTCCTGCAAGCCATGGTGTGGCTGATCTGAGTCGGCCCGGTTCAATGCGGTTCCTGCCGTGTGCTTGATCGCGGCTGACGAAAAGCGTATTTTCGAAGGTGCTAAGGGTGGTTGACGGTAGCAGAACTCGGTGACTCATGGTTCCAGCAGTCCCGCAGCGAAAAATCCAAATCGCAGGGCCACCTGAGGCCGGCGTACGTCAACCAACATTATGCGTCCGTAGCTCAATTGGATAGAGCACTGGTCTTCGGAACCAGGGGTTGCAGGTTCGAGTCCTGCCGGGCGTGCTTTTGTCAGTGGGTGACTTCTCGGGGCAAGTCGTGCTGACTGGTGACGCCGTTTCGACTTCTGATGAACTCGTCGGTCTGCAGAGGCAGATCCGGATTCAAGGCGATTCCAAGCATGGTACCCCCCCTCTGCACTGAC
>Ga0310120_10001778_pt1 | contig 16059 bp, 15 predicted proteins | sample CB27_AW_983_MG_FD_203506 | JGI IMG/M metagenome (GOLD analysis project Ga0310120, IMG submission 203506) | Marine microbial communities from Western Arctic Ocean, Canada - CB27_AW_983 | ecosystem: Environmental > Aquatic > Marine > Oceanic | place: Canada: Western Arctic Ocean | collected...
GCGCGTACCGCGACTGCCAGATTTTCATCAACGGTCAGCGAAGGAAATATGATCCGCTCCTGTGGCACCAGACCCAGTCCGTTCCAAACACGTTGGCAGGGCTTGGCAGTTGTGATTTCCTTCCCATTTAGGTGGACTGAACCACTATGCAGGTCAGTGTGACCCATGATGGTCATCAGCAGGGTCGATTTGCCCACCCCGTTGCGCCCAATAATACTGACAGCCTCCCCCGCCCGAATCTCCAGGTCTACATTCTCTAAAGCAACAGTTTCACCATAACCGGCACTGACAGATGCCAACGACAGGCCCGCATTAGCCACGATCGACTTCTCCGAGATAAACCGCACGCACCCTCTCATCTGCAGCAATTGCCTCGGGTTCCCCCTCGGTCAATACCGCACCGGAGACTAAAACGGTGATGTAATCCGCAATACTGAAGACAATTTCCATATCATGTTCGATGATCAACACCGTAATGTCGCTGGACAGGGCGCTGGCTGCGTCCAGGATGTGCTGGCTCTCGGAAGATGGGATGCCGGCAGCCGGTTCATCGAGCAACAGAACACTTGGTCGCTGTCCCAATGCAATGACAATTTCAACCAGACGTTGCCGGCCATAGGGCAACTCATCAATACGCCGTAGAGCATCTTCATTTAGATCAAAATTACTCAATAACTCCATTGCCTCATCTGTTACTTCAGAATAAGAAGATAACGGCCGAAACATCGAGGATGCGATACCTTGACGTTCGGCGATCGCCAAGACCACGTTTTCAAGAACAGTCAGGCCCCGAAACAACTGATTGATCTGAAAGGTCCGGGCTATACCGCGCCGACTTCGCTCAGCCTGGCCCAGGCCTGTAATGTCCTGGCCGTTTAGAATGATCTGGCCACTGGATGGCATTAAAACACCGGTAATCAGATTGATAAATGTCGTCTTTCCCGCGCCATTGGGTCCTATCAACGCATGACGGGCACCCCGCTTCAGTGTGAAGTCAATGTTGTGGGCCACCTCCAGCGCCCCGAAATTCTTGCACAAGCCGACGGCCTGAAGCACCGGGTCACTCATGGTGTTGCCCTGCTGAATACTTTTCTAAGTCGGTCAAAGATTCCGAGTAAGCCTCCTCTGGCAAACATCACCGTGAGGACAAGGAGTAAACCGACCCCGAATTCCCAAAACTCCGGACTCATTTTGGCCAGTTCATCCTCTAGAACCAGGTAAACCACCGCGCCGGCGAAGGCACCGTACAATCGACCGACACCACCCAGAATCAAAATAATCAGGATCGTACCCGAGCGAGAAAAACTTAAAACATCCAGGGTTACATAGGCGTTGGACTCCGCAAACAGACCGCCAGCTAACCCTGCGATTCCCGCAGACACACCGTAGACGCTAACCAGGCGTCGGTAAACTGGTGTCCCGATTGCATGCATCCGGGCAGTATTTTCGCGAATGCCGATCAACGACATGCCAAAAGGAGAATTCACTATAATTCTCACCACGACAAATACCAGAAAAAGTACAACCATCGAATACCAGTAGTAGGTATGACCCCAAAGATCGTACTCAAACAGACCCAGCAATGGCGCAAAACTCACTCCAGTCAGTCCATCAAAACCGCCGGTGACATCTTCGTTGACGTTCGCAAATTCCTGCAGGCAGATCGCTGTCGCCAGCGTCAACATCAGTAACGTCAGACCGTGATAGCGCAGCAGCACAGCACCCGACATGAATCCGACAATTGCCGCAACAAGCCCCGCCAGCAGCAACGCCGAAATAGGCTCAGTCCAGCCCAGATGGGCCGATACCATACCTGCCGTGTAGGCACCCACGCCGAAGTAGGCAGCATGACCCAGAGTTACCACGCCGGCAAAACCAACCACGAGATCGAGTGAAAGTGCAAATATAATAGTGATGAGTACTTGGGTGCCAAAGGCCATGTAGTCCGGCAATACGAAAAATGCTGCAACGGACAGTGCCCAGGGCAAACCTTCCCACCACTTAAGGCGACTGCGTTGTGAAAAGTAAGCCCTGGACTCGGCGTCCGAGATCATGGTTTGTTATCCGTGTCGACCATACAACCCCGCGGGCTTTAGCAGCAGAATCACAATAGTGACGGCATAAATAAAGAAGGCGCCACCTTCAGGCCAGAGATACTTTCCACCGTTGTCAATCACGCCCAGCACCAAAGCCGCCACGAACGTGCCCTTGATCGTGCCCAGTCCACCCACCGCGACCACAATCAGGAAAAGTACCAAGTACTGGATGGCGAAACTGGGGCTCAGCCCAAGAATATCAACTGCAAGCCCACCGCCCAGCGCTGCCAGGCCGCTACCCAGTGCGAAGGTAAAACGAAACAACCTATCGACATCGATACCCACCGATTGAGCCATCATACGATTGTCTACAGCAGCACGGACTCTTGCGCCTATCAGGGTCTTTTCAAATCCGTACCAGATTCCGGCAGCCATACTCAAACCAACAGCAACCATAAACAGACGGTAGGCTGGAAAGCTGCGAAATCCCAGATCGACCTGACCACGAAGGCTGTCAGGTACTTTGATGGGGACAGGGTCGGGACCGAAAACGTAAGTAAAGCTGGCCGATGCCATAAATACCAGACCGATACACAGCAGCACCTGATCGAGCTCCCCGGCCTTGTACAGCGGCGCATAAAGAAAGCGTTCAAAAGGAAGACTGACGACAGCCACACCCGCGGCAGCGATGAGCAGAGCAGGAATAAATGGAACCCCGGCAACTGACATCAAGCTGGTAACAAAATACCCGCCAGCCATCGCAAATACACCATGGGCAAGATTTACAAAACCCATAAGTCCCATCGTGACAGACAAACCGACGGAGATGATGAACAAAATCATCGCGTAGGCCAGACCATCAAATATGATGCTGATAATGATGTTGCTAAGCTGACTCACGTAGGCACCAGCAAATCGGAACTATGTCAGAAATGACTGCGATCGGATGTCGCCAGCGTACCTACACTTGCTGGAACAATCCGATGACCCCGCCGGGTCGCTCACCCGACGGGGATCGAAATCAGTTACCGGCGCACTTACCCAACTGATTCGCCTTGCAGGGATCTTTCACCTGAGAGATAGAACTCAGTACTTTAATCTTCAGTCGACCACCGGACTTCACTACCTCATGAACATGTTGATCCTGAATAATATCGCGAGTTTCCGGATCAATCATGATGGGCCCACGTGGGCTGTCGAACTTCCAACCTTTGAGAATATCCATGGTAGCATCAGCTGTAATGTTACCGTCCAGTTCACGGATAACATGCACGATTGCCGCCATACCGTCGTAACCAGCTACACCCATGAAATCGGGCGTGGTATCAGCACCATAGGCCGCCTTCCAGGCCGCAACAAAGGCTTGGTTTTCTGGCGTTTCATAATCGGCTGAATAGTGATGCACCGTCACCATACCCACAGCTGAGTCACCCATTCCCTGGAGTTTTGTATCTTGGGTGATATCGCCAGGACCAATCAGTCGTATACCCGCACCTGCCATGTCCAGATCAGAAAACGTCTTGACTACGGCACTGGCGTGATTCCCCGCCGGAACAAAAACATAAAAACAATCAGGCTTGGCGTCTTTAACACGCTGAAAAAACGGTGTGAAGTCTGGGACCTCTCGCGGTCCACCCATGGGGATGGCATCTACGACTTTACCGCCCGCACCTTCGAAACCGAACTTAAAAGCAGCTACGCTGTCTTTGCCTGGTGGGTAGTCGGTATAACCACTGGCGGCGCTAGCGCAATCCAGAGTGTTTTTGGCATATTCACCCATCGGTACACCGGCCTGCCACATAGTGAATGAAACCCGCACAATGTAGGGAGATAGACTTGGAATCCATGCGGTGCCTGCATTCATGATCACCATCGGTACTTTAGCCTGGGTCACTAACGGGGCACTGGCCATGGCATTGGGTGAAAATACAAACCCCGTCAACAGATCTACTTTTTCACGCGTGATCAGTTCCTGTACTGCGGTCTTGGCGATGTCACCACCGGGTCGTTTTGAGTCCCGCTTGATTAATTCGATCTGGTGGCCACCCAACTGGTCGCCATGCAAACTCAAATACAGACTCATGCCTCGGTCGATCTGCTGTCCAAATTGGGCAGCCCCTCCGGTATAAGGCAATACGACTCCAACCCGAACGTTCTTTGCTTCAGCAACTGATGACACTCCAATAACTGCCGCTACAGCGATAACCAGTAATCCCTTTTTGTATTTCATATACGTTCCTCCTTTTTGGTTCGGAAAGTTGCCCTATCTGGCCTCAACTCGATATTGCCTCAAGACCCCAAACAAAGCTTGGTGAATACTAAACCATAGTCACCTACCCTGTAAAAAGCCAGATCGGTGATCGAATTCACACCGATATCGCTTTTGCATCACAAACAGAAACGTAGGTGATTTTGATGTTGGAAGATCAGAATCCTACCGGAGCGAGCAATGCACCACTGTTGCTCAGTTCGAACTGATCGTTTAATTCGCTGCTGGCCTGCTCACCTGAGGTGCCGGACTGGCCCCGTCGCACAACCACTAACCGTCCATAGTCTATTCAGGCTTGTAGGCCGTGGCTTTAATTTCGATCACCAGATGTGGATGGGGCAACTGATGGACTGCCACGGTGGTGCGGGCAGGCCGACTCTCACTGAAGTACTCCGCGTACACTTCATTGTAGCCCCCAAAATCATTCATATTGACCAGAAAGGTCGTCACATCCACGATATCGGTCAAGGTGCAATCCATGCTTTTGAGAATATCCGCTATATTGTCTATGACAGCTCGGGTCTGTATCTGAATGTCCAGCCGCGTTGTGCCCTGATCATCCACTTCGGCACCGGCGATAGAATTGTCCGCGCGCCGGGCACTGATCCCCGATACAAACAAATAATCCCCGGCTCGGCGAATATGAGGGTACGCGCCGCGAGGTGTCGCTTTTTCACGCAATGTTTTCGAAGGCATGCTGTGTTCTCATCGGATTAAACCGATCCATAGTCTACCGGCCAGCATTACCCAACAGAACCGCGATCTGGACTGCATCGGGTTTCAACCGGTTACGTGGTGTTGGCGTTTAGAGTCCTATAAAGTATAAATGGGTCGCGCCAACCTGTAACTCATTGCTGCGCTGCCCCGAAAACCGTATACCCACTGCTCTGGAGAACAGCATGACCGATTCTGACCCGTATTCCAAAATTTATGAAGAACTCATTGGCTTTGTACCGCCCAAAATTCAGCATCGCATCCGACTGGGACTCGAAACTGACCCCGAACTGCTGGCAGCGGTCGAAAATGTTCGCGAAAAAGCAATGTACCCGGATTGTTTTGATGTCAAAACCGCTCAACTGATTTTGTTTGCGGTGTTAATCTCCCATGTGTCACCGGCATCGGAGTTTCATGCCAGAGGGGCTGTGCGCTCAGGCGCTACTAAAGACGAACTTCATGCCGTAGCAGGACTTGCTTTCCTGTTTCGAGGACTGCCGGCGTTTAACCTGGCCGCCGAAGTGATCAATAAGATCTTCGACGAATAATGCGCTGTAACAGATGCAAATAGAATACCGGGTAGAAACTTCCCGGGCAGTTTACTCGGCAACACGCTCGGTAATTCACGGATAACTCACATGTCGATTCTGAAACAAAACCCACTACCTTTCTTTATCAATGGTCAATACGTGTCACCAACTGGACGCCAAACCTTCGAAAACATCAATCCGGTAAACGGAACGCTGAACTTCGACGTACTCGAAGGCAATGCTGAGGACATTGATCACGCAGTGAATTCAGCGCGGTCTGCGCTCGCTGGCCCTTGGGCTGGCTTTGATGTTGACCAACGTGCTCGCCTACTCCACAAGCTTGCCGACTTGATCGATAACCATCGCGATGAATTTCTCGCTGCCGAAATTTTAGACACCGGCAAACCAGTGCAACTGGCCAGACATATCGACATACCACGCGGAGCAGCCAATTTCCGGGTCTTTGCCGATGTGATCAAAGGCCTATCAGACGAGACCTTCCGTATGCCGACGCCCGACGGGGGCGAGGCCATCAACCTCACTGTACGAAAACCTAAAGGCGTTATTGCCGTTATCTGTCCCTGGAATTTACCGCTTCTGTTGATGACGTGGAAAGTCGCGCCTGCACTCGCCTGCGGCAACACCGTGGTGGTGAAACCTTCTGAAGAGACCCCCGCAACAGCTACTTTGCTGGGCGAGATTATGAATGAGGCCGGAATCCCACCTGGCGTCTACAACGTCGTTCATGGTTTCGGACCCGACTCGACGGGTGAGCATCTGGCTCGCCATCCTGATGTTGATGCGGTGACTTTCACCGGCGAAACCATTACTGGTGCTGCGATAATGAAGTCTGTCGCAGACGATATTAAGGATGTGTCTTTTGAACTGGGCGGCAAGAATCCTGGCGTGATATTTGCTGATGCAGATTTTGAACAGGCGGTAGAGGGAACGAGTCGCTCTATATTCGCAAACTGCGGTCAGGTTTGCCTGAGCACTGAACGGGTCTACGTTGAGCGTCCCATTTTCGACCGCTTCACTGAAGCATTGGCAGAGCGCGCATCCAGCCTCGTCCGCGGTGACCCCTTTGCTGAGAAAACGTCAATGGGCCCCTTGATCAGCAGCGCCCACCGCGACAAGGTTCTTAGCTACTACCGCCGCGCAACAGAACTCGGCGCTAATGTGATCGTGGGTGGGGGCGCTCCCGAAATGCCAGCACCGTGGCAACATGGCTGCTGGATAGAACCCACTCTATGGACCGGGCTGGACGAAACCAGCCAGATTGTCAAAGAGGAGATCTTCGGACCGTGCTGCCATATAAGACCATTTGACGACATTGACGAAGTAGTCAGCCTTGCGAACGATACGGAATACGGCCTTGCTGCCACGTTGTGGACTCAGGACGTCAAAAAAGCAAACCAAGTTGCGACAAGGATCGACTGTGGAATTACCTGGGTGAACTGTTGGTTTCTGCGCGATCTCAGGACTCCGTTTGGTGGCGCCAAAAAGTCCGGAATCGGCCGTGAAGGTGGAGAGTACTCTCTGGAGTTCTATACTGAACTGCAGAATATCTGCCTTAAAGTTTAGCTCAGGTATTCATGGATAATGAACAATACCCGAAAAAGGCGTGCACCCTGGTACAGAACACCTGTAGATCGCACAACGTTGAAGCGCCTGGTGCAAACCAATGATCGGACCGGACTTGTTTACCTGGGTGGGTTTGTCGTAGCGCTCGGCTTTTTCGGCTATCTCGCTTTCCTGAGTATTGACACGCTGTGGTCCATCCCAGCTTTTCTCGTCTACGGCGGAGTCTGGGTTTTCGCCACCTCAATTGTGCATGAAACCTGTCATGGTACCGCCTTTCGCAGTCGCTGGTTGAATGAGGCTGTACTGTTCCTCGCCGGAGTATTAGTGCAACAGACGCCAACCGGCCTGCGCTGGACCCACGTCAGGCATCACAATCACACAGGCATGGTGGATAAAGATGTAGAACTGGTACTGACCAATCCACTGTCATGGCGCGGTTTCCTTTGGGGACAGTTGTGTGATGTAAACAGTATCTTCTATTACGTTAAATTGGTCCTATTACTTTCTATTGGGAAACCTGATCAAGAACACCGAGATTGCCTCAGTCAGATGGCACTCAGACGAGCTTGCTGGGAAGCGCGGGCATTCTTGCTGGTATATACCCTGGTTATTCTGTGGTCGACTCTGCTACAAACCTGGTGGCCGATCCTGATCTTTCTTTTTCCCCGGATCGCCGGTGCGCCAGTACACGGCGTAATCCTTGCCACTCAGCATGTTGGGCTAGCGCAGAATGTACACGACCACCGGATGACCTCCCGCACGATGCTGGTAAACCCGCTACTGCGCTTTATTTACTGGAACATGAACTATCACATCGAACATCATATGTATCGGATGGTGCCATTTCATGGCCTGCCGGCCCTGCACAACGCGATTAAATACGATTGCCCGCCCCCAACGCGAGGAGTGCCTGCCGCCTTGAAAGAAATGTTTGATACGGTTGCCCGACAGCAATTCGATCCGCATTATTCGCTACCGAGAGTCGTGAATCCGTCCTAACTAATCAAACTCACACCAAAGACGGTGCAAAAGAACGATTACTCAGTCGATTCCGTCAACAAAATGCTGACGTTGCCACTGCCCGATGATTGGCCATAAGTACCGTACTGCCGACCGTGATACTGCGTATCATTATCTAATGTTCCCAGGAAGGTCGCCAGATTGCGCCCTCCCATCTCCGCTGTTACCGCCCTGGCATAATCCGAAAACTGCCGCTGAGCCTGTTCGACATTCCCGGAACACAATAGATTAATGAATGTTTGGTCCTGCTTTTGTTCGTTGTCCGACGGCCAGCGGTCTGGTCCACGCACCAGTCGGTGTGACAACGCCGTGCTCGCCAGAAACACAATTCGCTTGCCACTCTCCTTCGCTGCTTGTGCAACAGCAGCGCCCACAGCCATACATTCCCCGATATCTGCCATCACACAGCATCCCAGTAGCACAACCGGAAGACTGAACTCCGGATCAAGATAGACGAGTGGCACGTAGGAGCCGTAGTCAAAACGGTGATTTAATGTTCGGCTTTGTCCGCCAGGGAAGCCAGCCTCTTCAATTGCTGTAGACAACGCTGCAGCAAACTCCGGGTGACCCTGAATGGAATAGTCGATCCCGGGTATGAGGTCGGGACACTCCTCTCCGACACACATCCCGTCATGCCAAGCCTGATGGGTGACGTACCAGTTAAAGGTAGTGACCCAGTGTGTTGAATGAACAACCCAGAGATCGGGCTGGAATGAACGGATGACCTCACCCATCTCTCTCGCACCGGCCATTACCCCAGCGAGGAAATCCGGCGCCCCGTCGGGATTAGCCATACGCGGAGTATGAGGACTCACTGCATGTGCCACGATACGTCCTTCAGTCATCGTCACTTGCCTGTCAATCAAGCCAAAGGATACAGATTAACCGGACCTGCCACATTGCGAAAGGCCCACGGGATGGCGATAAGTACAGCCCTACCCGCTGGCGGTTAATTCTGCCAGTAGACACGCGATAAATGCGGCGATTTTTTCTTTGGTCTGTGCATCGATATCACATTTGAGTTGTCCTATATATTGAACCAAGCCACTTTCGATTAGCCGTTTTTGATCTGAAACTGGAACTGCCGAAGCAGTTTCATCAGAACTCAAAGTTGCCAGAGCGTTCAGCTCCAGATGTTCGGCCTCCAACTCCAGTGCTTTGAGTTTCTCACGAAACGCACAAACCGTTTCTTGTACGATTCCCTTTGAGTCTCTTTTTAGTTCTCGTCGCAAGCCACGCAGGGGAGCGACTACATCCCGGTGCCAGGCACTGACCATTTGTTCAGCTTGCGCCAGCAGCTGACGTTCCACAAGTACTCCCCGTACCGAACACCAACTGATAAACAGGATAATGGGAACATCGACACGGCAGTGATCCTGAAACCAAAGGCACAACTCAGGCATGCCTGGTCGACTGTAGACTTCGACCGCGTAATCCCAGAGAGTGCAAGTAGCCGCCGGCGATGATTGTGACACAGAGGAAATCTCGACCTTAGCGTAAATCAATACAAAATCCTGTTTATTGAAAACAACTGAGTCACAAAACAGACGAGGGTCGCCAAACCTAGCTGTCCCGGAGGTGCTCGACGACCCAGCCATCTTCATCATAATCACTCAGGCAGGCATCCACCATCTGGCGGTAGCGTTCACTGTCTCCGCGCTCGTCAGACCAGCTCAGTGCATCTAGCCTTTGCTGTTCATGATTGCCCGCATAATTGCGTTCATAGAGCGCATGCCGACCCGCGAATTCCGAGTAGAGCGCATCCCAGATCAGCTTGAACAGCTTGATTCTGTCCACTGCTGCCAGCCCCGTTCCCCGGAAGTAACGTTCGATAATAGGATCCAGTTCAGGTTGCCTGAGGTCCTGGACCGAAGACACCGTCACAATGGGAGCCCCAGCGAGTACTTTCTCAAAAATCTCCCGTACGCGCTGCCAGGCGGAAGTCATATAGATCCGCGCAGCCGCTGCGGTTTGCAACTTGGGCACTACTGATTCACCGACGCCCGGCTCGGGATCCATCGCCATTGCGGTAGTCAATGCCCACACGAGATTTGCCATTGAAATCAACTCACCGACCTCTGTCTGCACACCGCGGAAGGTATTAGTCCCAGCAGCTTCTGTACCTTTTATCAGTAAACCGCAAGCAAATTCCAGTTTGATCGCCAACCGGGTCGAGGATTGCAGGTTGAAACGATTGAAAAATCCAGACGAAGCATAAAACCCCTTGGCCTTTTCAACGTCCCGGTAGATGAGCACATTTTCCCAAGGAATAAAGGCATCATGAAACACCAGCACAGAATCGTTTTCATCAAAACGGCTCGCAAGAGGCGCCTCGAAGGGACTGGCCGCTTTCAGTTCGTATGATGGCCGACCGATAAGCTTTAGACCCGGAGTGTCCATGTCGACAATAAAGACCAGCGCAAAGGCCTCATCTTTCCCGGCTTGCATGCGCGCCGCCGTACCGCTGTTCGGTGCCACAAAAGTGGCATGGGTCAACACCGACCCTGTCGCAACCATCTTAGCGCCGCTGACATAAATTCCCCGATCATCATCTCGGGTGACATTTACGAACACGTCGGTGGCTTCATGATGAGGCCGATTTCTATCTACTGGCGGGTCGACCAGCACATGGTTCAGAAACAGACCTTGTGCGGCATACTTTCGATACCAGTTCAAGGCATTTTCACCAAAGGGGTCATAGAAATTGAACCCCTCTGCCAATTGGGCCATAAACGCGGCCTTATAGTCCGGTGTACGGCCCATCCAGCCATAAGTCATACGCTGCCACAGCGCAATGGCATCCCGTGCTTCCAGAAGTTCTTCCGCGGTGTAACTGGGCGCAAAAAACTTATGGGTCAAAATACCGTATTTATCCGTTCTCGTTAGTTGTTCGCGATGTGCTGGGTCATGAAGGGAATCATAAAGACGCGCGATATTTCGGGCACTGGTTCTGAATGCCGGATGAGTCGTGACATCTTTGACTCTTTCACCATCGTACCAGACCTCACGCCCGTCACGAATACTGTCAAGAAAGGCTTGCCCTGTTAATAGGTCATTCTTGATATTAGCCACTTAAGTTGATGATTCTCTGGTAGTCATGACTCGTTTCAAAAACTAGGTTGTGCGTTGGCAACAGTGATCGCTAAGTCTAACCAACTCGACGACGCTGTGTCGTTCGCACCCGATATACCGCGGAACTACCAACTTTGACATGACTCAGATCAACAACCCACTATAAACCTTTCCCGATACTGTGCTGTCGATGCCTACCTAAGGTAACTGCGGAAAGCTATAAACCGTTACCCCAGCAGTGAGCCTTTTCTGACAATCTAGCCGGCCACCTCCACGCGGTTACGGCCGTTGTTTTTGGCCTGATAGCACGCCTTATCCGCTCGCTGATACAGGTCATCAAGACTTTCTCCAACGACCGCTTCGGCCACGCCAATAGAGCCTGTAGTCAAAACCGGCACACCGCCTGCTTCAATGGGCACGCTTTCAATTGTCTGGCGTAATCTCTGGGCAACTGAAACAGCATCATCGATTCTATCCGCAGACATCAATATACCGAACTCCTCGCCTCCGAGTCGGCCAATGATGTCCGGTATACGAGATCCACTGGTCCGCATCGATCCTTGCAATAATTCCCCAACCTTCTCTAGCGCCACATCCCCCACGGCGTGGCCATGGGTGTCGTTGATGGTCTTGAAATGATCAAGGTCTATCAGTAGAAAGTAAATACCATTTGGATGAGTCTTTAGTAATTCTTCCCCTTTTGTAAAAAAGGCTCTTCGATTAAAGACGCCCGTCAACCCATCGGTGTTTGCCAGTCGAACCAGTTCCGTCTGGTACGTCCCGATACGCTGCAGCAACCCATTCAACGCATCGGTCAGTTCGCCGATTTCATCTTGGGTGAGCTTTCGGATCAACTCCTGCTTGGTGAGATCCTGTGATATGTTACGAAGACTTCGGATCAGGTAACCAACCGGATATCCAACTATTCGTTGAAACAAAAGTCCACTTCCCGCTGCAAATAACAACAGAAAGACTGCCAACGCGATCAAGCCAATATACAGCTCCCGATCGACCTGCTCTTGTACCCATTGACTGCTGACATGGAAGAGCAGTCCACTACCGTTAGACAGTATGTTTCCATAGTGAAGGGGATATTTTTGTTCTTTGATAATCTCGCAAGGCAGCGGCGGCCAGCGAAGATTCGGCCCCTCACTCGACTCAACCTCGACACACAATACAAATGGAAACATTGAAAATAGCGATAGTGCTTCTCTCGCTTCTTTTTCACCCTTGGCGATCGCCTGGTCCAAAACAGTCGCGCTGCCCACAACAGCAGTCGCCAATTGCGCAGAGGCGACACCTTCGTAGTGATCAGCGCGGTAATTCTTATACACCAACAACCCAGCGGCGCCCAAGACAACGGCCAGCAAGACAAAACACAGTACAAACTTAAGGAAGATTCCTAGACGCATAAGAATAACGATAGAAGAAGAACCGCGGCCGGATATTGGTTGTTGACCGGCCGGGACACTCAAACAAATTACATACCCATCATTTTCTTGACACTGTCCCGATTATTCATAATGACTTCAACAATCTTAAAATCATCGCCGACTTTGACAGTGAGAAAGTCCGCCGTCACTCGGTCACCGTTATCCGTGACAATCTCCGAACACACAAACACGGCGCCATCCTTGTAAGGCACAATCATCGGGTGGACATTGGCACTGTAGCCCCCCATTAAGTCATTAGTCTGCCGATCGACGAAGAGAAACCGGCCTTTATCGTCCGATCGCGCCTTCATCCATTTTACGAGCGTCAATTGGACCTTGGCTTTGTCTTCGACTGAGATATCGTCGGCAATCGCCGTAACCGAAAATAACGCCAGCACTATGACTAATAATATTCTTGGCATCGCTCTCCTCCTTTTGTAACAGATCATCCAGTTTAAGCCGTGCGGAGTATTTCTATCCGCCTCGAACCCGGAACATACTACATTGGGCCGGACCTTTGTCAAAACAACAGAAGTGCTAACGGCTACAGACTGCTAGCACCTGCTTCAGATCAGTGTGGCCCTGTAAACATTTTACCACCCCATCCTGAAGCAACGTTTTCATGCCCGCTTGCTGAGCCAGGTCTCGTATCTCGGCCGTGGTCGCCTTTCTTTGAATTGCAACACGAATTTCATCATTGTTCACCAGCAGTTCGTGCAAAGCCAGACGGCCCCGGTAGCCGGTTTTCTCACATTCTACGCAACCATCTGCCCGCCACAATTTCAAGACGCCGCCAGACGTTGCCCGTTCTAGCGCGTCTGCCCCGATATAACGACCAAACTCTTCGGTCTCATCGGGCGTTGCGTCATACTCAACTTTGCATTTTCCACACAGCTGCCGTGCCAATCGCTGTGAAAGAATACCCAACAAGGCGTCCGAGAAAGAAAACGGCTCCATGCCCATGTCAATCAGCCGGGTTATCGTTTCGGGGGCAGTGTTGGTATGCAGCGTAGAAAGCACCATATGACCCGTCAAAGAGGCTTCGATCCCCATATGGGCCGTTTCTTCATCTCGCATTTCGCCGACCATAATGACATCGGGATCTGCTCGCAGAAACGATCGCATAGCCGACGCAAACGTCAATCCAATCTGCGGCTGTACCTGCAGCTGCCGAAGACCCGGCTGGGTAATTTCTACCGGATCTTCTACGGTCCATATCTTTTTCTTAACGTCGTTGATTTGGGCCAGCATAGAATGCAGCGTGGTCGTTTTACCTGAGCCCGTCGGGCCTACCGCTAGCATCAGTCCATAAGGGCGACGCACCAACGCTTCTACCGCTTGTAGGTTATCTGGACTGAGTCCCATCTCACTCAACGGCAAAGCCCCAAATCCCGCCAGAATACGCAGCACCACATCCTCATTTTCCCCGGCTGTCGGCAGGGTAACCATACGCAGTTCTATCTCGCGTTCTCCGAGTTTAAATCGGATTTTACCGTCCTGTGGCAAGCGCCGCTCTGCGATGTTAAGCCTGGCCATGATCTTCATCCTGGCGACGATACGTTCCCGATACTCCGATGGGATACGGCGGTAATTGCGGAGTTGTCCATCTATCCGAAATCGAACTGTGAGATCCTGCTTTTCACCATACGGTTCGATATGTATGTCTGATGCACGGTCGCGGACCGCGTCGACGATAAATCGATTTACCAGTTTGATGACATCGTCGTCGTCTTCAGCATCACCGCCACTACCGCCGAGCGACCGCAAGTAGGTCTCAAAATCCTCGCTGCTTTCTTGGGTAGATAACCGGTCGGCGATATACGCTTTCAGTTGGGTAGGTGTTGCAACCACCTCGACAACTCGTTTCTTACAGGTAAAACGAACGGCGTCTATTGCCTCACTCGACAGTGGATCTCCCATTGCCACTGTAAGAGTTTCAGTGTCTACCCTGATGGGAAACACCTGGTGCTCGCGAATCACTCTGGCCGGGATCTCGGCAAGCGCGTCAGACTCGATGTCGGTGCTGTCTAAATCAATGAATGGCAATCCCAGTCGGTTAGCCAGGACTCTGGAGATGGCGCTCTCGTCAACCATGCCCAGTTCAACCAGGACCTCACCGAGGCGTTTGCCTTTCTGTTTTTTTTGCTGACTCAGTGCAACATGAATCTCAGCCTCACTGGTGAGGCCCTCACTCACCAGGACTTCGCCCAGGCGCAAGCGGCGGCGCAGTTGCCGTGCATCCTGGGTCTCCGTTACACCGCGGGTAACCTGACTCATCTTGTTTAGCTAGTTAAGACCTGGCTGTAGAGACGCTCAGTTGAGGGTCTGATTGATACCATGAAGGATATTCTAGGTCTTGATCTCTAACTTGCCTATTTATCACTAATAGTAGACTACTTTGTCTTCGAAAATGATAAAATCAACTGGTGAATCAGCAGAACTCATTTCCACGCCCTAGCGAAAGGAGATTTTCGTGACTAACGGCCCCTACCAAGCCTTCTCGCAAAGACTGATCGATGCCATGATCGAATCCGGCTACTCAGCCCGTGCCGGCAGCTGGTCACGCCTTCCCGTTGAAATCGAACCGCTTCGCCGCGAGGCAGGCGCCAAGAGTCTTACTACTGCCCGCAAATATCTGGAAGGGTCAGCTTTCCCACGACGGTATCGCCTTGAGCGGATCGCAGACTGGCTGCGCGTCAACGTAGAATGGCTCGCCAATGGAAATGGTCCCCGCCATGCCGGTACTGCCGCCTATGCCGGCCCTGATCTACCGGAAGAAGCGCTCGCACTGGCTAAAGCCTGGGCTGCACTCCCGCGTTATTACCGAGAACCCATTCGCAGTTGGGTGATTATGGCTTCGATCCACGACAACCTGCCTGATGAAGCCAAGCAGCTGCCACCGAGTGCTCAGCTAATGGAGCGGCGAAAACGTCCGCGACTACAGGACGCCTAGATCAAATCTTCCAGACCCACTCGTCTCATTATTCGGGATGTGTTCTCGTGGATACAAGCGGGTACAATTCGACTGGCTGCCAGTAGATCACTGAACCGGCGTTAATGTCGATGCCTTGCCAATGATTCCGAAAGCCAGTCGTTTAGAAGATACGCTTCATTCCCCGACTGACCTTCATTAGCTGTATAGAGTCCAACTTTTATGTTTCTAAGGGCAGGAAACCCTTGATCGACATCCAGAATCTTCATTCCCTCATCCAATGTAGGCCGGGTCAGCGCACTCACGCCCAGGCCGTTTACCACAGCATCCTGAAGGCTGGCTATATCTGGACTCTGGTAAGAAACGTACCAAGCACGTTCGGCTGCATTCAGACACTCAACCATGCGCTTGCGATATTCACAGCCCTCCGCGTGTACGATCAACGGCACGGCTTCGTCATGTTCTAGAG
>Ga0310120_10001779_pt1 | contig 16057 bp, 11 predicted proteins | sample CB27_AW_983_MG_FD_203506 | JGI IMG/M metagenome (GOLD analysis project Ga0310120, IMG submission 203506) | Marine microbial communities from Western Arctic Ocean, Canada - CB27_AW_983 | ecosystem: Environmental > Aquatic > Marine > Oceanic | place: Canada: Western Arctic Ocean | collected...
ATTAGAGAAGGGATTGCGTTTTGCAATTCGTGAAGGTGGTCGCACGGTGGGTTCTGGAACTATTACGGAAATTGTAGAGTAGGAGACGCATCTGACGAGTTCCGGACAGTTGATTAACTTCGGATTTTACATGGCAAGTGGGTTTTGAAATGCGCGACAACGTTATCCTTGCATGCACGGAGTGCAAACGACGGAATTACAATACGACCAAAAATAAACGTACAACAACGGACCGTCTGGAGTTCAAGAAATATTGTCGGTGGTGTCGTCGACATACGCCGCATCGGGAGACGAAGTGATTGCTTGAAATGAAATCGAAATGGATGAGAAGTTGCGAATTAAATATTGGCTGGAGTTCTTGACATCGTAAACATGTTTAGCCGGGCACAGGCCAGTAGCTCAATTGGTAGAGCACCGGTCTCCAAAACCGGGGGCTGGGGGTTCGAGCCCCTCCTGGCCTGCCAGTTATCTAGGGATGAGGAATAGGAGCGGGATGTGAAATCCGCCATGCTTGAGCGGGACACAACGGGCAAAATTCGTGGCCTGGGATGGTGGGGTAAATCGCGGACCTTTTTGGCACAGGTGCGTAACGAACTTGAGAAGGTTACTTGGCCGACTTGGAAAGAAATTCAAGCGACCACATTGGTCGTAATTCTCTTTTCAGTAATGTTCGGTCTCTATCTCTGGGGCCTCGACCTAGGGCTTGATCGGTTGGCTAGGTTGGTGTTTCGGATGTTTGGAGATTTATGAGCGACGTCAGCACGAAACAGTGGTACATCGTGCATACGTATTCTGGTTTCGAGAAAAAGGTTGCAGATTCCTTAAAGGAGCGGGTGCAAGCCTATGCCCTGCAGCAGGAAATCGGAGATGTGCTAATCCCGACAGAAGACGTTATTGAGATGCGTGGTGGAAAGAAGGTGGTCACTACTAAGCGGTTTTTCCCAGGTTACATACTGGTTGAAATGAACATGACTGATAATGGCTGGCATGTGGTGAAGAATACGCCAAAAGTGACTGGATTTGTGGGTGCAGGTTCTAAGCCGACACCATTGACTCGGGAAGAAGTCGATCAAATTCTGCATCAGGTAACGGAGGCGGCAGAGAAACCGAAGCCGAAGTATTCTTTCGAAGCTGGCGACCAGGTTCGTATAAACGAAGGACCGTTTACTAGTTTTAACGGCTCGGTTGATGAGGTTAATATTGAACGGAACACCTTGAAAGTCATGGTGACTATTTTTGGACGTTCAACTCCAGTGGAATTGGATTTCCTGCAGGTGGAGAAGATATAGGGTCGAGAGGCGGCAGAGTTTTCACATGGACGACCGCGGCCTAGGGTGTGTTTAGGTTTCCGGGAATCCAAATAATAAGGCATTGTGCCTACGTAAATTTTGGACTTGGTTCGAATGGCAAAGAAAATTGTTAGTCTAGTGAAATTGCAGATAGCCGCCGGCAAGGCTACGCCGGCTCCTCCTGTTGGAACAGCGCTTGGGCCCCATGGAGTTAATATCATGGAGTTTTGTAAGGCCTTTAACGCTAAGACTGCAGCACAGGACGGCTTGATCATCCCCGCGGTTGTAACTGTGTTTGCTGACCGGTCTTTCAGTTTTATAACGAAAACGCCTCCCGCTTCAGTGCTGCTTAAGCGCGCTGCCAACATTGCAAAGGGGTCCGGTGAGCCAAATCGGAACAAAGTCGGGACGGTTACGCGACAACAGGTGGAGGAAATTGCGAAAACAAAAATGCCCGATCTCAATGCTAATTCTTTAGATATGGCTGTAAACATCGTTTCCGGGACTGCGCGTTCCATGGGCCTTGATGTTAAGGGCTAGAGAGGGATTGAGGAGGTTTCGGTGACGAAGCGTGCCAAGAAATTTGCAGAGGCGCAATCAAAGATTGAGGATAGACTTTACGCCCTCTCAGATGCAATTCCTCTTCTCCAGCAAGTCAAATTTGCAGGTTTTGACGAAACCGTCGAGGTCGCCATGCGGCTTGGTGTTAATCCTAAGCATGCTGACCAGATGGTGCGAGGAACGATAGTTCTACCTCACGGCCTTGGTCGAAGTAAGCGAGTTCTAGTAATTGCCAATGCTGACAAACAAAAGGCTGCGGAAGCTGCAGGTGCAGACACCGTTGGAGGAGATGAAATCGTTGAACGGATTCAGGGTGGGTGGATGGATTTTGATGCGGTGGTGGCGACACCAGACATGATGCGGTCTGTTGGCAAGCTAGGTCGTGTTCTCGGCCCTCGCGGGCTTATGCCGAATCCGAAGACAGGAACCGTCACGGTGGACGTCGAAAAGGCCGTCGAAGAAATTAAAGCGGGAAAAGTTGAGTACCGTGTGGATAAGGCTGGTGTTATCCATGCTCCGATCGGAAAAACATCGTTTGCGACGGAAAAGCTCGTTGAGAATGCCTATGCGTTGACGACTAGCGTAATTAAGGCGAAACCCGTTGCTTCCAAAGGTAAGTATGTAAAGAGTGTCGTTGTTTCGTCGACGATGGGGCCTGGAATTCGGGTCGATAGTGCAACTATAGAAGCGGATTAAAGGGTGGGAGTTTTTGAAACCATTAATAATAATAATGACATGGCTGCGGTGTAACGATGGCGATTAACAAAGAACAAAAAGGGATGCGTATCGTTGAACTCCAGTCAGAACTTGGCGGTGTGGAAAATGTGATCTTGGTCGATTTTAAAGGGCTTGATGTGCCTCAGGCCACTGAACTTCGTCGAAAAGTTCGGTCGGCCCAGGGTGTCTATCGCGTTGTAAAGAATTCGTTAGCTCGACGCGCTATCAATGGGACCTCGTTCGAAGGACTTGAACGATACTTTCAAGGTCCCACGGCCGCTGCTTACAGTAGTGACGATCCGGTTTTATTGGCAAAGACACTTGTGGATTTTGCTAAGACTGTGCCGGCTCTGTCGATCAAGGCGGCGGTGATCCAGGGAAAAATTCTTGAAGCGGAGGCTGTGACTGAGTTGTCGACGTTGCCTAGCACGTCTGAACTCCAGGCGACAGTACTTCGAGTGATGCAGGCTCCAATGACGCAGTTAGTGCGTGTGTTAAGCGCTGTTCCACGCGACCTAATGAGCGTGTTGAGCCAGGTGGAAAAGAAGAAATCGGAGGAGAGTTGAAAATGGCTGATGTGACGCAGGAACAAGTAGTTGATTACATCAAAGGTATGTCCGTGCTTGAGCTTTCGGGACTCGTCAAGAAACTCGAAGAGGAATTAGGCGTTTCGGCGGCAGCAGCGATGCCGGTAATGGCTGCGGGTGCGGCGGCACCTGGAGCGGCGGCTGCTGAAGAACAAACTGAGTTTACGGTTAACCTGACTGATATTGGAGCTAAGAAGATCAACGTTATTAAAGTTGTTCGCGAGGTAACCAGTCTGGGTTTGAAGGAAGCAAAAGAACTGGTTGAAAGTGCGCCAAAGGCCATTAAAGAAGGCGTACCGAAGGACGAAGCAGAAGCGCTGAAGAAAAAGTTTGAGGATGCGGGCGCGAAGGCTGAAATCAAATAGAAGCACTGCGGCTTAGTCGCTACTCACAGGCGACCGTAGCGTGACGAATTTGTCGTGTCAGTCTTCGGGGCGTTCACTTGGTGTATCAATGAGTAGTAGTAATGCCGCAAGAGGCGGTAGATTGGCAAGTCTACCTGCTTTCAGAATGCAGCTAGGCTTACGGAATATTCTCTTCGCTAGCATTTCGAGAAATAAGGTCTTTTTTGCGGCGGCCTTTTCTTTGACCGACCGAGACACAGAGGGATTCAACTGTGCATAACCTTCCCAACAATGCTTACCGGGAGCGCATCGACTTCTCCAACATTCTGGCTACCGTACCGATTCCAAACTTAATCGAGATCCAGAAGAAGTCTTACGAGCGTTTTCTTCAAATGAGCCGGATGGCGGACGAGCGAGAGGATGTTGGTTTGCAGTCCGTATTCAAGTCAGTGTTCCCAATCAGCGATTTCCGAGAGAACTCTTCTTTGGAGTTCATCGATTATTCGATCGGAAATTGGGAATGCAAATGCGGGCGCATGTCCGGTCTTCAGCATCTTCGACAAACATGTAAACGTTGTGGCGCAAATTTCGAAGTTGACCCACTTGGTTCGGATGAAGTTGCCTGTCATGCATGTGGGAAGGAGACTGCGAACAAAGGCGAGGTCTGTGGCGTATGCGGAAATTCGGTCAGCTTGAAGCTGAAGTACGATGTGGAGGAATGCCAGGAACGAGGAATGACCTATTCAGTGCCGCTGAAGGTTACGATTCGTTTGGTTGTTTGGAATAAGGACCCTGACACGGGTGTGAGAGCCATTCGAGACATCAAAGAGCAAGAAGTCTATTTTGGCGACATTCCGCTGATGACGAATGATGGGACGTTCATTATCAACGGCACTGAACGTGTCATCGTGTCCCAGCTCCATCGGTCTCCTGGAGCGTTCTTTCATTCTGAAGACAAGACGTCATTTGTTGCGCAGATCATTCCTTATAGAGGGTCTTGGGTCGAGTTTGAATACGATGCGAAGAACCTTCTTTACGTTCGTATTGATCGAAAGAGAAAATTCTTGGCGTCCGTTTTTCTCCGCGCACTTGGGCTCAGGACGGCGGATGAGATTATTCACCGTTTTCATATGGTCGAGCGTGTCGAAAAGAAGGGAAGGACATCGGTATTACGATGGGCCGTAAGTGACGGTCTCGTTGGTCGGAGAGTTGCCGATGATATTAATGTGGCTCGTTCGGATGTAAAGATAAAAAAGGGAAAGAAAATCACTCGATCGGCTCTTGAAGCTCTAAGAAAGGCTCGTGTCTCGTTTGTTGAGATTGCAGATGCTGAATTTGAAGGAGCGTTTGCGGCTTGTGACATCGTTGACCCATCGACAGGCGAAGTCGTAGTGGAAGCAAATGAGGAAGTTACTTCTGCTGTTATTTCAATGGTTCAGGAGACGAAAGAAATTTCAGCAATCGAAATTTTCTTTCCGGAACGTGATGATGTTGGACAGACGCTGTCGGTGACTTTAGCGAAGGACTCTATTCGGACACATGACGACGCGCTTATCGAAATTTATAGGCGATTGCGTCCTGGTGACCCCCCGACGCTCGACAGCTCGCGTTCCCTGTTTGAGAATATGTTTTTCAACGCGCAGAAATATGATTTTTCTCGCGTTGGTCGTCTCAAACTTAATACGAAACTTGAATTGGACACTTCCCTTGATGAGCGAGTTCTGACTCCAGAGGACTTCTATCAGGTTATTAGTTACCTACTTAAGTTGAAGCGTAATCCCAGTAATGTGGACGATATTGACCATCTCGGAAATCGGCGAGTCCGGTCAGTCGGTGAGTTGCTGGAGAATCAGTTTCGGATCGGCCTCGTGAGGATGGAGCGAGCGATCAAGGAGAAGATGTCTGTCTACCAGGAAATGGCGACGGCCATGCCCCATGACCTGATCAACGCGAAGCCGGTAATGGCAGCGATTCGTGAGTTCTTTGGGTCTTCCCAATTGTCACAGTTCATGGACCAAACTAATCCTTTGTCTGAGATTACTCACAAACGTCGACTTTCGGCGCTTGGTCCTGGTGGCTTGTCGCGGGAACGGGCAGGGTTTGAGGTGCGCGACGTTCATCCAACGCACTACGGTCGAATTTGTCCAATTGAGACGCCAGAGGGGCCGAATATTGGCCTTATCTCTTCGTTGTCTTGTTACGCTCGCATCAACGAGTTTGGTTTTATCGAATCGCCTTATCGGAAAGTCAAGAACGGTCGCGCCATCGATTATGTACGGATTACCCATTCAGGTGGAACCAGATACAAGGTCGGTGAAGTTATTGATTCCAACGATGTGAAGAAAGAGAACCTTAGTGTTAAGAGTAAAAAGAAGCGGGAAGCAGAGTTTGAACCGCACTCCTTCTATTTGTCCGCATGGGAGGAAGATAAATATTTAATTGCCCAAGCCAATGCGAGTCTCGACGAGAACGGAAACTTCATCGACGAGCGTATTAACTCTCGTCAGGCTGGGGATTTTCTTCTTGCGCCGAGAGACAAAATCGAGTTCATTGACGTATCTCCAAAGCAACTTGTTTCGGTCGCGGCGTCTCTTATTCCGTTCCTCGAAAACGATGACGCGAACCGCGCGTTGATGGGTTCGAATATGCAACGCCAAGCAGTGCCGCTACTTCGTGCCCGGGCACCCTACGTAGGAACTGGAATGGAGTACATAACAGCACGTGACTCAGGTGCGGTTGTGATGTCGCGTCGGAACGGAGTCGTGGACTATGTTGACTCCAAGCGTATCGTCGTCCGTGTTGAGGGAGAGCGGGCCAGCGAGCTGTCGGCAGAAATAGGAGCCGACATCTACAGCCTTACAAAATTTAGACGCTCAAATCAAAATACATGCATCAATCAAAAGCCAATTGTGGATGTTGGTCAGAAGGTCTCAGAGGGGCAAGTGCTGGCTGACGGACCTTCCACTGAGTTGGGAGAACTTGCTCTTGGTCGGAACGTCTTGGTCGCGTTTATGGCATGGCGCGGGTACAACTTTGAAGACGCCATTTTGGTGTCCGAGCGAATGGTTAAGGATGACTACTACACGTCGATCCACATAGAAGAATTCGAGATTGAGTCACGGGATACGAAACTCGGTCCCGAAGAGATCACGCGAGATATTCCCAACGTCTCAGAGAGTTTTTTTAAGGACCTTGACGAAAGCGGGATTATTCGAATCGGTGCCTACGTAAAGCCGGCTGATATTTTGGTAGGGAAAGTTACTCCGAAGGGAGAAACTCAACTTACCCCGGAAGAAAAATTGCTACGGGCGATTTTCGGTGAAAAAGCGGGAGACGTGCGGGATGCCTCATTACTATGTCCTCCGGGGATTGAGGGAATCGTTGTTTCAGTCAAGATTTTTTCCCGGAAGGGAATAGAAAAAGACGAGCGCGCAAAGGCCATTGAGCTCGAAGACCTTGAGTCGATGGAGAAGAATTTACAGGATGAGATTCGTATTTTGCACGACGAGGTGAAAAAGCGTCTTAAAGCGATTCTCCTTTCGCAAGAAATAGCGGCCGACCTGTTTGATGAGTCTGGCTCTGAGCGGCTCTTGGAAAAAGGGACTGTAATCACTGAAGACTTGATTGGTGAACTTCCTTACGCAGACGTTTCACGAATTCGGATTACTTCCAGCGACAAGGCTCTTAAATCCAGACTTGCTGAATTAAAGGAACGAACTGAAAATCAAGTTGAGGTCATCCGACAGGTTTTTGAGGAAAAGAAGGAAAAAATTCGTCGAGGCGATGAATTGTCGCCTGGTGTGATCAAACTCGTGAAGGTTTTTGTTGCGATGAAACGAAAGCTTTCCGTTGGTGACAAGATGGCAGGTCGTCATGGGAACAAAGGCGTAATTGCTCGAATCCTTCCGGAAGAAGACATGCCTCACTTGCCTGACGGCACTCCCGTTGAAATAGTTCTGAACCCGCTTGGCGTTCCATCTCGAATGAATGTCGGTCAGATCCTAGAAACTCATCTTGGATGGGCAGCCCAGGCACTTGGTCTTTACTTTGCTTCTCCAGTATTTGATGGTGCACGTGAATCGAAAATTAAGGATTGGCTGAAGAAGGCAGGCTTGCCGACGAGCGGCAAGACGACTTTGTACGATGGGATGACTGGTGAGGCGTTTGAAAATGAAGTAACGGTCGGCTATGTCTACATGCTCAAGCTTTCTCATCTCGTCGATGACAAGATTCATGCTAGATCAATTGGACCCTACTCACTTATTACACAGCAGCCACTCGGTGGAAAGGCGCAGTTCGGTGGCCAGCGGTTTGGAGAAATGGAGGTGTGGGCGCTTGAAGCATATGGTGCGGCTCACATTCTCCAAGAATTACTGACTGCGAAATCAGATGATGTCACTGGTCGAGCGAAGATATATGAAGCAATTGTTAAAGGTGACACTTTGTTTTCGCCTGGCCTTCCTGAGTCGTTCAATGTTCTTATTCGTGAACTTCAGGCTCTTTGTCTGGACGTAGATCTCATCAAAACGAAGAAGCCAGCTATCGAACTGGCGACTTCGGAGTTAGACGATATAGAAACTGGTGATCAAGCCGTTGCGGAGACCGCTGAAAATGAAGATGTTGGTTTTGCAATGACTGAAGCGAAGAGCGAAGCATAGCAGTCCGTGTCTCATCTACGGACCTGCAGGAGAGGACTCCATGCAACCTAGTTTTGTGGATCGGGATCGGGGTTCATCATTGAGCGTCGATTTTGATGCGATAAGGATAAGTTTGGCATCGCCTGAAAAGATCAAGTCTTGGTCACATGGCGAAGTGACGAAGCCGGAAACAATCAACTACCGCACGTTCAAACCGGAGCGGGACGGGTTGTTCTGCTCAAAGATCTTCGGGCCCGTAACTGATTGGGAGTGTTTGTGCGGAAAATATAAACGAATGAAGCATCGCGGCGTTATTTGTGACAAATGTGGTGTTGAAGTTACTCAGGCCAAGGTTCGAAGAGAACGACTAGGGCACATAAATTTAGCGACGTCAGTTAGTCACGTTTGGTTCTTCAAAGGGCTACCGAGTCGTATTGGGCATCTGCTCGATATATCTCTGCGTGACCTTGAGCGTGTGCTCTATTTTGAGGCTTATGTAGTAATTGATCCAGGAGAGGGAGACTTCAAACCTAACCATTTACTGACAGAAGAGCAGTACCGAAAAGCGCGTGAGGAATACGGATATAAATTTCGGGCTGCAATGGGTGCTGAAGCGATTAAAGAATTGCTTAGGCGGGTCCAGATTGTCGATTTGGCAGACGAGCTTCGTGTCAAGATGCGGAGTGAAAATTCACTGCAGAAAAAGTTGAAGTTCGCAAAGCGACTTAAGGTGGTTGATTCGTTTAGGAAGTCCACGAATAAGCCAGAGTGGATGATTTTGGATGTCGTTCCTGTAATCCCGCCTGAACTGCGGCCGCTGGTGCCTCTCGACGGGGGACGATTTGCGACGTCCGATCTTAATGACCTGTATCGACGTGTTATCAACCGGAATAACAGACTCAAGAAGTTAATCGAGCTCAAAGCCCCGGATGTCATCATTCGGAATGAGAAGCGAATGCTTCAGGAAGCAGTCGATGCTTTGTTTGACAACGGGCGGCGTGGGAGGGTTCTGCGCGGAGCGAATAATAGACCCCTTAAATCCCTTTCTGACACCCTCAAGGGCAAGCAAGGTCGGTTTCGACAAAATCTTCTCGGGAAGCGCGTAGATTATTCTGGTCGTTCCGTGATCGTGGTAGGGCCTGAACTCAAGTTGCACCAATGCGGGTTGCCGAAGAAGATGGCGCTTGAGTTATTTAAACCTTTTATTTACAACAAGCTTGAAGAGCGTGAAATGGTTTCGACCATTAAGCAAGCGAAGGAAATGGTCGAACAATTTGACCCAGAAGTGTGGGACGTTTTGGAAGAAGTGATTCGTGAGCACCCCGTATTACTGAACCGGGCACCGACGTTGCACAGGTTAGGTATTCAGGCTTTCGAGCCCGTCCTAGTTGAGGGCAAAGCAATCCGAATTCATCCACTGGTCTGTACAGCTTTTAATGCCGATTTTGATGGTGACCAGATGGCAGTTCACGTGCCTTTGTCTCCTGAAGCACAGATAGAGGCATCGGTTCTGATGATGGCCTCGAATAATATTATGTCGCCGTCCAACGGCGCACCGATTACCGTTCCGTCACAGGACATTGTGCTTGGTTGTTATTACTTGACGAAGGCTAAGCCTGGCGCGAAGGGTGAAGGACGATTGTTTGGCTCCCAGGGGGATGTTTTACTCGCACTAGACTGTGGCGAAGTAGAAACCCTCTCGCCGATTCGGTTGCGGCTCACTGGCTCGTTTATGGACCTCACGGTTGCGCGTGATGATCAAGACGTGATACACGCTTCGACCGAGGCCATCGAGCGTCGGATTATCGATACTACTGTTGGTCGCGTGATATTCAATGACGCACTTCCGGACTGTCTGCCGTTTGTTAATGGTCTACTGAAGAAAAAGGGTCTACAGCAACTTGTTCAATATACCTACCTCCAGCATGGGCATGAGTTGACTGTAACAATGCTGGATAGAATTAAGGACCTCGGTTTCCTTTATGCGACGAAATCGGGATTGTCAATTGGAATTGATGATCTAGTAATCCCTCAAGAAAAGGCTAGTTTAGTTGATCAAGCGAACCGTGACGTAATAGGCGTTGAACAGCAATATTTGGATGGCGCGATTACTAATGGTGAACGCAAGAATAAGGTTATTGCGATTTGGTCAGACGTCACCGAAAAGATTGCGGATGCAATGTTTGATGAGATGGGAAGTCTGGACGAGAAAGATAGCCGCTCGTTTAATCCCGTATACATAATGGCCGATTCCGGTGCTCGAGGAAGCAAGCAGCAAATTCGCCAACTTGCAGGGATGCGCGGACTGATGGCAAAGCCATCTGGCGAAATTATTGAAACTCCTATAACGGCAAATTTCCGTGAAGGATTGACTGTCCTTCAGTACTTCATCTCCACTCACGGGGCCAGAAAAGGTTTGGCGGATACGGCGCTGAAGACGGCAGATTCAGGCTATCTGACTCGCCGACTGGTGGACGTTGCGCAGGACGTCATCATCTCGGAACTGGATTGTGGGACTCTAGATGGAATTGAGTCTAGAGCCATTGTGGAGAGCGGAGAGATCATTGAGCCATTGAGAGACCGCATCACAGGTCGAGTGACCCTTGAGGCGGTCAACGATCCCTTTAGTGGCGAGGAATTGGTCGGTTCGAATACAGAGATAACCGAAGAATTAGCCTCGGCTGTCCAGGAATCAGGGGTTGAAAGAGTCAAGATTCGATCGGTTTTGACTTGCGCGTCGCGTCGAGGTGTATGTGCGAACTGCTATGGACGAGATTTGGCGACGGGTAAATTAGTCGAACTTGGCTTGGCTGCTGGTGTAATTGCCGCTCAGTCGATAGGTGAGCCAGGGACTCAGCTGACGATGCGAACTTTTCACATCGGAGGTACTGCTTCGCGGGTGTCAGAACAATCAACGATTGAGGGTAGAAAATCAGGCACAGTTCGGTTGCAGGGCGTGCAGGTGGTGGAAAAGAAGGGTGGAGCGCTTATCGTAATGAACAGGACCGGTTCGCTGGTGGTCCAAGACGGAAAAGGTCGAGACCGTGAACGCTATGAAGTGCCGTATGGTGCGCATCTTCTGATTCGAGACGGGCAGGATATTGAGCCTGGCCAAGCACTAGCCGAATGGGATCCGTATACCTTCTCGATTTTGACGGAACAATCAGGAACAGTGAAGTTTAGAGACATTATCGACGGTGTTACTGTTCACGAAGAAGTTGACGAAGTAACCGGGCTGATGCGTCGCATAATTGTCGACTCACCTGATGAGAAGAAACAGCCGAAGATCGAGATTCGGAGTGGATCGCGAAAGGTCTTGCGCGAGTATCTCATGCCGTCTCACGCTCATTTGATGGTGCAGGATGGTGAAGAAGTTGTCGCAAGCGAGGTGCTAGCGAAGATTCCACGAGAAACGACAAAAACAAAGGACATTACCGGTGGCTTGCCTCGTGTCGTTGAGTTGTTTGAGGCCAGAAAGCCTCGAGAAACGGCCATTATCAGTGAAATTGACGGCATCGTTGAGCATGGCGGTATTGTGAAGGGAATGAGGCGCATCATTATCATTCCGGACGAAGAAGGTGCCGAGCCCAGAGAGTACTCGCTTCCACGTGGAGTACACGTCAATGTGCAAGACGGTGACCGTGTCAGTGCCGGTGAAGCGCTGATGGACGGTCCGTCCAACCCGCACGATATTTTGAGCGTTCTTGGCGAGAAAGCCCTTCACAGTTACTTGGTGAATGAGATTCAGGAAGTGTATCGGCTGCAAGGTGTCGCTATAAATGACAAGCACATTGAAGTCATCGTTCGCCAAATGATGCGTTGGGTAAAGATAGAAGACGTGGGTGATACAGAATTTTTGATTGATGAGCAAGTAGATAAGTTCCGGTTTCTGCAAGAGAACGAACGCGTTCTTGCGAATGGGCAGCGTCCAGCTACCGGCAGACCAATGTTGCTGGGAATTACTAAGGCTTCTCTGTCGACTGAATCTTTTATTTCAGCAGCATCGTTTCAGGAGACCACTAGAGTGCTCACTGAGGCCTCGATTTCAGGAAAGGTCGACCACTTGCGGGGCTTAAAGGAAAATGTGACAATGGGACGTCTGATTCCTGCTGGCACAGGTTTTGAATTTTGCCGGCGCGTGAATATCGACCGGGATGACCCGCCTTCGCCACCCGCATTGTCGTCGGAAGAGCTCGAATTAGAAACCGGCCATGGTTATCCGGGAATCGTTGAACCTTACGAATTTTCGTCTCCGCGGAAGAAGGATGTTGGTGGTCGTGAAGCAGCAGCTAGTAAGGAAAGTGAATAAAATTTCTTGCAGGGTCAGCCTTTAGGCTGATATGATTAATAGTTTGTCGGTGCCGGGACACCCTATCCGGCTCCGAGCGGTCCTCAAGAGCGGGCCTGATAGCAACAAGGCCAAGCGCCAGGTGAGACCCTTGACACGGGACTTGAAAATTAATCTTTTCGGGTTGCCTGCACGACGAGAAAAATAATTTTTAGGGTGAAGAGCGAATGCGCGCGCCAAATTGCATTCGCGTGTGTTGCGTAGTTGTATTTGGTGTTTAGTATCGGTTTGGCGTTTTTTGGCGTTGGATTTGGGAACAGGAACAGTACTGGGGATAGCTTGTGCCGACGATAAGCCAGCTCGTTCGTAAGGGCCGCCAGCGGATAACTCGTAAGACTAAGAGTCCCGCATTACAGAATTGTCCTCAAAAGAGGGGAGTTTGTGTGCGGGTGTTTACACAGACACCGAAGAAACCAAACTCGGCTCTTCGTAAAGTCGCTCGGGTTAGGCTCACCAATAGTATAGAGGTGACTAGTTATATTCCCGGTGAAGGGCATAACTTGCAGGAACACTCGCTCGTGCTTATTAGGGGTGGGCGTGTCAAGGATTTACCGGGCGTTCGTTATCACGTGGTCCGTGGCACCCTCGACACGGTGGGTGTCTCGGAGCGTAAACAATCGCGCTCAAAGTACGGCGCGAAACGACCGAAGGCTTAATGTAATAACTGCCTTGTGAGGGGGAGAGGATGCCGAGGCGACGTGAGGTTCCAAAGCGTGAGGTTCCAGCGGACCCAGTCTATAACAGTACGCTCATCACTAAATTCGTTCGTATGATCATGAAGGGTGGTAAGCGTAGCGTAGCGGAGGGAATTGTTTACGGCAGTCTTGACATTATCAAGGATCGAACTGGTGACGAGCCGCTTCAAATATTTAAGAAGGCAGTCGAGAACACCAAACCAGCTCTCGAAGTAAAGTCGAGGCGAGTGGGCGGTTCAAACTATCAAGTTCCGATCGAGGTGAGTCAAAATCGAAAACTGTCTTTAAGTATTCGGTGGTTAACGAGTTACGCAAGGTCTCGTGGAGATGGGAAGACGATGCGAGAGAAATTAGCAAATGAGTTCATCGACGCGTCGAATCTTCGCGGTGGCTCGATCAAGAAGAGAGAAGACACTCACCGAATGGCGGAAGCGAATAAGGCTTTTGCTCATTATCGGTGGTGAATGGGATCGTATTTTCCGATACTTTAAGGTGGTAGGGGATTTAGGTGTTTCAGACTTAGGATTGTGACGTGTTCGAAACGGTCATCCAGTGACAACAGCTGAAATGGAAATTGCATCGTCGTCAAAACAGAAAAGTGGGCGTAAATCCGAGCGCATAAAACAGGAGTCTTCTCGACTTGCGCCTTTGGGTAAAACGCGAAATATTGGCATCATGGCGCACATTGATGCCGGCAAGACGACGACTACTGAGCGAATCCTTTACTACACGGGTATTACATATAAGTTGGGAGAGGTTCACGACGGTACTGCCGTAATGGATTGGATGGCGCAGGAGCAAGAGCGGGGGATCACGATAACTTCAGCAGCCACAACCTGTTTTTGGCAGGACCATCGGATCAACATTATAGATACCCCTGGGCATGTCGATTTTACTGCGGAAGTTGAGCGGTCACTTCGAATTCTCGATGGTGCTGTGGCTGTTTTCGATGCAGTTGCTGGCGTTGAGCCTCAATCGGAGACGGTTTGGCGACAGGCAGACAAATATCGAGTGCCGAGAATTTGTTTCGTCAATAAGATGGATCGAGTAGGTGCTGATTTTTTAGGTACTTTAGAGCAGATCCGTTCAAGGTTGCGAGCCAATCCTGTTGCAGTTCAGATGCCCATGGGAACTGAGGATGAATTTCATGGGGTAATTGACCTTGTTGGTATGAAAGCTGTTCGGTACAGCGATGAAAATCTAGGCGCTGAATCGATCGTCGAAGAAATTCCCCAGCAGTACCGCGATGAAGCGATGCATTTGAGAGAGCAGCTCGTTGAAAAAGTTAGTGAAACAGATGATCAGCTGTTAACCAAGTATCTGCACGGCGAGTCATTGCCGGAGCAGGCTGTACGTCAAGCGTTGCGCAAGCGAGTAATAGAGTCCGTACGAGTGGAGGATGCGCCGTTTGTTCCTGTGTTATGTGGTTCGGCTTTCAAGAACAAGGGTGTTCAACCGTTACTTGATTCAGTCATTCACTACCTGCCTTCGCCGAAGGACCTCCCGGCTATCTCTGGTATCAACCCAAGAATCCCAGAAGAAAAATCTCCGCATTTTGTAGAACGCCGATCTGATGATTCAGAGCCGTTTTCGGCTCTGGCATTTAAGGTGATGACTGACCCCTATGTCGGTCAACTAACTTTCATTCGTGTTTATTCTGGCGTTATGAAATCCGGCGAAACTATAGCCGTTCCAGGGCGTAACCGAACCGAGCGTATTGGGCGGTTGCTCAAGATGCATGCGAACAAGCGCGAAGAGATTAAGGCAGTTTCCGCAGGTGATATTGCGGCGGCGGTCGGTCTTGGAAGTGTTGCTACTGGGGATACGGTCTGTGATCCTCAGCATCCCGTCGTGTTTGAGTCGATGGATTTTCCTAGTCCGGTGATTACTTTGGCAATTGAGCCTCGAACTAAGGCGGACCAAGAAGAACTAAGCCAAGGGCTAGCTAAGTTAATGATGGAGGATCCGACGTTCAAGGTTCGTACGGACGATGAAACTGGGCAGGTAGTTATTTCTGGAATGGGCGAATTGCATCTTGAGATTCTCGTTGATCGATTGAAACGTGAATTTGGAGTTGAAGCCAGCGTCGGCCGACCACAGGTGGCTTACAAGGAAACATTGACACGGCCAGCTGATGCTGAGGGCCGGTATGTAAAACAAACGGGAGGGCGCGGGCAATACGGTCACGTCAAGATCCGCGTCACGCCTGGCAAAGCTGGTCAAGGATTTAATTTTGTGAATGACATTGTTGGTGGAAAGATTCCGCGTGAGTACATTAAGCCTGTTGAGCAGGGAATTCGCGATGCCATGACGACTGGAGTGCTCGCAGGTTATCCAATTGAAGACGTGGACGTGTCGCTTCATGATGGGTCTTTCCATGATGTCGATTCTTCCGAGACCGCTTTCAAGATTGCGGGATCAATGGCGTTTCGAGAAGCAGCACGAAAGGGTGGTGCTGTTCTTTTGGAGCCGGTCATGAGAGTTGAGGTTGTGGTTCCAGAAGAGTACACGGGCGATGTTATTGGCGACCTGAACACGAGGCGAGGCAAGGTGAAGTCGATGGAGGCTCGTGGAGGGACACAAATCGTTACCGCAGCGGTTCCGCTATCAGCGATGTTTGGCTATGCCACTGACTTGCGTTCTCGTACCAAAGGGCGTGCAACATTTTCGATGCATTTTTCGAGTTATGAACAGGTGCCTCGGGCCGTCAGCGAAGAGGTTGTCGCGAGGATTACAGGGAGATAGGGGTTCGAGTCATGGCGAAGGAGAAATTTGATCGGTCGAAGCCACACGTAAACATCGGGACAATTGGGCACATTGATCACGGAAAGACGACGTTGACAGCCGCGATTACTAAAGTCATGGCGAAGAATGATGCA
>Ga0310120_10001780_pt1 | contig 16056 bp, 18 predicted proteins | sample CB27_AW_983_MG_FD_203506 | JGI IMG/M metagenome (GOLD analysis project Ga0310120, IMG submission 203506) | Marine microbial communities from Western Arctic Ocean, Canada - CB27_AW_983 | ecosystem: Environmental > Aquatic > Marine > Oceanic | place: Canada: Western Arctic Ocean | collected...
TAGCTCCTCATAAGCGATCGGCGGGCAGTACCGCAACAGCCGAGCCGAGTTCTGAGTGGCTTGGTGCAAAAACTTAGAATTTGGGCCTCCAAAATGACTCCTAGGAGCCGGGAAACGATCCTGTTTTCGAAATTGCGCTTTGGGTCTAGTAGGTCTTGGTGTGAAGTAGAGACCACTCTACCCTTGATCTAACACTGCTATTCAGTACACCCTGCCATCTGTGTCTGAGTCTTACCTTTGCCTTTGCCGGTTCATTTTTTCCTGAAACGCTTTCAGTAGGTGATGACAAGATCAGAGAACCAACCGTCTGCTCGGTGCTGACTGAGTAGGGAAACAGCGTTGATTCAAGGCAAAGGCGAGGGCAAGGGCGCAAGAAGACGCTAAAACGAGACTCCCCACAGGGGAGCATTCAGTGCTCCCGTAGCTTCTCTACCTCTCGGCTCAACCAGGTGATGCCAGCCGCACCAGCCGCACCCGTCTCTGCGATCTTGGCGAAAAGAGAATCGCTGATTCCCCCGAGAGCAAACATGGGAACTTGGAAGGCGTAAGACAATTCCCGGAAGCCCAAGTACCCCAGTGGCGTATACGGAGATTCTTTCGACAGGGGAGCGCTGACAGGGCCTAGCAGAACATAGTCCGCTCCTTGGCGCTGGGCAACTTCCACCTCGAGCGCCGAATGGGTGGACTTTCCCAGGAGAAACGTCTCGGCTTGGTGGAGATCTCGCAAATTCATGGCCGCTGCTAGATCCTGGACCGAAGTGAGGTGGGCACCATCCGCCTCCTCTTCCAAGGCCATTTCGACGAAAGAGTTGACCAGAAAGATCTTGCCGGTGGCCTTCGAGAGACTGACCCCGCGCCGAACCAACCTTCGGGAGTCCGCCGGGGAAAGATCCTTCTCGCGCCACTGCAGAATATCGGCAGGTGTCTGGAACAAGAGCTCAAGATAGCGGTCGGGAGACAGATCAGTAACAGCGCTCAGGTTCGATATCCCGTAGAGCAGCGGAGGGGAGAGCCTACGCTTTTCTAAAATACTGGCTAAAGTGAGCAACTTCCCAGGCTCCCAAAACCAAATTGGCCAGACCGAGGCCTGACACCGCCCCCCGGAAGAAGTTATTCAAGATCACTAGTTTGAGCCCGGGATAATATTGGAGCAGGGAGTTCTGATCCCACACCTCCCACCAGGGGAACAAGAGCAGGAACACACCCACTTCAAAGCAGTAGAGCACGTAGACGAAAAAGAGAACCTTATGGATCATCCACCCGCACCAAAGAGCAGTCCCTGGGGTAGAACGGACTCGGCATTCAAAGGGTTCTCTCTCCCTGGCGGCACCTCGACGAGGACGTCTAGCAATGGCTTGAGGGATCTACTTTCGCAGTTCCTTGATGCGAGCTGACTTCCCTTTTCGTTCTCGCAGATAATACAGTTTCGCTCGACGTACTCGTCCTTTTCGAAGCACGTCGATTCCATCGATCAAGGGGGAATGAAGCGGGAAGATTCGTTCGACGCCATAGCCCTGGGTGACCTTGCGAACGACGAAGCTGGAACCGAGACCGCGCATTCGCCTAGCGATCACTACCCCTTCAAAGGGCTGGATCCTGAACTTGTCGCCCTCTCTGATTTTGTAATAGACACGTACCGTGTCTCCTGGAGCAAAGTCGGGAATCCCATCCTTAAGATGCGATTGTTCAATCAGATCCACTGGATTCATTGGTCTTACCTCGTGAGTGTCCTGAGTCCGAAACTCGTCACTTGAAGAGGCGGCCCCTAGTACCCCTTGGTCTACGCTACGCTTCCCCGGAACATATCCCCGTCAGCGCGCCCGACCCAGCCACACTAGGTGCTCGCCTTCGCTAGCCTTTCCTCTTTCAGCAAATCCGGTCTCCGCTGACGAGTTCGCTTCAAAGCCTCGCCCTCTCGCCACTGATGAATCTCCTTGTGGTTACCCGAAAGCAGGACCTCTGGAACGCTGTTCCCTCTCAAGCTGGCCGGGCGAGTATAGTGCGGACAATCCAACAACCCGTCCATGAAGGACTCGTTGAGAACAGACTCTTCCCTACCCACCACACCCGGAATCAACCGTGTTACCGAGTCAATGATCACAAGAGCGGCAAATTCGCCGCCCGAGAGCACAAAATCCCCGATCGATAGTTCCTCATCGGCCAAGCCGTCTACAGCCCGCTGATCAATGCCCTCATAGCGACCACAAACAAACGTCAAATGCGGCACTGAGGACAACTCCACCGCCTTGGCCTGGTCGAAACGACGACCCTGCGGTGTCATGAAAACAACGCGCGGCGGCTCCTCTGCCTTCTCCCTGCAGTACTGGACGGCGCGAAAGAGGGGTTCGGGCTTGAGAACCATCCCTTCGCCACCGCCATAGGGTCGATCGTCCACACTTCGGTGCTTGTCGGTCGTAAAGGAGCGTAAATCAACCGCGTCGACCTCTAGTAGGTCCTTCTTCCGGGCCTGACAGATCATCCCGTAATCGAGAGCACTCCCGAACAGTTCGGGAAAAATAGTAATAATATCGATCAACATACCAAGAAAAAAGACCAGGCCGGACCTGCAGGCCGCCCTATTTCAGTCAACGTCACTTCCCCCTTACCGTCTCCACGTCAACAAGTCCGCTCGGCAAACTAACGCGAATGAGCTTCTTGTCCACATCCACCTGAAGTACGAACTCTCGTACCAGAGGGACCATGAACTCTTGCCCGGAAGGCCCTTTCACAACCAGATTCTCGCCTTCCCTGCCAGTTCGAAACAGATCCACAACGTTACCGAGGTGCCGGTCGTCCTGTACCACCCTCGATCCAACTAGATCTGTCTCGTAGTAGCTACCCTCGGGCAATTTCGAGCGCCCCTGCTCGGGGATCTGAACCTCGCCTCCCACCAGCTCCTGAGCCTCTTCAGGGCAATCTCGGTTCAGGAACTTCAGGAGGACTCTGCCGTTGTGAAAGCGGTGGCTTTCGATCTGCTCCCAGGATTCACTGGGAGAGCAGAGGACCCGGACACCTTGAGTGGAGGCAAACCGTTCCGGAAAGTCAGTCAGGATCTCGGCAGCGACCTCACCTCGAAGTCCCCTGACCTTCGTAATTCGAGCGATCGTGACGAAACGGTCCAACTATTACTCGAGAATTTCCAAGACGAATCGCTTCCGAAGCTTCATGCCGGCAGCCCCTAAAAGGGTACGGATCGCTCGAGCCGTCCGGCCCTGCTTGCCAATGACCTTTCCCAGGTCGGGCTGGGAGACCCTCAATTCAAGTACCGTAGTCTGCTCACCCACCACTTCGGTTACAACCACTTCATCGGGACTGTCCACCAAAGCCTTCGCGATCATCTCGACTAGCACTTTCATAACGCCTCCTTGCAATCAACCAGAAGCGAGGTCCACGGCGCACGGTCGCGTCTGCCGCGAGCTTACCCTGACTCCCCCTTTCGAAACGGGTGTGCGATAACCCCGTTCTCGGAATCAGGTGGTCTCTGCCGGGGCTCCGCCACCGGAGGCAGCCGCCACGCGGCCCATCAAGAACGTGACCCGGCTGGTGGGCTGGGCGCCCAGCTGAATCCAGTGGTCAATCCTTTCGAGGTCCAGATGCAGCCGAACTGGTTTGAGGGCGGGGTTATAGTAACCAACGATTTCAACAAACCGCCCGTCCCTGGGGTTGCGCCTATCAGCGACAACAACGCGGTAGTGTGGATCCTTTTTTGCTCCACGCCGACTCAATCGAATTCTCAACACGAAGTGAACCCCCTCTTTTGTAAACAGTTATTCTACCAGAAGCAGACTAGATCTAAAAGCTGGAGACAGGGCTGGGACGATTCAGGAGAGCGACAAGGCCAGGACGCTCAACTCAGGTTGAATCTAGGTAGGCCTTTACCCAAGAAGCCCTTCTTGACCTGCTTCATCATCTTCCGAGCCTGTAGATACTGCTTCAACAACCGATTGACCTCGGATACGGGCCGCCCGCTACCTCGAGCGATACGACGCCGCCGGGAGGCTTTGATAATCTTGTAATCAACACGCTCTGCCGCTGTCATCGAAAAAATGATCGCCTGCAAATGATCGAGCTCTTTCTCATCGACCTGGACCTTGTCCAATCCTTTGAACATTCCAGTTTGAGGAAGCATCCCCAGGATCTGCTCCAACGGGCCCATTTTTCTGAGCTGCACCATTTGTTCCAGAAAATCGTCGAGTGTGAACTCGTCTCTCTGGATCTTACGCAGCATCCGCTCGGCCTGGTCCGCGCTGTCAGTCTCCTCCGCCTTTTCAACGAGCCTCAGGACATCACCCATACCCAGGATTCGACCGGCCATCCGCGCCGGATGGAAGACCTCCAGGGCGTCGTAAGCTTCACCTGTCCCAACGAACTTGATGGGCTTGCCACTGACCTCTCGAATCGACAGCGCCGCTCCACCGCGAGCATCGGCGTCCATCTTGCTGAGGATGACGCCGGACAGATTGAGGCGTTGGTCAAACTGCTGAGCAGAGTTAACCGCATCCTGTCCGGTCATGGAGTCCGCCACCAGCAAGATTTCCCGGGCTTCGACGGCGTCACGGATCGCTTCCAGCTCCTGCATCAGCTCTTCGTCGCTATGAAGCCGCCCCGCCGTATCGACGAGCAGCACATCAAACCCCATATTTCGAGCTCGCTGCCAAGCCTTTCTGGCTCGCTCCACCGGATCGACAAGCTCGGGATCTTCGAAGACCGAAATCTCCGTCGCCCCAGCAATCACGGACAGCTGCTCAATCGCAGCAGGACGATAGACGTCGGTCGAGACCATCAAGGTCTGGTAAGCCTTGTCCTTGAGCCACACCGCCAACTTTCCCGAAGTAGTCGTCTTCCCGCTTCCCTGCAGTCCAACTACCAGAATCACAGTCGGAGACTTGGAAGAAAGGGTCAGCTCTGCGGTCTCTCCGCCAAGCAGGTCGGTCAACTCGTCGCGGACGATGCCCACTATATGCTGCCCGGGTGTCAGGCTGCTCAAGACCTCTGCGCCCAGAGATCTTGTCTTTACACGAGAGATGAAGTTCTTGACGACCTTGAAGTTGACGTCCGCCTCCAGCAACACGATCCGCACCTGGCGCAGCGACTCCTCCAGATGCCGTTCGGAGATCCGACCTTCCCCTTTCAGGTCTCTGAGAATTTTCTGGATTTTCGACGACAGGCTGTCCAGCATAATTACACGACGGTCGCTGGGCATTGTACGAGCGTGGCTTAATGGGTGTCAAAAGGGACAGAAGAGGTCGCACGTCTGAACGTCGCACGTCCCTGATCTCCAAGACGTCAGCAGACTCGTCAGGCAGGAAACAATCTCGAGGACAGAGCAATATGAAGCCCAGCCTGGGACGTGCGACGTTCAGACGTTCAGACGTGCGACCTCTTCGACCGACTTGCGACGTCGGAAGAGGTTTGTTAGATTTCTCGCTTCTTTGAATTGACCATTACCGACTGTATTCTAGCGAGGTAGATCGATGGCAAATGGACTCAAAATCGCAGTGATCCCGGGTGATGGAACCGGACCGGAAGTGACTCGAGAGGCGTGCAAGGTCCTCGAGGCCGTTGCATCCCTGGAAGATTTTCGCTACGAGACCGTTTATTTCGACTATGGGGGAGACCGCTACCTCAAGTCGGGTGAAATCATCACTGAGCAGCAGATCGATGAATTCCGGGAGTTTGACGTCATGTATCTAGGTGCAATCGGCCACCCGGACGTGACTCCGGGGATCCTGGAGAAAGGCCTGCTGCTGACGATCCGCTTCCAGCTGGACCAGTACATCAATCTGCGCCCCGTCAAACTCTACCCGGGAGTCGATTGTCCTCTCAAAGACAAGGGACCAGAGGACATCCAATTCGAAGTGGTGCGTGAAAACACGGAAGATCTGTATTGCGGGGCCGGAGGTTTCCTGCGCAAGGGCACCCCTCACGAAGTAGCAACGCAGGAGATGATCGCCACACGTTTTGGTGCCGACCGATGTCTTCGCTGGGCCTTCGAGCACTGCCGAAGCCGTAACGATCGAAAGCAGCTCACACTGGTCCACAAGACCAACGTGCTTACCTACGCTGCCGACCTCTGGTACCGCGCCTTCGAGGAAATGGGAACGGCCGACTATCCCGACATCACCAGGGACTACAACCACATTGACGCGGCCTGCATGTGGTTCGTCAAGAATCCCGAGTACTACGATACTATCGTCGTACCCAATATGTTCGGCGATATCATTACGGACCTGGGGGCGATGATCCAGGGAGGCCTGGGCGTCGCGGCTGGTGGGAACATCAATCCCGACCCCGGCGGCTGCAGCATGTTTGAATGCATGGGCGGCTCAGCACCCAAGTATACAGGCCAGGATGTGATCAACCCCATCGCAGCAATCGCAGCGATGAGCATGCTGTTGCGAGTCGCAGGGGATCACAAGGGGGCAGAGAATATCCGCCGTGCAGGGGACCGGATCGAGCAAGCCATCAGCCGGACGACGCCGAAGATGAAAAGCATGTCGGCTGGGCGCATGGGGTACTCCACTACCCAGGTTGGCGACCTGGTTGCCGAGGCGCTCTAGCCACTGAGCTGGAACTTGAATAGTGAGCAGTCCGGAAACAGCCGAAGCCGATGGTGTCGCAAGTGGGGTAGACTGGCAATATCACGAGGCCAAGTCCGGCAGAGCCGCGAACGACTTGACCCGTTAGCAAGATGAGCCCAGGTTCCGAGGAGAGAGCCGGACAACAGCACAACCTCGCTTTCAGCGTAGAAGAGCAAGGGCCACCCTACACCCAGTGTAGCTCGCTTCGCTTCGCCAACCCTGGGCTACACGCAGTAACACCTTCGGCGTAAGTGAAAGCATTGCCGAGGAAGGCACCTCCGTGAAAGACTTCATCGTCGGAACCGCCGGACACATCGATCACGGTAAGACGATGCTTCTGAAGGCCCTTACGGGTATTGACGCCGACCGACTCCAGGAAGAGAAACGGCGTGGTATCACGATCGATATCGGCTTCGCCCATCTAGCCGTCGGACCCTACCGGCTGGGCTTTATCGATGTTCCAGGTCACGAGAAGTTCGTAAAGAATATGTTGGCTGGCGTGGGTGGCATCCATCTCGTCTTGCTCATAGTCGCCGCCGATGAGTCAGTCATGCCTCAGACGGTCGAGCACTTCGAGATTTGCAAGCTCCTCGGCATCCCCAGAGGGATCGTGGTTCTGACCAAAAAGAACCTGGTCGAGGAGGACCTGCTGTCCCTGGTAGAAGAGGAAGTACGCGATCTGGCGAGAGGAAGCTTTCTGGAAGAATCTCCGATTGTTCATGTCGACAGCGTATCGGGTGACGGGATAGAGCAGCTCAAGGAGGTCCTGCTAAAGGAAGTCCGGGAGCTGGAAAAGGATCAGGGTTCTCACAGAAGTCAGAATATGGTATTTCGCCTTCCGGTTGATCGAGTGTTCAGCATGAAGGGTTTTGGCACGGTGGTCACGGGCACGCTCTGGTCTGGTAGTCTCCAGAAGGAAGCGCTGATAGCCGCCTATCCTCAAAAAAAACCGGGCAAGGTCAGGCGTATCGAAGTCTTCAATCAGGAGGAGCCGCAGGCGTTTGCCGGCCAGAGGACGGCTCTCAACCTAACGGGTATAGAGCGAGTCCAACTCGAGCGGGGAACGATACTGTCGCACCCCGATTGCTTCTCTCCTTCCTATCATCTCGATGCGAAGGTGCAGCTGCTGGAGGACGCCCCAAAGCCTCTCAAGCACCGGAGTCCCATTCGCTTTCACCACGGGAGCGGCGAGTGGATCGGACGTCTCTACCTCTTGGAAAAAGATCCGGTGCTGCCGGGAGGATCGGCAATCGTTCAAATCCGTCTCGAGCAGCCTGTAGTCTGTATGCCTCGAGACCATTTCATCATACGCCGGTACTCGCCCCTGCGAACCATTGGAGGAGGTATCATCCTGGACAACGCTCCCTCCAAGCATCGCAAGAAGGAGCTCCCCCAGGTACTCTCGAGCCTGCAGGAGTTGGACCGGAGTCTAGTAGGCGACGTCCCCAGAGGCGACTTGGCGCTGGTCGAGTTCCTGGTCCAATCCAAGGGCTGGAGCGGAATCCTCTTGCCCGAACTTGTCTCCAGGACCGGATACCGCGAGGAACACCTGCTCTCGCTCCTGTCCCGGCTCGAAACAGTTCTCCTGGTGCCTCAGGACCCGGGTCTGGCGCTGTCCCGCTCGTCACTCGATGCTCTGAAGCGGCAAATCACGTCCTTCCTGGAGGAGTTTCATCGAGCGCAGCCCCTGGCTGCAGGGGTCTCGCGGGAAGAGGTGAAAAAGCGCTTCCTGGGTACCGCTAGTAGCTCCTATTTCCAGTTCGTCGTCCAGGCCCTGGAGGAGGAGGACCTGGTCCAGACTCAAACCACGACATTAGCCCTCCATGGGAGAAAAGTGGAACTCGGTCCGAAGCAGGAGCAGATGAGGCAGGAGATCTTGGATTCCATCGATCGAAGCTTCCCCGAGCTCCCGTCGCTGCGGGAGTTAATTCAGTCCTCTTCTCACCCTTCCCAAGAAGTCAAATCTATCTTCTACTACTTGCTGGAGGAAGGGGAACTCATTCGCATCAGCGAAAATCTGGTGGCTACCGCCAGCCAGATCGATGGTCTCAAGAAAAGGCTGAGCCAGAAGGTAGGTAGTGGAAAAGCCTTCACGGTTCCTGAGTTCAAGGATCTCTTCAAGATCAGCCGCAAGTATGCGATTCCCTTTCTCGAATACCTCGACCGAGTGAAGGTAACTCAGCGACTAGGAGACCAGCGCGTCCTGCGCTGATGGAGGGCTCGCATGAAACGTTTCTGGATCTTTGCTGCGGCGCTGCCTCTTTCGATCCTGGCGGCGCAGACCCCGTCCGAGTCCGATCTTCTCCAGTCCGCCGACGAGGTGCTGGCGGACGTCGTGCGCATTCGCCAGCTCCAGTCTAAGAGTCCCATTGCGAAGGGCCTCAAGAGCAGAGCCGAAATCGAAGTCTATCTCAGGGAGCGACTTCGGAAGGACTATCCAGCTGAGGAGGTACTCGCCGAACAGAAGCTGTTGATCAAGCTGGGTCTTATCCCAGATGACACCAATCTGGGGGAACTCCTGGTGTCACTGTTTACAGAGCAAATAGCCGGGCTATACGATTTCGAATCCGGCACCTTCTTTATCGCAAATTGGATCCCCCTGGAAATCCAGAAACCCGTGATGGCTCACGAGCTGACACATGCCCTCCAGGATCAGCATTTTGATCTGTCCAGCCTACTCCAGTCAGAAGCGGATAACGACGACGCTATGCTGGCAAGGGCGGCGCTGGTTGAGGGGGAAGGCTTCTCAGTCATGCTGCAGTACATACTGGATAGCATGGGAACAAGCTTCCTCGATATCCCCGATATCGTAAAACTGAGCCGAACCAGTCTCGCAGCAACTGCAGAACAGTATCCGGTCTTGGCCCATGCGCCCGAATACCTTCGTGAATCACTGCTCTTTTCCTACATCTACGGTGCCCGATTCGTGCAGGCCTACTTGCGCCGCAACAGTTGGAAGGAGCTGTCCAACCTATATGCAGACCTCCCGGGCTCGACGGAGCAGATCCTGCATCCGGAAAAGTACCTGGACGATCGCGACTCACCAGTCACGGTGGAATCATCTGAGGTGCCTTTGCAGCTCGAGGGTAGCTGGAAGCAGATCTTTCAGAATGTATTCGGGGAGTTCAGCCTCCACCTGTTGCTAAAGCAGTTCATCGACGTTCCGACAGCCGAACAAGCCTCGGCAGGATGGGACGGAGATTCGGTCCAACTGTATGAGTCCACGGCCGGCCAGCTAACCCTCATCGTGCTTTCGGTATGGGATTCCAAGAAAGACGCCGGTGAGTTCTTCGATGCCTATCAGAAGATCATCGAGAAAAAATATCCCAGCGCTCGCCCTCTCCCTCCAACTGAGCGGCCCAATTCATCCGTCACGGTTCTGGCCTGGGAAACGGATCAAGATTGGATCCAACTGCAGTGGGACGGAACCCGGGTGGAAGTGATCGAGAAAGAGGGGAGTAGTGAGCAGTGAGCAGTTGTGGAGTGAGCAGTTAATGTGCTGGACGGTGTGGTGAAAATGTGCTCTCGGTGACTGATGGCTCGAGACTGATCACTCGCTGACCACTCCATTACCGCTCACGCCACAACTCCACTACTGCTCACTGCTCACTCTTTTACCGACTGGCCCACGGGACAATGCGCGACCGATGACCTCCGCGGTCATGTTGCCCCCGCTCAGAACCAGCACGGTGTGCCTCACGGGGACCTTTCCCTCCATGATAGCAGCCAGGGGCACCGCACCTGAGGGTTCTACCACCAGTTTTTCTTCTTCCAAGAAGTGCCCAACGGCCCTCATAATCGTCTCTTCTTCCACGGCTTCTACCGCGTCGACATAGCGCATGATCAGGGGAAAGGTCAGATCGCCAGGACGGGTAACGGTGAGCCCATCGGCAACCGTGCGGCCTCGGTCGATCGCCATGGGCTGTCCTGCTTGAAAGGATAGATAGGTGGCATTGGATCCCCTTGGCTGGACTCCCCATACCTTGACGCTGGGCTTATGCTCCTTGAGCACCAGGGCGATGCCACTGATCAGCCCGCCGCCACTGATAGGCACAACCACGTTCTCCACCTCTGGCAGCTGCTGCAAGAGTTCCAACCCAATCGTCCCATTGCCTGCAACTGCAGCCTCATGATCATAGGGATAAATGACGGTTCGACCATCTGAAGCCTGGATATCAGCGACTTTCTCTGCCCTCGCCTCAAATCGATCCTCGCAGAAAACGACCTCTCCTCCCCACCTTCGCGTGCGCTCTACCTTAAGTGGACTTGAACTCCGCATCATCACTATCTTGGCCGAGATCCCGAGTTGGAAGGCAGCGTATGCGGCGGCCTGAGCGAAATTGCCGGAGCTCGAGGTCACTACTCCCCGATCCCTCTCTTGCTGAATCAGGCTCGCCACCTGGTTGTAGGCGGCTCGGATCTTGAAGGACCCGGTAACCTGCAGGTTCTCGGGCTTCAGATAGAGCCCCGTCCCGAAGTCCGAGGGTAATAGGGGGGTCACTCGGATCACTGACCGGAGCCGATCTCGCGCTTCCAATACCTGTTCGCTAGTCATAGGCAAGGACGATTGACTTCTCAGAGCGCCCACAATCTCACGTGGATCCTCGCACCCCGGAATGTTAGATTAAACGGACATATGAGCACCACGAGTTCCGGGGTGATTCCTGGAAGGGACAGCCGTCCCGTCTTCGCCATCACCAGGCTTCCTAAGAATCCCCAGGGTTTCCGAAAAACCAGTTCATTTAACCGGCTTCGCTCTGGACTGTCAAACTCGGATATCGTAGATTTCAAGTACTGTCTTGACGGGAGCGACCTAGAGAAAAGGGGACACAGGCTTTGCCACTAACAACTGCGACCTTGAACGGAATGTGGGCCGGAATGCCAGTACCCTGGGATCTTCGAGACCAGGTAGACGAGGAGTCGTTGCGAGAGAATATCAGGCGCATCTGTGGTGGCGGGGTTCACGGAGTCTATACCCACGGCACCACCGGTGAGTTCTACGCCCAGACACCCGAAGAATGGAGACAGGTAGCCCAGGCGACGGTGGAAGGGTGCGCTGACTTCCAGATCCCAACGCAGATCGGGTGCACGGCTCTTTGGACGGCAGAGGTCGTCCGTCGCGCTGAGTTCGCGCAGAGGATTGGCGCGGGAGCCATCCAGATCGCCTTCCCTTTCTGGTTGCCACTCACCGATCGGCAAGCGGTTGAGTTCATGAAAGACGTCACCAGAGCTGTTCCTGAAATGCCCATTGTCATCTACAATACGCCGCGCTCCAAGAAGACTCTCAGCCTCGACTTGCTCAAACGACTCCTAGACCAGAATATCCCGCTCATCGGCTGCAAGGGCGTGCGTAACAAAGAAGAGCTCGCGGCTATGTCGCGACTCGCTCCAGCGATTAAATTCTTCGTAGGAGAATCGGAACTTGCCTCGTTCTGGGCCTACGGCGCTCAGGGCTGCTACAGCTCCTTCATCTACGCCTGCCCCCAGTTCATGCTTCGCTACTATGAGATGTGCCGACAGCGGGACAGCAAATCCCTGCAGATCGGACGAGCACTTCAACAATTCGGAAAAGACTTCGTGGCTACGCGGTTCGAAAGAGGAATGTACGACACGGCCTTCGACCGTGTCTTCGCTACCATGACCGGCTTCCTGACAGGTCCCCTGCTCCGGAGCCGCAAGCCCTATGACTCACCCACCGAGCAGGATGTGGAAGAGTGTCGCCTCTGGTTCAAACGATACCTACCCCAGTTTTTACATGAGGTCTGACGCGTTTGGAGTGAGCAGTGGTGGAGTGAGCAGTGAAAAGTCGTTAGCAGTGAGCAGTTAACGCACTGGACGGTGCAGTGGAAATGTGGTCTCGGTGACTGATGGCTCAAGACTGATCACTCCACAACTCCACCACTGCTCACTATTTCACTTGCCTCAAATCAGCTCCAGCGCTCGACCCAGGGCGTCGGACAGACCTTCCGGACGAGATCCCTTTGCCTGAGCCTGATTCGGGTTCCCCCCACCGCGCCCGTCGATCAAGGGCGCTGCCTCGCGAATCCACTCACCCATATTGTAGGGCAGATCCGAGGAACAACCAAAGCAGAGAAAAGGAGCGTCAGACTTCAACCCCAGGAGAACAATTCGCTTCTCGCCTCCCCGGACAATTCGTCTCATCAGGTCCTGTACGACTCCCGGATCCCGTTGCTGCAGAATCTCGCATACCACCTGAACTCCTTCACGGACCTGGCTGCCCGCAAGCAGTTCCTCGGCCTCATACGAGAGCAGCGAGTCTCGGAGCTCCGAGATCTCCTTTCGCTGAGAATCCTCGCGCTCCAGGTGCTCCTGGGCCGCCTCCACCACCTCACGGTCCGTCTTGGAGTAGAGTTGCGAGAGTCGGGAGAGGGAATGGTTCTTCCAGCGATAGTCCCGAAGCGCCCGCCAACCGCAGTAGAACTCCACTCGAGCTCTCTTCTTGGCCCGTTCCCACTTGCGGATCTTGATCAGACCCACCTCGCCCGTGGAACGGCAGTGCGTGCCTCCACAGGCCGAGAAATCGAAATCGGCGATTTCAATGACCCGAATCATCCCTTCTCGCTCAGACAGCTTGCGAAGCGGAAGGTCGTGTTGCTCCTGGCTGTCCACGAAGCGAATCTCGATAGGGCGACTCTCGAAGATCACCCGATTCGCCAGGTCTTCTACTCGACAGATATCCTCGGAAGTGAGATCGTCACGCGCAAGGTCAATGGTGGCGCTCTCACGCCCCAAGTGGAATGAAACCGTCTCAGCCTCAAGTACTCTTGTGAATGCCTGGGAGAGAAGATGTTGTCCCGTGTGCTGCTGCATGTGGTCGAACCGCAACGACCAGTCGATCTCCCCTTCTACGGCCTGTCCTACCTCGACTCGGTTCCCCTGCAGCAAGTGCAGGACCGCCCCACCCTCTTCTTCCACCGCCAGTACTTCAAACCCAGCCAATTGCCCTCGATCACAGGGCTGTCCTCCTGAAGTCGGGTAGAAGCAAGTCTGGTCCAGCTGCACCATCGCTCCCTCGAAGTCGTCTTGTTTGGCCTTCACCACAGCGCTGAAACTGCGCTGATAGGAGTCCCGGTAATAGATCTTCTCCGTCATTAGCGTGCTGCGAAGGATATTCCATTGTACACAGTGACACAACGATGCAGCAGGCCAGACCGCCGTCGCGCTCGCCACAAACATCATCGTATTTATGGGACGGAGCACTAAGGGCTCTGTCAAGAATAACTTCGCAGAGTTGGCGCTCAGATTTGCGCCAGATTTGGCCGCGTACGATTGAGCGAAACGGCAGGCGTAGCCGGGCCTACGTTGAGGATTTAGCGATTGAGGAGCGGCCGAAGATGGTGTGAATCTGAGATGCCAGAATGTGAAGTTATTTTTGACAGAGCCCTTAGTCACTGGGGTCAGCGCCACGTGGTACGATGACGATTATGGAGGACAGTATGCTGAGAATTAATTCAGTCGTTCTTTGCGCTCTCCTACTGACGCTTGCTGGTTGCGCTGAACAGCCGAGTGAGGAACTCGAAGCGGCACGCAAGGCGGTAGAGGACGCCCGGGCGGCGGGTGCGGATGTATATGCTGGATCGGAATTTCGCAACGCATCCAGTGCCCTCAAAGAAGCTGAAGCCGAGATCACCGTCCAGGACGAGTCGTTCGCTTTGGGACGAAGCTACGACAAAGCCATTGAACTCCTGAGCACCGCGTCGACCCAGGCCGAGACGGCAACTTCCGCTACCGCAATCAACAAGACCAAGGTCAAGGGTCGGGCAGAGGCGGACAAGACCGAGGCCGAAGCGGCGCTCAAGCAGGCTGAAGCGTCCTTGACGAAGGCACCAAGAGGGAAGGGATCTCAGGCAGATATAGCCGCTCTGGAGGCAGATGTAGCGTCCGCCCAGGCTTCCATCTCAGAAGCCGAACAAAACTATCAAGCGGGAAGATACAAAGAGGCGCTTGATGGGTTTACTTCGGCTAAATCCCGATCTGAAGGTGTCCACAACGAGATCCAGCAGGCGATTGGGAGAAGACGAAGATAACGCGTGTTGGCTTGAGCCCAGGACCGAAGGGAGCCGACAACTACGAGATCTGCTCGAAGTAGATTGCCTTCCCGGAGGTCCTACCATTAGTGAGGTGCCGTTGGCTAGATCCCACGGACGACTCAGTGCTGGAATCGCGGCTTTTCTGATCTTGATCGCGGCTGCCGTCAGGCTCCTCTCGGTTGGCGGAAGCCAGGCAACAGATCGATTCTCCTCAAACGCAGCAGCTCTCCGGGACGAGTTCTCGGCACTCGAGCTAGAGTTGGAATCCCTCGAACCCAAAGGCCCCTATATCCTGATCGACACCGCCGAGAACCGGCTCTACCTCAAGCAAGGGGAGAAGATATTGTTGGATGCCGTGTGCTCAACCGGAAGCGGCCGGCGCTTGCGTGCGGCCGGAAGAAGTTGGAGCTTCGACACACCAAAAGGGCACTTTCGGATCCTTTCCAAAGAGGACGATCCGATTTGGGTAAAACCTGATTGGGCCTTTCTGGAGGAGGGAAAACCCGTTCCAACCCGAGAGGAGGATCGGGTGGAGAAAGGGGTCCTCGGCGAACACGCACTCGGCTTCGGTGATGGCTATTTCATCCACGGCACCCTCTACACGCGGCTGCTGGGCCAGAACGTAACTCACGGGTGTATCCGCTTGGGAAGAGAGGACCTGGACTACTTGAACCAGACCGTTCCACTCAACGCCGAAGTCTATATCTACTAAGTAGACCAGCATGCGATGGGCTTTACTGTTTTCGGGCTTGTTGGCGGTGGCGCCGAACTCTCTGGGATTGGACCGCGAGAGGACGGCCCAGCAACTACGTTATCGGCTCGAGCTGGCAGCAGGATCCCTGCCCTATCTCCTCATTACCCCGGGATCTACTGTGATCTTCGTCAAGGGACTGCAGGTCAAGCGCCTACCCATTCGTGAAGCCACCGGACTGGGCCACGGGAAATCCAGGGCTTCGCAGGTGGAAACAATGATGCCGGTGGCGCCAGTCAGGAAGATCATATTGAGAGCAGACGAACCACGCTTCGACTCTACCCGGGTTGCCCCCGATGAAGCTGTGAGCGTCGATGACATGCCGAAGTCGTTTCTGGTGGAACTCAGGGATGGATCGCTCTTCTACGTCAGATCTGGCGCCTGGCACGGAGTGAGCTACTGGTTTCGGGAAAAAATTCTGCAGTTGCGGCTGACCTGGTCGTACCTGGGGGTGATCCTCACGGGCAACTTGGACGCCTCTCTTATCCAGTTGGAAATGGATGGCTCTTGGGCACGCCGCCTTTTCTGGACGCTCCAGAAGGGCAGCGGCGTGATCTATTAGTGCAGCGCGCCATAAGTTCTGAACCAGTGTTCAGGAGCCCCTCGTCGCCGCTGGAGTTGTTGCACTCGCTCGTGACGCCTAGCCAGCGACAACGATTGACTACTGTCCCCT
>Ga0310120_10001789_pt1 | contig 16029 bp, 12 predicted proteins | sample CB27_AW_983_MG_FD_203506 | JGI IMG/M metagenome (GOLD analysis project Ga0310120, IMG submission 203506) | Marine microbial communities from Western Arctic Ocean, Canada - CB27_AW_983 | ecosystem: Environmental > Aquatic > Marine > Oceanic | place: Canada: Western Arctic Ocean | collected...
GTTTCCTCATGGTCGCGATCAAGTGGGAGGATGAAGACTACGAGATGCCGCCCAAGGAGAACGACAGGCTCACCAGGGAGCAGATCGCACTCATGGCAACGTGGATCGAGGAGGGCGCTCCGTGGCCGGATCAAGAGAAGCAGAAGGAAATTATCGCGGCGGATCGGAGGCGCGTGGTCACGGAGGATGGCGTCTTGGTGAAGACCGCGGGAGGGCTCGCCGACGAATGGACCTACCGCCGCTACCAACCGGAGGACGTCTGGGCGTTCCAGCCCGTGAAGAAGCCGCAGTTGAAGGGGCAAAATGCGATCGATGTCCTGGTTGCCGAAAAACTGGAGAAGGCCGGATTTGAGCCTGCTCCCAGGGCCGACTTCCGGACCCTGATTCGCCGGGCCAGTTACGACCTCACCGGACTGCCTCCTACCCCAAACGAGGTCCGGCAATTCCGCCTCGCCTCCGCGAAGGACCCGGACCAAGCCTGGCGCGAGTTGATCGAGCGCTTGCTTTCGAGCAAGCACTACGGCGAGCGCTGGGCGCAACATTGGCTCGATGTCGCCCGCTATGCCGACACCGGGGGCTACTCCAATGACTACGAACGCTCCAATGCCTGGCGCTATCGCGATTACGTCATCCGCGCGTTCAACGACGACAAACCCTACAACGAATTCGTGCTCGAACAGATCGCGGGCGACGAATTGGCCGACCGGTCCCTACGCAATCGGATCAACGATGAAAATAAGTTCCAGAACGCTCGGAAACTGGGTCACTACAACGAGAACGAGAGCGCAATGCTGGTGGCCAGTTCCTTCCTGCGGATGGGTCCCTGGGACCCGGCGATGGTCAAGGCACCCGAGGCCCGCCAACTCTACCTGGATGACGTGATCAATGCCGTCGGTCAGGCCTTCCTCTCGACCACGACGCGTTGCTTCAAGTGCCACGACCACAAGTTCGATCCGCTCCCGACCCGGGACTACTACCGATTATACGCCGCATTCGCCGGGACGCAGTTGGCCGAGCGACCGGTGCCCTTCCTCGCCAGAGAAGTGAGATCCGGATTCGAGCAAGGCGGGGAAACGATCAAGGGGCTCCACCAATTCGCCCTCGAGAAGCGGAATGCACTCCATCAGAAGCGCGAGGCCGCGGCCCGCAAGTGGTACAAGGAAAACAACCGCGAGTATGTTTCGCATGCCAGGCGCAAGAATCTGCCCGACGATGTAAAGCCCCCGCGCCATGTCGGATTGACTCCCGAGGAACAGGGCCGGCTCAAGGTTCGCGAGCAGGACGAATGGATCTGGAACCGCCGCCTCGAACGCTACCAACCGATGGTGCAGACGGTCTACAATGGGCCCGACCCCAAGTTCCTCAACGCCCGCAAGCTGCGCATGAGTGCCCGCGCCAACAAGAAGTGGCGTCCCGACAGCCATATTTTATCCGGCGGTTCGCTGGAGGCCTTGGGGGAAAAGGTCTCCCCCGGAGTATTGAGTGCGACCGGAGTGCCGGTCGGGAAAGCGAACCGCGATCCCTACCTCGTCCCCGAGGAATTGGAGGGCCGGCGCCTCGCGGTTGCAAAGTGGATCGCCGACTCCCGCAACCCGCTCACCGCCCGCTCGATCGTCAATCGCATCTGGCAATACCACTTCGGAAAAGCGATCGCCGGCAACCCCAACAACTTCGGGGCCAAGGGGGCCAAGCCGACCCACCCGGCCCTGCTCGATTGGCTTGCCGCCGACTTCCTCGAGAATGGCTGGAAGATCAAGCGCCTCCACCGCCTGATCATGACCTCCAGGACCTATCAGCAATCGGGGCAACATCCGGAGTTGGAGCGGCTGATCACAAAGGATCCTGACAATGACCGCTTTGCTTATTTCCCCACCCGCCGCCTGACCGCCGAGGAGATTCGCGACGGGATGTTGCAGATCACCGGCGAATTGAACACGAAGGTGGGAGGCCTTCCGATCAGGCCCGAAATGAACATGGAAGTCGCCCTCCAGCCGCGCATGATCCAGTTCTCCCTCGCCCCCGCCTATCAACCATCGCGCACACCGGAGGAACGCAATCGCCGCAGCATTTACGCCTATCGCGTGCGCGGTTTGGCCAATCCCTTTCTTGAGACCTTCAACCAGCCGAACCCGAATGATTCCTGCGAAGGCCGCGATTCCGCCTCCGTCTCACCCCAGGCCTTCACCCTGCTGAACAGCGACGTCGTTACCGCCCGCTCGATCGCATTTGCACTCCGGGTCGAACAGGAAGCCCAGTCCCTGCCCGAGCAGGTAACCCGCGCCCTCCAACTCGCCTTCGGCCGCGGGCCGTCTTCGACCGAGATGAAAAGGCTGGCCGCCTATCTCAAGGAGATGCGCGCCTATCACAGAGCGGTGGTTCCCGAGCGAAAGGAGTATCCCACCAGCATCACCCGCTCGCTCGTCGAAGAGTTGACCGGCGAACCCTTCGAATACGAAGAGATTCTTCCGGTTTTTGAATCCTACCTCCCCGACAAGCAAGCGGCTGATGTTTCTCCTGAGACCAGGGCGCTCGCGGACCTTGGCCTGCTTTTGTTCAACAGCAATGAGTTCGTCTATCTCTACTGAAGGCCCGCCACCAAGAACGCGCTTCCAACCATGCAAGAGAACACCTGCTCCCGCCCCCTTTCGATCCCAGCCACCCGGCGCGAATTTCTCTATGGCCTGGGCTCCTCACTGGGCTCCGTCGCCATGACGGGCCTCATGGCACAGGAAACCCTGAAAAAGACGGGGCCGCTCGCTCCCCGCAAGGCAATGCTCCCCGCCAGGGCCAAGAACGTCATCATGCTTTTCATGGAGGGCGGTCCCGCCCACATGGATACCTTCGACCCCAAGCCGAAACTCACCGAGTTGCACAAGACCGAATCGAAGAGCACCCGAAGCCTCGCCAATGGCTACAAGTTTTTCGTCGGCAGCCCCTTCGGATTCAGGAAAGTGGGCCAATCCGGAATCGAGATGTGCGACCAATGGAAGTATCTCGCCGACCCGGAAGTGGCGGACGAATTGTGCAACTATCGCGGTTGTCAGGCCGAGTCCCTGAACCACCCCGAAGCCCTCTTCCACATGAACACCGGCAGCAGGCTTGGAGCAGACCCCGCCCTCGGCGCTTGGGCCACCTACGGTCTCGGCAGTGTGAACCAGAACTTGCCAGGTTACGTCGTCATGACCGAACTCGCCCTCCCGCAAGGTGGTTCGCGTAACTGGTCCCACGGGTTCCTCCCGGCCAACTATCAGGGCACTCGTTTACGTCCCAGCGGGTCGCCGATTCTCGATCTCAAATCGCAGTCCTATAAATCCCGCCAACACCAGCTCAAAGCCCTCGACGCGCTGGCTTTCATGAACGATCAGCACGCCGCCCAACATCCGGAGCACAAGGATCTCGCTGCGCGCATGGAGTCCTACGAACTGGCCTATCGCATGCAGATGGAAGTGCCCGAGGTCCTCGAGTTGCAGGGCGAACCCGAATACATCCGGGAAATGTACGGCATGAACGAAGAGAAGACCGCCGACTTCGGCAGACAGTGCCTCATGGCGCGCCGCATGGTTGAAAAGGGGGTCCGCTTCGTGCAAATCTTCTCCGGGGGCTGGGACAGCCACGACTACCTTGAGCGTGGTCACGCTGCCCGCATCCGAAGCGTGGACAAGCCGATGGCCGCCCTCATCAAGGATCTCAAACAGCGCGGCATGCTCGACGACACGCTCGTCATCTGGACTGGAGAATTCGGCCGCACTCCTGACAACAACAAGCGTGGTGGCGTCTATTCACTCGGTCGCGGTCACAACGCCGATGCCATGACCATGCTCCTCGCCGGAGGAGGTGTGAAACGCGGCGCAATCGTCGGGGCCACCGACGAACTCGGATCCGAAGCGGTCGACGTGAAGCACCCGATCCGCGATTTCCATGTGACCCTCCTGCACCTGCTCGGCCTGGACGACAACAAGCTCACCTACTTCCACGCCGGTCGTTACAAGCAGCTCTCGCAGTTTGGCGGACAGGTCATTCCTGAGCTCCTGGCCTGAGATCTTTGTTAGCCTGCATTGGACTCCTCACCCGGTTCGGATCGCCCTCTCCCACCCCCGGCATTCCAATCGTGAGAGAGGCCCTTTTGCCCCTTTCTCCACGGACGATCCCGACTCCCAACATGGTCTGGCGGGTCGAATGAGGTGTCGGCCGCATGGTCGGCGCCAAGCTGCGCAACAAGGGTGCAGAAGACAGCTACAACATGCTCCGCGCGCTGCGCGGGGAAATCCCGACCACTCCAATCCGCGAAGCGATCATGCCTTACGCCAAAGAGTTCTCCCTCCGGGAGGACCACTACAAAATCGACTTTCCCAGGAGCAACGACCGCGGGCGGCCAAGCCAGGGGAGAGGACTGCTCTACGGTCCGATCCTTCCGAAGCGACTGACGTCTGGGACAATCCTCCAGCCGTTATCAGGGAGCTCACTCGGCTCAGGGAGAAGTATCATGATGATGGCAGAAGCGTCCCACTCCGCTGAGGGAGCATCCTGAGACGACTTTGCTTGTTCAGATCTCCATTCCCGAGATGATCGTGCATGTCCCTTCGCCCAAAACGGATCGCGCTCCTTGGTTTTCTGCTCTCCTCGTTCTTCGCAACGGGCGCCCCACCCAACATCGTCTTCATTCTCGCGGATGACCTCGGCTACGGCGACATCGCTTGCTACAACCCGACTTCGAAAATTCCCACTGCGAACATCGACCGGTTGGCGGCGGAGGGGATGCGCTTCACCGATGCCCACAGTCCATCGACCGTTTGCACCCCGACGCGCTACAGCTTGATGACTGGGCGCATGGCCTTTCGCACCGGGTTCCGCGGCGTCTTCACGGGGGTCGGCGGACCATGCATGATCGAGGAGAAGCGACTCACCCTGCCAGGCATGCTGCAGAAGCAAGGCTACGCCACGGCGATGTTTGGCAAGTGGCATATAGGGATGTCCTTCTTCGACAAGGAGGGCCAACGCATCACCAATGGCGGAGTCAAGGGAGTGAAGACGGTCGACTACTCGCGCCCCATTCCCGACAGTCCAATTCATCGCGGGTTCGATCACTTTTATGGCACCGTGTGTTGCCCGACCACTGATTGGCTCTACGCCTACGTCGATGGCGACCGCATTCCTGTCCCTCCGACCAGGATCGTGGACAAGAAGTCTCTCCCCAAGCATCCCTACTCAAACGACAACCGAGCCGGGATGATTGCCTCCAACTACGACTTGGAAGAGGTCGACCTCGTCTTTCTCAAGAAGAGTCAGCAGTTCCTCAAGACTCACGTGCTGGAGAAGCCGAAGCAGCCCTTCTTCCTCTTTCACTCCATGCAGGCCGTGCACCTGCCCTCATTTCCTGCCGACCAATTCAAGGGAACAACCAAGTCCGGCCCTCACGGAGACTTCATTTACGAGATGGATTGGATCGTGGGCGAATTGATGAAGACGCTGCAAAGCCTCGGCGTAGCCGACAACACGATCGTCATGTTCGGATCCGACAACGGCCCGGAAGTCCCAACCGTCATTGCGATGCGGCGCGACCACCACCACGACGGAGCTCGTCCCTGGCGCGGCGTGAAACGCGACCAGTGGGAGGGCGGACATCGCACTCCCTTCGTGGTCCGATGGCCCGGGAAGATCAAAGCGGGATCGACGAGCGATCAGATTACCAGTCTCACTGATATCTTCGCCACCTGCGCCGCCATTGCGGGAGCCGAGCTTCCCAATGATGCAGCAGAGGATAGCTATGATCTCTTACCGGTCCTCGAGGGGACGCAAGGGGACCGGCAGGTCCGCCCCTACCTCCTGCAACAGACGATGTCGCTGGCGATGTCCGTGCGGCGCGGCAAATGGAAGTATCTCGACCACAAGGGATCTGGTGGGAGCAACTACTCTCGTGATGGCGAGTGGGGGATGAAACAGTACGCCATCCCCGACAACGCCCCGGATGCACCAGGACAGCTCTACAATCTCGCCCAGGATCCCGGCGAGACGAACAATCTCTCCGCCGGGCACCCCCGGATTGTCGCCAGGTTGAAGGCTCTCCTGGAGGAATCCACAAAGGCGGGCCGCAGCGCCCCAACACGCTGAAGGCTGTCCCGGTCCGGCGATGCGACCGGAAGAATTGGCCTCCCACGATCCAGGTCAGGAGGAACCGCAATGGACCAGCGGATTCCGAGAGCTCCCGCAATGACATCACGACAATAAGCGAGCGATCAGGAACCCATGAGAACAGAATCAAGGGCTTCGGTTCCTTCCTTCCACCGTAAGGCCCAGAACCCCCGGGAAGTAAAACCAAGAGCAATGGGCACTTTCCCCGTGAGCAAATTCCTCCGCGCCGCTGCTGGGGCCTTGGCGCTCGCCACGATCGGAAACAACGACTCGACGAGTTCAAGGACCGCATGATGACCCTCCAGGGGCTCAGCGGGCAGATGGTGAACGGCCGACTGCGGGGCCCGACAAGGCCTTGCCGTTCCAAGGCAGCCCCACCCAGGTCTACCGCATGCTATTTGGATCGGTTGCGGAAGGAGGCGCCAAGGCGAAATTCGATTTGCATACCCGCGTCCTTGATCACATGGCCGACGATGTGCGGCGTCTGCAAAAGAGAGTCAGCACCGAAGAGCGCGCCAAGCTGGAGTTTCACGTGGAGACGATCGAGGAGATGGAGTGCCGTCGTCAGGCCATCGCCAAAATGGAGCCCCAGATCCGCGGGGGAAAACCGGAGCTTACCGACAGGTTCAGTTTCCTGGTGCCCATCGATCGATTGGCCGCGCGCTTTGACATCGCCGCCGGGGCCTTGATCGCAGGACTGAGCAAGGTCGTCACGATCCGCACCGACGGCCTCCGCACACCCTACTCCGGACTCGGCATCGCCGGAACAAACGTCCACGGGAGCGGACACGGAGTCGCGCCCAAGGGATTCGAATCGCCGGACGAGTTCGGCATGAAAGACCGCAAACTTCCCGCCGCGTTGCAGAAAGGACCTCTCCGCGAACTCCTCGCCTAGAGCTCTCCACCTCCTGACGGCCCTGCGCATGCCGGGAATGCAGGCCACCCCGCGATCCAACGGCGGGATTCCCAGCTTGGCAAGCCCGCGCAAAAGCGTTATCGTTTGGTCGCACGTTTGGACGCCTTTCGCCGCTCCTTGAAAGACCCGTTAATTCCTATCGATATCATATCCCAATGCTTGAACTGTTTGGAAGACGCGATCGCAAGCAATCGCACTGCGACGGATTCTCGCGGCGCGATTTCCTCAAAGTCGGAGGGATGGCAGCTGGGGGATTGTCCCTGGCCCAGTTGTTAGGGATGGAGGCGAAGGCCGGGACGGGCTCGTCGCACAAGGCCATCATCAACATCTACCTTCCGGGTGGGCCCTCCCATCTCGACATGTTCGACCTCAAGCCCGATGCGCCCTCTGAGATTCGAGGCGACTTCCGACCCATCGGCACGAACGTCCCGGGGATCCAGATCTGCGAGCTCTTTCCCCGCCTCGCCAGGATGGCGGACAAGTTTGCCCTCATCCGTTCGCTCGCCGATTCCGATGGCGCGCACGACTGCTACCAGTGCATGACCGGCCATAAACGCCGCGACATCGGGCCCGCCGGGGGCTGGCCTGCCTTTGGCTCTTGGGTCTCGAAGGTGCAGGGATCAAAACCCGGCATTCCCGCCAACCTTTCGCTGATGTATCCGACTGGCAACCGCACCTGGGGCGAGTCCGGAACTGGTGGTTTTATCGGCAACTCCCACGCCCCGATGGGACTGGTCGACAAAGATCCCAAGGTGCGCGCCAAAAGCATGACCTTGAATGGCATGTCCCTCGATCGCCTGATGGATCGCGAAGCGTTGCGATCCTCGATCGATCGACTGCACAGCGAGATCGACCGCCAGGGGCAAATGGAAGGGCTCGATACCTACAACCAGCAAGCGTTGGAGATTCTCTCCGACGGCAATCTCGCGGCCGCGCTCGATATTTCGAGGGAGGATCCGAAAGTCGCGGCCCGTTATGGCCTGAACGACCCCACCTACCAACGCGACGGCGCGCCGAAGATGATTCGCAACTTCCTCGTGGCGCGCCGGCTTGTCGAAGCGGGCGCCCGGGTTGTTTCCCTCAACTACAGCCGTTGGGACTGGCACGGCGGCGACGGCTTGAACTTCCCCCGATCCCGTGAGGAATTCCCTCTCCTCGATCAAGGACTGAGCGCGCTCATCACCGATCTTCACGATCGGGGCATGCAAGACGATGTCTCGATTGTGATGTGGGGCGAATTTGGGCGCACCCCGAAGATCAACAAGATGAACAGCCGCGATCACTGGCCCAAAGCGAACTTCGTGTTTCTGGCGGGCGGCGGCATGAACACCGGACAAGTCATCGGCGCGACCGATCGAGGGGGCCACGAACCAGTCGAACGACCCATCAAGTTCCAGGAAATCTTCGCGACCCTGTATCACAACATCGGGATCGATCTTGCTTCGGCTACGGTCGAAGATTCGAGCGGCCGCCCGCACTTCCTCGTCGATCCCGGAATCAAGCCGATCCGCGAGTTGGTGGGTTGATCCAACAGTTCCTACTCTTCGGCGAACAGTCGAATCGCGTTCATGGGGGAGAACCCCGCAGCAAGAATGGCTTGGGCGGCGGCCTCCACATCGTAGCGCACCTGGCGAAACTCGACCGTGCGTCGAGCGGAGCCCCATCCGGGACGAAGACGGACTCGCGGTGGGTATGACCGAAAAATCCCACCTTCCCGCTAAGGATCCCGAGAGTTGCCTGAGCGTCCTGGCTGGACCTCAGGTATGGCCAGGCGCAACCGTCGTGGAGGCCGGCATGAGCGATGATTGCGTCCTCAATCTCGATGATGGGGTAGTAGTCGTGGTTCCCCATCACACACGGGCAGCGCGAGAGCGCGGACCATCTCGACGCATTGCCGTGGTTCCGCTCCGTATCCCCCGTGTCACCGAGACACGCGAAGGCCTCGACCTGGCTCTCGCGAATGTCGGCGAGGACGGCAGTGAGAGCCGATAGATTCGCATGAATGACAGCGAGAAGAGCGGTGCGCAGACGAGGATCGTAAGATTACGTTGGCTTTCAACCCCCACCAGCACAAGAACAGGTCCGCACCACCTCGTTCGCTTCCGACTGACCAAGAAATGCCAATGCCCGGGCTGCACCTTGCGCCCTCCATGCTTTCTCCTATGGTCGCGGCATGAGAGCGCACTCCTCCCTGCCCATCCTCCTGCTACTCGTGTCACCCCTCCGCGCCGACGAGATCATCCCTGCTGACTCGCAGCTCAAGCTCGAGGTTGCGGTCGCCTTCACCGAGGGCCCGGCCTGGCATCCCAGTGGCAATGTCTACTTCAATGACATCTCCAACAACCGCATCGTTCGCCGCGACCCTCTGGGCAACCTGCACACCTTTCGCACCCCTTCCGGACGCGCAAATGGTTTGCTCTTTGATCGCCAGGGTCGGCTCCTGGCCTGCGAAGGCGGCGGCGAGGGCGGCAATCGGCGCGTCACCCGCACGGAAACCGACGGCACGATTACCGTGATGGCAGATCGTTTTGAAGGGAAGCCGCTGAACTCTCCCAATGACCTCGCGGTCGATTCGAAGGGACGCATCTACTTCAGCGATCCACGCTACGGAGATCGCACCGACTTGGAGCAATTCGACGAGGACGAACGCGAGGTCGAAGGCGTCTATCGCATCGATGCTCCCGGCAAGATCACGCGTATCATCATGCACCAGGTCCATCGTCCCAACGGCCTTCTCGTTTCGGCTGATGACAAGTTCCTCTTCGTCGCGGACAATGTGAACGACGGGCCCTCAAGGGGATTGGGAGGCCATCGCAAACTTTGGCGCTTTGATCTGAATTCTGAGGGCTCGATTGATTCCAAGAGCCGCAAACTCCTCTTTGACTGGGGGAGTGATCGAGGACCGGATGGCATGGCCCTCGACTCAAAAGGGCGCATCTTTACCACCGCCGGGTTCAACTTCCCCAAGCCCCCGGTGGAGACCAACAACAAGTACAAAGCCGGGGTCTATGTTTTTTCGCCCGAGGGAACACTGCTTGAAACCATTCCCATCCCCGCCGACATGATCACCAACTGCACCTTCGGCGGGGATGACCTTTGCACCCTCTTCGTCACCGCTGGCCACAAACTCTGGAGCATTCCTGTCAAGGACCCTGGTCATTTGGCATGGCCGACAGCCAAGTAATGCCCTTCCCTCAAACTCAGCTCATGAAGGGAACCCGCGCCCTGTTCCTGGCAATTTCACAGTTTCTCTCCTTCTCCACATTTGCCCATCCCGATGGAAATCGAGGACCTCGAAAACCCGCCCACAAAATTCATGCCCTGTGATGTCGTGGTGACCCCGGAGGGAGCCATTTTCATTGCCGACGGTTACGGATCCGATCGTATTTACGAGATGACCTTCGAAGACCAGCTGGTCCGTCAGTGGGGTGGGCGGCGCGCGAAGGACCCTGCCAATCTCAGCAATGCCCACGTAATCTCACTCGCCCTCTCCGATCCGAAGGGGCCCTCGCCTGGATTCCCTCCCGCAGCTAGAACCAGATCAAGGCCTTCGCGCTCGACGGCAGGTTTGTTGAGGCCATCGCCCTTCCCGGCACGTTCGCAGGGCCGCTATCCTTCCGGGTTGACAAGATCTACCCCGCTGTTTGCTGGTCGAAGGCGAACGGAACTGGAAAAAGACTGGCCCAATCAGGGTTCCTCCTGATCCTTGATCGCAAAATCAAGCGGGTGATCAGCGCGCCCGGGGCCAGCGAACCCAAATACCTCGACGGCAAGTTTCAGCCCCTCCATAAAACGAGCAAACCGTTCCTCCACGGTCACGATCTCTATGTGGATGCCGAGGGGGCAATTTATCTGGGTGAGTGGAATGCCAACCGGCCCGATCCAACCAAGCTCCCTCCGGTCAAGCAGAAGGAACCGAGCAGGCCACAAATCGTGGTTGGAAGACGAATCAGTCTCCGCTAGAGATCGGGCTGCACAACGACTCGCATCCATGAAATCACTTCTCTTCGCAATCGCTCTCGTCCCGCTTGTCCCTCTTCTCGTCGGCTGTGGAGAATCCAATTCCTCCGGGGGAAGCAAGGATGGAAAGTATCGCATTGCCGTTATTCCAAAGGGGACCAACCACACCTTCTGGAAGACCATTCACGCCGGCGCCAACAAAGGCGCGGAAGAGGAAGGAGTCGTAATCATCTGGAAGGGACCGCTGATTGAAAGCGACCGCGAAGCTCAGATCAAGGTGGTGGAGAACTTCGTCACCCAGCAGGTGGATGCCATCACGATCGCTCCGCTTGACGACAAGGCCATGATTCGCCCGATCAAGGAGGCACACGATGACGGCATCAAGGTCGTCATCTGGGACTCGGGACTTGACCCGAGCGGCGACAAGCATTGGGACAGCTTCGTGGCCACCGACAACTTTGCAGCAGGAGTAAAATGCGGAGAGACGCTCGCGGAATTGATGGAGGGCAAAGGGAACGCCATTCTTTTACGCCACATGGTCGGCTCTGCCAGCACGCACAAGCGCGCGGAAGGCTTCCTCAAGGGCCTCAGGGAGGCCGCGCCCGAGATCGTGCTCATCTCCTCCGACAAGTATGCCGGCGCAACGGTGGAAGAATCTCAGGAAGCCGCCAACAATCTGCTCAACCAATTTGCGGACGACGTGGATGGAATCTTCGTTCCCAACGAGTCCGCGACCGAAGGAATGATGGCTGCGATGAAGGCCGCGGGCATTGCGGGCAAAGTGAAGTTTGTCGGGTTCGACGGCAATGATGCGATCATCAAAGGGATTGAGGAGGGAGTGATCGATGCGGTCTGTCTGCAGGACCCCTTCAACATGGGCTACAGCGCGGTCAAACACGCCGTGGCCCACTTGAAAGGCGAAACGGTTGAGCGCGTGGTCGATACTGGTTCCGTCATCCTGACCAAGGCGAATATTCAGGAGCCGCGCATGCAGGAGCTTGTGAATCCTCCACTCAAAAAGTGGCTGAAGGAATAGCAGCTCCGGCGCTCCAAACGCCGCTTCTTCGCCTCGAATCGATTACAAAATCATTCGGCCCAGTCCACGCCCTGCGCGAGGTCTCACTCGACATTCGCGCCGGAGAGGTCCTTGCCCTCATTGGGGAAAACGGCGCAGGGAAGAGCACGCTCATGAAGGTGCTCAGCGGGGCGCACCGCCCTGATGGGGGATCGGTGGAGATGAACGGGCAACCGCTCGCCCTCTCGGGACCGCTCGCGGCCCGCAAGGCAGGCATCGCCATGATCTATCAGGAACTCACCCTCGCTCCCCATCTCACCGTGGAGGAAAACGTGACCCTCGGCCTCGAAGAGGGTCGCTGCGGATTCCTCCAATCGCAGGCCGCCAAGGTCTCCGAGGCCCTCGCCCTCCTCGGACGCGAGGACATTTCTCCCCGACAAAAGGCAGGATCGCTTACGATCGCGCGGCAACAAGTGGTTGAAATCGCACGGGCGATCGTCAGTGATGCCCGGGTGGTCATCATGGACGAGCCCACCAGCTCACTTTCCAAGGAAGACAAGGAAGCCCTCTTTCGGGTCATTCGGAAGCTGCGTGAGGAGGGCATCGCCGTTGTCTACATCAGCCACTTCCTCGAAGAGGTGAACGAGATCGCCGATCGCTACACCATTTTGCGCGATGGCGAGAGCGTCAGCGAAGGGGTGATCGCAGATTCCACCCCGGAATCGCTGGTGGAGCAGATGATTGGTCGCAAACTCGACGACATGTACCCGGAACCGAGCCACCAGATCGGGGAGACCGTCTTGACCGTTAAGGGAGTGGAGGGCAGCCCCCTTCCCCGCGGAATCTCGTTTGACCTGGGACGGGGCGAGATCTTCGGCATCTTCGGGCTGGTCGGAGCGGGACGGACCGAACTCGCGCGCGCGATTTTCGGACTCGATTCCGTCAAGGCTGGCGCGATTGAACTCGCCTCGGGAGCCCGCATCGCGCTCGCCGGTTTGACCCCGCTGGGCGCCTTGCAGGGTGGGCTCGACTATCTCAGCGAGAACCGCAAGGACGAAGGACTCGCTCAAAATCTGAGCATCACGGAGAACACGACCCTCTCTGCCATCCGCAAGACGTCGCGCTTTGGATTTCTCAATATGAGTGCAGAGCAAGCGGCCGCGGACAACTGCGCAAAGAAACTCGGCGTTCGCTGCGCAAACATGAATCAGCCCGTGAACGCGCTCTCCGGTGGCAATCAACAAAAGGTCGTTCTCGCTCGCATGGTTCATCACGATAGCGACATCTTCCTCATGGACGAACCCACGCGTGGAATCGATGTCGGCAGCAAACATGAGATTTACGAGCTGATTCAATCCCTCGCCGCGAGCGGGAAGAGCGTGATCATGATCAGCTCCTACCTTCCGGAACTCCTCGGCACCTGTCACAACCTAGCGGTCATGCATCGTGGCATCCTCAGTGGGAAACGCGGCCCCAACGATTGGAACGAACGCGAGATCATGCTCTACGCCACCACCGGAAAAAACTAACGAAGCCCATGACCACCCTTTCAGCCCCCTCGACGAACTGGAGATCCCTGCTCCTGCCCTTCATCGGCTTGCTCTTCGTCTTCGGGCTCTTCACCGCCCTCATCGCAATCTTCAAACCGGAGAATCTCGATGCCTTTCTCTCCTCCAAGAACGCCAAAACAATCATCACCCAAACTGTCATCGTGGGCGTGGGCGCGCTCGGAATGACGATGGTGATCACCAGTGGCGGAATCGATCTCAGCGCCGGATCGCAGATCGCACTCACCTCGGTGGCCTGCGCCATGACCCTGAATGGATTTGCGGATGGCGACCCTGCCAGCATCGGAGCCCTGGGGATGACCGTCGCGGTGTTCGCCGCCATGGCAGCGGGGGCTGCGGCCGGGGCCTTCAATGGAAGTGTGTCCTGCTTCCTCAAAATCCCCCCCTTCATCGTCACCCTCGGGACCATGATGATCGCACGAGGGGTCGCAGAGGGAATTGCCAAGCAATCCCAGGTTCGCACTCCCGACAATACGCTCCAGACCTTCATGTTGCGCAACCCGGAGCCTGAATGGCTCTTTTTTGCACCAGGAGTCTGGATCATGATTGCCCTCCTCGTGGTGGTGGGAGTGACCATGCGATGCACAATTCTGGGGCGATACATTTACGCCCTTGGCTCCAGCGAATCGACCGCCCGACTGTGCGGCATCCCGGTCACCAAGTGTCGGATTCTCATCTACACCCTGTGCGGAATCCTGATGGGAATCTCCGGAGTGATGTCCTACGCCTTCCTCGGAAGCGGTGATCCCACCACCGCAGTGGCCAAGGAACTCGACATCATCGCAGCAGTCGTGATCGGCGGTGGTTCCCTGAGCGGAGGGCAGGGAAGTCCGATTGGCAGCATCGCGGGAGCCTTGATCATGACCCTCCTCGTGAGCGGTTGCTCCATGCTGAACGTCGAAGATTACAATCAGAAGATCATCATCGGATTGATCATCATTGGAGCGGTGGCGGTGGACATGTGGAAGACCCGGCGGCAAGCGGCGGCCTAGTCGCCTGGGGCCGCCCTCGAGAGGCCCTCACTCCAACTCCCTTGCGTTTACTGGAGACCTTGCCTACCGTGATTCCTGATGCAGGAGGCTCCCAACAACGCCCCCCTCGCCGATCTCGATGAGTGGGAGGACGATCTTCTCCGGAGGTATCCTGAAGAAGGGGACAAGAAATTCCGCGATTACGACGCGGAGGCACGCCCCAGCGTGCGGGAGTTTTATCAACTGAACCATCGCTACCAGACGATGGAGTTCGTGAGGGAAAAGCATGCGGAGTATCTGCCCCTGCAGAAGCGGCAGATGACTGTTTGGGAAGCGCTCGAGTATCTCAACACGCTCGTGGACGACAGCGATCCCGACATCGATCTCCCGCAGATCGAGCACCTCCTGCAAACCGCGGAAGCGATTCGCAAGGACGGCCATCCCCGCTGGTTCATCCTGACGGGCCTCATTCATGATCTCGGCAAGATCCTCTGTCTCTTCGGCGAACCGCAGTGGGCCGTGGTGGGAGACACCTTTCCAGTCGGATGCCGCTTCTCCGAGAAGATCGTGTTTCACGAATTCTTTGCCGACAATCCGGACTCGGAGCGCGCGGACTACTCGACTCCGAGCGGGATCTACCAAGAGGGCTGCGGCCTCGACAAGGTCACGATGTCCTGGGGCCATGACGAGTATCTCTATCACGTCGTCAAGGATCACCTGCCCGATCCCGCCCTCTACATGATTCGCTACCATTCGTTCTATCCATCCCACAAGGAAGGCGAATACGGACATCTCATGAACGACCGGGATCGCGAACTGTTCGCCTGGGTCCGCAAATTCAATCCCTACGATCTCTACACCAAGAGCAGCGAGCGGGTGAACGTCACCGCCCTGCGTCCCTTCTACGAGGAACTCATCACCGAGTTTCTTCCCGGGAAGCTGTCGTGGTGAGCGACGATTGGCCCCTTCCTGCTAGGCAATAATCTCGCGGATCACTTCACCCGCCACATCGGTGAGTCGGAAGTCGCGGCCGGCGTAACGGTAGGTGAACTGCTCGTGATCAACTCCCAAGAGGTACAGGATCGTGGCGTGAAGATCGTGCGCTTCGACGGGGTTGTCCGTTGCTTCGAATCCGAACTCATCCGTCGCGCCGTAAACCGTGCCGCCCTTGATGCCGCCGCCGGCCATCCAGACCGTGAAGCCGTAGGGATTGTGATCCCGACCCAATTTTGACTTGCCGGCCCCAGTGAGTTCCACGGTGGGAGTGCGACCAAATTCGCCCCCGAAGATGACCAGGGTGTCTTCCAACATCCCGCGCTGCTTGAGATCGGTGAGCAGGGCTGCAACCGGCCCATCGAGCTCGCGCGCGAGCTTGCTGTGGTTCTCCTTGATCTTGTCGTGGTGATCCCAGGGCTGTCCCGCACCGTGCCACAGTTGCACGTAGCGCACTCCCCGTTCCAGAAGACGACG
>Ga0310120_10001793_pt1 | contig 16021 bp, 17 predicted proteins | sample CB27_AW_983_MG_FD_203506 | JGI IMG/M metagenome (GOLD analysis project Ga0310120, IMG submission 203506) | Marine microbial communities from Western Arctic Ocean, Canada - CB27_AW_983 | ecosystem: Environmental > Aquatic > Marine > Oceanic | place: Canada: Western Arctic Ocean | collected...
CAGTAGGAGGGGCTAGAAATGATGTTTGACCACCTTTGACAACTTCAACTTCAACTGTGGTTAAACCAGAAGTCTCAGGGCTTCCACCAAGAATATGTTCAGGTCCAGTTCCATAGACAACTATTGCAAATGTGTATTTTCCTGGAGGTTCATCAATTAAGATAAATCTGTGTGTTTGGCCAGATGCAGTGTATAATTCAGCAAATCCCAAGTCCTCCGAGATAGTTTTGATAGGAGGTTGTGAAGGATCTGAGAAAATTACAATATCATAATGGACTTGATCTACAAATTCAGTAGGATTTACCATTCGTTTGAAATCAATGAACCATTCAACATCACAACCTTGTTTTACAATTTTTGGGCCATATGCACCTTTTACAATCATTGAGTACGTATTTGTTAATTCACTAAATCTTGTTTTTTCATATTCCACAGGACATCCTTTAGCTGCTTGTCTATTTTCAGTGGTTTCAACATTAACAAAAGGATTTGAGGGAACATTTTCTTTATAATCTATTAATTCAAATTCATACTCAGTTGGTGGAACACCTGATGAAACATGCATGAATGTTTTTGCTTTGATAGGAAATGGAAATTCATCGACAATCCAAACTTTACTTAGTATACCACCGGTCTTCCAAGTCACTAGAATTGAATCAAATTCACCAGCTCTAACTGTAATAGTCTCTTGACCAGCAGGCAAGATTTGTTGACCACCAATATTTGCAATTTTTCCCCATGAAGCTGCTCGGAAGTCTTTTGGACCCTTTCCGGTTAAGTATACTCCATCGTCAGCTATTTCTTTAGTTGCAAATGCAGAAAGCCAAACAATAGAAGACTTGTAAGCACCTCTATATTTTCCCAATATTTCATCCCCACCTGTTGGTTCTGGTGCAACATTACCAACATCCATTATTCCTTTTACAATTTTATTACCGTCATAAACTAGTACTTGCATTCTGTATTTATCTTCGGTGCCAACTCTAACTTTTTCTTGAACCCATATTGACATGTTAAATTTTTGACAATCTAGATAGTCAACATGACACATGTTAAAACTGAAATAGTCACCAATTTTGAGACCTTCACCAACATACCATGAGCCATCAATGTTTACACCACCTGCTTGAAATCCACCTGAATTAACTTGAGCGAATGAATCTTGAGAGGCTAGTGGAATTAATAATAATGTAAACGCAAATGCTACAATAATTGCTAGTTTCACAAAATTCAGACTGTTATGAGTATATTTAATGTTTGATAGATTTGACAATAAGAAAAAATAAAAAAAGAAAAAATGATGTTATTTTCTTATGATAGTTGTGAAACTGCTTCTTTGCAGACATCAGTGGTGCATTTACAATCATGGCTACATATACAATGGCTTTGCATTGCACAATCACATGAATAATCTGGATCGCCTGAATCTGCTTCACAGCCGCATGCTTGATCTGTCATAGAAATATGACGTTAAACTTGGTTTTAAAAGTTATCCAGATTTTCTCATGAAGATTTGTGGATAAGTGTCAATAATGCATTCGTGACATTATACATGGAGTCTATTGATGAAAGTAAATCAGATGGGGTGTGCGTAAGATCAAATCCAGTTTTTAAAACATGTATTTTATCTAGATTTCTATTAAGTGAATTTTTAATTTTATAGAAATTATTTCTGTTTTGATAATTCAGGTATAGATAGCAATCAGATAGCAGGGAATTTTGAATTAAATAATTTGCTTTTTTTTCAATAATTATTGAATTTTGATTTTTTTCAACCATATCAGAAAATCCACAAGTTGATTTCAACATTCTAGACAATAATGATTCAGTAGCTCGTTCAATTCCTGTTTCTGAAATAATTTTATTGGTAAATTGATTTGTATTTTTTTGTTTGAGATTTCTCATTAATGATAATGCGTTAACAGGGTTTGGTAAAATCTGATTTTGATAGAGGATTGAATCAATAAGTAAAATTATTCCAGATTTTATCCAACATGCGACAAATGGGTCCTCTTGTTCAAGAGCATTTTTTGCCTTTGATATTGCCAATTGAGATTCAACAAGAGCATTTTTTGCGGATGCAGAAAATAATGTGTTTTTCTTTTTTTGAATTTTAGAGATGAGTGTTTTTAGTTCCCATTGTTCGTCGTGGATGATTTGGAGATTTTCATAAGAAAGTAGAGTCTCAGAATTACTTTCAGATAGATTTCCATGTGATGTTTTGATAATTTTTGATTCATGTTTAGTTATTACATCTGATAGATTTTTACCGTCAAATACAACTAAATTGTATATTTGACAATCAGTATCAAAACTATCTGAATTATACCCTCCTATTGCAATAGGAGAGTTTGTTGTACCAAGAATTTTCAGGATTTCATCTTTATTCATAATGCTTTTGGTATTAACGGGTAATTATTTTCATTGCTCAAAACTTTTTTGAGAATATGGTTTAATTTTCAAATTATTTTGGATGTAAAGATTTTAGCGGATTCGTTTAATTATGACAAATTTCGAGTTTAAACAGCTCCTATAGTGTAGTCCGGCCAAGCATATTGCCCTCTCAAGGCAGTGACTCGGGTTCAAATCCCGATGGGAGCACCATTATAATAAAATTTTAACTCCCAGTATGTATTGATAATATTATGGAACTTAGGAAATTGAAATTAAAAGAACAGTACAGAGCAGATGAAGATGACATAATTTCAGATTTTTTAATTCCTTGTCTGAATAATTGTATTGAATATGACAGAGCAGTGGAATTTGTAACATTGAGTGGTTTAACAACACTATCACTGGGATTTCACAACTCAACTCCAAATGCAAGAATGAGGCTAATTTCAGGGCATCAATTTGGGATTAAAGATTTGAATATGATGAAGAAGTTATTTTCAAAAAATGGTAATGGATGGAAGAATTTTAATCCAGAGTTGATCAGAGATGTGAAACTTGATCAGATTAGAAGATTGGTCAATGATGGGAATCTTATGTTAAAGATTGGCATTCCTAGTTCAGAAGATATTGATGGTGCATTTTCAGAGAAAATGGGAATTTTCAGAGATGCAAATGGGGATTCAGTTGTTTTTTCAGGTACTGCAAGTGTGATGTTTGCTAAAAAAAGTACAAATTTTGAGACTATTGACGTATTTACATCATGGAATGACAAGACAAGAGTGGAGACAAAGATAAGAGATTTTGAGAGATTGTGGTCAGATGAGACTTCATCAGTGAAGGTTTACGATTTTGAATATGCTGAGAGAAACAACTTGTTAAAATATTCTGCAGAATGGGCAGTAAATCCTAATTAAAATTAAAGTCCTTCATTTCGAATTCAGGTTTATTTTCTAAGAAATTCATTTTGTTTATTTTGTAATAGATTATTTCTCCACGTCTTTCAATTACGGCAATGATAGGTTCTTTACCCATTTTTGTTATTTCTTCAATATTTTTGTAGAGTTTCCCAAGTTTTTGTTGAGTGCCTTCATTGAATGCAAAGATGATAAATTTTGCATCTTTTAGTCCATAGTTTCCACGTTCATAAACTCGAAAATCAGAACCAAATCCAAAACCATCTTTTACAACATATCCTTTAGTTCGCAAATCCCTATAAAGTAAAAATCGTGTCAGAATATCATCATTTTTTTGAATATATTGTTGTATTAATTCATCAAAAATAATAGTCTTGTTTACTTTTTTTAATTCAAGTTTATTGTTATACAAAAGATACAGTGCCTCAAATGAGTCTAAAACCAGAGTGTCTTTTTCAGGTTCTCCAAATCCTCGTTCTGTGAGAATATTCTGCATTTTTGGATTAATGACAATTATTTTTTCATTTATCAATTTTGCTGAGATCTTTGTTTCAAAGTCAAATGACATACATCGTTTAGAAGTATCACAATATAATAATTCTACATAATTGACTGAAAATTATACAAAATCTGGACTTCTCATGCTAATCGTTAAAATAGGGTTGTTAAATTTTCATTGATATGCACGGTGCATGTTATAGAAAAGGAAATGGACAGCCTTATGCCAACACAAGGCATATCAAAGGCAAACCTCAGATCAAAATTGCAAAATTTAACAGCGGAAATACGAAAAGGCAATTTGAGTATTGTGTACAATTACTTGTTAATGAAAAAGTCCAAATTAGACATATGGCTCTTGAATCAACTAGACTTGCTGCAAACAAAACCCTAGAAAAAACTACGGGAGAAACAGGATATAATTCACGTCTAAGAGTTTATCCACATGTCAGACTTAGAGAGAATAAGACTATTGCAGCAGCAGGAGCTGATAGACTTTCAGAAGGTATGAGACGTTCTTTTGGAAAAGCAAATAGTCTTGCAGTGAGAGCAAGAAGAGGACAAGTCATAATGGAAATGAATGTAGATAAAGAACATCTTGAAGCAGCAAAAAGTGCATTACGAAAAGCCTGTGTAAAACTACCTGCAACCCCATCTATCAAGTTCTTTGAAAATAAAAAATTAGAAAATTTATCCTAGTTTATTTTTTAGAAATTCAAGAAATTCATTAAATTCCACATCTGTTGGGCTTCGTTTTAGAATTCTTCGATGTTGGTAATAAAATGAATTAAACAGGCGCCCAATCATCATTCCTGAAGAAAAAGAGATAGAATCAAAATTTGAGAATTGGTCTATAATTTGATTAGTTTTGTTATCTTCATTTTTTATTTCGCCTATTTTTTTTTCAAGAATTTTTATGATTTGTTCATCCATGTAATGTTAACATACTAGATGAATTAAAAAATTGATATTGAATCATTAGGCTTTAATATGCAACTTTTTTTTAAACGTTTGAGCAGTCATAGTATAGTTTGGTTATTATTCTAGCTTGCCAAGTTAGTGACCCGGGTTCAAATCCCGGTGACTGCATGTTAGATTTTAAGAAGATTTTCTAGCAATGATAATATCTACCTTATAGTTTAGTCGAGTTCTTTCATTTATTTTTAGATTCCAATTTATTTTTGATGATGTTTTTGTGGTTTTGCTAATTTGGAATCCATTTTGACAAAGAATTTTACGAATTTGATTCTCATCAAGAGGATTTTTTACAGAATTTTTTCCTCGTTCATAATCATAAGGATCAGATAAAAAAATAAATCCATTAGATATTTGGTTGGAGATGATTTTCAGTAAAAGAGATGGTTCAACTATTTCTAATATATTTAATGCAATAATCAAACCAAATTTTTTCTTACCTAATGGATGCTGAAGTATATCGGCTAAAAGATATTCACAATTATTTGGAGATTTTTTTTTAGCTTCAAGTAAGGCAGAAAAAGATGTATCAATTCCAAAAACATGAGTGTGCTTCGACGCAATTGTGTTCGATATTATTCCGATAGAAGAACCATATTCTACAACAAAATTTTTTGGAGGTATTTTGGTGATGTGTGATTTTATATTTTTATAAAAAGATGAGTTTTTGTTTTGTAGATAAATATCAGTCCAACGCTTTTCGGTTTGAAAAGAATCATTTCCAGATTTTTGAATTTTTGACATGATATTTTTAATGAATGTCTTCATAATTTTTGTGCAGGATTGTTGAAGAAATAAACCGCCTAAAGATGAACGATTTGTAAGAAATTGAGATAGATTTTCTACTAAAATAGGAATCTTGGAAATAATTGGGAATTTTAAATGACAGCGATTACACATGAAAAATCCTTCATTGATTTCATATGTTTCATCTAAGATTTCTAGAGTCAGATTTCCTTTACATTTAATGCAAAATATGAATTGGGAATTTTTTTTATTCAATAATAGAAAACAGAGGTTGAAGAATATCTATTTTGGGTTAAAACGTTAACAGGATTGAAATTTTAAGATAGCATTAAATTAGTTTTTATTTTGTTTTTTTTATGGCAGAATTCAAGGAATTTGCAGAAGCACTTTTGGATCAAATTTCAGTTGAGATTAATGAAGAAAAAGAGATTGCTAAATTATCAGAAAAAATTAGTGAAGATTCAGAGTTTCCTAATCAATTCACAGAATTGGAATCATTTTCTAAGGACATATTTACAGATGTTTCCAAGAGAATTGAAGAGTTTACAGGGTACACAGTAAAACCAGACCTGAGAGTTGAATATCTAGGATTAAAAGAATTCAAATTATTAAAAGGTAGGAAAGTGTTTGCAACTAAACAATCAAGGAGTTTTGTTGATGAATTATTTTCAGCTGTTTCAGATTTAGATATTAATGGCATTGCAGAGTTAATTGAAAAAGATTTGGAGAAGTTTTTGGTATATTCTACGTATGCAAAGTCTTACATTTCAAAAATTTCAACCACATATGGAGATTATTTAGATTCTTGTGTGTATCTTAACAAGTTTGTTCTATCAAATTACCCAAAAATCATTCTGTATAAACAAGGACAGCCGTATGACTCGCGCAAAGAGCAAGTTGAATCAGGTTACAAGGGTGCACTCAAGATGACAATGGTTGAAGAGATAGTACATTCTACACAAGACAATTTACAGAATGAAAACAAAAATGCAGCTACAAATGTTAATTCAATTAATGAAGAATTGGCTAAAATAATTCTTAATTTGGAAGATAATGCTGCAAATAACCTATATGATTATTTACAGTTGCAAACAGTTCCAGATGACTTTCCAATTGCCAAGAGAGCAAATCTGTTTTTTATGCTAAATCCAGATAATTTTGTAGTCAATGTGTTAGGACCAGATGTAATGACCTACTCTCATGTTGAAATTGATCCTAAAATTTCAGAAATTGTTCCCGAATTACCAGAGATTTACAAGAGATGGTTATCACCAATTCAAACACATCATGCTGCATTTTCTACAATGGAAGGTATGGCAGAATTTGCAGTGCAGAATATTCTACAAGATGATAACGATTTCCAGAATTATTTAACAACATTCATGGGTACTGATTTTTCATCATACAAAGTTAGAAAAAATATGGGAAAAGAATTAACAGAAAAGGTTTATGAAAAATTTGGAAAAGACGCATTTAGATTCTTGATTGATAATCCACCCGGAACCAGAGAAGTAAAAGATCCACAATTATATTTGAAAAGGGATTTATCATTGGGTTCATTACACAGGTAATGAATGAGAAAGGCATTTCACTTATTTCAGAATGGAGTTCTTTTGTTAATAATGTAGATTATAATTTAATTGAGAAATGTCTAAAACTAGCACAGATTTTGGAATATCCAGATCTAGATATATCAATGGAGATAGAGAAGATCAAAGAAATAGGAGTAAATTTCAGAAACAGAATTACAGAATCAAAGAATCCCACATATGCGATTTCACTACTCAATGAATTTCTATTTGATGTTGAAGAGTTTCAAGGAGACTTAGATGATTACTATAATCCAAAAAATAATTTTCTCAATTATGTCTTAGAAAAAAGATCAGGAATACCAATTACGCTATGTGTAGTATACACAGAGATTGCAAAATATGCAGGATTAGACCTTAAGATAGTAGGCTTTCCAAGCCACGTTATTGTCAAATATGAAGAAGAGATGATTTTAGACCCTTTTAACAGAGGTCGATTATTAGAATTAGAAGATCTGCAGGAAATTTTGTATCAGAATTATGGTGATTCCGCCGAATTTGATGCAGATTATTTGAATGAGGTTTCTAATGAAAAAATAATTATTCGAATGTTAAGAAATTTGAAAAATTCTTACACAGATTCATTTGCGTATGAAATGGCAATAACATGTAATCAAATGATTTTACGAATGGTGCCAGATTCACCGGATGAGATTAGGGATTTGGGAATTTTGGAGGAAAAATTACAAAATTATGAAAATGCAATTAAATTTCTTAACAAATATTTGGAGATGGAACCTAATGCAGAAGATGTGGATTTTGTTTTAGAGTTGATAAAAGAAATGAGAGATAAGATTAGTCAATAATTGATGAAACATCATGACCTTTTTTGATCATTTTTACTTCATGTCTTGCTAGTTCATTTCTAAAGGCGTTTTTAATTACATCAATTTCATTTCTTAAAGTTGCAATTTCATCTTCAAGTTTTTCAATTCTATCATAGACGGTTCCTTCGCCTTCCTTTGAACTCATATTTTCATATTAGGAAAATTCTTTAAAAAGGTATGGTTGTGCTTAGCCTATCTATAAATCAAATTCTTGATTACATGCAGGACATTTAGCTCTTTCTTCGCCAACATTACCGATAATGAAAATTCGTCCAATAGTTTGACATAAAGGGCACATACCAGTTGTGACATTTTTTGGACCTGTTTTGACTATTTTTTGACTTTTTCTACGTCCCATTTTATTTCTAAATATTATCATGATTTAGTCAATATTAAAGCTGGCGCGGGGAGAGGGATTTGAACCCACGAGTTCTTGCGAACATGAAATTAGCAATCTCACGCCATACCGGGCTAGGCGACCCCCGCTCAAACTGATTGAATTTCGTTGGTTAATTAGTATAACTTGGAAATGTGATGAAATGAATATTTTAAGAAAAGTTATTCGTCTTCAAATCTAGCATAATTTTTTGTAATATTTTGAAGAGGAGTTCTTTTTCCACCTACAACTTTAAGATCAACTTGGATTTTCCCATTTTCAATAGTTATGATATTATAGCTATTTTCAAAGAATCCTCTTACACGTTTAGAGGAGGTTGTACCAGCGTTTGCGATAAGCAGATTGCTAAAATCCCACATCCAAGGTCTATGTTTATGACCACATAAAACAAGATTTACTTTAGAATCCAAAGTTGCACGTAAAACATCACCTGCATCAACGATTGTGAGTTTATCTGAACCAGTATCAGGAATACCTATCAAATGATGATGCATGGCAAGAATAGTAACTCTATCTTCAAACTTTTTCATAGTTCTTTCAAGCCAAAGTGTTTGCCTATATCCAACTTCACCGTCATCACGATCTGGTCTTGCAGTTCCTAGTGTAACTACTACTACCTCATCACTCAGTTCATTAATTGTTTGAAATGGAAAATATTTTTTGAAATGTAAATATCCAGTGTTTCTATAATCATGATTTCCAGGCATTGCGATAATTTTTTCAGCATTAATTTTTGAGATTAATTCCTTACACCCCTCATATTCTTCTTTTAGACCTTCATTGGTCAAATCACCAGTAACTATTACTGCATATGGAGATAATTCATTTACTTCATCAATTACTTGTTCAAAAACATCATTACGAAATTGTGATCCAAAATGAACATCAGATAATTGGACAATCTTCACAAGATTATGTTAAGATTATACCGATTTAAGATTTTTCAATTTGAAAAATTGAGTTTTGATTTATTGCCTAGTACTTTTCCCTAAACCATTTTTTATTATTTCTAATGCTTCATGAGTCCTTTCAGGCTTTGGTAACTGAATCATGAATATTTTTTCAGGATGAGTTACAGAAGTGATAGCAAGCATAGTATTTTTAGCAAGTGATTCAAAGAACTCAAGATTCTCATTTGCATTAATTAGAATTTTTTCATTTATTCCACCGTATGAAAATGTCAATAACATCTCTACAAAGACATGATCCAATCCATCTTGCAAAATATTTAGATTAGTATCTACAGACAAGGGTTTGCCTGCAACCTTATTCAAGATATCATCAAACTTTCGTCCTTCAAATCCAATGCAAGGAACTTTTTTACCTTCAAAATCTTCTACAGACAAATCCTTATGACAGTTTTTCAAAAATTCATTTAGTTCGTTATTTGTCAAATCATTTCCTTGATAATTTTGGAATTACGTAATCACCAGCTTTTACCAAGAAAGGCGTGATAAATGCAGTGATTATTGCGATTAACCCAATCAAAGGGAACAAAAATGCACTGACAACACCAGCATCTACTCCAACCTTAATTATTACAATTGAGAATTCACCTCTAGGTGCCGCAAGAGTAAATGCTGAACGAAGTGATTTTCCTTTTGGTTGCCTCATCAATACATTTCCAAGCAAATTTCCTCCTAGTTTCATGCCAAGGGCAATTGCAATTAATGCAATTGCAATAAAGATGTAATTTTCTAATTGACTTACATCCATTAAAGCACCTACAGATACAAAGAAGATTGCAACAAACATGTCCTTTATCGGACTGGATAGAATTTTAGAGACCTCTGCAGATTTTGATTCTGCAACAAGTACACCAGCAAGAAATGCGCCAATTGCTACAGATAGTCCTACAATATTTGCCAATAATGCATATCCAAAGCATACACCCAAAACACTAATTAATAAAATCTCTCGGTTTTCTGCACTTGCAACTTTGTCTATTAATTTTGGTATTGTACGTATTCCTACAGTAAAGGTTCCAACTATCATAATTGTAGCAACAACTACAACAGCAATTGCACCTTCAATTGACACAGTTCCAGCTAATGCAATTGATTCTAATGATGCAATTAAAATTACAGCAATTACATCTTCAACAATTAATATACCTAAAACTAGAATAGAAGATTCTTTTTTGATCTTCCCTGTTTCTTCTAAAACTTTTACAATTATTGCAGTACTACTGATAGATAATGCAGCTGCAAGGAATAATGAATCCATGAATCCTAATCCAAACATAGTGCATGCATAAAATACGGCAATTAGAGTAAGAAACAGACCAAGACTTCCTACGCCGATAGCAACTTTACCAATAGAACGTATTTTTGCAAATGGAAATTCAATACCAATTACGAACAAAAGCAAAATGACACCGATTTCAGCAAAAACGTTCAGTGCCGCAATATCTGAGAGTATTCCTACAGCCCCACCAGGTTCCACATTTCCACTTTCAGGAAGAAATGAAGTCCAGAGAGGAGATAACGGTCCAATCAGCATTCCAGCAAATAGATATCCAATGATTAGAGGTTGTCTTATCTTAAAGAATGCAAGTGTGACAATTCCTGCAAGAATCATTATCACTGCAAGATCAGTTACAAAGGTGTCATGAGGCATTTGTAAGGGATTAATTTTATCAACTAAACTCCAGATTCCGCCTTCTAGGGTGCTTTCTTCATTCCCAGCACCCAACTGAAGGAAAATGTTTTGCATCTATGTATAGTGTAATAGTTAATTTAAAACAATTTTCAGGATACGGCTTTATTTTGATAAATTTTTCACTATAATATCTGGGATGATGATCAGAGTGTCTGATTTATGAAGAAATAATCTCTGGGGTATCTGACCAGAAATGGTTATTTTGATAGAACCTTCGTTATATATGGTACGGTACCATACGGTAATACATGATACAATGCGAATATTGCAATAGAGGTTTTATTGAAAGCCAAAATGGATTAGCTGAGAAAACAATTCATCAGTTATTACATGACCCAGAGACTATCAACAAATAGTCTCTACGTTTTTCTTTTTTCATACCTCACTTTTTAAACCAGTAATGTAACTTCAGGATATAATGGCAGATAGAAAGAGAAGTATAAAAAAGCAATCCGCCAAAACAAAAAGAGATCCAAGTCCTTCACAAGTATACAACAAAGTGAATGCAGTTTCAGAATCAACAAAAGCATTATCAAAGGAGATTAAAGGAATGGCTAAGATATTCAAAGATAATCAGAAGATTTTGGTATCAATGAGCGATATGATGGAATCAATAAGTTTAGCAATGACGCAAATGCAGAAACAAGCAAAACAAATCAACATAATTGAAGAAGACACACAGAGATTATTCACAGGGTTAAACCAAGTAAAAATTCATGAGAAATTCATCACAAAGCTGAATAAACAAACGGAGCAATTAGATAAAAAAATTGTAAAGATAGATGAGAAACAAGATTCAATGCCAAAAACTAACGAGATTATGAAGTCAATTTCAGAAAGTAAGGAATCCATACGAAATAATTCAAAAATGATTATGAAAATTGCAAACAGAGTAGATCAAGTAAAAGACAAAATGGATGATGAACCAAAAGTTGGAAAAGATGTTACATCACAGATTGAAGAATTAAGAAATAGCATAAAATCAATGACTAGTAGAACAGGCGATATTGGAAAAGATATGTCAAATTTGAAAAATGAAATTGGTGGAATAATTTCCAGTCCAAAAATTTCATCTCTAATAGGAGATGGAATGAAGACATTCAAGTCAGAAATTGAAGAGAAAATATCAGATATTTCAAATATGATTAATCGTTCAGACCAAATTGCCTCAGAATTTCATCAAAAAACAGACAAAGTTATGCATGAATTACAAGGGGTAAAAGGAGTCACAAACAAGGCCTCAGATGACAATTCTAAAGAAGTTATGGCAATTTTGAAACTTAATGAATATCAATCAAGCATTAGAATGCAGGCTGAATCAAAATATGGTGATATCAAGGATGTTGAAAAAATGGCAAATCAGACAACAGAACTAGTTAATTTATTTGATAAACTCTCAATTGAAACAGAAGATAAAATTCCACTTCCACATGAAGTTAGACAATGGGCAGTAGGAAAGATTTTTGATTGTGCAGATAAATGGGAATTGAGATTTTCAGAAGTGTTTAGCATATTGATAGATAACTTGGGAAAAGAGTTACTTAAAGAAGCAATTAGAATCCCTCAGGTCAGAGACATTTTTGGAATTCGTGCAGTGGATGAAATCAGAAATGAGTTAAATATTTCTTAGACATCCTGCGAGACATCATATTCATTAATTTTTTGTTTCTTTTTATTTAACACAGCAAATACACCTAAAATTGCTGCAATCCAAATACAACTGAATATTATATTTGAAAAACTCACATACATGTAAGGTATAGCATCTGCAATATTTTCTTGTATAAGTACAGCACGACTGTTAATATCTAACATGCCAGTATGATATGCAGCGCTATCAGTAGGTACTGCAGTGATTTTTTCTGCGCTAATCAACATCGTATCAAGATCAGATTGAATCCTTAGGAAATTAGTAGAATCAGTGGGGAAGATCCATACAGGATTTCCAGTTGCAGGAAGATTTGCTTTAATTGAATTAATGTCATTAATGATTGTTTGAGGATTTGATGTTGCCACAATTCTATCTAAGAAACCAACCGATTGATCAAGAGGATATACAGTACTTGCATAGCCGGCATATGATGCATAACCACCAATTGCGATTATTGCAAAGATACCAACAAGTGCAAGTTTATAGAAATTATTAGCCATTTTTTCTTCCTTTGTTAATTTATGCTTTGTAGATTGTGGTCTTTTATATCTTGTATGAGAGAAACTTAGCCATGAAATGTAAAAGAAACCTATAGCCTGAAGTGCAATAATAGGCACGAATATAGGATTATTAGAAAATATTGCGATGAATATTCCAAGAATCCCATACACAGCAAAGAACATTTCCAAGAGAGTGGTCTTTGAGAAAGGTAGGTTGTATGCTTTATCTCGCCAGTCATCATCATTTGTAACAATTCCATACTTTGGGGTTCTAAGAAATTCATTCTTTTTACCAAATATCCCGTCAAATACAGCTACCGTATTATTTACAGACATTCCAATTGAGTAAACAAGGAGGTACGGCAATGCCTTTGCATGTGCCTTCCAATCATTTTTGTACATTTTATGAATGACAAGGAGGTATGCACCAGGACCCATGGCAAGATATGTTGCTAAAGTTAATGCAGGTAAAAAGCTAACAATGTAAAGATTAACTTCAGATGCGAGAAGTATTGGAAGTGTTAAAAATTGTATTAGCATTAATGGGAAAACTATATGTCGTGTAAGCTGAATGAAAGCCTGTAGTTTTGCATCAAATGATATTTTTCTTTCAAGTAGGATATCACCGAGCAGTTTAACAGCACATTGTATAGATCCCTTAGCCCAACGAAACTGCTGTCTTTTTGCACCATTCATTTGAACTGGGAGTTCTGCGTCAACTACGATGTCAGGTAAAAATAGACATTTCCAACCTTTCATCTGAGCCCTATAACTAAGATCTAAATCTTCTACCAATGTTGCAGTGTGCCAACCGCCTGCATCGTCAATACATTCTTTTCTCCATATACCTGCAGTTCCATTAAAATTCATAAAGAGTTTAGAGTTACTTTTTGCCTTTTGTTCTATCAGGAAATGAAAATCTAAATTTAATGCCTGAGCTTGTGTAAGAGCAGAATAATTTTCATTGATATGACCCCATCTACATTGGATAAGACCGATATTTGGTTTTGTAAAATGAGGCATTGCTTTTTTCAGATACCACGTTGGAGGAATGAAATCCGCATCAAAGATTGCAACAAATTCACTAGTAGTAGATTTCATTGCATGTTTTAAAGCACCCGCTTTGTATCCATTTCTTGTCCCTCTACGAACATGTTCAATATCAAATCCTAGATTCTGATATTTTTTTACAGTATTTGAGATTGTTTCAACAGTGTTATCATCTGAATCATCTAATACCATGATTCGCATCTTATCTTTTGGATAATCTTGTTGGCATACTGCATCAACTAGTCTGGTAGCAACATACTTTTCATTATAGATTGGCAATTGAATTGTAATTGTTGGTTCACCAACCTCAATAATTGGATTAATGTCTTTCCGGCGACTTGATAGAAGAGCCAGATAATAGAAGTTACAGGTATAACCAATAATTAGAATTGCACAGAATATGAAAATTTGAAATACAAATTGTGTGAATGGATTTCCTTCCAACGTCTACCACTTTGGAACTTGTATCAGTGGTATATATCTGAAATCAGAGAAATTATTTTTGTTCAAAGATTTTGATGGCTTTTGGAGGACAAACACCCTCACATGCAAGACAGAAAATACAATCAGGCTCTTTTGACATTAATGGTTTCTTGTCAGATCCAGGATTTCCAGAAAAATCTACAAATTCATAAACTGCTACTGGACATGCATCAATGCAAGCACCATCTGCAACACAAATATCAAAATCAACTGATACAAATTCACCCCATACACCCATAATTCCATTTTCAGTTCCAACTCGGCCCCATGTTTTAATCTCATGGCCAGTTTCAGCTTCGAACGATGGAGATTGTTTCATTTTAGATTTATACTCAATGTCAATTGGTCCAGGCTTTGCACCATCTGGTATTTCCATATTTGCTTCATCTATTTCTTCAATTGCATCATCTTCAGATGCAATTTTTGGTTTTGGTTTTGCATTAAGAACAATCATTGCTAAGGGTGTTAATTCTTCTAATCTTTTGATTGATTCTTTTTCAGAAATTTTTTCAAGTTTAATTAATGCTACACGGAATTTTTCTTCAAGTATAGTATTACGTAAAATGGTATCAGTAACCATCTTTGCAAAATGATCAGCCTTTTTTCTATAATCTTTTAACCAATGTGGATCACCGAATTTGTCAATTGGCCAAATTTGATAAATAATATCAACAACTTCACCAGTTACAATTTCTACTGTGACATTCAGATCAACTTTTTCATAATTTTTATCATATTGATTAGACATATTTTCTTCAGTCCAATTGTATGTAGCAAATATTCTATCTGCATAAATTTCCATTTCAAATGCCTTTTTCAGACCATCATGAATAGATTTGATTTCAAGAGGATCATCTAATTTGAAAGGTAAACGATATAATCCAAGTTTGTAACCATGTAATGGATAAACGCCTCTTTTTGCAGTGGAGGATTCCATTGTGTAAACACGATCTTTGAGTAATAGTGACATTCACATTAATTGTGTCTCAATTAGTTAAAAATGTTATCGAGTGACAAGTAAGAATTTCGTCGAGGGTTAATTTTCTGTTGAATTTGACTCACAATTTACAACTAGGTCACTGTTTTGTTCATCAATAATTCTACATGTATCGATATCATCTCCACCATCAATTATATCAAAACCAAGTCCACCAAAGATATAATCTTCACCAGAATGACCTTTGAGTATATCATTTCCAGATTGGCCAGAAATATTGTCATTACCTGCATTTCCAAAGATTATATCATTACCTTCACCGCCCAAGATACAATCATTGCCTTTGTTTCCAGAGATTATATCATCACCACCTTTTGCAAATATTAGATCAGGAAGTG
>Ga0310120_10001796_pt1 | contig 16017 bp, 19 predicted proteins | sample CB27_AW_983_MG_FD_203506 | JGI IMG/M metagenome (GOLD analysis project Ga0310120, IMG submission 203506) | Marine microbial communities from Western Arctic Ocean, Canada - CB27_AW_983 | ecosystem: Environmental > Aquatic > Marine > Oceanic | place: Canada: Western Arctic Ocean | collected...
CTCGACTTCCAACGTCACCGGGTCGATTCACACGGACGGCGGTCTTGGGGTTGCCAAGAATATAGTATGTGGAGGTACAGCTGGCCTTAGAGCTAAGTTTATCACGAACTATAGCGGAGCCACGGGGTTGACGATTGATTTGGAGTCGTCTAACACTGGCACCGGTTTGATTAAACTCCGAGACAACATGGCCTCGGCGCTCGACATAACACAGAGTACGAACAGCTATCTCAAATTTGTTACTACGAATTCGAGCGAGGCCGTGAACATCGGGAAGAATACGAATGTGACTGGGGCGATTACGGCGACGGCGGATATTACCGCCTATTATTCAGACCCGCGTCTCAAGAATTTCCACGGCCGAATCCCCGACCCCATCGGTAAACTGAGGAAACTTAATGGGTACTACTTCACCGCCAACGAGGTTGCGCAGAAGCTGGGGTTCACCGATACCAGAATGCAGGTGGGTCTCAACAGCGCGGAGGTCGAGAGCGTGATGCCGGAAATCGTGCGACCGGCCCCCATCGACGCGACGTTCAACACCGTCCAGTACGAAAAAATGGTGCCGCTGCTCATCGAAGTCTGCAAAGCACAGCAGCGCCAAATAGAAGCATTGGCGCAAAAAATCGCATCGTTTAAATAAATTAAGATGGCCATCTCCGCCGGAGCGGTGGCCTTTAGCCATCTGCAAACCCAATTTAATTCGACTTTCGACCCGGATTTAGCAAATCCAGTATCTATCTCCGAGTTCCGAGGCGCCACCTTCAGCTCAGGCGTCATGGTGCCTGTATTGCCAACTGCCGCCATATCGATTGGCACCGATTTCCGCGGCCGCACGTTCGCCGCAGTAGCTCTCACGGACGTAACGTACACCTTCACTTCTCAGTCGTCGGCCTCGGGTCACGCACAAAACTGGAGTCCGTCCGGCGACATGAGCTCGTGGGTGAACGGCACGGCGGCTGTCGACGGGACGTACTGGGCCTGGACGTCGGATAAAACTGTCAAGGGTTGGAATCTGAGCAACGACACCGATTCTAACAGCACGGTGAGCGGCAGCACCGGGCCCGCGGGCGGTGGATACGGCGGCAGCACTGGATTCGCCTACACAGAGGTGAGCGGGAGTAAGCATTTGTACTGCTTCGTCATGCGCAGTCCCGCTTTCAGCTTTTTCAACTATCCGTTTGCGGGGACAAAAGATTTGACGCTTAAACTGTACGTCCACGCGTACGGTGGTGCGATGGGAGATTTGCGAGTGTATATTGACAACGCGTACACATCGAACGACAGCATTGCGACGCAGCTGCACGAAATAACGTCTTGGTCCTTCCCAGCGGCGACGACAGATTGGCTGCTCGTCAGCATCAGCCTGAACTCGTATCGAGTAATCGGTGAGAATCATTACATCTACATTGTTAGTCAGAATGCGACCAGCTATTATGGGGACATGTCAATCGACAACGTGCAAATCGTACAGACTGACCCGGTCGCAGCCGAACTGGACTTGTTGTGGCTGTTCGCCTCACAGACGTCTAACACTGCCACCGGAGACTGGAGTCCCTCCGGTGATATGTCCGATTGGGAGAACGGCGCGTCGGCGACGGACGGGACGTACTGGGCGTGGACGTCGAATAAAACAGTCAAGGGTTGGAATCTGAGTAATGACACCGACTCAAACTCCACACCGAGCGGCAGTACCGGGCCGGCGGGCGGAGGGTATGGCGGCAGCACCGGCTTCGCGTATACCGAAGTGTCGAGCTCGAGGAATTTGTACTGCTTCGTCATGCGAACTCCCGGGACGAACTTCAGCAGCGCAATGGACTCGACTTCGAACGATTTGGACTTAAAAATTTACGTCCACGCTTACGGTGGTGCGATGGGAGATTTGCGAGTCTATATTGACGACGCCACAACTTCTAACGACAGCGCGGCGACGCAGTTACACGAGATTACGTCGTGGTCGTTTTCGGCCGCCACCGACGATTGGCTTCTCGTTACGGTCAGCCTCAATTCATACAGAGCGGTCGACGCGACGCATTACATCTACATTGTTAGTCAGAACGCGACCAGCTATTTTGGGGACATGTCAATCGACAACGTGCAAATTTTGGAATCATAATATAAATGCCGACGTGTCCACAGTGTAACTCCAATTTGCTCCAGGCGTCATATATCTGCACAACCACTGATTACCGCGTCGTGCAAAAAAATACAGAGAGTACCGTGCTCCGGATATCACATTCCGGTCACGGCATTCCGGCGGACGATTTGGAAATAGGGAGTAGTGTGGACGTCCAGTTTTGCACGACGTGCTCTACTTGCCACTTACCGGCGGCGGTGGAGCAGAAACAAACTGTTTGATGGCGGCCAAAATATCGGCGGATTGCTCCAGCGTGAACGCCCCTTTGCTCTGAGCCAGTTTGCACCCTTCGATTAGGGTCATCAGGGCCTTTTGCTGCTTGGACGCGGGTGGTTGCGTCGTGGTTTCGGGTGGCATTTTAATTAGTCCGACTAAACAAAAAAGCCGGAAATTATACGCGAATGACGACGGACTTGCACCTGAAGCGATGGGACCCCTCGCGCCTGAACCCACTCAGCACCATCCTCATCATCGGCAAGCGGGGCTCCGGCAAATCCAGCCTCATGCGGGACATCGCGTACCATCTCAGTCGCAACAGGAAGATTGATTATGCGGTCGGCTTCAGTTGCACCGAAGACAGCAACCAAAGCCTCGGCACCTTCCTGCCGCGGAGTCTCGTCCACACGAGCTACAAAGCCTCCGTCGTGAACAAAGTTTACGAGACCCAGCGAAGGCACTCAAAAAGTGGGAAGGCGGAGAACGTGATGCTCATTTTGGACGACTGTCTGTGGCAGAAATCGATGTTCAACTCGGAGACCATGCGCCGTCTATTTTTTAATTCGCGGCACTACAAGATATGCGTGATGATGCTTGCGCAATACTGCATGGACCTCAACCCGTCGCTGCGGGGAAACATCGACTTGGTATTCGTCGCGCGCGACCTCGTCGTCGCCAACCGCGAGAGGCTGTACAGATCCTACTTCGGGGTGTTTCCGACGTTCGGACAGTTCGACCGAGTCATGACGACGGTGACGGAATCCTTCACCTTCCTCGTGCTCGTGAACAACGACGTGCGCTCGAATCGCCCAGAGGACGTCTTGTTCCACTACAAGGCGGACATCGACCTACCGCCCTTCCGCCTCGGGCGTAAGATTTACTGGAAGATGGACTCGAAGGTGGGGAAGGAGGAGGACTTAGCAGCGTCGTCCTCGGCGACCAAGGTCACCGGCGACCTGAAAATCGTGCTCGATACAAAGTAACCTGTACGCTACAATTACAATCACGGCCAGGTACAAAAGACCGTACAGATGTAGCGAAAATAATCGAATGTCGGTCATTAAGCTTAAGCTTAAGCTTAAGCTTTGTTTAAAGACTCGGAAAATACCGCCACCCGATTTGATGGCAGATGGCCTTCCATATTTGGTCCTGCTTCAGTAATTTTTCCCTGCCCTTCAACAGCTTGAACAGGGGGCAGTACTTCTTCAGGTCGAGCAGCTCGCAGAATTTGTACAAGCAAAAGCTGTAGCTCAAAAAGTTCTTGCGATTGTCGGGACAGGCCACCATGAAGGGCTTCTGGATTTGGTAGAACATCGTCTTGAGGAGGCGCTCCTGCTTCTCCGTGAACCGCGGCGGTGGACGCCCCGTGAGCTTCGCGTGGATGCTCGGGCTGTTCTCGTACAGCTTGGTGAATCGGAGCTGCTTCAGCGCCATTCGGACGTCGACGACCTCCAGCTTGTCCGGATCTCGCTTCCCCGTGCGCACGAGCTCCCGCATGACCTCCAGCAACATCTCCTCGCTGGTCGTGTGCGACTCCTTGCCTTGGCAAAAGTTGAGCCACTCGGTAAAGTGGTTGATTCGCCGGTACGAAAACGTCTGGAACTCCATGTCCATGTCGTACCCGACGCTCGTGGAGGAGCAGTCCAGAAACGTTTCGGCGTTCCCGCAGAATTCGCAAACGAGCAGCGAAGACGCGGCGTCCTTCTTAACCGTGCCTTGCTTGCAAATCTCGCAGGCCCCGTCGTTGACTTGGTAGAGCCGAAGGCTGTCCTCCTTGTCCTCCTGCTGTTGGGCATGCCTCTTCAGCTTACGCTTACGCCTCTTCGTTTCCTTCGGCTCCTTCCTCTTCGAATCGACCCGGGCCCGGGCGGGCAAGCGGACGTACACCTTCGACTTGCGCTTCTCCCGCAGGTCCCTCAGTTGCAAGGCGACGTCGTCGAGCGTCTTCTTCAGCGCCTTGCGTCGACTCAGACCGAGCCGGCCCGAGCCCGAGCCCGAGTCCGAGGACCTGAGCATTCGGCGCACCGCCGTCGCCTCCTTCTCTAGTCGGGCCGGGTCTGCGAATTCTCTGTAGGAGAAACGCATGCAATGCATGGGTAGGCACGAGTGCGGTCGAAATTCGATATCTGGCTTTGTAAGTCGTGCAGATATTCTTTCTTCAAAGACAGCGCGTCCAGCTCGCGGAGGAAATGAATTCTTAAACGCTTTAAATCGTCACAAAGGTGGGTGTGGTAATTTAGGTCCAACATGACGCCGTCCAGCGATTTTTTCGTCAAATCGAACAACACCATGCGTTTCCGGACCTCCTGCAGCTTTATTTTTTGCGACTCGATGGCGCGCACCGCCGTCCGCTCCTTGTCCCCCAGGTTGTCCCGCCGCTGACGCAGCTCGGCGAACTTTGCGCCAAAAGCGGCGTCAAAAAGCGTCTGCGACGAGAAACACGTGCGGAATATGTACTCCATTTATTTAAAATCTAATCGTAAAATAAATTGAAATGTTCAGCCCCACCGACACCATCGTACGTTTTCAGTCCAGGGACAAATCCAGCGGGAACAGCTCGAACTACTATGCCACCACGCACACCATCAAGGGCACGTGGCAACTCATGAGCGTGCTCATGCCGAACACCGCCTACAACGTCCGCGCCGGCATCAACGACACGGTCACACTCACCGTAGGGGCAACCACCGACACGGTCACGCTCGTCGCGGGGTACTACACCGCCACGACGCTGGCGGCGGAGGCGGCCACCCGAATCAACGCAGGGTCGATTTCCTCCATCACGTGCGCCTACAGCACCCTGACGGGCAAAATCAGTCTAACGCACGCCAGCAACATCACCGTCACGACGGCGCCGGCGCTCGGATGGGACACGGTCACCGCGACTGCGGCGACGACGGTGACGGCGGACAACGTGCTGGTGCTCCGGACGACCGACGTGTACAACGTCGAAATCGACCAATCGGAGGGACAGAATAGATTGGGTACAGGGGCTTGGCCACGGCCCTACGCCTTTATGGTAGAGGTGAACGAAAACAGCGGCGAATTCATCCACTACGAGAGTTCCTCTTCGGAGTTGAAGCAACTAATCCATTTCCCTAACGACATGAGTACGCTTCACGTCACCCTGAGAGACGACGCCGGAAACGCTATCAGCCTGAACGGGGCCGACTGGAGCTTCTGCCTGAGGCGGGTTTGAGTTACTTGACGTAGAAGTGGCCGGCGTTCGAGCCAAACGTGACGAGGCGGCGGTGGTCGTTGTGGCTGTACACGACGACGCTGTCGAAGTTGTAGCCCGAGGGCAGCGAGCCGCTGCTGGAGTGCCGAATCGCCACCCGAAAAACTTCGCACGCCAACACCAGAAACGGGTCGCAGGTCCCCGTGAGGTGGCCGTTCCCGATGCCGCCGGCGTCGTAGCTTCGGACCCACTCGACGTTCTCCGTCTTCTGCGCTTGCGTCAGAAAACTGCCGTTGACCGAGACGTTGTGCGGCTCCCGATTGTGCGTTTTGAAAAAAGATAAGAGCCCCGCCGGCGAAGTCGGCTTCGGGTTTGGGCCGAAGCCCATGATGACGAAATCGTCGGAATTCAGCTGAGACAGCAGCGAGTCCCAAAAACAGGTCATTTGAAATTAAATTTTGTCGATTCGAGTACTTGTTACACCCGGGTTTCGCTTTTTCAAAAGTTCAGAGTTTTCTTTTTTGTAATCGTACGTACACTCGTGTTCTCTAGTAGCTTTGTGTTTTGTACAAAAATAGAGGCCACAGTGGCAAGGAATAGCAACAATGCCCTTCACTCTGCGCCGACAAACTTGACACCTGCGCTTCTTCATTTCTTACTAGTCAACAAAGTTTGAAAAGCCGGGTCGGTCGCCATCAGCTTCGCCAGCTGCATGACCTGCATCGGGTCCAGGCTCTTCTGCGCCTTCTCCCCAATCGTCTGCAGGTCGAAGCCGCTCAGGTCCACCCCCCTCCCCTCTTTCACCTGGTTCGCCACACCTTCCGCGATGCTGCTGATTTCCTTCATCAGGTCCCCCGGCATCTTGCTCAGAATAGAATAGGTCTGAGCGAACTTGCACAGGGTCTGGACGTACTCGGTGATGCACGCGCGCGTCGCGTCATCGGCACCCTTCCACTTCTTGTCGAACCGAACGTTGTCCAGCATTTCGATTCCCTTCAAATTCGACAAGTCGCCGGCAACGATGTCGTCACAAAAGGGCGCGATTTGCTTGTTGAACTCGCCGATAATCAGCTTCTTCTCATCGTCGCCCCCGGTGTCTATGAACAGCAGAAATTGGGTTTTCAACAGCTGCGTCGCGCTGCAATCCTCGTAAGTGTCGGCCATCGCTTCTAAAAACTGTCTCAAAGTGTTAATGAAACCGTTCAACGTAGTAACCACCGACATTTTTTCCCTTCGATTTTATTTCGCTTTATAAAAAACAAAAATTGAACCGTGGAACGCAATGAACGTTGCGTTTATCCACCCGAGACTCTGGCTCGGGAGCGCGAGGGACGCTTCGACTTTTCCAGGGGCTACGGTATGCATCGCGTCGCCGCAGACGTGCACCAAAGCGACGTACGCCATCGTCTTGTACGACGACGACACGACGAGCTACGAAAGCTTCGTGTACGCCATGGTAGCGGCTGCCCGCTCCATCGACGAGGCCCTCAAACGGCATCGGGTCGTCATGGTCCACTGTCACGCCGGCATAAACCGGTCAGTCTCGGCGCTAGTGCACTACGCCGTAGTTTACCGAGGTTTGAATGTGCGTCAAACGATGACGTCGCTGCGGCGGGAGAACAAGCGTCGCCGAAATCTGCCGGCACTGACGAACCCCAGCTTCTTCAAATATCTGCTCCGAATGCATCTGTGAATTTTCGAAAAAAATGCGGATCTCGAGATCCCAATTAAGCGCCATCGACAATTCTACCACCTACTTTAGTCGCAGCCCCTGTAACAATTCCTGCAGCCGCTAGTGTTGCTCCCGCGGCAGCCGCCTTCGCCGCTGCAGCCGCTCCCGTCGCCAACAGCCCTCCGATAGCGAGTGCCGGGAGAGTAAATATGAAGCCACCTTTGAGTTTGAGCTTCGAGCCACTAAAACATGGCAGAACGAACAACATTAGCACTAATGAAATTAGAATAATGTGAAGCATTTGTGTTTTAATTATATGTAACAAAAAAAATCTGAAGAAAGTGTAAAAGAAACTTCTTCGAAACAATGGCAACAACAAGCCAACAACAGCAACTCAACGTCATCGCCCTAGTCGCAAGCGTCTGCGTCCTCCTCGCCATCGCCTACAACAGCGCATAACTTCAGCATGGACGACGACCTGCTGCTGCAGGACTTCCCGTCGCTCGACTCGACCGACGTGGCGCTACTGTTGGACAACCTCGACCAAAACCAAAACAGCGGTCTCGGGATCTCTGGACTCGAAAAGCATGCGCCGTTTTTCGTGTCGTTGAAGCCCGGCTGCAGCATCGAGCTGTGCCTGCGCGCGACGGCGGCGAAAGGCCAGAGCCTGTTCGTTTGGCCGGGGACTTTGGGTGCGGCCGCGACCGCGACCGCGGCCGCGGGCTGTGCGACGTACACTTTAGTTATGGGAACCTTCGACCACTTCGCCGTCGAGTCACTCGGATCTCTTTCGCTGATTTCAAAACTGGAACTGTCCCGAATCTTCGGCGACCGACTAAAACTAAAACTGTCCGTTCTGAACACGGTGCGAACGTTCGTGCCGGCGCCCGGGCACCCGTTCAACCTGTTGCTGGCCCAGGAGCCGGCGAAGACGACGAACTGTCGTCTGATTCCGATAATCGGGATATCGAAGGACGTGCGTCCGAATCCGAATCCGAGATGGAACTCGATGATTCGCGGCCGGGAGACGTGGCTGTCGGAGATGAGCGACTGTGGCTACGACTCGCGATACGACGTCGTCGGCGTGGTTCTGCACGTTTTCCGAGGCGACATCAAAGCCGGGACGGTGATGCGGCTGGAGCTGGGTCTTGTTTAAAAAAAAGTCAAAGACTTAAAAAATACCATGGAGTGCATCGGGGCGAGCATCCTGCCGTTTGCGATTTGCAAGCGAACGAACGGTATATTCTTTCTGTTGGGCAAGGAGAAATTTCACAAAAACTTCGGGGACAGCGACAAGTGGGCGGACTTCGGCGGGCGAGTGGACCGAGAGACGGACAAATGTGCGGCGGACATCGCGGCGCGAGAGTTCTGGGAGGAGACGAACGGTTGTATTCGTTACTTCGCGTTGGACATTCTGCCGCGGCGGAACTACACCGACATCGCCAAGAGTCTGAAGAACGGAGAATACCTGCACAAGTTCTCCTTCGCCATCGGCAAGGACAAGGAGTACGTCACTTATTTGAAGGAGATTCCGCTGCAGCCGGAGTGTATGGAACTCTTCAAACACACGCGCCGGCAGCTCATCCAGAAGAAGTGCCCGAACTCGAGCCCCTTTTTGGAAAAATCGAAACTGGGGTGGTTCGGGCTGCCTCAAGTGCGCGCAGCGGCCTTCGACGCGCCGGTGCTTCGTCGCAGCACGTTCGAAAAAGATTATATTAGGCGGTGGCTGCGCAACCGCCTTCAGACGATTCTGCCGCACTTCAAACTTTAAATTTAGAACGGCCACCAGGAATCACTTACAATCGGTTTACCAGCGTCTGCGGCCATGCACTCCTTGGGGAACAGGGCGCAGTATTCGTCGTAGGACATCTGCGACGTGTACAAACTTTTAGATGCTTTAGCTAAATAGCTCGCACCGAACACGGTCCAATGCTGCGTGCAGAACGCGCAGCAAGACATACCCTGGCTCATACGTAACTTACCCGTGGCCATCAATTTAGCTCGGTCGTCGTAACTTCTGTACAGCCATTTGGGCAGCGTGTACGTCGCCTCTCTGGTGCAGCGCTTGCCGCTCCGTGTAATCGCGTTGCACCTCTGTTTAAATTCCCACGTGCGTTTGGGCTTCGCCCGCTTTTTTTGGGCCCTCGAGCGTTGTCTCTTTTTTCGGCGACGCCGACCGTTTGGCTTTGGCATTCTATTTTTTTTATTAAGTAACATTAAAAAATGGGAAACGCATCTGCCCGGGAGCAGCTACCGGATAATTTTCGAGAATGCATCGACACCGTAACAAAGATGGCGTCGGCGGTCGGCGAAGAGAACGACGTCACCAACAGATACAACGTTGTTACAAAGTTGGGCGGAGGGAAGAGCGGCGCTTACGTGTTTAAAGTCGAACGCAGCACGGACCCGTTGTGCAAGCAAAAGGACCCCTTGTGCACGACCCCGTGCGTATGGAAAGATGGGAAGTGCGCTAGGGAAACGTTTATTCTCAAGTTCTACCCGAGCTCGCTGACGGAAAAAATGACTCGATGGGAATCGGCCACCGCGCTCGAACAGGCCGAGCTGGTAAAACTTAAAGGAACTCCCGCTTGGAATAAAATCAACCATTCTTTGACGGAAAGGGGCAAAAAGGATGAGCGCCCGTTTCGAGAGGTGGCGGCTCTCTGCGCTCTTTCCCGCACACCTGGTTTTCCGGACGTACACGAAGCCGGTGTGACGAGTCTGGCGAAATGGGCCGACAAGGACTGCGGAAAAGATAAATGTTTCGACCCGAGGGTGTCGAACGACGGGCTTTATGTCGTCATGAGTCTGACGAAAGGGACGGCGCTCATGGACACGGAGAGAGAGTACTGGCAGGACGCCGACCGAGGACGCGAACGCGCAGCGAGCGTTTCTCGGCAGATCCTCGAACTTTTAAGAAAAGCGAAGGCTACGCTCGGAGCGTCCTTTCAGCACTTCGACCTGCACCCCGACAACATCTTCGTTCAAAAAGAACCAAAAGGTTCGTTCTATAATGTTGGACTTGAGCCAACCCACCGCTTCGAACCGAGCGTCGAACTCATCGATTTCGACCTGGTGGAGAGCGATGCATTTTACGACCAAACAGTGAAGCCGGGGTTCTACACGAAGCTTATGGCCTGCTGTTTAGAAAGTGACGAAGAATGGACCGAACGAGAGAGACTAGGCATCTTAGTACGCGAAACTAGAGAGGGTTGTTGTCTGGACGAACACAAGAGCAAGATAAAATCAAAGTTTCCCCTGCACGTACCGGAACGAACGATGTCCTGGGTGACCAAAATGGTAGGATTTTCGTACTACATGCATCTTTTAGATTTGCTTTGCGACCAAAAGGCGGTCGTATCTTGGAAACACTGTCCCAAAAATACGGACATGCGTAACTGGTTTATGATAACGGCGACTCTGGACCTCGTGTCCCAGGGGTGCTGCCCTCCGAATCGAGAGAACTACGAACAGACGGTAGTCAAGAGATGCGACAAATTGGAAGATTGCGAGGTCTTCCAAGGAAGGGCGCCGCCAAAGCTACGGAAGAAGCTGGAGAATAACTTACGAGTGTGGGCCGGTGTTATACTTAGCCGTATGTTTATTAGGGCGCCGTTGAGTTTGGTCGGCCTGGGTTGGACCAGCCAATACGCGGCTCCTCAGATATCCGGACAGCTTGAGTTACCGGGCCTCGAGGCGTTCGAGAAAATGAACAAGAAGTTTGGCGAGTACAACATCATCGACGACAACATGACCTTTAAAATTAAGTTCGACGTCGACCTGCCCGACCCACAGGACGTCGAACTGTCTGTAGCGCTGAAGGGAGCGTCGCCTGAAATTACCATACAATTCAACAAAGAGGGCTGGCGGAGAGGTGTTTTTCAAGGCGAGGGACTGCGCCTACACGCCACGAAGTTGAAGCCGGAAGACCTGGATGCGTTCGTCTCACCTAAATGGAATGACTATTTGGGCTGGCTGTTTGGGATAGTCCTCGGCCACGACGTCGCGCTGAAAACGATTGTCGTCCAACAGGCTGCAAAGGGCCTGGACGTTGAAATCGTGGTGGGTTCAGATTTTCAGAGCGACGTCCTGGGTCTAGTAACAAAAGCAATCGAAGCCAGAAAAATTGGTTACCTACCTTTACCTTCTTCATCAAGGGTCGCCGTCAAAAAAGTCGCGCCGAATCTGCACATCAGCGTGTTCGTGCCTCTGGATGGTCCTCCGAACCCTTGCGTAGCAGGAGAGAGTCCATTCTTTCAGCGCATGATGAGAACGGGCGTCGACAAACTCCTCGGCTCTGCCCTGACGGGCGGCGAGGTTCGGGTTCCGGAGCAAGTTGCTCGGGGACGCCCCGGTCTGTTTGAGTACGCTCCCGACGACCCCGCCGTCGAACTCGCCAGGCAGGAGGGGCGCCGATATTGGGAGCGAGCAAGGACTCGGCTCGGAATCGACGACCTTCGCCGGGGAAGGCGTCAGGTCGAACAAGCTCTAGGAGCCGTTCAGACCGTCCGCGACGCCAGAGCCGTGTACCGAGACAGAACAAAATGGTTTACGAAAAAGAGCGTCGACACGTTGAACGAAGGGAAAAAAAGATACAGAGGTTTTCAGAAACTGTGCACCGAATTCAACAATTGCGACGAATTTTTAGAGAACTCGGTACGCAAACCGTTGCGGCAATTGCAACGACCACTCAGCATCCTCATTCCTTGGTTGAACGTGGAGTCTCTGTGTGGGGTGCGCGTGGGCATAACTGTGAAATTGATAGCGCGTGATAAGAAAAGAGAACTTGAGTTACGGGAAACGATGCTCGAAACGACGCTGTCGAAGCTGACGAAACACATTGTTGAAAACTGCAAAAAAGTAGCCGAAGGGAAGAACGAGCTTTGCGACTTCAGCAGGAGATACCAGGAGTGCCGGTGCGCATCCCGGCAGGGCGATTGGATTGAGGACGAATGCTGGGAGTAATAATAATCCTCTTGTTCCTGGCGTTCGTCGTCGCGAAACAGCCGGCCCTCGCGCGCAGGCGCGTGTTTCGGGAAGCCTACGGCGGCTAATTTTTAATCCAAACGATAACGAGGACCACGATTGCTACGGGCAGCATGATTTCGAGAAGTTTGCGAAACACGTCGTTAACTACACCTCGGGTGAACGAGGGGCAAAGTTCCAACTTGTCGTCCTTGACATCGCACAGAATCCCGTCGTTGCGCAAATTTTCCTTGAGAGGGTCGTACAGCACCGAGGGGCAAAGATAGAGCTGCTGTTGGTCGTTCTTGCACAGAATCCCGTCCGTCTGCAGATTTTGTTTGATAGGGTCGTAAATCGACTGGGCCGCCCCCATATCTCTGGTTTGTTTTTAATAAATTAAAAAAAATATTGCGACCTCGGCGTTTCATTCATTTCGAATCAATCTCTTCGAAGGTGATGGCGTTTCCATTCTCCTCCCGCTTCTTGATGTATTGCTTCGCCTTCTTGTCGTCCAACTCCCGCCGTCGCCAGATGTCGTCCAGAATTTTATGATGGAATCCCTTGCTGATGCCACTGGCGGGGTCGAAGCCAGTGTCGACGTACACGAACTCGTACATCCGTACGGAGAAGAGTTCGAAGTCGCTGTATTCTTGCGCCGCAGTGTCGCGTATGTACTTTCTGGCTTGCTTGCCGGTCTCGAACGCCGCCATGAACGACACGATGCAGTCGTTCGAGTACGTCGAGTCGTCGCGTACGATACCGACTGCGGCGAATTCTTGACGAGGGACGACGTCGTCGACGTCTCGGGGCGTCTTGGAGTCCAAATTCTTCGACCCATTTTTGGGGGTCTTCGGAGTCGAAGACCCGAATTCGTGCTCGAAGGTCTCCTTGGCATCGTACCGTCGTTGGAACTCCTCCTTGTCCTCCTTCAGCTTCGCCCGGTGGCTCTTCAGTATCTCCTCGATGCGGCAGAGCTCCTCCGCCGGCGACGAGCACGGCTTCTCGGAGATAAGTTTCCACGCGTGCGCCTCGTGAATACCCGTCTCCGTCCCGTTCATGTCGAGCTCGTCGAAGTGCTTTTTCGCCTTGTCGGCATTTTTGAAGAATCCGAGTATCCGAAACGCTGCGCCGTCGCTGTGGATGCTCTGGTTTCGATGAGCGATGTTTATCAGCACGGCGTCCTGTCGGGGCAACCGCAGGTCGTAATCTTCGCCCTCTGATTTGGCGATGAGTTCGGCGTTCTCCTCCGTCACTTTACTACCCATCATCGCGTTTCTTAGAAGCCGGTTTTTTATTTTTCTTAAATAAAACGCAATGGACGCCTACATTACCAAAAAACTCGGTTACACTCCTCCGAACATCGGCGAGCTGAGGCACCTGTCGAAGGCGAAGATTGACTCGCTCCTCTTCGCGCAGCGACAGCGGTCCGATTACGGCGGCGTGCTCGACGGCAGGCGGAATCTGCAGCGAAGGAAGTTCTACTCGCAGGACAAACTGTGGACAAAACCCGACACTCCCGCGAAACGCGACTCGAACGCCGGCAGTTTCGCCGCCGGCAGCGTCGGTTACGCTCCTACATTGAAAGACAGACGCGCCGTGCTGCAGAAACTTTTAATGAAGAAATAAACAAAACACCATGGGGAACGCCAGAATTTGCTTGCTGCTCTTCGTCATCGCCGTCCTGATGGGTCTCTTGATATACAAAGTCGACCGAATCGAGCTGAGGGCACCGTACGTTCCCGTTCCCCCGTCGCCCGAACCGCCGCCGCAGGCTAAGAAGGAGAAGGAAGTGTACGACAAGCTCGTGTTCGTCCGCTCAAAGTCCCACTCCTTCGCCAGCGAGATAGCGGTGCCCATAAAACTGAGCAACTGCGTCGGCGTGGAGCTTTATCAAGCCTCCGTCCCGCAGGGCCAGCACACCTTGATAACGGACGAGAGCGTCACCGTCGTCGACGGCGGAACGACGACCTTCACGTTGCCCACCGGAACGTACACGCTGTCCAGCCTCGCGTCCAAGTTCACGAGTGCGTCACCAACCGCCGTCAGCATGTCGTACTCGAAGACTACCTTCCTGGTCACGGTCAAGCACGCCTCCGCCGCGTTCACGATGACGCTGTCCGAAGCTCTCAGCGACATTTTGGGAATCGCGCAGAGCTCGACGTCGTCGGCGGGCGCACCGTACGTCGTCGTCGGTACGAATCGGACTAACTTATACGGCTCGCACGTCTGCACGGTCAAGGCCGAGGAACTTCACCGCTACGGCACCAGCGACGACGTGCTGGCGCGAATTCCCCTGACGGACCAGCTGACGTTCTACACGCCCGACGCCCCTTTGTACCGGCCCTTCCCGAGGCCCCACTTCGTCGACCATTTGACCATAAGAATGGAGGATTTCGACACGGGCAACCTCATCGATTTCAACGGCCTCGAGTACACGCTGACGTTGAACTTCAAGATTGTCCGGTACAAGCAGCTGGAGCACGACGAAGTCTTGAGTACCTCGTAGAATTAAAAAAAAAAGCTTAAATAAAAATGGCCGAGCGCAAACTGATATGCGATTATTCCAAGTTGGAAGATTTGGACTCCGACAGACCATATGAACAATTGGGTACTCTACTTAGCGAGATTACTCCTGCGCCCATTGAGCCACTCATGCGGTGCCCGACAAAAAACCCTACATTCTGCTTTTCGGGAAAGAAGAAGAAAAGGGGGAGGTGCGTGTACAAGCCAGAATTCTGCAATATGTCCAACCTCGACATAGAAAATTGGTACACAGACAATAAGGAATTACAAGGTAGGCGGCCGTACGCGAGTAAGTGTGGTCCCGCCGACCAAGATAAGCATACGGGGGACGTCTGTATAGGAGATTTCTGGGGGAAAGTACTATCTTCGAAGTAGAGTCTCTAGGATTTGAACGCGCCTCTCCAATCCGTTGAGCTTCATCATGAAGAGCACCAGCACCGTGAGCAGGAGGCCGGACAATATCAGCAAATCGGAGTTGGTCAGCTGCAGGTCGATGACGGCGTTGCCCGTTCGGGTTCGGGGCGCCGAGTCCGACACCGGGTCTGACCCAGGGTCCGGCGTGTATAACGATTTCAAACTTGTGTATACTAACGACATTGTTCTTTTTTTAACTGCACGAAAAAAAAAGTATTTATGAACACCGCCCTGTGTCCAAATTGCGGGATTTGTATTCGGTTAGTAGAACTAAACTGTCGCATCATCCGATGCGGTGCTAGCGTCAAAGACTCAGACTCGTGGACGCTGGTCCAGTTCCCTCCTCACGCCTCGCTGAAAGAGATTCAGGCCCTGCTCGCGCAGCCGCACGTAGGGTGCGGCGTCCCGCTCGAGTTCGACCCCGCCACTAAGACGTTCGAGACGACGACTTATGACGTGTGAGAAATGTGGAATCCAGGCCATTGAGCATACACAAGAAACGCACCATGGTCTGCTTCGCCGTCTCCTGGCCATTCAACGCGACTCGCGTTAGGGCCACCCGTTGGAGTTGATGGTTACACCGCAGACGAGGGGACGCATGTTGAATTGCCCAGCCATTTGTCTTCACGGCCGCATGCACGATATCATAGTTGTCGCGCAAACGCACACTGGCAAATTTGAGAGGGCCGCCCATGTAGGGGTTGTTTTCTGGACGAAGAGACATGTTGCTGTTTGGCTTTGGCTTTGTGTTGGAGGAAAGTTGGAACTGAATTTGTGGCCACTCAATTTTCGCAGATCCGAAATGTCCGGATCTCTTAAGTCTTCCAAGTCTTGCCGCAGCCGTTGCACACGAAGAACAACGTCATCGGTTCGTCCGCTGAGCGCATCTGTCGCTGTGTGAAGGAGACGTCG
>Ga0310120_10001797_pt1 | contig 16012 bp, 14 predicted proteins | sample CB27_AW_983_MG_FD_203506 | JGI IMG/M metagenome (GOLD analysis project Ga0310120, IMG submission 203506) | Marine microbial communities from Western Arctic Ocean, Canada - CB27_AW_983 | ecosystem: Environmental > Aquatic > Marine > Oceanic | place: Canada: Western Arctic Ocean | collected...
GACTTGGTCGGCAAATCAGGACAGCAATTTCCAAAATCCTTCAATAGGCCCAACGAGTGGCTATAGTCAGCACCGGGTCTTACCCGTTTATACAGTCGCGGCACCGTTTCCAGGTTGTGATTAAAAATATCGGGCGGTGAAGCAACTAGCTGTTCAATGGCTTTACTCGCGCGACCCCGGAAATCGGGTGTCAGTATTTCGACTGTTGTCTCAGGACTCACTGTGCGAATCGTGTCGATGCACTGCCTGAAATGGCTGGCACCACCATCGCGCAGGTCATCCCGATCCACCGATGTGATGACTACATGGTTAAGTCCCATCGTCTTAATAGTCTGTGCGAGGTTGGAAGGTTCATCCGCATCAAGAGGACCGGGTCGCCCGTGAGCGACGTCACAAAACGGGCAACGCCGGGTGCAGATGTCGCCCATGATCATAAACGTGGCAGTGCCGTTGCTAAAACATTCCCCAAGATTCGGGCAGCTGGCTTCTTCGCAGACAGTGTAGAGGTTGTTTTCCCGCAGTATTGATTTAAGACGTACAACTTCAGGAGTGCCGGGAAACTGCGCTCTGATCCAAGGTGGTTTAGGCAGGAGATCGGCTCGTTTGCTGGCTGGAAACTTTACCGGTAATCGAGACATCTTTTCCGCGCCGAGTTGCTTTTGGCCCTGGCTTATGGTCATGCGGCTACCTGGTCGTAGTGTTCGATCGGGGGGCAACTGCAGACAAGGTTTTTGTCACCATAGACATTATCCACCCGGCCCACGGGAGGCCAGTATTTATCCTGACGGGTATGCGGCGATGGAAAGAACGCTTGCTTCAAGGAGTAGGGTCGATTCCAATCTTCCTCTGTCAGTAAATGCTGAGCATGTGGGGCGTTTTTCAGAAGATTATTCTCGGGATCTGCTTTACCGGCTTCGATGTCTGATATCTCCTCTCGAATCGAGATCAGAGCCTCACAGAATCTATCGAGCTCGGCTAAAGATTCGCTTTCGGTGGGTTCGATCATAAAGGAGTCTGCAACGGGCCAGGACATGGTGGGTGCGTGAAACCCATAGTCAACCAATCGCTTGGCTACGTCTTCGACAGTGATGCCAGATTGGGCCTTGATTGCAGACAAATCGACGATGCACTCATGAGCGACTAGTCCTCCAGGACCTGTGTAGACAACCGGGTAATGCTCGTTCAAGCGTTTGGCAATGTAGTTGGCATTCAATATAGCCAGTTCGGTAGATTTGCGGACACCCGAAGCACCCAGCATGGCAATGTACGCCCAGGAGATCGGGAGAATAGAAGCCGACCCCCAGGGTGCTGCCGATACAGTGCCAATCGTGGTTCTGCCGCCAGCTGCAGGATTAACACCCTCGACGAGAGGGTGATCTGGCAGAAATGGAGCCAGGTGACTGAGTACACCAATCGGGCCCATTCCTGGCCCACCACCGCCATGCGGGATCGCGAAAGTCTTGTGCAGGTTTATGTGGGCAACATCTGCACCAATCTCACCGGGTCGGCAGATGCCGACCAGGGCATTCAGATTAGCACCGTCCATATAAACCTGACCACCCGAGCGGTGAACAATCTGGCAGATCTCCTGGATTGATTCTTCAAAGACGCCGTGGGTGGACGGATAGGTGATCATCAGCGCCGCCAGACTGTCTCTGTGAAAAGCCGCTTTATCGGAGAGATCTTCAAGATCCACATTCCCATCATCGTCACAACGGATGATAACGACCTTCATGCCGGCCATGATAGCGCTGGCGGGATTGGTTCCGTGAGCAGACGATGGAATCAGGCATATATCTCGATGACCCTCACCTTTACTCTGGAGATAGGCCCGTATACAAAGGAGCCCAGCGTATTCGCCCTGTGAACCCGCGTTGGGTTGCAGAGAAATGGCGTGGAAGCCTGTAATCTCGCACAGCATCTCCTCGAGTTCCTCAAACAACTGCTGATAGCCTTGAGTCTGGTCCAGTGGTGCAAACGGATGCAAATTTGCAAAGTCACGATAGGACAGTGGCAGCATTTGGGATGTGGCGTTCAGTTTCATGGTGCATGACCCCAATGGAATCATAGACCGACCAAGACTGATGTCCTTACTGGCAGTTCGGCGCATATAGCGCATCATCTCGGTTTCAGAGTGATAACGATGAAATACCTCATGCTCCATGAAACTACTTCTGCGCACTAGCCCTTGGGGTATGGCCTCAGTGACCACTTCATCAAAGCGTTCAATACTCAACATTTGGTCCGCACCGGTATGGAATACCCGCCAAAGACTCAAAAGATTTTTCCGTTTGGTCGTTTCATCCAGCGTGATGCCAAGATGATCCGCATCGATGTAGCGCAGATTGATTTGTGATTCGCGAGCCTTGGCGGCTATTCGGCCGGCAAGGCCAGGGACACGAATTTTGATGGTGTCGAAGTACGCGTCATCCACAAGCGGGTAACCCAGTTCGCTCAAACCGGCCGCCAGAATACGCGTCATACGATGGACCCTCCTAGCGATATCCTTGAGCCCTTCCGGGCCGTGGTACATCGCATATAAGGTGGCAATATTGGCAAGCAGTACCTGAGCCGTGCAGATATTACTGGTCGCCTTTTCGCGTCTGATGTGCTGTTCTCGGGTCTGCAGTGCCATACGCAGGGCCGGATGCCCCTGTGCATCAATTGAAACCCCAATGATGCGCCCCGGTGTGGACCGTTTGTATTCTTCACGAGTGGCAAAAAACGCGGCATGGGGGCCGCCATACCCCATGGGAACTCCAAACCGTTGTGAATTTCCGACAACAATGTCTGCGCCCATTTCACCTGGCGGCTTAATTAGAGTCAGCGCAAGTAAATCACTTGCGACAACAGCCAATGCGCCTTTTTCGTGGGCTTGGGAGATTGCTTCACTCGGGTTGGTCAGGCGTCCGGTAGATGCTGGGTATTGAATCAGCACGCCGAAAAAATCTCTGATCTCAAGTTCTGTGTACGGGTCGCCAACGACCACTTCATAACCGAGAAAATTGGCTCTTGTTCGAATGACGGCTAGAGACTGAGGATGAGAGTTGTTATCCACGAAAAAGACATTAGACCGGCTCTTTGAGATCCGCCGCGCCATGGTCATCGCCTCTGCGGCTGCAGTGGCCTCATCCAGCAAGGAAGCGTTGGCAATTTCCATACCCGTTAGGTCCATCACCATCTGCTGAAAACCAAGCAGCACTTCTAAACGACCTTGGCTGACCTCTGCCTGGTAGGGGGTATAGGCGGTATACCAATCCGGATTCTCAAGCACATTTCGCTTTATGACGGGCGGCATGATCGTGCCATAGTAGCCGCACCCGATCATCGACACGAATACTCGGTTTCTGTGCCGCATGTGCCGCAAGTAGGTGCTGGTAGCGCGTTCGCTTCGACTGGGTGGCAGATTTAAAGGTCGCTCACTCACGATAGAGGCAGGTACTGCGAGGTCGATCAGTTGGTCTAGTGATTCATGCCCAGTAACTGCCAGCATTTGGTCAATGTCCGACTGACTGGGACCTATGTGGCGACGAATGAAATCGCGTGGAATTTCGAGATCATCAAGACTTTTACGCAGCTTTTGCATAGTCCCCCCTAGGGCAATTCAAGCGCAGCGGATCAGCTTAGTTCAGAAATTAAGCCGTTATAGGCAGATTCCGACAACAAGTTATCGAACTCTGAAGTGTCTGCTATTTCTATTTTGTAGAACCAGCCTACACCTGTGGGATCGTCATTTACTGATTCGGGTGAATCATTGAGTGAATCGTTGACTTCAACGATCGTTCCTGTGACCGGTGACTTGACATCTCCGGCGGCCTTCACAGATTCGATGACGGCGGCCTCGTCACCCTGATTAACAGCTGTGCCGACGGCAGGAAGTTCAATATAAACCAGTTCCCCAAGTTGATCCTGTGCATAGTCTGTAATACCGACCGTCACAAGAAGACCTTCCGGGCGTGCCCATTCGTGGTCGTTCGTATATCGTATATCGCTCATGCTGAATCAGCTCCTGATGGAATTTAGAGTCGTTTGTAATTGTGTTCTACAAAAGGCAAGTGGCAAATCTTAACGCTAAGAGGTTTGTCCCGCACAATGGCCTGAAGCTCGGTTCCAAGGTGGCTGTAAGTAGATTTGACATACCCCATCGCTATCGGTCTGCCCACGGTCGGTCCATAGCTTCCGCTGGAAACCTCGCCGATTGATTCACCCGTTGGGGCCACGATTTCTGAGTGCGCACGCACAGGTGCCCGGCCCTCAGGTTGAATCCCCACCCGGGTGAGTGTGGAGCCGTTTTCGAGTTCCAGTAATATGTGCTCCGAACCCGGGAAGCCGCCAGACTTGGAACCCCCTTTCCGGCGGCTTGCCGGGATTGCCCAGGACAGGCCCGCTGCTACTGGTGTGATGTCTGGGTGAATGTCATTGCCATGTAGACATAAGCCCGCTTCCAGGCGCAGGGAATCCCGAGCACCGAGTCCTGCGGGTAGCACTTCGGTTTGATCGAGCAGTAACTGGGCAAGATTCAACGCATCGTCACTATTTGTCGCAAACTCGAAACCGTCTTCGCCTGTATAGCCGCTACAGAATACCTGACAATTAATGCCTTCGACCTCAACGTTCATAGTGTCCATAAATCGCATGGTTGCAAGGTTTGGGCACAACCGTGACATGACCTCTCTAGCAAGAGGGCCCTGTAGTGCCAGGAGAGAACGATTATCCAGGAGCTCAGCTGTACAGTCGGCTGGGAGCCTACAGGCAATATGATCGAAGTCCTGGTGTTTGTTTGATGCGTTGACGACCAGAAGATAGTCGTCTCCAAACTTGGAAATCATCAGGTCATCCAGAATTCCACCTGTGTCCAACGTTAAGAAGGTGTAGCGCTGACGCCCGATATTGAGTTCGCTGAGATCGGTGGGCAGTAGCGATTCAAGTAATTCGGTAGCACTATCGCCGGTGACTTTGATCTGTCCCATGTGAGAGACGTCGAACAGACCTGCAGATTCGCGAACGTGACGGTGTTCTGCGATGATGCCGGATGGATAATTGAGGGGCATCTGGTGGTTCGCGAACTCAACGATCTTGGCATCGAGTTCACAATGTAAGGCATAAAGGGGCGTCTTATTCGACACTAGACCTGCTTTATCCATCCGAGATTTCAGTTGTCATCTTGAAAAAATGATGATTAGGCGCAACCGATTATATCTTCCTAGAGTTCGTCGGGCGCATAGGCTTTTATGCTCAGGGCATGAATTTCCTGTGCCATGGCATCTCCCATTGCCTGATAAACGAGTCTGTGTCGTGCCAGGGTTGCCAGGCCTTCAAACGCTTTTGAAACCACGACTACCTCAAAGTGGCTACCTCCAGCTGCAGCGCCAGAGTGACCTGCGTGGAGATGACTCTGATCCTCTACCTCAACAAAATCTGCCCCCAAATCCTGGTACAGTCGTTCGCGAACCATCTCAGCTCTTTTCATGGCGACGTTTTCCGTCAGGCCGGTATTGGCAGGTGGCTGGCAGTCATCGGTCAAGTGTGCCATGCGTAATTACAGATTCTTATCGTGCTCTGGTTTTAGGTATTTTGCGATACACAACATCTGACCCATGGCAAATACCAGGGTCAGCCCCATCAGGCCAAAGACCTTAAAGTTGACCCAGAAATCAGTGCGAACCTGTTCGCTGAGTTCCGGGCGATAATAAAACGCAACGTATACATTCAGCAGCCCAACAATCAGGAAGAAAATGCCCCAGCTTAGATTGACATTGCGCCAAATTCTGTCGGGCAGGGTTAAGCTCGCACCCAGAAGGGCCTGTAATGCTGTCCGTCGGCCAACCAACTGACTGCCAAAGATAAGTACTGAAAACAACCAGTTGACGATGCTTGGTTTCCACTTAATGAAAGTATCGTCCCTGAACAGAAGGGTGAGACCGCCAAACAAAACAATCACGCCCAGAGTGATCAGATGCATGGTTTCAAATCGTCGGTTTCGCAGCCAGAAAATAGAAACCTGCGCAATGCAGGCGATGATGGCGGTTGCTGTTGCCGCGTAAATGCCGTACAGCTTGTAGGCACCGAAAAAAAGCACCAAGGGGAAGATATCGAACAGAAATTTCATGCGCGGCTAATTTTGTTGTGTGGGGGTAGAAACTGCATGAAGTAAAGCCGTAGATCGGTCTTAAGTAACGCCTTTAATGGGCAAAAAGCGCCATCGACTTCGCGCTGTCGAGCACGTCCCGGCGTTGATCGCTGGTCAGGCGGTTATTGGGGCGGATGGCTCGACCACAGTCCATACCCAGTCGCTGTCCAAGAATAGTTTTGCCGACATCGGCAACAGCGTCGTAGCGCGTCGTCAGGTTTGCAACCGCTTGGATCGCCTGCTGTTTAGCTCTGGCCGTGTCCAGGTCTCCTGCTTTCCACGCATCGTACAGTTCGACGTACAACCAGGGGGATACAGATAAAGGCGCGTCAACAGTCCCGACAGCACCCATAGCCAGTGCAGGCAGCGGCAAATGGCCGAACCCGGAAAAGCACGCCAGTCCCATATCGAGCCAGTGTCGAATCATCGATAGATCGTGGGCCGAATGTTTGAGGCCGATCAGACTCGGTACTTCACTGCGCAGAGATTCCATCAGGTCTCGATCGAATTCGACCTGTGTCAATTGAGGGAGGTTGTAAGCGAACAGCGGTAGCCCCTCAGCGCTGTCTGCCACAGCCTTATAGTGATCAATGATGGCGGATTTGCTTGCGCGTATCAGAAAGGGCGGGAGACAGGCTATGGCTGCACAACCGCCGCGGGCGGCACTTTGTGCTCCTTTTTTAGCACTATGGGTAGTGATCGCGCCGACGTGCATGATCGTCAAGGCTCGGCCCTGTGTGGTCTCTCCGGCAATTCTGGCCACAGTGTCCCTTTGCTCATCGGACAACAAAGGACCTTCTCCCGATGTTCCTGCGACCCAGAATCCGTGGACACCGTAGGCCATGTTGTCTTCTAAAACAGCCCTTAGGCCCATCTCATGAATGTCGCCTTTTTCCGTGACAGGTGTCGGATTGGCCGGGAACACGCCCGCAAACCCGTTTCTCGGGTCTGATTGAGCTTGGGGTGCGTTCATGGTGTCGTTTTGCGTAGTCTGGTTATGCCCGGGGAACGTGATTTCACCGCAGATAGAAGGCAATCTTGTTGCCGTCCGGGTCGCGAAAATAAGCCCCATAAAATGTTTCACCGCCACGAGGACCCGGGGCACCTTCATCGGTCCCGCCCAGTTCAATAGCGCGGGCATGCAGGCGCTGGACTTGTTCCTGACTGTCGACGTTCAATGCAACCATCGTGCCATTACCCGACGTAGCCGGCTGGCCGTCAGCCGGCGTAATCACCACCAACTGAACGTCGTTGCCGGGTCCGAAGTAGACCGCTCGACCGGGAACTTCCCGCTGTCGTGCAAACCCCAGACATTCAAACAGCGACTCATAGAACTGGGCCGACTTTTCCAGGTCATTGGTGCCGAGAGTTACGTATCCTTTCATGTTCGTGGTCCGATGCTAGCCCTTAAAGTAGATTCTCTGTCGGTCAATCTAACTGGTGTGAATCGATTGTCAGGTCCAAATCATGGCAAATGGCGACAGCCCAGTCGATTGTCGCCACGCTTGGATTACTGAATTGGTACCGAGGGAGGGACTTGAACCCACACTCCATTGCTGGAACCAGATTTTGAGTCTGGCGCGTCTACCAGTTTCGCCACCTCGGCTGACTTTACCAGGATAAATTCTAGCGTGTTCTTCGAATCGGTGTCACACGGTTTAATTTAACTGCTTGGTGACCTCGAGGCACCCTACGTGCGTTGGGTGTTGGCAGGCGCCCTGTGGCGCGGTATCCTCGCCCAGATGAAACCAACTTTGACAACGTTGAGAGATATTGAGGTGGCACGGGATGCGCTGCCTTCGGTGGTTCGAAGAACGCCGGTTTTACCACTGGCGCCTGAACCGCGTGATATCGGCCATGAAAAGCTGTTCCTAAAAGCAGAATGTCTTCAAGTGACTGGTGCATACAAGGTTCGTGCTGCTTTCAATGTGATTCGGTGTCTCAGTGCGTTGGAACGGCAACGGGGTATTGTACTCGCATCTTCGGGCAATTTCGCGCAAGCTTTCGCGTTTGCGGGGGCTCAACACGGGGTGTCCGTAGTTGTGGTGATGCTCGATCAGACCAGCACCTACAAAGTATCAGCCACGCAGAAACTTGGTGCTGAAGTGGTTTTTTGTGGTCAGGACGCACTGAATCGACAACCAACGGTCGACGCAATTGCTAGCAATCGGGGAATGACCCCAATTGATACGTGGGAGTACCCGCCAGTAATCGCGGGCCATGGCAGCATAGGCCTTGAAGTCATAGAAGACGCGCAGGGGGTAGAGCAGATACTCGTGCCGGTATCCAGTGGCGGCGTCGCTGCGGGTATCGCGACAGCGGTCAAACTGAGTTCGCCAGGCATCAGGGTCATCGGTGTTCAGCCTGAAGGTGCAAATGCGTACTTCTTGTCGAGGAAAGCCGGTAAACCTGTAATACTGAGTCACTGGGACACTATCGCGGATGGGTTATCTGCTCGGTTCCCCGGTACTTACCCGTTCCATCATCTTCAGGAATACTTAGATGATGTGGTTCTGGTTTCGGAAAAAGATATAGCTGCATCATTTAGGTCGTTGCTTTATCGGGGAAAGCTGTTGGTAGAACCTGCCGGCGCTGTTGCGCCTGCCGCTTTTCTTTCTGGCAAAGTTGATCAGGATCGCATTACAGTCGCAGCTGTTACCGGGGGTAACGTGACTGCAGAAACAGTACAGACCCTGCTGAGTCTTTAACGTGGTGATTCAGAAAAAGGGACCAAAACGGGTTCAGCGGATGGTATTAATACCGTCTTTTGCAGAAGTTTGGTACGAAATATGACTGCCGTGAACTATGTGCCCCCCGCTGCTGACAGTTGGTTGCGCTGCCGGCCGGGGTCAGTCGGATTAAATGCAGCACGTCTTCAGCATGCGGTTGATTTTGCCTGCCAGCATGAATCCGATTGGTTGTACGATCTGTCGGCACAAAAAGCGATTGTGGGTTCGGAACCGCCACCCTGGAATGAGATTCTGGGTCCGTTCAAGCCTCGCGGAGGACCCGCAGGACTGATCATGAGACGGGGACGAATTGCAGCATCGTGGGGGGATATCGAGCGGGTTGATCCGACGTTCAGTGCGACGAAAAGTTATATTGGTCTTTGCGCTGCGGTTGCCTATCGGGATGGTCTAATTAAAAATTTTGACGATAAGGTAAGCGACTACGGCTCGTTGAAAGAGTTTTCATCAGATCACAATAATGCAATCACCTGGCGTCATCTCCTGCAGCAGACGAGTGAATGGGAAGGTACCTTGTGGTCGAAGCCGGATCAGGTCGATCGGAATCGACAAGTCGGACCGAATGCGGACGACAGTCAAAAGGGGCAGCCTCGACAATTGAGGGAACCAGGCGGTTACTGGGAATACAACGATGTTCGGGTAAATTTTGCTGCGCTGTGTCTAACCCAGTTGTTTGAGACGTCGCTCTCAGATGTTTTGCGGAAAAACATCATGGATCCTATTGATGCAAGTCACAGCTGGGAGTGGCACGGATACAGGAATTCCTACATCGATATTAAAGGTCGATTAGTGCAGAGCGTGTCAGGCGGTGCTCACTGGGGTGGGGGTCTATGGATCAGCTCTGTTGATCATGCACGCATGGGCCTGTTGATCAGTCGGCAGGGTCATTGGAGTGATGTCGAGGTTCTGCCCGAACACTGCTTGCTGCCACTGTTTACCCCGTGTCGGCTGAACACAAACTATGGGTTCCTCTGGTGGTTGAACAGCAACCAGCGTCTGTTTGCGGGTGCGGGTGAGTCCAGTGTATTCGCATTTGGGGCTGGGGCGAATTATGTGTGGATCGATCCCGATTGTGATCTCGTGGTTGTGGTGCGTTGGATCGACGCAGGATCAATGAACGAATTTACGGCGTTGGTGATGGATTCGATTGTAAGCCCGTAATCGAAATGAATTTGTTTGGTGTTCGGATAAATTAGGGTGTGGAGCGGTAGTCATAGTTGCTGTTAAATCGGTGCATAAGGTAGTCACCGTAATGTATGGGCGAATCATCGTTACCTGGTTGGACCAGCGACGGAATTGGCCGCACTTGTGTCTCAAATGCAGGATCAAAGAAGAAAGCTACCGAATAGCGTTCCTTGGTGCTCAATGAAACCCGATGAGGGGTGGAAGGCCAGCGACCGCCTGACCAGTACGACAGAATATCGGCAACATTGAGTACAAAGGTGCCAGGAATCGGTACAGCTGGAATCCATTCGTTGTTGCCAGTCCGTACCTCCAGTCCTCCGCTAAAGTCCTGAGAAACCAATGTCAGGAACCCGTGATCAGTATGTGGCGCCGAACCGTACTCATCCGTCGCCGCTGGACGGGTCACAGCAGGATAGTGAAGTAATCTGAGAAATACGGTTGGGTCATCGAATGCTGGATCAAAAGTCATTGCATCCTGTCCCAGGGCCACGGCGAGTCTTTGGACCAACTCGCGGGCAAGGCTTTCCATCGCGTCATAATAGCCTTCGACTTCGATTTTGAATGCTGGCATCAAAGGCTCGGGCCACTGGTTAGGGCCAAATACGGCAGACCCCCATCGAGGGTGATCAGGAAGGATCGGGTGCATGGCCATAAACGATTCGGAATAGTTGGATCGGGTCGGTTTTTCAACAGAAGAAGTGACAGCTGTGCTGGTGTTGAAGCCAATGTAGCCGCGGTGAAATGGGTTGATTTTGATGTTTTGTTTGGCGGGTCCCGGAAGCGCGTGAAAGCGATGGGTTGCGTCGAATATCGTTTTAATATTGTCGGTGGCTATGCTATGACCTGAGATGTAGCAAAAGCCGTGTTTTTGAAGTGCCACATCCAGTTGTTGGGCGACACTTGGGTCGTCGATAGGTGATGTTCCAGAACGAATGTCGACAATTGGTAGCGAAGGATCCAAGATGACTAGAGCTCCGACTAGTAAATGCAAGAACTTGAGCGTTACATAAAGTGTACCCCACTATATTCCGTCATAGACGATGGGGTCTAATCAGTTCAGCGCCGACGGCATACCCGTTGTAACTGTTCTGTGCCGAGCACGAGAATTAATCAAGCCTAAATCTTAACCGATAGACAATATAGGCCGAAACATGTTGTTAGAGAACTTTGAGTATGACTTGCCAAATGAACTCATTGCGCAGGAACCTCTCCACGGACGTTCAGACAGTCGCCTGCTGACCGTTGCACGTGAGGGCCTACTGACGGACAAGCATGTTCGAGATCTTCCAGGCTTACTCGACCCCGGGGATCTTCTGGTGTTTAACGATACCCGGGTATTCAAGGCCAGGTTCAGTGCCGTGAAGGCAGGTAGCGGAGGTCGGGTGGAAATAGTTGTTGAACGATTGCTGAGTCCGAGTCGTTGCCTCGCAATGATTCGATCCAGTAACCCGGTTCGGGATGGGTCGGAACTCCTAACCTCAAGTGGGTACCGGTTGCAGGTTCAGTCGCGTACTCCAGATTTTTATCAATTGATAGCGTTGGCAGATGTGGGTTTCGACAAAATTTTGTCCGCAGACGGCTATTTACCCTTACCGCCCTATATACGGCGACAAGCGAATGCGCAGGATTATGACCGTTATCAAACCGTGTTTGCTGCAGAGTCCGGCGCTGTCGCAGCACCAACTGCGGGACTTCATTTCGATGAAAGGTTAATGGGCCGACTAGAGACGGCAGGGGTGAAAATAGGCTTTCTTACGCTTCATGTGGGCAGTGGCACCTTTCAGCCGGTCCGTTCGAAGGTCATTGAGAATCATAGAATGCATAAGGAATGGCTCAAGGTCGACGAGGCGCTGGTTCGAGTCGTTAATCGGACAAGGCGTAATGGAAATCGCGTGGTCGGTGTGGGAACGACAGTTGTTCGAGCGTTGGAGACTGCCTCCCAAAATGGCCTGCTGGTACCGTTTGAAGGTGAGACTGACTTATATATTTTTCCCGGGTACCGGTTTCGGACCGTGGATGTTCTACTGACTAACTTTCACATGCCTCGGTCATCTCTACTGATTATGGTCAGTGCGTTTTCGGGCGTCGATAGGATTCGAGAGGCCTATGAACATGCGCTGAAGCAGAGATATCGATTTTTCAGTTACGGAGACTGTATGATTTTGAATAAGGCGGAAAATCTGGATGAAGTTTGAAGTTTTGACATGCGATGGTGGGGCCCGACGATCGGTGCTGACTCTTGATAGAGGGCGAGTCGATACACCGCTATTTATGCCGGTAGGTACGCGCGGAGCGGTCAAAACCGTTACACCGGATGAAGTGGCTGCCAGCGGAGCTCAGATCATATTAGGTAATACATTTCACCTCATGCTCAGACCGGGTGTCCAAGTCATTGCGCAGCACGGCACACTTCACAATTTCATGAGCTGGGATGGCCCGATCCTAACCGATTCTGGCGGCTTTCAGGTCTGGAGCTTGGCCGAGCATCGACGAATCAGCGAAGAAGGCGTCACGTTCCGATCTCCATTTGACGGCTCAACCGTATTTCTCGGGCCCGAAGAGTCAATGCAGGTACAACAGGGGCTGGGCTCAGACATCGCGATGGCATTTGATGAGTGCACTGACTATCCGGCGACGTACGAAGATGCCAAGAAATCTATGGACCTGTCAATGCGTTGGGCTGCGCGTTGTCGGGAGGCTCACTGCGGCGGTAAGCAATTACTGTTTGGTATCGCTCAGGGAAGCGTATTTCCAGATCTGAGATCAAGTTCGCTGGAGTCGTTAGTGTCACTGGGTTTTGATGGCTATGCGCTTGGTGGACTCTCGGTGGGTGAACCTAAGACGCAAATGTATGAGATACTGGATAATTGTACGCCGCTGATGCCCGTCGACGCGCCCCGTTACCTGATGGGGGTTGGCAAGCCCGAAGACTTGTTGAAGGGTGTTGCGGCCGGCATCGACATGTTTGATTGTGTGCTACCCACCCGAAATGCTCGCAATGGCTGGCTGTATACATGGGGTGGTGTGGTAAAAGTAAAAAATGCCCGTCACCGGCAGGATACGCGTCCGATTGACGAAACCTGCAGCTGCGCCTGTTGTTCCACCTACTCCCGCAGCTACCTCCGACACTTGTTCGTCAACAACGAGGGATTGGGCCAACGGTTGTGCACGGTGCATAACTTGTGGTTTTTCGGGCAGTTGATGTGTGAGATTCGTCTGGCTATCGAGGAGAAACGGTTTGACAGTTTCCACAGAAGCTTTCTTTTGCGTTATCTCGAATAGGGACAGGATGTGGCATAATCACACGCTTTTCCAACGACCTAATGGATAACTTTGATGAGTTTTCTCATTTCTGATGCTTGGGCCCAGGTGGGGGACGTCGGTGGTGGTGGTTTCCTAAGTCTGCTGCCCTTGGTGATTATTTTCGTACTGTTTTACTTTTTATTGATAAGACCACAGCAGAAACGTGCCAAACAACATAAAGAAATGGTCGCATCGGTCAAGAAGGGTGATGATGTTGCGACCAATGGAGGGCTTGTCGGTAGGGTAATCGATTTGGACGACAATTTTGTGACCCTGGGGATTGCCAAGGATATCAACGTCAAAGTGCAGCGGCCGTCAATCGGTCAGATGATTCCCAAGGGTTCTGCAGGCGGTTCCTAGTACGAGATGCGGAACCACTACCCATGGTGGAAGTGGCTGATCATCGTTGTGGTGGTCATCCCTGGCTTCTTTTATGCCTTACCGAACTTGTTCGGTGATGATTTGGGCATACAAATACGAGGGACCCGCGGTGCGACATTGACATCGTCCGACCTGACGCAGATTCAGTCATTGGTTGATGCGAGTGGATCAGTGTATAGATCCATTCGCAAAGACGATAGGGGAATCAGCATTCGATTGACTACTCCCGACGACCAGCTCAAGGTCCGAGATCTGCTTGAACAAGAACTTGGAAATCGTTACACCATAGCGCTGACACTGCTACCGGCCGCGCCCGATCTTTTTGCCAGCGTTGGGGCCAAGCCAATGTACCTGGGGCTTGATTTGAGAGGAGGGGTTCACTTCTTGATGGAAGTGGATATGAACAGTGTTTCGCGACGGGCACAAGAGCGTTACGTCGCGGATATCCGGGCCGCGCTCCGAAAAGAAAAACTGCGCTATAAGGAAGTGCACAACAGGCCGGACGGTGCCATTGAAATATGGTTACGCGATGCTTCTAGGTTGCCGGAGGCCCAGAAACTTATCCAACAGGAGTTTTCCGGGCTTGCAGTCGATAACGTTGAGGTTCAAGGTGGGGAGCATTTGACTGTGCGTCTCAGCGAGTCCGAGGTGCAGGATCTGTCAGAATTCGCACTGACACAAAATATTACTGCGCTGAGGAACAGGATTGATGAGTTAGGTGTTGCCGAACCCATTGTCCAGAGGCAAGGTGACAGACGAATCGTGATTCAGTTGCCAGGGGTTCAGGATACAGCGAGGGCGAAACGTATTCTGGGCCGAACGGCGACACTTGAGATGATGCTGGTCGACGAAGAGCACAGCCTCGAGGCGGCTCAGAACGGCAAGACGCCACCGGGATCAAGGCTCTACAGAATGCGCGATGGCCGATCGATTTTGTTAAAGAAGAGGGTAATTTACTCAGGCGAGAACATCGTCGACGCGGCGGCCAGTATCGACACCCAGAATGGGGGTCCCATCGTCAGCATCACGCTTGATGCAGTCGGATCCCGGATCAACCAGCGGATAACAGGAGACAATATCGGTAAGCGGATGGCAGTTGTCTACATTGAAATCCGTTCACGCAACAAGATTAATGCTGATGGTCAAGTCGTGACGGACCAGCAGGGGCGAGTTGTTCGAGTCAAGGAGCGTATTGAAGAAGTTATTACTGCACCAGTAATCAGGGATCAACTGGGCAAGCGATTCCAGATTGAGGGCCTGGATAGTGTCACGGAAGCCAGGGACCTTTCGCTGCTGCTGCGGGCCGGGTCGCTGGCAGCACCTGTGGAGATTATAGAAGAGCGGACCGTGGGTCCGAGTCTGGGCCGGGCGAACATTGAACAGGGATTTCTGTCGGTAATTATAGGGTTTGTTTTAGTGCTCGTTTTCATGTTGTTGTATTACCGGACCTTTGGTCTGTTTGCGAATACCGCTCTGGGTTTGAACTTGGTCTTGATTGTTGCGGTGCTGTCGATGTTCCAGGCTACTCTTACACTTCCCGGAGTGGCAGGAATAGTGTTGACCGTCGGCATGGCCGTGGACGCGAATGTGCTCATTTTCGAGCGTATCAGGGAAGAGCTTAGGAATGGTAATACTCCGCAGGCCAGCATACATCTCGGTTACGATCGCGCACTTTCTACCATTGTCGATGCCAACATTACGACCTTAATTGCAGCAATCGTGCTGTTCAATTTCGGGACTGGTCCGATTAAAGGATTCGCGGTCACATTAAGCATCGGGATATTGACTTCCATGTTCACTGCAATTTTCGTAACTCGCGGCCTGGCTAATCTGATGTACGGTCGAAAACGAGTCAAAAGTCTTGCGATCTGAGGGTTAAGAGTTTGGAATTTCTTAAACGAGATACTCGGATAGATTTTATAGGCCGGAGGCGAATTGCGGCACTCATCTCTATTTCGATCATTGTGATCGTTCTTTTGTCGTTGTTTTTCAAAGGTCTTAATTTTGGGATCGACTTTACCGGTGGGACTTTGGTCGAGGTATCGTACAGCAGTTCAGTCAATGCCGATGAAGTACGCACAAACCTCCGGCGTTCGGGGTTCGACAACGTCATTGTCCAGTATTTTGGGACATCAAGGGATCTGTTGATCAGACTGCCGGCTGATCCTGAAGCCGATGCGGCAGAAACCAGTAGTCTCATCCTATCTTCGCTGAGGATGCCGTACGGTGAGACGCTTACCCAGTCCTCAGAGAACGACAGTCAGCG
>Ga0310120_10001798_pt1 | contig 16012 bp, 16 predicted proteins | sample CB27_AW_983_MG_FD_203506 | JGI IMG/M metagenome (GOLD analysis project Ga0310120, IMG submission 203506) | Marine microbial communities from Western Arctic Ocean, Canada - CB27_AW_983 | ecosystem: Environmental > Aquatic > Marine > Oceanic | place: Canada: Western Arctic Ocean | collected...
CACCCCATAAGAATCACCCCATAAGAATCACCCCATAAGAATCACCCCATAAGAATCGCTTGATAAGAGTCCTGGCGCCGCTCACATCTTCAAATGTGGATTACCGCGTCGCTCGATAGCAATCGCGACCGACGATACACGTCGTGCGCTCGACGGCCCGTTCGTCCGGTCCGATGAAGTGCTGAGTCCGGTTGCACCAGCAGGAATGGCTGCCGACTTCGTCTTGGTCGGTAGGTTCCAATTTACCCGTCACGTACATCGCCTTGCTGCGCAGGTGGACACAGCCCGGCTTGTCCACCACGTCGAGTTCGTCATACGATCGCTGGTAACTCATGCGTAAAACCCTCCCGTCGGCAAGCGGGCGGCTTGGAGAATCGCCCGGGAGACTGCAACCTTGGCAACTTGAATTTTGTATTCGTTATCTTTCAGCGGCGTGGCCAAAGCGACTGCTGCGCGGCCAGCGGCCTGTGCGACGTAGTCGGATATCGGTTGCCCGATAATTTCACGCGCCGCCTCAGCCGCGACCCAAGGAGTGGGTGCGACGTGGCCCAGTGCAACTTTGGCATCGCGGACGACGTTGCCCTCTAACTGCAAAGCGGCCGCGGCGGCGGCCAGTGGTTCATTGGGTCCTTCGCCGTGGCGGACTTCGTAAGTCGCACTCGTTACGTCGGGCCTGGTCGGCAAGATGACGCGAGTGAGCACCTCGTGCGGCCTCAACACATTTTCACGCTCACCTTCGTGGACCGGCGTACGATAAAGGTCTTCGAGCAATAACTCTCGTCGATCTTCAAGCGTCGGACCAATGAGCAGTGCTTTCGCACCGAGCGCAATCAACGCCGGTGCAAGTCGCGATGCATTCACAAATTTGGCAGGGCCCGAGTTACCAAGGATCGCGTGCCAACGGCTGTCACCGTCGATGATCATCTTGCCATCGCCGGCCAGCAAACCGTGGCCGTCGCGAAAATACCAGCACCGCGGCCGGCGGAGCAGTTCACCGCCAAGCGTACTTTGCGCCTGAAATTGCCCGCTGGCCGTGCCACGAATCGCGTCTTTCAGCGCGCCGAAGGGCTCCAATTGTGGTTCCGCGAGCAGCTCGTCCAAGCGTACTGCCGCCCCAAGGAGAAGATCGCCGCTTTGCCCGCCGCGCTCAATGCCTTGCAGTTCAGCGACGTCGCAAACGTTCACCACGCGATCTGGCGTGACAATCATTTTCTTCATCAAGCCCACAAGATCTGTGCCCCCGCCGAGCAACTCGGTCTTTCCCGATTCGGGTGACAGCAGATCGAGCAGTTCGGAAAGGTTTCGGGGTTGCGCGTACTCAAAATTGTTCATGTCACACCTGCTTGTCGTAGCGCGTCCAAAACACGTTTTGGGGTTAGTGGTAAAACAGGTACTCGAACACCCAATGCATTGCATACGGCGTTGGAAATTGCAGCGCCACCGCTGATCACGGGTGGTTCCCCCAACCCGATGACACCGCGCTGGCGTTCGCTTTGCGGCTCGTAAAGATGCACGACGATTTCACCGATGTCCCCCAGCCAGGGAAGTCGGTAATCCGCCAACTCGGCATTGAGAAAGGCGCCGGTTTTCGGATCCATGATGCGCTGTTCGAAAAGCGCGTAGGCAATTGCCTGAATGACCGCACCGTAAATCTGACTCTCTGCCATCTTGGGATTGATGATCAAGCCGATATCCTGGACGGCGACAAGTTTTTTCATCTTCACGACACCGGTCTCTTTATCGACGGCAACGTGGGCCATTTGTACGCCGCCAACACCCACGTCGGACAGCGGACTCTTTGTGCCACGCACGTGATTAGCCGTGACTTCCAGCGGGTTGATGCCCAACAAGCCACAAGCCTCTTTCCAGCTTAAACTCTTTGACGCGTTTCCCTTAACTCCGACGCGACCATTGCTTGCCTCGAGTGCACCAGAATTAACTCCTAACTTCGGCGCGGCGAGATCGAATATTTTTGCAATCGCGTCCTGGGCCGCGCGTCGGTGTGATTCGGAAACGGCACCAACCGTCGTGCTGCCGCCCGATGCGCCGCTCATCGGATATTTTGAACTGCCGATATTTACAGTGATTGCCTCCTCTGACAGCCCCAATGTTTCAGCCAGCACCATCGCGCACACAGTGCGCGTACCCGTACCCACATCCTGCGTGCCGCAATACGACTCGACACCGCCATCCGGATGGATCCTCAGCAGGCAGTTGGACGTGTTGGCAACTCCGCCCCACTCGTGAATTGCCATGCCGAGGCCTTCGACAATCGAACCTTCCGTTGGACCTTTTCCGTGTGGGTGCCATTTCTCGTTCCAATCCATCAGCTTGGCGCCTATTTTCATCTCCTCTACATACACTTCTGCCTTTTGTCGCGAGGAAATATTCGCAAGGTTCTTCATGAAAATATCGTAACTATCCACACCCATCATCGCTGCCAGGTCGTCGTAGGCCGTCTGCGACATGGCACACGCTTGCGGGTGGGTCGGTGCACGCCAAGCCCGTGCAACGTCGGCGTTGGTCAAAATCGAGGTGGCGCGGCGCCGAAAGTTTTTTGGGCGATAGACATATGGCATCGCATTTTCTATCCCGCCACTTCCAGTAATTCCCTTCGAACCCCACTGCTGCGAGTCCCAAACGATGGCCATACCGTCGTCGTCAGCGCCAAGCCGTACCTTGACATATCCGGATGGTCGGTTGCCGGCGATCTTTAATTCCTGATCGCGATCAAGCATCCATTTGACGGGACGACCGGTCTTCTTGGCGATTTGCGCTGCCGCGATCCCCCAGTAATCGGGCGCGAATTTGCTGCCAAAACCACCTCCGACATAGTCGCAGTGCACGTCCACATCGTCGGCCGTGATTTCCAAGGCGTCGGCAAAGCCGTCGTCGGTACGGGAGACATTCTGGGTCGAAAGATGGACATCCAGCTTGTCACCCTTCCACTCGAGGGTCGCACCATGCGGTTCCAGGCAACAATGCGTAATCGCGTTGATACCGTAATAACCCTCGACGATGTACTTGGACTCTTTGAATAACCGGCTGATCTCCTTTTCTTCGAATTCGTCTTCGTCCTCATCGTCCGTCGGTTCACGCTCCAGTTCCGTTTTCCCGCCGGCCTTTTTGGTTCGTCCAAAATCGGTCGCTGCTTCTAAATCATCATCCCTGACGAAAACATCAAGCATCTCGTATTGGACCTTGATTTTGGCAACGCCTTCGTTAGCTGCACCTTCGGTCTCGGCGGCCACGGCCGCGATCAGGTCCCCCTGAAATTGAATCTCGGTGGAAGGCGGCCGCAGAATGTGTACATGAACCACGCCAGCGACTCTTTCGGCGGCGATGGTATCGATCGATCCAACACGGCAGTGTGCGTGCGGACAGTCGAGCGCCTTGACGATCAGCTGTTTGTCCAGATTAATGTCGTAGGTGTATTTTGCGGCCCCCGTCGCTTTGACCAGCCCGTCGAGCCGGTCCCGCCGCTTACCGAGTACCTTGGCCTCATCTGCGGAGGGCCAGCTATAAATCACGTTAGCCATTTCCGCCTCCTTTCACGATCGACAAAGCTGCCTTTATGACGTTTGCATAAGTACCGCAGCGGCAGATATTACCGTTCAGACCGCTGCGAATCTCTTCGTCCGTTGCCTGGGGATTCTTGTCAAGAAACGCGCGCACGGCGACGACAAAACCGGGAGTGCAAAAGCCGCACTGCTCCGCGTCGTGTTCGACAAAGGCTCGCGCAACGGGGTCGGGATTTTCACGTCCCAGGCCTTCGACCGTTTTGATTTTTTTGCCGCGAGCCGCGAGTGCTAACGTGGTCGACGCCATGATGGGTTTGCCATCTGCAAGCACGGTACTCGCGCCGCTGCTGCCGTCCAAACTGACCGGCTTGGCGCCGGTGAGGTCGAGTTGATAACGCAACACCTCCAGCAAAGTCGTCCGCGGCTCGACTTTGACTTGATGCGATTTACCATTCACGTCGAGCGAGACAGTTGTCCAGCCGTGAATAACAGCGGCGCCGGCTTGCTGACCCTCGGCCGTTGCCGGGACGTTGGCCAGTGCGGTCGCTGCCGCACCGGCCCCCGCACCTTTCAGAAATTCACGCCGCGTATGGCCGGTCGTTCGCCCTGGCGATTGCGAGTTGTTTGCCATGGGTGGCACCTTTGGTTGGATAACAGATTCCCCAGGGCGTTGCCCCGGCCTGGATTGTTGATGGTGCAGAAATCTGATTGTATATGACTAAAGTGCGTGGTTCAAACAGTTTGCGAGAGAAAAACACGGTTTTTCGACAACCGTGTCAAGGACCCTCTATTCGCCTTTCGCGCAGGCGATTTGGCTCCTGGCAGCAGTCACAGGGACCCGACTCGTACATGCCAATCGCACAAATGTCGCACCAATAGTCCAGTTCGAACTTGCCGTCCTTCTTCAACGCGTAAATACGGATCACGCGAATCATCGGAGATCCTTCGTAGCGGCGAACCAGCAGTTCGACATCAACGCCCTGAAAACGTTCGTCCTTACGAAATGAACGACCTCGCAAGTCTTCGATGATGGGGTGCAATTCTCCGCCGGGTGTCTCCAGCGCCAGCATCCGCTCGGCCGCTTCAGGAACCGTTTGGATGCCAAATCGACGCTCGAGTGCTTCAGCCATCCATACGACACGCCCGCGAAGAGAAAATTTTGTGTATTTCGGTTTCTCAACGGTTCCTGCCGTTTCCGCCTTTTTTGTCAACGACTTTTTGCCAACTTCGTCAGCACCGGAGAAATCGCACAACAGAGGAAACATAACGCTTGCAGAAAAAACTGCGGCTAAGATTATCGCGAATTTGTTCGAAAAAAGGTCGCCAGGCACACGAACCCGACGCGCAACCGAGTAAGAGCGCGATTCGCAGTTGTTCACAGTCAACGACACGCTTGACCCTTTTTCCAGAATGTTTGGTGGCGGATACTGCCCCGGTTGGGGAAGCGGGGTTTGCCTCCCTTGCACGGCGGGTTGGCGTATAACGCAACGGAACGTCGCCTTACTCTGCGGCATGGCCTGCAACCACGAAATCCAGTCTTAAGTCGTGTGCCGTGTCGCCGGCCATTGCTCGACCCTCCAGTTGAACAATCCACCAGTCCTGATCCGCGTTGTAGCGCATCGTTGGAATGTTTTCACCGTCGACGTCCACTTTTTGTAGACTCAACAGCGCTGGATGACTTGATTCGGCCGCTTCCGCGCTTAACTCCAACACCTGCTTGGGATCCATTAGTTCGGAAGATTTGTCGGCGTCGGCGCGAACCAACAAAAGAAAGTCTCGCGTCGGTGAAGTGCCCTCGTGGTTACCGTCCACAGGCTGCTGTCCATATCGCAACGTGTACACACCACGGGCAATGTCCTGGTCCCGAAAACCACTTCCTTTGCGTTTGTAACGCAGCACGCCAATCAGCTGCCCCGGTTTGAAAGGATAGAGCACTTCAGAACGAGCTTTGAAATCCGCCGCCACAGGCCAATCACGGCACAGCCATATCTGACAGACGGTTCGACTTTCGCCACGAATCACCGTAAAACCTTTTGTTGAAATCTGACTCAAAATATCTTCCGAGAGTGCATCCGCCGGAGGTGATTCTTCAAGAGTGACCACCCGGTGCTCAGCTGCCGCGACAGCCGAGATCATCGAAATACTGAACGCCAAAAACACAACGTATCGAATTGCCATTACGCCTACTGACATGAAGTCTCTCTCTTTTGAAACCGTCGGACCCTTACACCCAATATACAGCGCCGCATAATATACAGCGCCGCATAGGTTTAAACGTAAAAGTTCAGTGCGGCACGTTAATAGGCGAAAGTCGCCAGGTAGGCACTGCGATACCCCGGAATTGACCAGGTGGTGCCGATCCCGCGGGCAACTACCTCACCTTTGGTTACGACGCCCGGCGCAAAATATTTAACCTGGGCCAACGGTGGGTAATAGGCCGACTCATTGGAACAGATACAGTCGGTGGGCCTGGCCTTGCGCGCGACCAATGCGACCGATTTTCCAGCCTTCAAACAGCCATTCAGCTGTGCCGTATCGAGCGTCATTTCGATGGGAGCTGATATCACCTTCTCGACATGGTCACCTGCGCTGTCCGAGTGCGTTTTTGCGAATTCCACCAGTGCTTCCCGCTGCTGGTCGCTGGCCGTTGCATCCACGATAATCATCGAACGCACGTCCTTCGCGCCCTGCAATCCCTGAAAGTCGAGTGTGTCCGACGTTCGCACGATCACAACGACACTGAGCCCTGCGATGTTCACCCCGTGATAGTTTCCCTCCTGGATGTTCCACGCCATGACCGCGTCCTTGCCAGCCAACCCGACTTCGCCATTAGCAAAACAGGGCCCCGTGTAAATTTGGCAGGTACGCGCTTCCATGTAGTGACCGCTGATGTCGGCAGCGACTTTTGCCGACAATGTAAACAAAAGACTGGCGATAACGAAAATGCACAAACCAAATTGCTGAAATCGTAAGGACATTTTTTACCCTCCGAAGGTTCTCAAATCTGCAATAATCAACGAACCCATGACCCTATTCTAAGACTTACACGGGTGAATTGTCTAGTCGATCAAGCGCCCTGTGCGCTGGTTATTCACCGGAGACCTTTTCGCAGGCACACGCCTCGGGAGGGTCAGCCTCAGGCTTCGATTCTCAAGTAAATCACATCATAATCACTGATATTCGCACTACCGAATCATGTGCGTCAGGTATCGATGAACGCAGTGTAAAGTCACTATTTCTCTTCCTACAGACAAGCTGGCGGATTTGCGCCGCCGACTGCAGGCGCCACCGCATTACCTCCGCGTAGACCTGCCATTCTACAAGGAGCACCTGGAGTCGTTTCTGCCGGGCGAGATTATCGGTCCTTTCGTCCTGGCTAAAGTACGCGAGTCAAAACTGATCCGACTCCATGTGTATTGGTGGAAGTCACTCCGTTGATTGGCGTTCCCAAACCTTCCGGGCTAGCATCCTGCCCGTTGTGGACGGGATGCCGTCGGAGGGGTTATAATAAACTTACTCAATAGACCACCCATCTATCTGGTCCTCCCGTCACGAAGTGATTTTTTTAAGAAGGTGACAACCGTCTCCCTCCTAGAAAGTGAATCAGTGATCGACATAGGAACATTTCGTGCGAGAACGTGTGACGGGCTCTCCCGCCGTTCATTCCTGCGACTGGCACCATCGTTGCCGGCCGCGTTAGGGTTGGGGCTAAGCACGTCGCCAGCCCAAGCGGCGAAACCGATCCGGGCCAAATCGGTCGTCTTTGTTTTTTTGTGGGGCGGGCCAAGCCACCTCGACACCTTTGATCCGAAGCCAGATGCTCCGGCGGAGTATCGAGGGCCGTTGGGAACGATCGGAACACGGACGCCAGGTGTCAGGTATTCTGAGTTGATCCCGCTACTGGCTCAGCGTAGCCACCTCTTTACGCTGATACGTAGCAATCAGCAAACGGCTGCTGGACATCCCGATGGCGGGACGGTGGCGTTGACCGGTTTCGAGGAACGTCCGTTGCCGGTCAAGCCGAACTTCGGGTCGATTATTGCAGCTCACCGAGGCCACCGCGGACAACTACCCCCCTTTGTGTCACTAACCAGCGGGATGCTCGCCGATAGTTCACGAATTATCGAAGGCTACGGCGCAGGAACGCTGCCGCTGGCGAACGATCCGTTTCTTGTGAGCTGTTCGGATCGCGGTCAAGTTAATTTGCCGAGCTTACGTCTGCTCGAGGGGCTTTCGCCGGCTCGTCTCGATGATCGCAGAACGTTACTCAACCGGCTGGAAACCGATCTGCGGGGATGGGATACCGCGGGCGTTGCCGCCTGGAACAAAACCTATGAAGCGGCCTACCGGCTGTTGACAAGTTCTGAAGCACGGCAGGCATTTGATTTAACCAGTGAATCTCGTGCGACCCGTGAGCGTTATGGGCGTACCACGTTTGGTCAGAGCGCTTTATTGACACGCAGGCTGGTCGAAGCGGGCGTTCCCTACATTCAATTGAATTACAGTCGCCACCCCGAAGCCATCACGGTAGGGTACGAGTTCGGGTGGGATACACACATTATGAATTTCGAATTGCTCCAGGATCAACACTGCCCGATTTTCGACCGCGCCTTTTCGGCTTTACTGGATGATCTGTACGAGCGTGGTTTGACAGACGACACCTTGGTTATCGCTATGGGTGAATTTGGCAGGACACCCAAAATCAACAATCGTGCCTCACGTGATCATTGGCCACGTTGTTATTTCTCAATTTGGGCTGGGGCAGGAATTGAACCCGGCCGGGTTATTGGCGCGAGTGATCGCTTGGGGCAAGACCCGCTAAGCGATCCCATCACGCCGCTCATGGTCGGCACGACGATCGCTGAGTTGGCCGGAATGGATGCCCAGGCTCGAGCTAATCTAAACGTACTCGAAGGTGGAACGGTGATCGATGAGTTACTGTAGTCACCAGGTTCTTATCCCGATCGCGCTTTGCCTCCTCTGGGGGGGCTTTCCATGTGGCACCGTTGCGCAAACGCGACAGCTGACGGACGATGGAACGATGAAATTCACGCCTACTTTTTTTCGCGACGACAACGAGGTAGCCTTCGTCCAGTTTACCAAGCCAACCTTGTTTCAGATCATCAGCCTGAAGTTAGATGATCTTTCGGTGCGACCTCTACACGAAAACGAATCGAATCACGAGTTAGATATGGCGATTTCTCCAGATGGTGCCTACTACGCTTATATAAAATGCCACGGCGCGCTAACCGGATCAATCGAGATTCTCGATGCCAATCAAAACCAAATCGGTACCGTGCCACCAGGAGAAGGGTTTGGCATCTATCGGAGCCTGGCCTTTGCACCGAACAACTCTCGTTTGCTTTTCTCCTACCCGGAAGAGGTTCACCAACAGATTTTTTCGGTGGGACTGAAAGGTGACAACCGCCAGCAGTTGACCAACAGCAGCGGTATCAACAATTGGCCATGCTTTTCACCTGACGGCAGCTTGATCGCCTTTGGCTCGACACGGGACGGGAATTATGAAATCTACACAATGCAGTCCGACGGCACGGGGGTGCGCCGCCTGACGAACAGCCCGACCATGGACATGCGACCCAAGTTCTCGCCGGACGGTCAACGCATCTGTTTCACGAGCAATCGCGACGGAAATTACGAGATCTACGTCATGAATTTCGACGGGTCTGACCTGCAACGAATCACCGATCATCCCGAACGGGACGATTACGCGACATGGCACCCTAATGGGAAGCAGCTGTTAATGGTTTCCGAGCGGAGTGGCAATCACGACCTCTATTTCGTTGAACTGCCTCGCTAAATCGAGCGGGCTTCCAAACTGAGATTTTTCTTTTGCGTGTGGCAAAACGTTCCAAAGCTACTTGCCATGAAGTGGCACTCGACAAGTGTGAGTATTTGTCGGTCATAGAGGTAAACGATCGTTCCCCTCCTCGCACCGTCTCGTATGCGCGAAAAGAGACAGGTGACACCGTCAAACATGTAAACAGTATGTCCTGAAAAGTGCTGGCTGACCTTCCGTTCCGACCACTTGGAGTAGGGCGGCATGAATTCCATGATTGCTGAATCGCCAGGTATACATTCGTCTACTGCATAGCACAAAGCACTCATCCGGTCTTTCACAATCAGTTGCATACGTCAAATACATCGCCAAAAATAGCGAATGAATGCTTAACAAGAATTAAATAAACAGGTGCGATTCCGTGGGCATCACTGAATAACGTCAAGAAAGGAACAGACGTGACTCAAAATGAAGTCAATCGTCGGCGTTTTCTGAGCGGCTCGACCGCTACGATTCTTGCCTCGCAACTGGCATCCAGGATATTCGCCCAAACAAAGGCTGCTGAATCATCGGCGGAGACAGTTCGTCGGCAAGATCTCCTGCAACGTGCACCGGAGTGTTACACGGACGACTGGTTGCGCACCAATCCGGACTACGTCATCTACCTCCCCAAAACACCGGGGGAGCGCGACGAGTATGCCGACCACATTCATGTCTTTTACACACCCGGTGGTGATTTGATGTGCCTCTGGACACAAGCAGCGTACGAGAGCGCACCCGACATGCGGGTCGTCTATTCTCGCAGCCAGGACGGAGGCAAGACGTGGTCACCAATCCAAGTTATCGACGAGCCAAAACACAAGAATATAACGCCAGCTCTTGGCTTCCCCCTGATCAGTCGTTCGGGCCGCATGTATTGCCTGTACAACCAGAATTTGAGCTACGGCGACCAAGGGCTGTTCAACGGTCCATTGCGCGTGAAATATTCTGACGACGATGGCCATACATGGATCGCCAGTGGTGTAGATATCCCCTGGCGCCGCACTCGTTTCGATCATCCTGATCCCAAAGTGTCGCCGACAGGGATCGTCTGGCAACAGCCCCTGAGAGATGGGAAGAACCGTATGATTGTCGGCTTCACTCGTTGGAGCAGCCCCATGGCGTACCCGAGACCGATTGGAGGAAATCGAAATCACTTAGACACGCAATGCGAGCTGATGCGTTTCGACAATGTCGACGACGGTCCCCATCCCAAGGACTTGAAAATCACTTGGCTCCCGGACGAAGAGGGCACCATCCGCGTTTCGCCAGAAATCGAACCCGAAGCGTCACGCGGATACAGCCTGGCTCAGGAACCAGGAATCGCTCTGTTGCCAGACGGTCGACTGTTCATGACGATGAGAACAGTGACGGGGTACATTTGGTATACCGTCTCGGAGGATCATGGGCATAGCTGGCAACCGACACAGCCACTGCGATATCACGACAACGGTGCGAAAATCGAACACCCCAAATCACTGGAACCTTTGTACCGGTTGGTGGACGGCCGTTATTTATTGTTCTATCACAACCACCGGGGATATCGTGATGGAGCCACCGGACCCTGGGACATGGACGCGCGGCGACCCATCTATATGACCGTTGGAAAATTTCGGCCAGAGGCAGAGCAACCGATCTGGTTCAGTCAACCTAAGTTCCTGTTTGACACACAAAAGGTCAGGGTGGGGGTGACTCGATTATGGTGGCTCGCCATGTACGCCAGCCTTACCGAACATCAGGGTCAACGAACCTTCTGGTACTCCGACCGGAAGCAATTCGTGTTGGGAAAGAACATCACCGACGAGATGCTTGCCGATATGACAGTGCCTGCTTGAACGTCTCTGATGCTGCTATTGGCCGCCAGTCAATAGCCATTGCCCGCCAGTCAATAAAACCCGCCAGTCAATAAAAGAAGAGAATAAGTACCCCGGTCTATGGCTGCGACGTCGAGCTCATGTTTCTCGTACCAGGCGACCTTGTCATCCTGGGCCGACGCCGAAAGAACGTCCAGATCGCCGTCGTCATCCAGGTCGGCGGCGATGACGCACGCGGCGTAATTCGCGTCCATAGAGATCACGTGGGCCGTGAATCTCTCCGAGCCGTCGTTTTCGTACCAGACAATTTTGTTGTCATACGCGGAGGCCGACATCACGTCGACGTCTCCATCGCCGTCCAGATCGGCGGCAGCCACACAATAGGCGCGATCGGCATTGGTCGAAATCGTGCGACTGGTGAAATTCTGAGAACCATCGTTCTCGAACCAGTAGATCGCATCGTTCTCGGCGGAGTCGGCCAGGACATCAATATCCCCGTCCCCATCGATGTCGATGGCGAAGACGGACGTCGTGTACATGATGCCGGTGACGATCGTATGCGTCTGGAAGCTCTCCGCGCCGTCGTTCTCGTACCAGCGTACCGTGTCGTCCTCGCAGGACGAGGATACAACGTCCAGGTCGCCGTCCTCATCCAGATCGGTGACACCAACCGTCGTGGGGTGATTCACCGTATTGGTAATGACGTGAGAGGTAAACCTCTGAGAACCGTCGTTCTCGTGCCAGGCGATCGTCCCATCACGACCCGATCCGGAAACGACATCGATGTCTCCATCGTCGTCCACGTCGCCGGAAACCACTGTCCGGACGAATTCGAATTGGGTTGAGATCGTGTGAGCCGTAAAGTTCTCGGATCCGTCGTTTTCATACCAGGCGATCTTGTTGTCATCGACAGATGCGGAGAGTACGTCAATATCGCCGTCGCCGTCCATATCCGCCGCGAAGACCTCTTCGGGTCTATCCGCCGCCGTCGTGATGGTGTGGGAAGTAAACGTTGCGCCCGAGGAACCGCCAGTGTTGTTTTGGCCTTGAGACCGCTCCTGGGTGTATCCGACGTGCGCGACCTGGCCCGACACGATGACCAACAAGCGGACAAAAAAACACGTGCGCTTGAACATTTCCATCTCCTGGTTATGCCGGGGAATACAAGTGTTCGGTGGCATACCCCATGGTAGCCGGTATTCCCTGGTCAACAACCGATTCGTCTTCTCGTTTCTACAACACCCCTCTCCTCCGGGGTCGAACTCCACGACTCGACCGACGCGGATGGGTATGACGCCGGCAATTCCAGGCGTTGCTCATCTCGACCCTGCCCCGGGCGCGGGCGCGAAGGCGCTGCTGGTCATCGACGTCGTACAGCCTGGCTATGCGGATGTCCGGCCGTTCCTCAAGCACGCGAATGTGGTTGTGCCCTGTTCGTCACGCGCCGATCACGGCCACTTGAATCTGATCATTTACCCTCGGACATGATGGTCACCGCACCGCTCCCCGTCACCATACGAAACTCCACAATGATGACAATCAGTATCAACAGCGACTACAATAGCGGTTAATGGATGCCTGTTCTCGTCGTCTCCAGGAAGAGCCTATTCGATGAACGAAGAATCACAAACGACACTGTGTCTGTCAGCCGCAACGGCCTTCGTTGTTGTCTCCCTCCTCACTCTGACGGCGTGGGGAGATACAAATTGCGCTGCAGACTCGATTGAACTCTCGCCAGAACATCTGGACGCGGTTAATCGGCGGCGGCGAGTGGTGGTCAACTTCGATACGATCCATGGCGATCGCAATTTCGCCAACATTGCCCCCGCTGACCTGGTCAAGCTGAGCTTGACCTTCGCCGACGACGCGGGCAGCCACATCGACAGCATCTGGTGGAGCTGGGGAGAAGGGCATCAGGCACCCTATCCGAGCAAACTCTTGCCGCTCTACGACCAACCCGGTTATCGCAAGTGGGTCGATGACGGAATCGACATCGTGCGAGTTTTCGTCGACGCAACGCGCGAGCGTGGCCTGGAAGTGTTCTGCTCGTTTCGGGTCAATGGCTCGGACAATGACCTGGGAACGGTGCGGCCCATTCCCATGAAGTTGAAACACCCGGAGTGGTTGCTGGCGGCACCATGGTCGCCAGAGCACAAGATCTACTGGAACTTTTCCATTCCCCAGGTTCGCCAGCGCAAGGTGTTGGTTCTCCGCGAGTTGGTCGAGAACTACGATCTGGATGGACTCGATATCGATTTCGCCCGCTCTCCGATTACGCTCCCGCCGGGGCAACAGTGGATGAACCGGCGTCACCTGACCGCCTTCATGCGCGCCGTACGCCTGATGACCCTGGAAGTGGCCAGAGAACGGGGCCGCCCGCGTCCCGGAGAGCGTGGCGGGCTGCCGAATCGACGGTATCGACATCGAAACCTGGTCGCGCGATCAGCTGCTGGACATCATCGTCCTGGGCTGCCGATCCTTCGAGGGGGACGTGGCGGCCTACCGGCAGTTCACCTCGGGAACGCACATCAAGATTCTCGGCGGTTCGGACGAACATCACACGTCCGACGGCTACGACTGGCCACCCATCGAGGTGCTGCGCGGTGTCTTCGCAAATTGGTGGCAACAGGGTGTGGACGGGATCCACTGCTTCAACTGGACCTATGCGATGCCCGAGGACGCCGATCGCGTCAGCGCCTTGCAGCATGATTCCAGGATGGCCCCGGTGCACCGGATGTTGTACCGCGAGATCGGTGAGGTGGCGGCCCTTCGACGAAAAGACAAGACCTTCGTGGTGCAGCGTCGTGGCGGCGGCGGGAGCGGCGCGCCGGGGACAGCCGGGTGGAAAACTCCTCGCTTCTTCCAGAACACAAACATGTTTGCACAGCTTCCGGCCCATCTGGAAAACAGCAGCACCGCCGACGTGCACGTCAAGCTGATCGTGGGTGATGACCTGGTCGCCGAGGCCGCCCACATCAAGGGCGTCAGGCTGCGCATGATTCTCCACGACGCTGCCGCGGGAGAACCCATCGAGATTCTCAATTCCTCGACGAAACCCGCCCCACCGGATGAAGATCGAATCGAGCGGGCGCTCATCTCGCTGTTCAAGAACGTCAACCATCTTTACAACGGCCCGCCGCGGAAGGGTATCGAGAAGCGTCTCGAGGTGCGAATCAATAACCTGCTACTCGACGAGCCTGCCATCGAGGCGGGCTGGTTCGTCTATCGCGACCTTGATCCCCAAGTCTTTGCCCTGGGCACGAACGTGGTCGGCGTGCGTGTGAGCGGCCGATCGCGTGAGATGCGCGCGCCGATGACAATCGAGAAACTCGAGCTTGACGTCGACTATCGTTAGGCGCGGAAGATTTCGCGAGTCCTGGAGTATGGCTGTTCTCTTCTCGCCTTCACCACCCACTGCTCATCGAAAAAATCGGTATCGACAATCCTTCCGGGCGACAGCTCGATCACTGCCCAATCCGGCAGGTCGTGCCTGCGCCGTACAACGCCCAGGTGTCGCACTGAATGGCGTTGCCTCGGGGCTCGCTGGGACAACTGGTTGCGGAGCGACGAATTCGCCATTTTGAGGATTTTTGACAGAAAAATCGCCGAATTGACGGCAGCCGTCGGGCTGAAAGTTATAATTAATACGATGCGTTCTATTTACCACACAACTCGATGGCTGCTCACGGCCAGCTTGATCGTCAGCCTGGGCCTGACGGGGTTATTCCCGCAGATGATGGTCTGGGCCCCCAGCGGTACGTGCGTCGCCACCTCGCAGCAATCGGCGAAGTGTTGCTGCGGGACAGAGACCGGGTTTTGCTGAGGGATGGGATGTTGTGCGGCGCGTGCGCCGTCTCCAGAAAAAGGACCTGGCCCCTCTCCGAGCAGGGACGACAACCGCGACGGGCGGCTTAACCCGCTGGCGATGTTGGCGGCGAAAGACCTCACCAGCGGCGGCAGCGGTCAAGGATCGTTGTTTGGCCGCTTCGCATCTGATGGTGACCGCTCTCTTGCAGACACCACTCTCCAGGCCAAGCACGTTCGCATCGACGCCTGATACGACCACGGTGCTACCGGTATGCGCCGATTTTCTCTGCCGGTCGTAGCTCATTGGCCTGAATCCTTTGATCCCTATTCTGCTTGACCGTACGCTGTGATATCGCCGCGTGGTCGACAGGAGTCTTCACGATGCGAAAACTAATTTCATTCCTGTGCCGGCACTGGCGCAACTTTTCCGTTCTCGTCTTGCTGATCGCTGGCGGCGTGGCCTTCGCAGCGAGCCCGCTTGTGCGCGAGAAAACTCACGCCGCCTGGCATGCCGCTTTGGCGTGGGCGGCGATCGGTGGCGAGTCGGTAGACACGGGCAAAGTGTTCTGGTGCCCGATGGACCCGCAGATCAAGAGCAGCAAGGAAAACGCTGTTTGCCCGATTTGCAGCATGGCGTTGATCGAACTGGAAGGTGGCATCGTCGAAGCGCGACAGCACCTGACGCTCACCACCCAACAAGTCCAACAAGCGGGCGTCGTCACCGAGTCGGTGATGCGTCGCAAGCTGTACCGCGAGATCGACACAACCGGCCGTATTGCCTACGACGAGCGGCGGCTGGCGACGATCACGTCGTGGGTGCGCGGCAAGAGTCGCATCGTCAAGTTGCACGTTAATTACAAAGGTATCCACGTCAAACAGGGGCAGCCGCTGGTCGAACTGTACAGCCCCGATCTGATCGTCGCTCAGCAGGAATACCTGTCGGCGCTGCGGACGTTTTCGGGTCGATCGACAAGCGTTTTCGAGAGTGAACTGCTCCAATCGGCGCGCCAAAAGCTCAAGTACCAAGGGCTGTC
>Ga0310120_10001800_pt1 | contig 16000 bp, 18 predicted proteins | sample CB27_AW_983_MG_FD_203506 | JGI IMG/M metagenome (GOLD analysis project Ga0310120, IMG submission 203506) | Marine microbial communities from Western Arctic Ocean, Canada - CB27_AW_983 | ecosystem: Environmental > Aquatic > Marine > Oceanic | place: Canada: Western Arctic Ocean | collected...
CGATGGAAACTTGGCGATAATGGTCTTTGCGCCATCGTCCGGGCTGACCAATACGAGTCTCATTACCCAGGCGAGAAGGCCGGCGCCTTCCCCGAGATATTCGACCGTGAAATCGTGAATCGGGCGTCCGAGCGCGGACGAGAGCCAGTCCACGGTGATCTGATCGGGATGGGTTGGAAAAGTGTTCATTCAGGTATCGGTCTCCGCTCTCGAAGCGCCACGGCGCGGTCTCTCGAGTTGCTCGTTCTTAGGTTTTGGCGCGACGGTCGGAGTGTCGCCGAGATCGCGATCGAGACAACCGGTATCGAGCGTGCATTCTGCGGTGCAATCAGGTGAGTCTTCTGAACGCCTTTTTCAGCCAGAGAGTGATCTTGATGAACGGATAGATGTAGGGAAGTGCCCTAAGCGGTTTCTCGATTTCCCAATCGATCAAGGCGGCGTCGAGACGAGAATAGAATCGGTGGAATAGTGCCTTGGCGCGATCCGAGGTCTGATCGACCGAGTCCATCGACATCGAAAACATCAGTAGGATGACAATCAAATTGGTCTTGTAGTCGTTGATGAGCTTTCTGTGGCTGTAGTGCTTGACGCCGAGTTCGAGCAGCCTGTCGTGGTAGAGCTTGAGAAGATCGTGTTCCGTAGCGCGTCTGTCCTCGATCGAAATACTCTGAACCAGCCATCGAGCGATGTCGTTGACGGGATCACCGATGCCCGATAGCTGCCAGTCGATGATGGCGAATCGACCTCCTTCAGGGGATGGCTGAATGATGTTGTCAGATCGCAAGTCTCCGTGTGTCAGCGTAAACGGAAAGGGTGGTGCCGGATCGAGCTTGAACAGGGGTAGCAGGAACGGCATCAAGCGCTTCATTTCAGGGTAGTCGTCGAATTTTCCGGTTGCCTCCGCTTGGTTCATGCTTTCTTCCAATAGCGCGAGGCCGGATTCCATGGGCGTTTCGTTCATCAACCATTTTGCCCAGGCGTAGCCCGCAAGTTTGTCGCTGTTCCACCACTTTGCGTGTAGCTTCGCAAACTGTTCGATCACTTCTCGTGATGTGTCTCGATCGGTGCCTTGGACCTGATCGCTTGGAATGCCCGGCGCGAGGTCTTCCAGAAGCATCGCGAAGTGATTGGAGTCCTCCCTGATCGCGCTGTAATAACAATGGGGTACCGGTACGCCTGCGGCTTGCCCGATGTCGCGATAGAACCCGATCTCTCTTTGGTAGAGGTTCTGATCCCTGGCCATCTCGCGGGTTTCTGGTTTGGTGGATGCAAACTTCGCGATCACGCTCTTCGGTGCCTCCGTCGAGTCGTTCGAATAGACCAGGCTGACTCTTGCGAGCTGGCCCATGAAGCCTGCACCCACGCCGATGATCTCGGGCGAGAATTCCTTGATTGTTTCACCTTGTAGAACGTTGGCCATTGCAGACTGAAGCCAGTCCGCAGTGAGATCATCCACCGTGAGGGGTAGGGCGCTCGCTTCAGAGTTCCCGGTCGCGTCGTGCAACGTCAATTTTCAGATCCTCAGGCAGATGATCGTGAAAGTTCAGTGTGGATAGCTCCGGCTTGTCTCCGTCGTCGGCGAATGCAAGTTCCGTGACGGCTGAGTTATGCATCAGGTACTGGTATCCGAACGCCGGTCGTGTATCGAGCAGTCGCGCAATCAGATGAGCAATCGCACCGCCGTGACTGACCAGGATGATATTCTCGTTCGGGTGCCTGGCACGAATTTCCTTGACCGTACGGGCCATTCGATCAGCGAGTTGGTTTGGCGACTCGCCTCGATGTCCGCTGAAGTCGTCGTCCTTGATCGAGCGCTTCGCAAACCCCAGCTCATCCAGCTCTCGATAGGTCACACCCTCCCAGTCGCCCAGGAATCCTTCGATCAGATCGTGGTGGATATCGATGGGCAGCCCGAGACGGTCGGCAATGTATTGTCCCGTATGATGGGCGCGACTGAGCGGACTGGTGTACACGCGATGGTAGTCGCGTTCCCAGTCCCCTAGCAGCTGTGCCGTCATTTCTGCCTGGAGAACTCCTCGCGCGTTGAGCGGGGATTCTGATTGACCATGGGCAATCTGTTCGAGATTGCCCACCGTTTCGCCGTGCCGCACGAACAGAAGGTGTTGGATGCTAGGCATGGAGACTTCCTTGGTCGGTCTCGTCGGCGCATCCCAACAGTTCCGAAGTGTTTGCTGAGTAGAAGCGGCGCTGCCGGTCGGTGCTCTCGCAGTCGCTAGGCCGTCGGCACCCAGGTGCCGTGAAACGTGATACCGGCGTTCTCGCGCAATTTCAGCGTGCAGACGGGACCGTCGGCGACTCGCCGCGCGTCGATGATCGCGACCTCGGTTTCGCTCTTCAGACCGTCGTGTACGAAGCAGATCAGCCAACCGTCGTCTTCCGCACCGGTACCCCCTGCCGAAGCCGGACGCGGTGCGAACACGGATTCGTGTGCGGCCTTAGTTTCGCCGTGGTCGAAGAGATCCGTCGCGCCCGTCTCCAAGTCCAGCTTTAGAACCGCGCGGAACCAGCCGCCTTCGCCGGCTTGCGTATTGGCAGCGAAATAGCCGTAGCGTGCGCCGATGCACTCTCGTCTTGAATCGACGCGCGGGAACTCGGCGGGTAGGTCGCAGAGATCTTCCTTCTTGACGGTCCCAGCGGCCGGATCGATGCGGTAGCGGCGCACACCACCGAGGCCGTAGCCCGCCCAATCGGACGTCCTGAAGTTGGCAGCCGGCTCACCCATGCATTTCCATTCGGGCTGGCTGCACAGATCGACAATGAGCTCTCCACCGACGTCGCGCGCGCCGATCACGTGTCCTGCAAGACAGGCTTCGTCTTCGAGAAAAATCGGCTCGCCGCCACTCCTGCGCATCAGCGCGATCTTGAGGCCGCGCTCGGGCTCCCAACGAAGCGACTCGAAGAAAGTCCCCGTACCGAGGAGGATCTTGGCCATGCTGGGAACCATCGGCGGTATGAAGAACGCCATCCACTCTTTCGAAAGCGCGTAGTCGTGCACGAAGCCGGCGCCACTGATCGGAATCTCCCCGATATGATGGAGCCGAGCCGCAGGATCGACCCGGAAGAGCTTTAGCGCCGGCTTCCCTCCGAAATGCATGCCGAAACCAAAAGTGTCACCGGTGTCAGGGTCGAAATGCGGATGAGCGGTGAAGGCGGTTCGGGCCTGAAGCTGGCCGCTGAAGTCGGTCATTTCACCGGTCGCAAGCGTCGTCGCGTCGATCTCGTATGGATGTCCGCCTTCCTCGAGCGCCCAGATACGGTCGGCCATGTGAATGACGCTGGTATTCGCCTCGTGCGCGGGCGCGCGAAACATGTTGGCCAGCATCCCGCCGGGTCGGTTCGTACCGGCAAGTCGATAGAGCTGCTTCTTGGCCGCGCGCTCCTTGCGGTACTTTTCCGTCTCGACGTACTTCGCCTGATATCGAACGCTGCCGTCCTCTCCGATTCGGATCGCGCGGATCATGCCGTCGCCGTCGAAGAATGAATCGGTCCAGTCGTGAGTGCCGGGACCGTTGCGGTAGAGCGTGCCGACCAGCCCCTTCGGCAACTGGCCCTCGATATCGGTGACCGCCTTGTCGCACTCGGAGATCGTGTCGAACAATCCCTTCCAATTCTCAGCGGTGCGGGCGGGTGCAGGGGCGAGGAGCGGTTGTGCTGTGGCCACAGAAAGTCTTCCCTTGTGTTGCAGTCGGCAGTGCGAACGAGACATCGAGAGGATCGTTCCGCGCCGACGCCGGTTCGTGACAGTGCTTGACGATAACCCATTCAATGTTTCTCGCAGAGTCCATCCCAAGTAGGCGACTCGAGCTGCCGACTCGGCTCGGAACCCCGCGTCGACAGACGGATATGGAGAAGTCGCGGGCAGCCGTCATCCGGCGGAACCTCGCTCGATGCTCGTCGGGAGAAACCGGTCACGTCGAGCGTCGCGTCGATGGATCGGACGAACGAGCTCTGGTGTCGAAGAGTTTTCGACCGGCCACCAGGCCGCTCGTCGCGAGACGAAGATCGTGGCAGTCGACATCGGCGCCATGATTCGAGTGATCGCCGACTACCCCTCGGCTCTGCGGTTTGTCGTGCGACACGATTGGTCGTGACAGAGACGGGGCCCGTCGCAATCGGAAGCCGTCCTACCTTGAGCGCGAGTCCGTCGTGTCTTCCTTTATTGTTGGCCGGCCACATCGTCCGAGACGGGGACGTGTGGCGGCTTGACTGCTGAGTCTTCGCTCTCGGTGAATCGGACTCTGGGCCGAGCGCTCTACAGCGAATAGAGGTTGCGTCTCGCCGTCGTGTGACGCTTGCGAAAACGGCGGTATGCTGGCGTTCCAAGGAGATCCCCATGGCGCAAGCACTCGAGACCACACTGCTCACCGACGGTCGAATCGACACTGTCGAAAAGCTCCGTGAGATCGTTGGAGAGCCCATGGCCGGGCTCGGCGACAAGAACATCGATCGCCTCGATGAGTTCGCGCGGGCCTTTCTGAAGCGATGCCCCTTTCTCGTACTCTCCACTGCAAACGCCGAGGGACATCAGGACGTTTCGCCCAAGGGTGACGCGCCTGGGTTCGTGCTCGTCGAGGACGATCGTCACCTCGTCATTCCCGATCGCCCGGGCAACAAGCTGGCCTACGGTCTCGAGAACATCCTCGAGAATCCGCGGGTTGGCATCCTCTTCGTGATTCCGGGAACGGCCGAGACGTTTCGCGTGAACGGCACCGCCGAACTCGTCTGCGAGCCGGAATTGATGGAGCGCCTGGCCGCGCGCGGTCGCCCGGCCGTGATCGGTATTCGGGTCACCATCGAAGAGGCCTTCTTCCACTGCGCCAAGGCCTTCATCCGCAGCAAGCTGTGGAAGCACGGGCAGTGGGGCGAGCGCCATAAGGTGTCGTTCGGCGAGATGTTCGCCAAGCAGGCGGGCGCCGGGAAAGAGACGGCAGAAGCGGTCGACAAAGCAGTCGAGGCTGACTATGAGACCAATCTGTGAGGCCAACCGATAGGTGACTGAAGCCCGGCTGCTGCGCAGTTACTACGCCTTCCAGTTCCTCTATAGCTGTGCCTTTTATCAAGCGATCTTCTTCGTCTTCTACGCTGAACAGGTCGGGTTGAGCGCAGCCGCCGTGCTCTCGCTGCAGTCGTATTACCTGGCCCTACGCTCCGTGCTCGAGGTGCCTGCCGGGGCTCTCGCCGATCGCTGGTCGCGAAGGGGTTGCCTCGTTGGCGCCGGGTTGGCGATGGCTTCGGGCACAGCCCTGCTGGTGAGCCTGCCATCGCTGGGGACCGCGATCGCAGGCGAGAGCTTGCTGGCCATCGGAGCCGCGCTTCGCTCCGGCGTCGACAGTGCACTCCTCTACGACGGGCTGAATTCCATGGGTGCGGGTGATCGCTACGCGCGAGCGGAGAGCCGCGGACATGCGATCGCCGCGATCGGATCGGCGTTGGCTGCGATCGTGGGCGGCGCTCTCGCTACCTTCGACATTCGACTGGTATACTACGCGACGGTCTTCACGATGCTCGGCGCAGCGGGATGCGCGATCGCGCTCGGCGGCGGCGAAGTCGCGGCGGCACAGCGATTGCGTCCACGCCAGCTGGTCACGGAGAGTCTGCGCGCAGTCGCGACCAATTCGCGCATCCGTTGGGTACTGGCCCTCGCAATCTTTGTCGTCGTGTTCTCTCACGTGTACTTCTATGGCCAACAACCGTTGCTGCAGGAACTCGGCGTTCCCGTCCTCTGGTTCGGATTCATCTTCGCCGCGGTCAAGATCGTGACGAGTGTGGTCGCGACCCAGGCGTATCGCGTCGATGCCGCCCTGGGCGAGCGCGGCTGCGCAGCCGTCCTGTCGATCATCGCGGTGATCGGGCTGGGCGCGCTCAGCTGGACCAGCTCTGTCTGGGGAGCCCTGCTGCTGCTGTCGCGCGGCTTGTTCGATGGTCTGTGGCAGCCACTGGTCCAGATCTACTTGAATCGGCAAGCGCCTAGCGAGCTGCGCGCGACCCTGCTCTCGCTCCAGAACCTCTCCGCGCGGCTCACGCTTGCGGGCGTGGTCGGCGCATTCGGCTTCGCGACGGCGCAGGTCGGTGTCCCCGCGACCTTCGGGCTCGCCGCCATTGGCGCTGCGATTGCAGGGGCATTGCTGCTTGCGACGGCGTCACGCGACTGACTTCTCGCGCTCTGTAGAGCCCGAAAACCACGCCCAAAAAAGATCCAGTCGTAGCTCGCCCGGCTGTTAGACTCAATTACGCTCCTCGGGTAACGCGCCGAAGCCACTGACAAGCAAGTCAACGAAAAGGGGTAACGAGATGGACTGTCCGAAATGCAACATCCCCATGAACGAAAGAGAAATGAGGACGCTCCAAGGCCTCGTGACCTACGACCAGTGCAGCAACTGCAAGGGCTTCTGGTTCGACACGGGAGAGGCGGAGAAGCTGAAGGACCAATGGAGGCCGGATTTCATCGACAGCGGCGATCCTGAAACGGGCAAAGAGTTCAACAAGGTCAGGGATGTGAACTGCCCGCGCTGTGGCAAGCAGATGGAAAAAGTCGCTGACCCGAAGCAACGGCACATTCAGCTCGAAACCTGTAGTGAGCACGGTGTATTCATGGACGCCGGCGAATTCAGGGATTACACGAACGAGACGCTGATGGACGTCTTTCGGGGTGCGGTGTCGCTGATTCGCGGAGAGTGAATCGGACGCGTCTGAGTTCAGGGCCCGCCGGCCGAAAGCAACGGCGCTACTCGATCAGCTCGGCCTGATACCGACCGCTCGCCTCGATCGCGGTGACGACCTGTTCGCCGGAAACCTCTGCGTTGCAGCTCACCCAAGCTTTCTTTTCGATCCTGTCGACGCGAACACCGGTGACGCCTGACACTTTTTGGACGGACTCACGGACCGCCTGTTCACAGCTACCTCAGGTCATTCCCTCGACCTGGAAGACCAGGTTGACGTCCTCGTCCGCGGCGGCCGAGGAAACGCCGACGGTCCCGACCGCAAACACCAGCAGCAACGCGCCGAGCGCCGTCTTTGCGAGCTTGATCACTGGACTCCCTCCTTCATGAGAAGGCAGAGGATATCACGGTCTTCCACGGCGGAAAAGTTGAGCGCGCGAGGCTGCTTGAATTTCCTATCCACCTTCCGCCTGGCTCTGTACTCTCCGGGAACCCATGAACACGAGATCCCTTCGACACACGTTGTGACCCTCGAGCATCAAACCGTGATTCACCTGCTCCTTACCTCACTACGCGTGTTATTCGAGGTCACTTGGCGGCGCGTTCTCGGACGACGTCGACACCCGGAGTGGAGCTGGGCGCAGGAGGTTGCTGTCACCGTCAGCCTTCACAATGGCCGCCGCGCCATGATGCTGCCACCCGATCGAGCTCGGGCAGAGGCCGAAGGGGCCTCCCGATTCATTTCGATGCCGAAGGGCGTCCATCGAAAGCCGGCAAACCTGGAAGGTGTACGGGCCGAGTGGTTCGAAGGCCCGGAACCCCACAGCGATGCCGTCATCCTCTACTTCCACGGGGGTGGTTACGTCATCGGCTCATCCAACCTGTGGGTAGAGGTGTTGGGAAACCTCGCCCTGGCGAGTGGGAGCCGCGTACTTTCAGTCGGCTATCGATTGGCCCCCGAACATCCGTACCCGGCGGGTATTGCCGACGCTTTGGAGGCCTATGGCTGGCTCCTCGAGCTGGGCATCCGCTCGGCTCAGATTGTCTTTTCAGGGGATTCGTCCGGGGGAGCGCTCGCGCTCGCTGCGCTCGTGAAGTTGAAAGCGACCGAGACGCCGATGCCGGCCGGAGCGGTCCTCTTCTCTCCTTGGGTCGATCTGTCTTCTTCCTCGGACTCGGTCGTGGCCAACGCGGTCTACGATTGGGCCGACCGCGAGTATCTGCTCCACTTTGCGAGGCTCTACGCCGGGGACAACGACCTCAAGTCCCCCTTGATCTCACCGCTCTTCGCGGATCTGGCCGGGTTGCCCCCGATCCAACTCCATGTCGGCAGCGCAGAGATACTGCGAGACGAAGTCGGCGACCTCGCCCAGCGGTTACTCGCGCAACAAAGTGAGGTTGAATTAAAAGTGCAGGAGGCGATGCCGCACGGCTGGCTCAACATGGGCTCCGTGTTTCCCGAGGCCGCCGACACGTTCAAGGAAGCCGCGGAGTTCGTGGAGCGGGTGACCGTTGGCGAGATGAAAGTTGAGCAAGCGAAGCTGGACTCGTCGTCGATCGAGGGCCCTTGGGCGGCTCAAGTCAGATCGAAACCCGAATAGCCATTCGCAGCACTTTCCATGCAGTGTTCCATGTATTCGGGGCGGGGCATGGCGGCTCTCGCCTCCGACGAATACTCCATCGGACTCTTCGAGAGCAGCTTCAAGTCGTCGTATTTCGTGACGCACCCATAGTCTTCTTCGCCGGGCGCTCCCGGATGGCGAAACAGCGGGGCTTCCTCTCGCAGGATCTTCCACTGATCGTGGGGTAGGGCTCTTTCAAAGGTGTCGAGATTGTTGAGATCGACATCGCTCAGATTCATATCGCTTCTCCGTGCAGGAACGGGTCCACTGGTCGCAGCGGTGTGGGTGGGGTAAGTCTGGCCCATTCTAGGCCCGATTGTCATATCATTGCTTCGAGCTGCTGCGATAAAGGCTGCTCTAAATGACGATCCACCCTCTTGACTTGGGGGCAGTGTCGGCGAAACGATCAGACAGGGGCCGCATCGCGCCGCCGGCGGTGTTGTTCCGTTTACACACCAGGCGCGAACGGTATGAGACGGACAAGACCTGTGAAGCACTCTCCAACTAGCCTGGCAAGACTCGACACGGACGAACTGCAACGCACGACGACCGTGACGTTGGACCACTACAATAGTGGTGCCGAATCATTCTGGCAGGGCACACGAAACCACGACGTGAGTCAGAACGTCGCCGCCCTGCTTCGCCATCTTTCCGAGTCCGGACCGCATACGGTTCTCGACTTCGGTTGCGGCCCGGGAAGAGACCTGGTCGCGTTCCGCGACTTGGGACATGTGGCCGTCGGGCTCGACGGCGCAGAGAAGTTTGTCGAAATGGCTCGTGAGTACTCGGGTTGTGAAGTCCTGCACCAGGATTTTCTGGCCTTGGCGCTACCCGACGATCGCTTTGATGGTGTCTTTGCCAACGCTTCGCTGTTTCACGTTCCCAGCCAGGAACTGCCGCGGGTATTGAGAGAGCTCTGGAGTTGTCTCAAGCCGGGTGGTGCGCTCTTCTCCTCCATTCCGCATGGACCCGGTCGTGAAGGTTGGAACCGGGATCGGTACTGCTGCTATCTGGATCTGGAGGAGTGCCGAAAATACATGACGAGTGCGGGCTTTATCGAGCTCGAACACTACTACCGACCGGAGGGCAAGCCGCGAGACCAGCAGCCTTGGCTGGCATCCGTTTGGCGCAAGCCCCAAAACGGGACGTGTTAGGGGACGCACCCGCGTGATTCATCCGTGGAGAATTTGGATACCCCGCGATCGCCGAAAGAGAACCCAGTCCGCGTACTCGAGGATTCTCTTCTTTCGATGAATTTCTCGTTGATTGTTGGTCATTGGGACCTGCTTGGCCATCATCTAGGCAGATGAGGACAGGATCTCCGGTTCGGTCTGTAATCTCACACGGCCGTGGCTTCGAGAGAATTCTGACCGCCATTTCGGGCATTCCAAGGCGCAGGGATATCGATCCCATCGGCTAAGATCTCGATTCAGATACTGCACCTCTGTCCGTAAGCGGCTGCTTACTCGGGAGCTCGAATGAAACTGGTCGATTGGCTGAAGGCCCAGGTGATAGACGATCACCGGGCGCTGGCTTGGTTTGATGAGGAGGGCGCCGACGATCGTATCGCCCGCGCGTTCAAGGAATTACTTGCCGGCTACCGGCTGGATCCCAGCGGTATTCTAAAGACCACCCGAATGCTCGAGCCCGGAGAGAAACCGGGATTCGTCGAAGTCAAGGAGATTGCTTTTCACTCGATCTGCGCCCATCACTTCTTGCCTTTCTTTGGCCAGGTGGACCTCGCCTACGAGCCCGGCGATCGCATCCTGGGTCTCGGAAAGCTCCCGCGTCTGGTAGACGCCTACGCGCGTCGGTTTCAGATCCAGGAAGACCTGGTCCGCGAAGTGGCCCATGCGATGATGGAACACGGTCATGCGCGTGGTGTTCGGGTGAGAGCGCGTGGACAGCACCTCTGCATGTGCAGCCGCGGTCCATCGAGCCCCACGTCGGTGACCCATACGGAGTTTGCGCTTGGCACCCTGGCCGAAGACCGGTAGCGCGTACACGCCGCACTTTCGGTCGCTCGCATTTGCGGCATCGGTGTTGCTGCTGAGCGTTCCCTTGGACGCGGTCGCTGGGGCGTCGGGTTCGCTCCGCTTTTCGATGCGCGGAGAAGTCCGAGCATTGAGATCCTTCGAAGAACTGAAGGAGATCGCTCCACCTAGCAGACTTCGCGTTTTCGAGCCCTATGAAGAGGGGCCGGCCGAGTTCTACGCGCTGCCGATCAACGCGGTACTCGACGCGGTCTACGGTGAGCGCTGGCGCGAGCAGGAAGAAGTCCTGCTGACCTGCGCGGACGGCTATCAACCGACCTTTCCCGTGCGCCGCTTGCTCGAGCATCGAGCCTGGCTGGCGTTTGATCGCGAAGACGCGCCGGGATTCTCGATTCTCAAACTCGAGTCCGGGGAGCGTCGACGAATCGAGCTCTCGCCTTACTACTTGATCTGGGACAACTACGACGACGAGGAGCTACGTCGTCAGGGGGACTACGGTTGGCCGTATCAGCTGATCGGAATCGACCTGATTCGAGCTCGGGACCGATTCCCGAAGATGACACCGGCGCCCGGGGCCTCCTCAGACGTGTTGGCCGGGTTTACCGCGTTTCGCGTTCACTGTACCCGCTGCCACGCGATCAACGGGGAGGGGGGCACGATCGGGCCGGAGCTGAACCTTCCGCGCAATCCGATCGAGTACCGGGATGCGAAATGGTTGCGCCAATGGATCGAGGATCCGAGCAGTCTGATCGCGACGGCGAGGATGCCTGCACTCAACCGACGGCTGCCCAACCGGGAGAAGTTGATCGATGATGTGTTGGCTTACCTCGGCGCCATGTCACGACAGAAGACAGAGCCGTAGCTAGTGACGAAACTGATTTGATGGCAGCCATCGAAGAGAGGGAACGACCGACATGGGGACATTTGAAGCGTTCTACGACAGTCCGATTCAACATCCCTTTCTCTTGTGGATGGCTGCAGCCGCCGCGCTCTGGTTTGTCACGACGCGCCAGGATCTGCATCCGAGCGTGCGCGGCTATTGTGGGGCCTTGGGGGTGCTCTCCCTGCTCGACGCCTGGTTGAGTAGCGCGCACATCTACGCCATCGGCAGCCTCGAGGGAATCCTGGCAAGTGTCGTACCGCTTTTTTTCGTGCTTGCAGGAGACACTCGGTTCCTGCTGCTCGCCGTGTCGGCCACCGGGGACGGACGGCTTGTTTTCACCCGGCGTGGCTCGGCACAAGCACTCGGCTTGACGCTGATCGTTCCGATCTCGACCCGGCTGATCCTGGGTCTGCTCCCGGATTCTCTCGACACACCGCGCGTCATGTTCTTTATCTATGAAGTCTTGTTCGTCGCGCTGACCGTGGGTCTGCTGCGCTTTCACCCGAATGTGCGTGACACCCGTTGGGTGAGCAGGGTGAGTCATTTCGTGATCGTGTACTACAGCCTCTGGGCCGCCGCCGATTTGATCATTCTGACGACCGGCGCCTACGTGGCCGATCTGGGTTTTCTGCTTCGCGTGCTTCCAAACGCGCTGTACTACGGCGGCTTGATTGCCGCGATGGCGAAATACGCGCCGGCCGAACGGCGGAGCGACTAGTCGGCCTCGCGCCAAGGGGTGGCGGTCCCGCGCGGTCGTTGGTTCATGAAGGAGCGGCGCCACTTTCCGCTGCCTGCTTCGCCCGGTCTGCCTCGATCGACAGCGCTTGTACGGTCTGCGCGAATCCCTCGACAACTTGAGGAGTTCGACCTGACGTTGGTCATAGCTCGCGAGGGCGAGATCCTGGGACTTCTGTTCGGCGGAGGACGCTCCGAGTTCTTCTGCGAGGAGATGAGCCTGTGTGAAGGCGTTCGAGATGCCTTGAGCCGTGATCGGATCGCGATGCAACGCTTGTGATATTAGGAATCAAGTCGGACGTTATTCATTAGGATAACTTCTCTCGTAGCACTTCGTATGGCGTTTTCCGCTGTGAGCTCCGTGTGGGCGATCGAAATTGTAGAAGTGCTCCCAGACGGCCGACTTTTTCTCGAGATCCACGTCGTCTTTGTACGTGAGGAGTTGATAGAACTCGTCCTTGTCGGTTCGGTGAGATCTCTCGAGCTTCCCGTTCAGCTGAGGCGTCCGTGGTTTGATGTAGACGTGCTCCATACCCAGGTCAGCCCCGTGCCGGTGGAATAACGCCTGGAACTCATGTCCGCGATCGGTGCGGATGGTTCGTATCCGAAACGGGAGCTTCTGCACTACGTAGTCGATGAAGTCGATGGAATTCGCCTGGGTGTGGCGGCGATAGATTTTGAGTACACAGACTCGCGTGGCGTCGTCAATCGCTGTGTACTGGTAGCGCCGAACCGGCGATCCCTTCTTTCGCATAAGTGTGGGAAATTTCACGTCTACCTGCACGTGGTGGCCAGGAACCTGCTTTTGATAGCGATGTGTGTGCACGGCTCGTCGACCCACTCGGTTCGGAAGTCTGGCCATGCCATGGCGCTTGCAGACCCGGTAGACCGTTGCATCGGAGGTCTTGATGTCGTGATAGCGCTCTAGATACCAGGCAATGCGGCCCTTCGGCGCTCAGGAATATGCCGTACGCTCTCTTCATGGAGGGCTCCTTCAACTACCTCGATCAGAGTCTCGAATCCTCGCTTCGAAGCAACGGTCGCGTGTTCACGCGGCGTGATCGAGATGGCAGCGACGCGGGGACCGAGGGCGTCGTCATCGAGAGTCACGTGCAGCGAGTCGACGACGGCCGCCAGCTCGAGGGCGCTGAGAACTGCACCTTGGACCGAAGCGGATTCGAGCTCCTCGCCAGCCCGCTGGGCGATTCGAGCTTGAACTTTTTCGACCTCGAACCGGTCGTCGAGCACTACTACGGGGACTGTGCCGCACTCGTGCAAGAAGCCACCAGCGCTCGTGACGTCTACGCCTTCGATCACAACGTGCGGTCCGCGGATGGAAAGAAGACCCGTCGGCGGCCGGCCAGCGGACAGGAAGTCCAGGCGCCCGCTCGAATCGTGCACGGTGACTATACGTTGATGAGCGCTCCACAGCGTGTTCTCGATCTCACTCAGCCACTGGGTCAAAACGACACGCTTCGCGGGATGCTCGACGACGGGGAGTCCCTGGTTTCGCAGGCGCAACACGAACACGTCGTGCAGGGCGGGCGCTTCGCACTCATCAACGTATGGCGAAGCATCAGCGAGGGGCCAGTCATGCGAGACCCGATCGCATTCTGTGATGCGCAGAGTGTTGATCCCGATGATCTCGTCGTCTTCGAAATCCGCTATCACGATCGCGTCGGCGAGAATTACTTCGCGAAACACGCCGACCGCCATCGGTGGGTCTTCTATCCGGAAATGACGCGCGACGAAGTCGTGCTGATCAAACAGTGGGATTCAGCGGGGAAGCTCGCTCACTCGGAGGGCCGACAGGCCGACTCCTCGGCCAGCGATTCCCCGTGCACTTTCAGTTTTCACAGCGCCTTTTTCGATGCGAAGACACCGGAGGACGCCCCGGCACGCTGGAGCATCGAAGTGCGCTGCATGGCGTTCTTTGACTAACGCGATCGGTCGTCAGGCCACGAGGAGTAAACGGTAGATGCGCTCGACCTCGAATGGATGGAGAATCGCGTTCGCGATCCTGTGTGTTCTCGAGGCGACGACCGGTTGTCGTGACTCGGAAGGCTTGTCGACTGATGCGGGTAGCGTGGCCACCTGGACCGCCTACGGCGCCACGCCCGGTGGCACGCACTACTCGCCGGCGTCGCAGATCACGCCCGCCAACGTCTCGTCTCTGGAGTTGGTCTGGGAACATCGTTCCGGTGACATCCGGATTCCGCAAAGGCGCGGCGAAAACAAGATCCCGATCACGGCCAATGGTTTCCAGGTCACGCCCATCGTGATCGACGACACGCTGTATTACTGCTCGCCCTTCAACAAGGTCTTCGCCCTCGATGCGGAAACCGGCGAGGAGAAATGGCGCTTCGATCCGGGGGTCGACAAGTTCGCGAACATTCTTCCCAATTGCCGAGGCGTCAGCAGTTGGCGATCCGGCGAAGACGGAATCTGCGAACACCGAATCTTCGTGGGAACCCTCGACGCGCGGCTGATCGCCCTGGACGCAGACACTGGGAAGCCGTGTTCGGACTTCGGGGTCGAGGGAGAGGTCGATGTCACCCATCGGATCTCGAAACACCTGCCGGTCGAGTACAGCATCACTTCACCGCCCGCGATCTTGAACGATCTGGCGATCACGGGCTCACTGGTGCTCGACAACACGCGCACAGATGCCCCCAGCGGTGTCGTTCGCGCCTATGACGTTGTGTCCGGGGAGCTTCGTTGGGCCTGGAATCCGATCCCACCCGGAATGGATCCGACGAACGAGGACGGTACCTATCGCAGTGGCACGACCAATGTCTGGTCGATCATTGCCGTCGACGAGGAACGTAACCTCGTCTTCGTGCCGACTGGAAACACCAACCCGGATTATTTCGGGGGCCATCGCGATGGACTCGATCACTATTCGAGCTCCGTGGTCGCGCTGAACGGCGACACCGGCGAAGTCGTCTGGCATTTCCAGATGGTCCACCACGATCTGTGGGATTACGACACTCCCGCTCAGCCGACGCTGATGGACCTTCGCCTCGACGCAAAGACGATCCCGGTCGTCGTTCAAGTCACGAAGATGGGCATGACCTTCGTACTCCATCGCGAAACGGGCGAACCCGTCTTTCCGGTCGAAGAGCGACCGGTCCCCCAGGACCCGGTTGCCGGCGAGTATCTTTCGCCCACGCAGCCGTTTCCGACTCACGTTCCGTATCTGCTTTCCCCGATCACCGCGGACGATGCCTGGGGTTTCACGTTCTTGGACGAGGGCGCCTGCCGCGACCGGATGAAAGAACTACGCAACGACGGCATTTACACGCCGCCGTCTCTCGGCGGATCCTTTCTCTATCCCAGTAACGGTGGCGGCAACAACTGGGGTTCGCCCGCCATTCATCTTGGCGAGCAGATCATGCTGGTCGTGACGTGGCGCGTCGCCGCCACGTCGAAACTCATTCCACGGGCGGATTGCGAAGACGTCGACCAACTCCAAATGGGCACGCCCTATTGTGTCGAGACCGGGATCGTCTCCTCACCCATTGGCGTTCCCTGTACCGCACCGCCCTGGGCGACCCTGGATGCCATCGACCTCGCGGCCGGCAAGATTCTCTGGCGGGTCCCGATCGGAACGACGCGAAACATCGCGCCGTTTCCGTTCTGGTGGATCAAGGGGGTACCCGCAGTCGGGGGTCCCATCGTGACCTCGACCGGACTCGTATTCATGGGGGCCAGTCTCGACCACTTCTTTCGCGCCTATGATCTCGAAACGGGCGAGGTGATCTGGAAGACCGACCTGCCCACGTCCGCCAACTCGGTCCCCATGACCTACCAGGTGCGGCCCGAGGGTCGACAATATGTCGTGATCGCGGCCGGCGGACATTGGGGTGCCCCGAATCCGCCTGGGGATCATTTGATGGCCTACGCCTTGCCCGATTAGGCGCGTCCCTGCCGCTTCCCCGCAAGGACAGCGGACGGTGCGAGCTTGGATATCATGCTCGAGCGGCACGCAGCTTCCCGCACGGCAACTCATGGACTCGGAGTCGGATTGAATGGCGAAGTCTGAGAAGGAACAACCGCAGAACCCGATGGCGTTCGACATCGACA
>Ga0310120_10001801_pt1 | contig 15997 bp, 14 predicted proteins | sample CB27_AW_983_MG_FD_203506 | JGI IMG/M metagenome (GOLD analysis project Ga0310120, IMG submission 203506) | Marine microbial communities from Western Arctic Ocean, Canada - CB27_AW_983 | ecosystem: Environmental > Aquatic > Marine > Oceanic | place: Canada: Western Arctic Ocean | collected...
AGGGCGAAAACGCCTACCAGATGCTGTACTGGGGATCGATCATCGGAGCCCTGGGCAACGGCACCGTCGAGGCGGTGATCAACCCGGTCGTGGCGACCATGTTCCCACGCCAGAAGACCAAGTGGTTGGCGATCCTGCACGCCGGCTGGCCCGGCGGACTGGTGATTGCCGGGCTGCTCTTCATGGGCGTCGCCAATACCAACGCAGAAGGCGTGATCACCAACAGTTCGCTGATCATCGGGCTGACCCTGCTGCCGATCATCATCTACGCCGTGATGCTCTTCGGTCGCACCTTCCCGGTGCAGGAACGGGTCAAGGCAGGTGTCTCGTTCAAGGAGATGCTGCAGCAACCGGGCATCCTCTCGTGGGCGATCGCCGTCGTGCTCGTCGTGCTCGAAGTCGGTCGCGTCTTCGACCTCAGCCGCAACATCAAGATCATGCTCATGGCAGCTCTGATCATCCCGTTTGCCGCCTACGTCCAGAAACTGGGTCGGCCCATCTTCTTCCTGATGGTGCTGATCATGTGCCTGCTGGCCACCACGGAATTGGGCACCGACAGCTGGATCACCCCGCTGATGACCGGCGAAATGGACGACGTCGGAATCAGCGCCGGATGGGTGCTCGTCTATACCTCGCTGATCATGATGGTGCTGAGGTTCTCGGCAGGACCGATCGTGCACACCTTCAAGCCACTCACCCTGCTGGCCGGCTCCGCCGGACTCGCAGCGGTCGGACTCTACCTGCTCGGCTCCGTCAGCGGCTTCGTGCTGATCTTCGCCGTCGCCACACTCTATGGAGTCGGCAAGACCTTCTTCTGGCCCGCTACGCTGGGAGTCATCTCAGAGCAGTTCCCCAAGAGCGGCGCGCTGGGGATCAACATGATCGCCGGAATCGGCATGCTCTTCGTCGGAACAATCGGAGCCCCCTGGCTCGGGTATGTCCAGGATGTGGACACCAACAGCACGCTCAAAGCCGACCACTCCGCCGTCTACGAAAAGACGGTCGCCAACACAAAAGCCAAGAGCTTCCTGGGCCTGATCGACTACAAAAGCGTCGACCAAACCAACGCAACCCCTGCCGTAAAAGAGACCATCGCCACGGTTCAGGACGCTTCGAAGAAAACCGTGCTCCGAACCGCCTCCATACTGCCGATCACAATGCTCGTGGCCTACCTGCTGCTGATGACCTACTTCAACAGCCAGGGCGGCTACAAGCCGATCGAGTTGATGAGTGGCGACGCCGCCCAGGCGGCACCCGAAACGGCCGAGGCCGAAATGGCGCCGGCGCCCAACCAGAACGCCCCTCCAACCGACGACGAGAACGCCTAGGACGGGTCATCACCGGTGGCCAGCTCGGGCCAACGATCCGACCAACCGGCAACCTGCTCGAAGGCCCGGCTGGCCCGCAGCACCCCCGCGTCGTCGTGGCGTCGTCCGACCAACTGCAGCGAGACCGGTAACCCGCCGGCCGTGAACCCGCAGGGAACCACCGACGCCGGCTGACCGGTCAGGTTGAATGGGTAACTGAACGGAGTCCACAGCAACGGCCTGGCCTGCTGGCCGGGCATCGGAGGTGCGTTGTCGTGGCCGAGTGCAAACGCCGGCACCGCCGTGCCCGGTGTCACCAGCAGGTCGTACTCGTCGTACAAGGCAACCACCCGCTGCCAGTAGTCGAACCGATCGAGTGCCGCACGAGCGAACTCGCCGCCGCTGAGTTTCACGCCTTCGTCGACCAGCACCTTCAGGCCCGGATCCAACTGGTCCCCCTCGGCCGCCAGCCGCGGACCCAGCGACCCGGCGATCCCGCCGTAGAAATAGATGTTCCAGCACTCATAGGGATCCGGCCAGTCCAACGACACCGTCTCAACCGTCGCACCCGTCTCGGCAAATCGCTCGACCGACTCGGCACACAAAGCCGCCAGCTCGGGATCGACCTCGCCAAAACCCATGTCCGCGCTGTAGGCGATCTTCCACCCCGAAATGCCCTCGTCGAGCACCTCGCGGTACGACACCGTCTCGGCAGGCAATGATGTCGCATCGCGGTCATCGGGACCGGCGATCACATCCAGCACCAGGGCCGCGTCGGCCACCGTGCGAGTCAACGGACCCTTGTGACGCAGCGAATCGACCGTCGTGGCCGGGTAGTTGGGCACGCGACCATGTGACGCCTTGATCCCGAACAGGCCGCAGAACGCCGCGGGGATCCTGATCGAACCGCCCCCGTCGGTGCCGATCCCCACCGGACCCATCCCCGACGAGACCGCCGCCGAGGCACCTCCACTGCTGCCACCAGGCGTCCGATCCGTGTCCCAGGGGTTCCGAGTCGTCCCGAAGACCCGGTTGTCGGTGGCTCCCTTCCAGCCAAACTCGGGACTGTTGGTCCGGCCAATCAATACCGCCCCGGCCTGCCTCAAACGGGTCACCACCGGAGTGTCCTCGGGCGTCACGTTGTGCTCGAACCACTTCGACCCAAACGTCGTCCGCTCGCCCTCGATGTACAGATTGTCCTTGATCGATACCGGCACACCGCACAGGGGACCGGGATCCTCGCCACGTGAGATCCTCGCGTCGATCGATGCGGCACTGGCCCGGGCCGAATCGGCCATCGAGATGCAAAAGGCATTCAGGTGCACATCGAGCGCCTCGATCCGAGACAGGATCGCCTCGGTGACCTCGACGGCTGAGAGTTCACCGGATCCGACGGCCGAGGCAATCTCGACCGCCGTCATCTGCCAGATCGGTTTTTCCGACATCGCGGGTTCCTGCAGTGGGAGCTGGGACCAAACAGCGGCCCTCGGAAGTCAGCTTACGGCAGCCTCGAGCAACCGACAACTTGGCCGGGCTTGGCCAAGCATGCCCAAGCATGGCCGAGCCTTGATCGGACGTTGATGATCAGCGGGGAATCGGTTACCTAGAACGGACCGTGAATCCCTCACCACCTCAAGCACCGCCAGACCCGCCTCCCGACCCTCTGGCCGAGTTGATCTCGGCGATCCACGCCAGCCCGACCCGGGCCGCGTTGGCGATCACCGGGGGAGGCAGCGGGGCGCTGGCCCGGCTGCTCGCCGTTCCCGGAGCCTCTGCCACCGTACTCGAAGGCCAGGTCCCCTACGCCGCCTCGGCACTGCTGGCCTACCTGGGCTGGAAACCGGATCACTTCTGCGACGACACCACGGCACTGGCCATGGCGGTGGTCGCGTTTCAGCGAGCCACCTGCCTGGCCGGGGTAGCAACCGATGACGGACCGTTGCTGGGACTCGGTGCCACCGCCGCACTCGTCTCGGAGCAGCCCAAGCGAGGTGACCACCGGGCCTGGATCGCACTGCAGACCGATTCCAGCACCACGCTGGTGCGTCTGGATCTCGAAAAAAACGCCCGCACGCGTGCCGCCGAAGAGGACCTGGTGGCGAGCTTGCTGATCGACCTGGTCGCCGAGGCCGCCGGAGTGACCGATCGGCCCGGGTTGTGCCTGGGCGAGGCCGATGGGCTGGCCATCCAACGCAGCGTGGCGGCTCCCGAGTTGGCCGATGTCTGGAACCGTCGCACGTCGATCGCCTGGAGCCTCACCGACGGCAAATGGTCGCTGGAACCGCCCGCCCCGCCTGCCGGAATACTCTCCGGATCGTTCGCCCCACGGCACCAGGGCCATGTCGAGTTGCAGCAGGCGGCCGAATCGATCCTGGGCGGTCCCGTGTACTACGAGTTACCGGCAGTCAACGCCGACAAGCCGCCGCTGGACTTCGAGACAATCGAGCGGCGGCGCGAGGTCTTCGCCGACCGGCCACTGGCGGTCACCTCGGCACCCACCTTCCTCGAAAAGGCCCGGCTGTTTCCCGGAACCACGTTTGTCCTGGGTGTCGATACCGCCGCACGGGTCATCGATCCCCGCTTCTACAACGATGATCCCCACGACCGCGACCTGGCACTGGCCTCGATCGGCGAACTCGGCTGCCGGTTCCTGGTCGCCGGTCGCATCGACGACAACAGCTTCCAGGACCTCGCGTCCCTGGACCTGCCCGACGGGTGTGGGCAGCTGTTCGAGGCCATCCCCGTCGACGTGTTCCGTTGCGATGTCTCCTCGAGCGATATCCGCAACTCGGGGTCGGCCGAGTGAGCGGCGTGGTGCCGGGGTCATGAAACGCATCAAGTCGAGACGACCACTCGACCGATCCCGATTACAGGTCGGTACCGGTCCCGGCGCACACGCCCCGGCAGGGAAGCTCGATGAATCTGCCACTCTTCAGCCACCACCGCGGAACCGCCGGACCCATCGGCCTGCTCTTGCTGGCACTGATGAGCCTCTCTCCCACCCGACTCGCACTGGGTGAGGACCGCGCCCAGCGACCTCCGCGTCCGGCTCGACGGATTCCGCTGGAGGTCAAGGAGATCGAACCGGCCACCTCGTCGGCTGACGCGCGCAACACGATCGCCGCGGCCATCCCGCTCGATCAACTCCAGGATCATCACCGTGCCCAGGTCGAAAACCTGCTTGCACGGCGGACCCTGTTCCGCTGCCTGCCGGCCCTGAGAATCGAGCTGGAACCTTCCAGTTACGAGTTCTACCGTCGGAACCCCGAGGTCGCCGTGGCCGTCTGGCACGTGCTGGGCATCTCGAAACTCAAGCTCAAGACCACCGCCGCGGCCGGGCTCTATACGGTCCAGAGCCCCGACGGATCCGATGGGACGATGGAGATCCTGTTGCAGACCGAGGACTTGCTGATCGTCCGCGGCACCGGCAATTGGCACAGCGGGCTGCTGCCGACCCCGATCCGCAGCGAGGGCCTGGTGGTGCTGCGGCATCGCTTCGAGCAGGACCGAAGCGGTCGACGCTTCGTGTCGCACCAGGCCGCCCTGTTCCTCACGTTTCCTCAGAAATCGGTCCGAAACGTCGCCCGGCTGGCCGCGCCGGTGACCAACATGATCGCCGATCGCAACTTCAAGGACATCAGCCTGTTCCTGAGAATGATGCACGTGGCCTCGGTCGAGCAGCCCGGCTGGGTCGAACGGATTGCCGGTCGGCTCGAGGGACTGAACCGGGCCAAGCGGAACGCGTTTCTCAAGTCGGCCGCCCAGGCGGTTGTCGCCGCCCGCCGACGCCGCGAATCGACTTCTCAACGCTGAGTCGTACGCGGCTTGAGCACCACGGCTACGAAGCTGATCACGCCCAGCAAGGGAATCACCAGCAGCACCAGCCGCGGCCGCCAGCAGATCACCGCCACCGAGGCGATCACGATCACGAACAGGCCCGGAGAAATCTTCGTCCCGGCCCGCGATCCGAAGCGGCCAGGCAAGGCCAGCCACAGACAGCCGATCACCACGCCCACACGGATCATCGTACCGAAGGCACCCTCTGCCCATTGACCCGACGGATCCCACCACCACATCACAACGGCACCGGCCAGGAACCCCAGCGACACGATACCCACCAGAGGGCGACTCGGGCCCTGATTCTCGTCGCTCATGACGGCATTATGCTCGCTGTTCGACCGCAGGATCAATGACAGTTCTTCGGCACGACCCGCCTCAGGCCCCACACTCGTCCAGCATCCTCCGCAACAGGTCCAGGGCCGTCTTGGCCGTTCGGCTGCGAGTGAAGGACACATCGCCCAGCAGGGTGAGCGACCTGGTCTCGACTCCGCCGGGACCCGCACACGCCACCCAGGTCGTGGGGGCCTCCTGGTCGGGTGCGTCGGGATCAAAAGCCGGACACTCGGCCACCGACAACGCAAAGTCTGATCCGTTGTGCTGACGGCATGCGGTGGCCAGCTCTCGCGCAGCCGACTCGCTGTTCCCAGCCCCCTTTGACCACTCGACCCCCAGTGACCGCAAGCCACTCGCCGAGCCTGCTTCCGAGTCACCCCCCGCGTCTGCCAGGACCTGGCCACCGACAAAACAGCCTCCCGACCCATCCACATCACTCAGCCAGGATGCCAGCACGCCACCGGTCCCGACCTCCGCCGTTGACAGCGTGTGACCTCCAGCGATCAACCCTTCCACCACGACACTCTCGAGCGACTCGGCGCCCTCGCCAAAGATCAACGACCCCAACCGGTTTCGAATCTCAACACTGACCCGCTCGATCTTCTCCAGGCACTCCGCCTCGCTCGCTCCACTGGCATTGACCCTCAGCGTGATCGTCGCCTCGTGCACGGTGATCCCGACCTCCGGGTCGTGATCGCGAGCGGTCAATTCTCCGAGCATTTCCTCGGCGGTCGATTCCCCGACCCCGAAACAGTGCAGCAGCGCACGTCGCATGACGTGACCGGACCCGGCCAGTTGAGGCCTGACCTCGTGAGTGAACATCCGCTTCATCTCGCTGGGCACTCCGGGCATCGCCACCAGTTGGCAGACCCCCGACTCGCCGCGGTCGCGTTCGATCCAGATCCCCGGAGCGGTTCCACGAGGATTGGGAATCGCCCGGCTGCCCTCGGGCAACATCGCCTGCACGCGATTGCGATCGGGCATCTCGCGGCTGCGACGGGCAAACAGGTCTGTGATGTGAGCCAGGCAGGCCTCGTCGAGCACCAGCTCGACGGCCTCCAGCGCGGCCAGGGCGTCGCGGGTGATGTCATCCAGCGTCGGGCCCAGGCCTCCGGTGATCAACACCAGCTCGCAACGACCCGCCGCAATCCGGAACACCTCGATCATCGCCTCCAGCGAATCGGACATCGTGGTGTGGTAGGCGACCGGGATCCCCAGTTCGGCCAGCTCAAGGCTCAGCCACTGGCTGTTGGTGTCGAGCTTGGCTCCGCTGGTCAACTCGCTGCCGATCGCGACGATTTCCGCCTTCATCCCGTCCCGTTCCCCGGATGATCCCGATGTTCCCGATGCTCCCGAGTCGGCTCAACCGCACCAGAGGTCATACCCGCCTGCTCGATGACCTCGTTGTAGACCGCCGCGGTCCGCTTGACCATCGCCCCGGTCCCAAACCGGGCCATCACCTCGGCCTGACCCGCCTCGCCGATCTCGCGGGCCCGGACCGGATCGTCGAGCAGGCTCAGGACCCCCCGAGCCAGCGCGCCGCTGTCGCCCGGTGGCACCACGAGCCCGGTTTCGCCATCGCGGACGGCAGCAGGTACGCCGCCTACGGCCGAGGCAATCACCGGTCGGCCCAGCGACATCGCCTCGAGCATGATCGTGCCCAGTCCCTGCTGAAGCGACGGCAGGCAGAAGACATCCACCGCCGCCAACGCGTCGGAAAAATCGGGCCGGTTCGGCAAGAATGTCACTCGGCCACGGATCCCCAACTCACCGGCCAGCCGCCTCAGGTTCGACTCCTCGGGACCGGCTCCCGCCACCAGAAACTCGACGTCCCGCCCGGCAGCGAGCACTTTCTGAGCGGCACCCAGGAAGTAGGGCAGGCCCTTGACAGCCTCGAGCGGTCCGGCAGTGCCTATGCTGGGCACGTGGTTCGATTCGAGAACCCCGACCAGCCGCTCGGCCTGAGGGGCATCAACACCCGCGGGGATCACCTCCACCCGGTCCGCGTCCATGCCCCCACGGTCCACCAGGGCCTCGCGGACCGCTTCACTGAGCGCCAACACCCTGGTGACTGCTCGAGGTATCCGCAGGGGCTCGCGGTCGCCGACGACCTCGTTCACGCTGACCACCAGCGGACGACTCCAGCGAGACGCCAGCCAACCGCCCAGTGACGCCAGACCACGCGACTGGACGTGGATCAGGTCCGGAGGCACTTCGCTGAGGTCTCGAGCGAGCAGCCTGCGGACCAGGCGGCCGATGACTCGCGTCGAGAGACCGGGGTATTCGAGGATCGAGATTTCGCGGCGGGTTTGGTTGGAGAGGCGTGAGGCGGAACTGCAGACGACCAAGGGGTCGAAACCGTGCTCGGCCAGATGCCCGGCCAACCGCACCGTCGTCGCCGTGCTGCCCCGGACCTCGAACACGCCGGCCAGCAACAGCACACGCAAAGCAGATTCAGAGCCCGCGTCGGCCACGTCGCCCCTTCGGACGCGACAGGATTTCATGGACCAGCACCGCCTGCCGCATGCCCTCGGGTCGACTCAACAGCCCGGCCAGGTACTCGGCCGACAACGCATTCACGCCATCCTCCCAGACCGCGGCGGTCTCCACCTGGGTGCCGCTGGCAGAGCCCAGGTGAGAGGCCACGCTCTGATCGACGCCGCGACCGAGATCCTGCTCGACCAGGTTCCCCATCCGCTGAGACGGCAGGTGCTCGGCCACGAGATCGTCGACCTGTGAATCGATGTGCCGCTGACCAATCGCATGACGATCGACCAGCCGCCTGGGCTTTTCCGTCGGGGCTGGCTTTGGGGGGGGTGGGGATTGAGCCTGTCGTCGTTGTTGACGAACCGGCTGGGCAGGAGTTTCGAAGGCGTCGTCGGCCTCGACGACGTTGGCCGCGGGGGGCTGGCCGCCTGCTCCCCGAACCTCCTGCAGGAACCGGTCGATCTCGGCCTGCACCCGGCCGCCCTCCTGCTTTCCCGGCACCGCTTCCGCCCCCGCCGCAGGTCCTCCGGCAGCCTCCTTCATCTTGTTGGCGATCCAGCCAATGAAGGCGATCGCGCCGATCAGCAGCGGCACAAAATCGCCGATGTCGGCCAGCAATCGCATCACGACTCTCCGGAACTCCGACCCAAGCCGACCTGACCCGGGTCTACTGGTTGCCGCCGCCGGGACCACCGGCGATCGTCTGCCGCATGTCGGTGTCGGCCTGGACGTTCTTCAACTCGTAGTAGTCCATCAACCCCAGCTTGCGGCTCTCGAAGGCCGCGGCGATCGCACGAGGAACTTCGGCCTCGGCCAACACGACCTTCGCACGACTCTCCTGGACCTTCGCAACCATCTCCTGCTCACGTGCCGCCGCCAGGGCTCGCTGTTCCTCGGCCTTGGCCTGGGCCACTCGCATGTCCGCCTCGGCCTGGTCCGCTTGCAGGCGGGCGCCGATGTTCTCGCCCACGTCGATGTCAGCGATGTCGATCGAAACGATCTCGAAGGCGGTCTGAGCCTCCAGGCCCTGGCCGAGCACTGTCCGGGAGATCGAGTCGGGGTTCTCGAGAACGGTCTTGTAGGACGAGGTCGAACCGATCGCCTGCACGATCCCCTGGCCGACCCGAGCAATCACCGTCTCCTCGGTCGCTCCGCCAATCAACTGAGTGATGTTGGTCCGTACGGTGACCCGCGCTCGAGCCTTCAACTGGATTCCGTCGCCGGCGACCGCGTCCAGTGTGCCACTCGTCTTGGACGGGTCGGGGCAGTCGATCACCTTGGGATACACGCTGGTTCGGACCGCATCAAGTACGTCTCGGCCGGCGAGGTCGATCGCACGGGCGGTGTCGAAGTCGAGATCCAGGTGGGCGCGGTTGGACGCCACCAGCGCCCGGATCACGTTGGGCACGTTGCCCCCGGCCAGGTAGTGTGCCTCGAGATCCCGGGTCGTGATGTTGAAGTGGCGGCTCAGCTTCGCCTGCTTGGCCATGATCTTGCTGCGAACGATCACCGTCGGATTCACCTTCCGCAGGCTCATCACGATCAGATTCACCAGGCCGATCTTGGCACCGGTCGTCACGCACTGGATGTACATGCCGAAATAACGCATCACGATGGCAAAGATCACCAGCACGATGATCCCGCCAACGACAAGAGTCACAATGCCGGCCGAGCTAGACAGAAATTCCAAAACGGTCACCCCACTCAAAAGATCAGGCTCGTCGCCAACCGGCCACCGGGCCCCAATCGAAGCCCAGGCCACCGGAATTCTCTCGCTGCTGTTTAACCCTCGAATTCCGCCAAGTCAAGGGGCGCGTCGTCCGGATCCGAATCGGCGCTCTCCAGAGGCCTCTCGGTCGGCCGGACTCGTAGACGATTGCCCCGCACACCGGTCACCTCGACCACCTCGCCACTCTCCAGCATCATCCCCTCTCCCTCGCAGTGCAGCCGCTCACCATCAACCTCCACCATCCCGCCAGGGTTGAGCACCGTGACGGTGATGCCGGTCCGACCGACCTGGGACTCCAGGAAATCCATCTGCTCATGGTACCCCGTCGGCACGTCGCCCTCGGGAGGCTCGAGCGTCAAGTGACGGCCCCAGGCGGTGTGAGGCAGGATCTGGATCGCGGCCAGGATCGAGAGAGGTACCAGGACGAAGGCGGCGGCCACGAACGACCAGAAATAACCCTGCGAATCGCTCCACCACGCCTGGCCGGCGAACAGGATCGAGGCCACCAGGCTGCTGATGGCCAGGACCGTGATCAGGCCCCCCGACGGAATGAAAAACTCCGCGGCAAACAGAAAAACGCTGATCGCCAACAGCACGAAGGCCAGGATGATCGCGTTCTCAGACATCCCGCATCGCTCCGCAACCAGGTCATTCGCCTCGCCGAAACAACCGCGGTGACCAAACCCCACGCTCGGAATCACCCGCGGCTGCCGCGCGAGTCCATTCTAACCCCGATCGCGGAACAGACAATCCTCCAGCACCCCGCCCCAGGGCACACTCTCCACCTACCGCAGACCTCGCCGAGGATCCGGGGCTCGCCAGATCCAACCGCGACGATCACTGGCACGCAATGACAAGACGGGGGAGGCGACGGGGGAGGCTGTGGTGAGGGCTGTGGTGAGGGCTGTGGTGAGGGCTGTGGTGAGGGCTGCGGTGGGGGCTGCGGTGGGGGCTGCGGTGGGGTGAGGCGACTGTGCACGGATGATCACCGGTGCGGTCCGACGCGAGGCAGGTTTCTGTGGCCGCCAGCCCGCGACCTGGATCAACGGCACGGCCGGCGTCCGCACCGCCCAACCCATCCACTCGCGCTCCAACTCCTCGATCGATACCCCGCCGTAATGCGACCCGACGGCGGAGTCCCAGTCACCGCCAGCGGCCGCCTCCAGGAAGGCCAGGAAGCGGATCCGGCCCCCACGCTCGACCAGGAACCTCACCAGAGAGACACCCTCGGCATACAGGGCCAGCATCGCGTGGCGGTCGGAAGGGTACTCCGACATCCTCAGCAACTGCTTCAAAGGGATCCGGCGACCGGTCTCGAACAGCTTCACGACGGCCCGCTGCTGTCGTCGCCGCTCGGCCAACGATTCGGCCAGCACCGCCGCTCCCTCGTCGGCCCACCTGGGGACCGGGCGACGGAACCGGCAGGCGAGGACGGTGTGAGTCAACTCGTGAGGCAGGATCGATTCGAGCACCTCGCCGTCGGGACCCTGCAGTGTCATCTGCCAACCAAACACCTCACCACGACGAAAACTGAATGTCGTGGCTCCGGAGGCACGAGGATGATTGGGCCGAACCAGCACGTGGCAGGGAGCGGACCATCGAGGCATCTCGTGGCCCAGCCATCGCACAGACAACTCGCGACGATGCACCTCGGCGGCCAATGCCACCCGGGTGGCCAGCGAGCGAGTCTGGGCCGTCACGATGAAGTTCGGGGTCTGAAAGCGGGCCGCGTCCAGTGGCTCTGCCCAGCTCGACAGGCACACTACCACCGACACCACCGCCCATCCCGGCCCCGGCCGACACCAGCCTCTACAACTCCCGCCGCACACCATTGGGAACCTCCCTGTTCCCCCAGGACTGCCCCCCCGGTTACCGGTATCCTGCTGCAATTGGCAGGCCCGGTACCCGAAATCCATACCTCGACTCGTCGCATTTTCACCCCTTGGTCGTGTCACCGACTCACAACGCAAGGCTCCACAGACACTTATCGACACTGGCCTGCGTCCGAGAATTCGCCCCTCCGAGGCTTCCCTTGCCGCGGTGCGCTCGTCGACACCGCTCGATCGCTGTAAGAATTACACTCTTCGAGGCCCGGGCAGAAGAAATGACGCACGGCGTGGGCCGGTCGTCACGCGATCCTGGTTGACAGGTCGTTGCTTGAAAGCCACATGGGGCAACGTTACAACGACAGCCACGCAGTCGGGAGCCGGCCAATTGGCTGAATTCTCTCGCTTGTCCCCGTAGCTCAATTGGATAGAGCGCTGGCCTCCGGAGCCAGAGGTTAGAGGTTCGAATCCTCTCGGGGATACTCTCTCTCTCTCTACCGCCGGTCCCCTCACCGACAGCGGCGACTCCATCGAGACTCACTCATGAAACAGCTCCTCGCCCCCTGGGCGTGCTCTCTTTCGATCCTGTTGTGCATCGCCGGCCCACTCGAGGTCGAAGCGGCTGACAATGTGTTGACTGCTTCCGAGCGTGGTGCCGGGTGGCAACTGCTCTTCGACGGCAAGACGTTTGACGGCTGGATGACCAGTGACGGCAAGCCGAGTCGTCGTCCGCTCGAGCAGTCGGCGATCAATCCGCACCGCTGTGGAGCGTACATGATGGTCCATAAGAAGATGTGGACCGACTTCCGCCTGAAGCTCGACTTCAAGATCAGCCCTCGCTGCAACAGCGGGATCTTCTTCAGAACCTGGACCCTCAAGAAACTCGATGGCAAGGACGTCGGCTTCAACGGCCTCGAGATTGCCATCGACGACACCCGCAAGGCCGGCTACCACGACACCGGCGCGCTGTACGACCTGGTCAAGCCGACCCGCAACACGATGAAACCCGCGCTCGAGTGGAACCAGATGGAACTGACCTGCCGCGGCCAGTCGGTACGAGTCGTTCTCAACGGGGTCAAGGTGCTCGAGACCGACCTCGACCGCTTCGACAAGAAGCACACTCGCCCCGACGGCACCCGTCACAAGTTCCCCTTCGCCTTCAAGGACCACCCGCGACGCGGTTACATCGGGCTGCAGGACCACGGAGCCGACTGCTGGTTCAAGAACATCAAGCTGCTGGACCTCAGCAAGCGTGCTGCGAAGGCCAAGCCAAAAGCGGACGGAAAATGAACGACAAGGACACTGCGTTCCAGATGTCCGCCTCGAACATCCGCTTCGGGCCGGGTACGACGTCAGAAGTCGGCATGGACCTGGCCGACATGTCGCTGGACACGGCGGTGGTCGTGATCGACCCGGCCCTGGTCGAGTTGCCGACCGGGCGAACGGTGATTGCTTCGCTCGAGGATGCGGGCATCGGGTTCGAGGTGTTCGAGCGGGTGTCGGTCGAGCCGACGGACCGGAGTTTCCAGGACGCGTCCGACTATGTGGCTCGGGGCAACTTCGATGCGATCGTGGCGGTGGGAGGCGGCAGCACGATCGACACGGCCAAGGCCGCCAACCTCTACGCCACCTACCCCGCCGATTTCCTCGAGTACGTCAACGCGCCGATCGGACGCGGCCGACCGGTGCCCGGTCCGCTGAAACCGTTGATCGCGATCCCGACCACCGCCGGCACCGGCAGCGAAACGACCGGAGTGGCGATTTTCGACTTCGTGGAAATGCAGGCCAAGACCGGCATCGCACACCGGCTGCTCAAACCCACGCTCGGCATCGTCGACTCGGACAACACCAGGACCCTGCCCGCCGCCGTCGCCGCCGCGACCGGCCTCGATGTCCTCAGCCACGCCCTGGAATCCTACACCGCGATCCCGTTCAACCAGAGACCCCGGCCCGAGCGACCGATCGAGCGACCCGCCTACCAGGGCAACAATCCGATCAGCGACATCTGGGCGATCCGGGCACTTGAGTTGATGGCCCAATACCTGCCACGCGCCGTCGCCGACACCTCCGACGAAGACGCCCGCGGACAGATGCTGCTCGCCGCAGCGATCGCCGGCATCGGCTTCGGCAACGCCGGAGTCCACCTGCCGCACGGGATGTCCTACCCGGTGGCCGGGATGGCCCGGGACTTCCAACCGCCCGGCTACGACGTCGACCACCCCCTGATCCCGCACGGCATCTCCGTAATCCTCAACACCGCCGCGGTCGTCCGCTTCACCGCCGGCTCGGATCCCCGCCGACACCTCGAAGCCGCACGGGCTCTCGGTGCCGACGTCGCCGACGCCGACCCCAACGACGGAAACCAGGCAGGCAAGATCCTCGCTGATCGAGTCCTGCACTTCATGAAGACGCTCGGTATGCCCAACGGATTGGCCGCCGTGGGCTACACCGATGCCGATATCCCCAAACTCGTCGAAGGCACCCTGCCTCAACACCGCGTCACGAAGCTGTCGCCTCGGGAGGCGACTCGGGAGGATCTGCTGGGACTGTTCGAGGACTCGATGCAGGCGTGGTAGGAGATTCCAGCCCGGTCTCATCTCCGGTCTCATCTCCGGTCTCATCTCCGGTCTCATCCCCGGCCTCATCCCCGCTCTGATCCCCGTCTGCCTCATCCTCTTCGGCCTGGAACGACTTGATCACCAGCATGATGGCGCCGGTCACCAGGAAGGCATCGGCGAAGTTGAAGACCGGGTAGTGATACCTCTGGCCGATCCGAGTCTCGGGGTTGCCGAAGGTGAACAGCAGGAAGTCGCGTACCGCGTAGCGTGTCTGCCCGGCCCGCACAGTTCCCTGGGGGTAGACCTCCCCGTGGCAGCCGGCTCGGTCGTAGAGATTCCCCAGAGTGCCGGCCAGGATCAGGCCCAGCGCCACCGTCAGCCAGGCACTCGAGCGGCCTCCCAGCCAGAACAGCCAGAAGAAGACCCCGGCCACGGCTACCAGCGACAGCACAGCGAACAGCCAGGTCAATCCCTGCCCCACGCCGAACAGTGCCCCTTCGTTGAAACTGGTCGTCAGCTCGAATGTGGCCCAGCCGCCGGCGATCGGTTGTCGCACGGCCGGGATCAACTCGGGGTCGAACGCCGCGTGCTTGGTCCAGAGATCAACGACGAGCCCGACGACGGCCAGGCTGGCGAAGACGACGATGGCCCTGGTCGGCTCGGTTCCCGCCGGAACCGCACCGCCGTCCACTCCGACTCCGCCGTCCCTGTCCGTCATGGCGTCTCGGATTCGCGTAACCGTTCGCACTCGATGCAGTACCGCGTAAAGGGAATCGCCCTCAGACGCGGCTTGTTGATCCGCGACTGAGACGAGGTCTTGCCCTCTTCGAGACACTTTTCGCAGCCGCCGTAACTGCCCGCGTCGATCCGGTCGAGTGCCTCGGAGATTTCCCTGAGAGTCTCCTGCTCGTTCTCGACGAACCGCAGTGCAAAGTCCTGCTCGTAATTGTCGGTGCCGGCGTCGGCGATATGGGTGGGGCTTCTCGAGTCGCCGCTCCCGTCGCCCTTGGTCAACGCCCCGTCGGTCAACTGCTGCACGTCACCGCGCAGGCGGGCCCGCAGTCCTTCGAGCAGCACGCGGAACTCCTTGAGTTCCTTCTTCGAATACACGCCCATCGCATCGCTCTCCGATACCATCCGCATGACCGCCCCGGGGCCGTCAAATTGGCGGGGCATTATGATGCGGTGGTCGCGGCCGGTCAAGCAAGGCCGCCTGGTGCCGGCTCAGGCAATCGCCTCGAATACCGGTTCCCCGCCATGAGCGATGTGCACCGGGCGACCGCTGAGGTCGTCGACGGTCATCGCCGAATCGACCCCCAACTGATGGTAAATCGTCGCCACCATGTCGCCGGCCGAGACCGGACGGTCGGCGGGATAGGCGGCCTGGGCATCGCTGCGGCCGACCAGGCAACCCTGCTTGATGCCGCCGCCAAACAGCAGGCTGAACCCGCATTGCGGCCAGTGATCCCGTCCGGCCTTCGGGTTGATCCGCGGAGTCCGACCCATCTCGCCCATCACCACCACCAGGGTCGTGTCGAGCAATCCGCTGGACTTCAGGTCGCTGACCAGCGCAGTGACCATCGCGTCGAGCACCGGCAGGTGACCCCTCAGCATGCCGAACGTGTTCCCGTGCAGGTCCCAGTGGCCTCCCCGTTGTGCCTCCCAGTTGACCGTCACGAAGGTCGATCCCGCCTCGACCAGCTTGCGGGCCACCAGCGTGCTGTTGCCCCACAGGTTGTCGCCATAACGGTCGCGGACCGATTGAGAATCCTTCGAGAGATCGAAGGCGGCTCGGGTCTTGGGCGAGGTCAACAGGCCGAAGACCTGCTGCTGGAACTTGGTCATCCCGTCGACTGAGCCGTTCTTGTCGATTCCCCGCAAGCGGGTGTCGAACTGCTCGAGCAGGCTGCGGCGTCG
>Ga0310120_10001802_pt1 | contig 15994 bp, 18 predicted proteins | sample CB27_AW_983_MG_FD_203506 | JGI IMG/M metagenome (GOLD analysis project Ga0310120, IMG submission 203506) | Marine microbial communities from Western Arctic Ocean, Canada - CB27_AW_983 | ecosystem: Environmental > Aquatic > Marine > Oceanic | place: Canada: Western Arctic Ocean | collected...
TAGCGGTGGCGGGACTGACCTGGAACTCGATTTTGGTTGGAGCTGGACGTGTGCCAGACCTTGGTGCCTGGAGATCGTCGACGTGGGTTCGGTCTCCAGGTCGCCGTGTTCTTTCCTGTGAGCCCTTGGCTTGAGAAACGGTAGCGCCACCTCAACCGACATGAAGTTTCTTCGTGTGCTAACCCTGAAACCGAATTGAGTAGAGATCTGCGTCTTGCAGCTGGATTCTCAGTCTAATGGGTTTGCCTCGCAAGGAGCTCAGATCTCCGCCATTCTTCCAGGCCACCACACGCTCAATCGTGTCGCCGAAGTGATCTGGGCAGTCCGCCAACGAAAAGCCGTCTATTGCCTTGCCCGTTGAGTCTTGAACCTCGACCCGCACGCTTCCAGCGGCTGACGTGGCGAAGTTCAGGCTGAGCTGGGAGCCGGAAAACTTCAGAGGCGGGGTGATCACCTCGCCACCGCTCATGGGAGCATTCAGCGAGACGAAGCCGTCCAGACGCAGGGTGTAGCGCCGCAGAGCGCTACCCTTACCGGTCCAATAGCTCTCGACCGCGTAGAGGGAGAGCTCGTTGGGGGCGCCAGCCAGATCGGAGCCGGTTTCGACCAGATGCCAGGCGATGTACTGATGCCCGTAGTTCCAGGTGTCGGGTCGCTGGACTCCCGGCCGTAGGAAGGCCTCGTTCCAGCGCTTGAACTTGAGGCCGTCCCGGCTGGCCATCAGCAGTGCTTCGGTGACCGCCGTACCGTAGCGCTCGACCGACGAAGCTCGCAGCTGCCGATGCGCCAGATCTGGTAGAGCTTTCATCGAGTCGGACCAGCTGCGGTCGATGTAGCGTGTGGGGAAGCCAATTAGGAGATGAGGCGCCCGATGGTAGGGTTTTACTTGGTTTGTGTACAGATGCTCCCCGGGAGAATCTTCGTAAGTGAGATCCACGGGGGTGCTCCAGTGTACCAGGTCGTCAGAGGTGGCCGTCCGAATATCTCTTATTCCCTCCTTGAAGATTCGCCAGTAGGCACGGTACTTTCCGATCGTCGGATCCCAGAAGGCAAGATTCTGGGAATCGAAGGCACCCAACTTGGCCAACATCGGCTCGTCGGTCATGGGTGACCAGTGGATTCCGTCGGCAGACTTGAAGGGCAGCAGCGCGTTCGGGTCCGACGACCGAAGGATCGCCTTGTAGCGCGCGTCAGAGGCGGCGTTGGGGTTCGCATCCTTGAACACCGCTGGGTGGCCGGCGTCGACGTTGAGCGGTCCCCGTGCGCCACTGGCGATGGCGATGTTGTTCTTCTTAGAACCCTGGAACTCGTGCAGGCCGAGCTCGGGTTTCCGCCAGCGGACACCGTCGTCGCTTTCGGCGTAGCAGCAGTAGAGGGGGTGGCTCTTGTTGTTGAGTTTCCCCTGAGTGGGCTCCAGATGCCAGGCCTTGTAGTACATGCGGTAGAGGCTGCCGTCCTGAAAGACGCTGTGATAGCCGCTGCCGCTACCCTCCCAGGGCTGATCGTGAACCAGGACGAGTTCTCGCGGTACCGGATGATGAAGGCGCAGGGACGTCCCACCGCCCATTCGATCGATCAGGTGGCTGTCGATGAACAGTTCGCGTCGCGAACCAATGTCAAGAACTTCCGGCTGTCCGCCTGTCTTGCTGGTGATCGAAGCTGCGAGTGGGTTGGAAGATGAGGCTGCGAGGCCAAGTGCAGCAGTACCCCTGAGCCAATCACGTCGGGAAAGACCAGTCTGCTTCATGATGCTACTCTCCTTTATCTTCAATGAAAGACGATGAGCCAACTTTCGTCAAGTATTCGGATTGGGTGTGCCCTCTCCTCTCTTCAGGTGCCGGAAATGATGACCAAGACCCAGGAAATCGTATTTCTCAATCCAACGCGCTAACGCGGGACGAAGAAAAAAAGGGCTGCAAAGGTCGCTCCCATTAGAACTGTCAAAATAGGGTCGACGCTGAGGATGGACCCGAAATAGGTGTAGACAAGAGTCAGAGGCGTCATCCTGATAGCAGTGGCGAGGACGAAGCGGTGCAGGGACATGCTGGTTAGGCCCGCGCCATAGCTGACGATGCCGAAGGACACGAAGGGCAGAAGTCGCGAGACCAGGACCACTTTGGTCAAGAGCTTGTCGGAGCATTCCATGCAAAATGTGATGTGGCCGGTAAGGACTCGCTCCAGGAATTGACGCCCGAGTAATCGGGTCATCAGGAATGCCAGACGGGCGCCTAAGCACACCTCCAATAATTGAGTAGAGACCTCCCTGAAAGGGTCCGAGGAAGGCGCCAGCAGCCAGTGTCAAGGGGAGGCTGGGAACCGGGCTTAGGACGACGACCGTGGCCATGAGCAGGACGAATAACACGGGGGGCAGGCTCCCGGCCTCCTGCAACCATCTCTCGGTATTCTTGGGATCCAGAAGCTTTACCAACTCGCCGATTGGCACCACCAGGCCCAAGAGGATAAGAAGGGCGATCCCGGTTAGTCCCTTGATGGGCATACGAATCCTTCTGAGGTACTAGTGGACTGTAGCGCCTGATTCGCTAGTGCCTGAGCGGCCCTCGAACGCGATCTCCGTGTTGCGCTTCCTCGCCATAGTCCAAGCTATGCCTTGTCAGTGCGCCTTGATCTCGCGCCCGAATGGCTCGCTCATCCACTAGCGAATCAAGCGTTACAGTCCACTATAGCCGAAAGCGTGGCCGCGAACTCTCTATTCGAATTGGAACGAGTAGAGCTTGGCATTGCGGATCCAGAAACGAAGCTGGAGCGGGCGTCCCGCCAGGGAGCTCAGGTCGCTCTCACCCTGCCAGCTTGCCTTGAATCGACCTGCCCTGGTGAACCGATCGGACTCGTCCAGCGAGAAACCGGCTAGAGGTTGCGTCTGGTGATCCAGGATTTCCACCTTGATTTCGGCGACACCCGATCCGTCGTTGTTCCGGGCCGGCTCCAGGTTGACCCAGAGATTGGAGCCCTCGAAACTAAAACTCTGCGTGAGCAGGACGCCTGGACGCAGCTTCCCCGCGTCGATGGAAACGAAGCCGTCCTCCGGAAGCGTGGCCAGGCCAGGTGCCCGGAGGGCCGAGTCCCCCATGAGAAAGAGCTGTTCCGGGCCTCGCCAGTTGGCTCCGGTGTAGTAGATCCAGACCTTGCCGTCGTGCATGAGTGGCGGCTGGACGTAGAGGCTTACCGTGTCGAAGCTGCCTTCATCTCCGGGTAGGATCAGCGGTTCGCGGAATCTGCGATCGTAGTGAACCCCATCGCGGCTGAAGGCAAGAGTGGGGTAGTGGAGGGTGTTGGTGGTCCGGAAGATCCAGGGCAGCCCGATGTAGGTGCGCTCGTAGGTGGCGACGGGAAAAAGGTAGAACTCGCTGTCAATATGATCCCGTTCGTCCGGTACGATGATATTTTGGGGAAGACTCCAGCTCTTCAAGTCGGGACTCTCGGCCCTTCCCACCATTCTTACTCCCAGTGGGCACTTTCGATGCAGGCAGTTCTCGATGTGAGCCGCGTAGACCTGGCGGATGGGATCCCAACCCATGTAGTGGGTGGGTCCCCAACGTCCCGGTTCAGGTGTGGTGTCCATGACTGGATTGCCAGGTTCAGCAGTCCACTCGAAACCGTCTGGGGAGTAGTAGAGGTGCAGTTGCATTCCCGGAGGATTCTTGGAGCGTGTGTGGCCAATCGCCTTGTAGCGCTTCTCCGGGTCCTTCTCGTTGGGGTCCAGAAAGGTGGGAGCCCGGCTGCCTTCGGGTAGGATGTTGTTGGCTCTGGAACCGTTGAACTCCACCTTGCCCAGATTGGGCTTCTCCCAGTGGAATCCATCTCGCGAGGTAGCAAAGCAGAGTCTATACGTGTACGTGTTGTGGTCTCCTACGTATTGGTAAGGCTGTCGACCCGTTCTCGGACTGAGCCCTTATCCGTCCAGTGGTAGTCGGTCAACTGACCGCCCCGTTCGGCCTTCCACTGCTGTGTAGTGGAGTACCACATCTTGAACAGGCCCTTGTCCTCGTCGTACATCACCTTGGCAACAGGACTGAGGGAGCCCTCCCAAGGACGGTCGGGCTTGATCACGGGATTGTTGGGCGCTTTGGTAGCCGTGTTCAGAACCTGCCGAGCATCGGCAAGGTGTTGGATCATGTAGTCGTCAATGAACAGCTGCTTGCGGTTTCCGATCTCCAACACTGCGGTGGGCGCTTCCGCCGCCTGAGTGTTGAGGATGGTTAGTGCCAGAAGGCAAAGCCCCCCCAGGAACACATGAGTTCTCATTTCGTTCTCCTCCTTGAAGGTCAAGTATTGCCCTTCCATTGTGGCGCTAGAAATTTCGATTTCAAGTTTTAAGGCTGGTGCTGCTAAGTGCTCCTATTCTAAAGCGGATCTACTGCGCTGGCTATCCACGGACCGGCCTTGTCTTTACAAGACTTTAAACAAACCAAACATACCCTTACGAAACATTGTGTGGCCCCGTGGTTTTATGAGATGAAAGGGGAGCGATATCGAACGAGACGAAAGCAGGATAAAGATATGATGAAGTCGAAAGAGAGGAACAGATTGAATCGGGATGAGTTGTTCTCGCAGATTAGGGAGGCGCTGGGTGAGATCTCAGATCTGCCTCGGCGGGTCTTTGTTCTAGCTCACTATCGGGGGCTTCCCGATTCTAGAATCGCCGCCGAGCTGGGCCTGGAAACGTGGGAGGTCCCCCTGCTGCGGAGGGACGCTGAAGAGACGATCGGCCAGAAATTTTCGTCTTCTATCCCATTCCGAGCTTGGGCCAAACCCAGTCTCCGTGACCGCAAGGCTCCCTTACCGCCCAACTCGGTGGTCAGTCTAACCCTGACCTGACACTATTCAATCACGAGGAAGCGAAGCAGCCTTCGCCAGTTGACGTAGAGCTCTCTGTGATCATCCCAAAAAGGTGTAGAGAGACCGTCTCCGGTGGGAACGATGACGGGATACTCATGGGAGGTCCATCTGAGTCCGTCGGGCGACCAGGCCACGCTAATCCCATAGGTCTGGGACTTCATGAAGACCATTTTGTATTTGCGTTGGGGGTCGTGATCGTCGCGGAAGACTCTTGCCTCGCTAGCTCCAGCGGGAAGGAGGACGAGGTTGTTGTCGCGAGTGCCGTCGAACTCGCGCAGGCCCAGCGAGGGACGTTTGAATCTGAGGCCGTCAGCGGAAGTGGCGAAGCACAAGAGGTTCTCTGATTGGGGCCGCACGTTGTACCAGAGCTTGAAGTGGCGCTCTTTCTCGTCGTAGATCACGTTGGAGTAGAGGATCCGCTTTCCCTCCCAGGGTCTCTCCGGAGTCAGGATCGGGTTGGTCTGCTCCTTTGAGGCCGGGTGGACCCAGCGGGCGACGTTGTCCATTCGATCGATCAGCCAATCGTCCAAGAATAGCTGTCGTTTGGAGCTGATCTCGCGGACCGGGGGCTGGCGCGTGATACTGCTCGAGCTGAGCCCCTGGGCCTGCACCGCTCCCAGTTCGGCCAGAGCGCCCAAAACCATGAGCGACAAACGTAGAGGCCAATGTCTTTTCATTCTGACCCTCCTTCAGGAGTCGGATCCGACCAATCTGCGGCCGACGAAACCCAAGGTAAAAGGACCTCGTCAGTCTGCTTGTTGCTTCCAGACCTTCTTGATCCAGGGAACGGTCTGTTTGAGGGGTTGGACAAATCGTTCGGTCTGAAAGTGCGTGATTCCCTCAATCACCTCGAGGTGAACATTGCAGCCCTGTGACACCAGCTTCTCGACGGATTGCTCGACCGCATCGAAGGGAATGAGACCGTCATCTCGGGAGTGGATCACATAGGTGGGGAGCCTGCAGTCCAGGTCATCGGGAACCCGCTCCGAGATTGGGATCGCTGCTGAGAAGCGCTGGTGGTGGTGCTCGGCGAAATGCCAGGTGCCCGCTGCACCCATACTGAAGCCGGTAACCAGCGTCTTGTAGTGATCGATGTTGAATTGCTCCTCTACGAGCTTCAGGATGTGAAGGACCGCCTTTTCATTTGGCTCGTTTCGCCAACCACGGACAATCGCGTCAGGGGCGACGATGATGGCACGGAGCTCGGCCAAAGCGGGCACTACCAGTATCTGGATCATCCCACCGGCGTAGAATGGAGTCACGCGACCGCCATAATGCAGCGCCAGAAGCAGCGCCGTCGGTTTCTTCGCCGAATAGCCCTCAGGAACAGAGATCGTGAAGCGAAGCTCTTTGCCCTCGGGATCACGGATCGTCAGGGGATGAAGCCCGGGAGTCAGATTTTCCATTTTCCTTGGTGGCAGCGCCGCTGAAACAGTGCTCGGGGCAGCGAGGTTGGAAGAGGACCCACTCTCGCTGTAACCCGTGAGCAATGCCCAAGTCGCCAATAGCATGGGGCACGGCAACCGCGAACCAGCCGAGATGGAATTCGACAGTGCGTTAGCATTGCTTGGACCGGTCCAGATGGAACCCCACTAGATGATCGATTCCGAAATAGAATGGCAATTGCAGATGGGGATTGCGCGGCGAGGTCAAGGCGGGAGAAGGAAGAAGATGCCTTGCCATCTTCGACGAATACCAACGAAGAGATCTACCTCAAACCCAGTATTTACAACAGGTTAAGTTCCCGATACGAACCCAGCCTCTCTTCTGTTCAGACAAGCACCTCAGATACATTCAGCTCGATTAATGGACGCAACAATTGTCATGTTATTTCGGGATCGATCATCTAGGGACGGTGTTCTTCCGCCGCCAGCTGGACGGTGAGTCCGTCGGGATCGTCAAAGTAGATTCGATCTCCTGTGATTCGGGATTCGAGGTTCTGCTCCCGGAGTTTCTGAGCCGCCTTATGGGCATCGTAGCCCTCGACTGAGTAGCAGTAATGATCCATGCCGGCCTGGTCTCGTCCGAAGAGGGCGACGAAGTTGTCTCCGAAGGTGAGAAAGCAACTGCCCGCACTCTCGCGGCTGACGCGCATTCCCAGGAGCTTCGTGTAGAAATCCCGGGATCGGCCTATATCGGTGACGGCAAGGGCGACGTGATTCAGGCCGGTGGCAGCAAAGGTGCTGTTCGAGGTGGCAGCCACGGTGCCACCGACCAGTGCCGTGAGGCCGACCACCAGCTGTCGTCTCGTCAGCCCACCTTTCTCGTAGGCCTGGACCAGATTTTCAATTCGATCTTGCATGCGATTCTCCTTTTCTTTGCATTCTACTTCACCGGATCCAGGAATGCCCTGCTTCCCTCGAACCCAGAATGGCGACCTCAGTTCAGGAAGAGTTTATCGATCCAGGGCCAACCCAATATGAGGGCGATCAGGCCCAAAAGTGGAAGTAGGGCAAGGGACGATTTGAGGACGATCTTCCGCCGGGAATCTCCTGCTTGGATCAACTTACTCAGGATTGCTCCGGAGGCGAGATTGACCGCCAACGACACCGGGCTGATCCACTGAAAGCTGAGCGGTGTAGTGTCAACCACGCCAGCAGGGGCGAGAGCCGGCAGTGTCTGTAAGTGGTCGTAAAAGTTCCCTGAAAAGGCGATCAGGACTCCGGCCACGATGCCGTAGATCGCTCCCACAACCGCGCCGGCCGGCTTTCCGAACTTGATGAAAAGAGCAAAAAAGAACAGGCTGAAAGCGGGTGTGGCCAACAGGTTCGTGGTTCTCGCCGTCATGCCGGTGATGTTGCCGGGAACGTTGCCCATGTAGGAGCTGACAATGACGACGACCGCACCCAGGCCGAAGGCCAGGCATTGGGCTAGCCGGACATGTCCCTTGGCCGTCTTGGGCTTCAGACCGAAGCGGTCCAGGAAGTCATTGGTGACAACGGCGGTTATGGAGTTTACACCCGAGTCGAGGCTGGACATGGCCGCCGCGAACATGGCGGAGATCACCAATCCCGAGATGCCTACCGGCAAGTGGAAGGAGATGAACCTGGGAAAGATCTGGTCACCGTTTTCTGCCAGGCTCAGTCCCAGTGGCAGTTCGTCGGGCCTCGCCTGGAAGTAGCCCAGGAGGGCAAAGCCGACGAACAGCAGGGTTCCCAAGACCGTGAAACCTACCAGCGTCTGGGTGAGGTAGGACCGTTTAGCGGCTGCCAAATCACGAGTGGCCATGAATCGCTGAACGCTGAGTTGGTCTCCTCCGGCGGTGCAGATGGTCCACACCAGCACCGAAAAGAAGGTCCCAAACATGGTGACGCGAATCTGTGGGTCGAAACTGAAGGCGGGTTGAACGTCCCAAAAAGGTTGCCAGGTGGTGGGAACCCAGCTGAGATCTCCGAGCTCGATCGTTATCAGGACCACGACCAGAATCGCTCCTCCCAACAGCAGAGCCGTCTGCAGAAAGTCCGTGATCACCACGGCCCTAAGTCCACCGAGGGAAGCGTAGATGATGGAAACGAATCCGGTGACCAGAACGATCCAGGGGATCCAGCTTTCGTCGACTCCCAGCATCACTGTCATGGCTCGGGCCGCCACGTAGACCAGCAAGCACATCCAGGTCAGACGCACCAGGATGAACATTACCCCGCCCAGGATCCGAATGCCTAGGCCCAGCCTCTCCTCCAACAACTCGTAAGCACTGGTCACCCGGTGTCGCATGTAGAGCGGAAGGATGAATCGGCTCACGATCAGATAGGACACCGGGTAGGCGGGGAGGACCAGCAGGATGAAGATCGGTCCTTTGCCGATGGTCTCTCCTGGCACCGAGAGGTAGGAGATTGCACTGAGGTGAGTTGCGAACAAGGAGACGCCCACCAGAAAGGGGCTCATGTTCCCACTGCCGACGAAGTAATCCTTGGCGTCCTTCTGCTTCCGGCTGTAATACCAGCCCAGGACTATGGTGGAGGAGGCATATACGGAGATGATCAGCCAATCGATCCAGGCCAGTCCGGCATTTTTCAATAGGACCTCCAGTTGCAGCTTCTATAGGGATAGTTCCTGACGTTCTCGCAGTGCATTGTAGTGCGAATGCGACGTCAGGGCTAGCGAGCAGGTCCAGAGACGTTGGTTGAAGGCAGCGGGTAGGGCTAAACCAAAGGGGCGACCTCGGTCATGAAGCGCTCCATTCTTTCCAGACTCTCCTGGAGATTCGATCCCAGTAGGCTCATGTACAGGTGACTGACGCCTAGCTTCCGGTAGCTGTGAATGTCCTCGGCCACCTGATTCGCGCTCCCGGTAAGAGCCTGACGCCGGCCCCCATCAGTTTTTGTTTCGCTGAAGCTCCAGGCCCCTCCGAAGCGGATGTGGACTCGATTCGGATCCCTGCCTTGCTCTTCCACCATCACACGAAGCCGCTGGATGGCGCTTTCTAGTTGTTGGAAGCTCTCGAGAGGATAGCGGGGATTTCCGGCGATCGGCATCCAACCGTCAGCCAGACGAGCTACCCTCCGCAGAGCTGCCGGACTCTCGCCCCCAATCCAGAAAGGCGGATGGGGAGTCTGCGCCGGCTTGGGGGTGAACTCGAGGTCGGAAAAGCTGAGGAATTTTCCCTGGAAGGAGGGATCGGGGCTGGTCCACAACTCCTTGAGTCCCTCGATGTACTCGTTGGAGACGGCTCCTCGGTCTTCAAAGCGAGTAGGCACCTGGAGTGCCAGGAACTCCTCGCGCATCCAGCCGACGCCGCAGCCCACAATCAGCCGCCCTCCTGAAAGAACGTCCAGCGTGGCCAACATCTTTGCCGACAGGAGGGGATTTCGGTAGGGCAGGACGATGACCGAGGTCAGCAACTTCACCCGCGACGTCTGGCCTGCCAAAAACGCTAGGACTGTGAGCATCTCCAGTGTGCGCTGGCTCGCTTCGCCACCCGGGAACCCTCCAGAGACGCCGTAGGGATAGCGAGAGCGGACGGTCCGAGGCAAGATGAGGCGGTCGCTGGCGGCCAGCACGTCGAAGCCAAGTTCCTCACCTTTGCGAGCCAGAGCTCCCAGGATTTCCGGTGTGGCTTGAGGGCCAGCGATAGGAAGGTGCAGTAGATATTTCATGGTGTACGCAATCGATCGATTACTGGCATGGTAACATTGCTTCGCGCATGCTGTGTCTCAGAGTGCAACACGTCAGTCTTCCCAGACCAGCTGGCAGCGAGCAGGAAACCCGTGCTTTCTATGGGGGCGTGTTGGGACTGGAAGAAGCACAGCCGCCCAAATCGATTCAAGGACTGGATCTGATCTGGTTCCGGTTGGGTAATCAGGAGTTGCATCTTTTTAGGGAAGACCCTGTTGAGGATCCTTCGCGCCGCCATCTGTGCTTGGAAGTGGCCGACGTCGGCGCCGTTCGCGAGCGCCTGGTGGAGGCCGGCTATCCGGTGGAGGAAACGATTCCCATCCCCAACCGACCACGCTTCTTCTGTCGGGATCCTTTCGGCAACCTGCTCGAATTCACGACTATTCTAGGGGATTACGAGGCCGCGGAAAATGGGTAGGAGATGTAGCTCCGTTTCCAGCTCTGTCATTTGGCGGCACCTGCCTGTATCTCCCGAATAGCGAAGTTTCAGTTCAGTTTTACCCCCAGGAAGTGCTGGCCCCAATTCAAGAAAGAAACTTGGATTTCCTCTGCCATGATCATCGCTAGCAGCGCTGACAGAGCCATGACCGTGAGGGAGTGGGATCCTGTGCTTCAACGAAGCGGGGCCATGGTCCCTTTTGGGCCCCGCTCCCTGACAGTCACGGCTCTGTCATCTGGCGAAGGCTACTGCGCTTCCTCGTGCCAGAAGCACTGGCCCCATTTGAGAAATAAATTTTCCAATTGATGGAAGCCTAAAGCGCAGCGAGGGGTTGGGGACCAGCACAAATGTTCCCGACTCGTTTGCTTGTCTTCGGTTCAAAGTCCGTTTTTCGACGTACTCTGCCGCAGCCAAAACCCTCGCTTTCGCTTCAGGCTTACCTGATCTAAAGATCACACATCAATGGGTTGCACCCTTGTTCCTCAGGAACAACCAAATAAAGCTTCAGGTCAGGCTCCGGTGCCAGAGCTCCCGGGTCTTAGAAGCGGACACGCAGACCTCCCCAGATCTCTCTGGGAGCGACGCGCCTATAAACTGGCAGTCCAGTCACGAACAGCACTATTGCTGTTCTGGAGTGTGAGAGAAACTCGACAATAAAGAGGGGCCCCTAGTTGGGATCACTTGAGCCATTTTGCACGGATTGGCCCCACCTCGTAGAAGGGTTCCGGACCCCAGGCAGATCTGTCTGGGTAGAATCTACTCAGATCGTCGGACAACGGTTTTCCATGCTCTCCCACGTTGTTGTAGCTGGGCGGGTCTAGGGACGTAATATCAGCCAGGAAGCGGACCCCCAGGGCATTGACGTCATCGTCGTAGTCGTCAAGGATGGGCACTCCTCCGTAGGGGGAGTCCCGGCCATCCAGATCTCGGGTAAGGTGTTGGTGATGTTTCCCGGCCGACATGTAGACAACGGGGTGCATTAGATTATAGAGCTCCAGGCGTGACCTGAAGGGCCCAATCGGATGTTGGGAAGGAAAGATGGGGTATCCCTGGACCTTATCGGCTTCTCGCGATGAAAGGCCGAGAATGGTCAGGCGCCATGAGATTCCGTCGTTATTGGATTCCAGTACGAAAAACGCGTCGTCATTGTCGCCTCGACCCCTCGGCATCGTCGAAGATGAGGTAAGGACGGAAAGCCGATGCCAGCCGGTTCTCAAGTTTGTCGACAAGACCGTCCTGGTCCAGGTCTGATGAGGGCGGGTCCTTTTGGGTCGTGAAAACACTCCTTTCCAGGATCGTCTTCAATCCCGGTTTTCTGACCAGCTCCGGTCCGCTGATCCTTTCGTACCAGTAGAATCCCTCTCCACGACCCCCTCCGTGGTCACCGTTGAAGACGCGTCGAAACCCCGGGGGAGAAGTACTGTTCGGGTCTGCGGGATCATAGACTGCACCGTTCCATCGAAGGCGTTTCTTCGGTTGATTCCTGGAGTGTTTGAGCCCTACCACCGTCCATTTGGGAAGTCGGTCAATCAGCTGCCAGCTGGAAAATCCATTCCCCGTCGATTCGTACCAGGAAAAGCCCTCCTTCTCTTCCGAACCCAGATCTCCGCCAAACTGCCGGCGCAGAGATCCGTAGGGAGCCTCCACCAATTCAGCGGCCTCCTCGAGCTCCATTCCGAAAATCCGACGTACGGGCGTACGCCAGACTCTACTGCCCCAGCTGCCTTGAACCCGGCTGTGTCTCAGGGAGAAAACAAGCCCAGGTGGGAGGATGACAGGGTATTAACCTCGCCTGCTGGCAGTTGGTTTGACCGCCCACCATTCGTACCCAAGTTGTGGTGGCGCACCGGAGTCACCCCCATAAATACGCTCGACCGGTGCCTTCTCAGACGCTGAAAACATCGCCTCATAGCGTCCTTATACTTCCTCGTGGTGAAGGTTGTGTCTGAGCGGCTACGACCAGGCCAGGAGGGGTTAGCAGGGATTGATCGGTTTCGTCGGTTGTTTCGGTGAGGCGCTGCGGGTTGGAGAGCACCCCGACTCCCGCCGCGCAAAAAAGGATACACAGTGCGTGTCGTGCTAAAGGCCCCATGGCAACGCTCAAAAGTCGAACCAAACCCCGATTCCGAAGAGTTCCTCATGCTTGTCGAAGAACTCGTATTGTAGAGCTTTGCCGTTGAAGTACTGGCTTCCCGTCCGTATGACCCGACCCGACTCGGAGCTTGGCCACTGCCAACCGGTCAGAGATTTGATGTTTTCGCCGAAGTCAAATTCTTCACGCAAATGACCGTTGACGGCCGCGAACGGGGTCCCTCGGCAACCGGAGGCGCTGGAGGGGGCATACTCTGCTCCGAATTGGAACTCAAGTGGTTCGCCCTCCCTGGATCCCATAGGCGTATCCGATCTCACCGTAGACGGAGATGGCATCGTTGAGGTTTTGAGTGATCCCGGCCACCAAAGCGTCCCGCACGTAGTCTCTTCGTTCGAAGTCCGGGTTACGGTCCCGAAACTCATCACCTATGTGCGAGCTGATATGGTAGGTACCCCCTTCGAAGGCGGTGTTCCCGCTGCGCCAGGTCATCGTCACACCGACTCTGAAGTCGACAGCGTCCACATCGGTTCCAGTTCCGATGTCGACCCGCGTAAAGGCGCCGCCTTCCAGCTCCAGCTGCCAGCCTTCCGGATCGATCGCGTCACTGGTTCCGTAGCGCACCATGGGAAAGCGTCCTCCCAAAGCCGACTCCCAGATCCATCCGACTCCGGTCTCATAGAACCAGACCGAGCTGAAACGAGGTTCCTTCTCGCCAGCTATGTAGGAGCGATAGAGCAGTCCGTGGGGGAGAAAGCGCCAACGTTTATCCGAGGGTTTTGGAGCGACGCCGGGGCCATCGCAGGGACCGTCGGTGTTCTCGCAGTCAGGGTCTTGTCTATCCGATTTCTCGACTTGGACGATTCCTGGTTGCTCTTCGGTTCAGGAGGTTTGCCTTTACCATCCTCTTTCGTGCTGCCCGCAGCGAGGGGGGAGGATTGTGATTGTGCTCCAGTTGGAGCGACAGAGCTCTGGATCGTTGAGAGGTTGGGTGAGGCAAAGACGGGATCTCTGGCCAAAGCGTTTTCCAGAGATTCCACGCCCCCCGAGAGGAGGAGGTGTAGCAGAAGGAGTCGACCTCGTAGAAAGCCTCTTCGCGCTCGCACTTGCATTCAGGATTCGACTGAGGCCGACAGGGTCGACGGGAATAAGTATTCTGGCCGACATTGTACGTGACCCGATGGGTCGAAGAGACTACGTCAGCCAGTTCAGGATCTAGCCAATAGCACCAAAAAAACGACAACCAACCAGTGGCCGAGAGTCGGAGTATGAGCACGCCTTCGTGCCTTCCGGCCAGCTCGGCGCAACGGATTATAGCATTCTCAGAATGTGCACAGCACCCGAAATCGTGCCCGCAGAATCTCACGCCAGTGTTGCCTCTGCGTTCGATCATTCCGGGGAACCTTCAGTGTCGGGGGCAGGGTGGTTTTTCTCTCGTCCGGCTCTCTCCTCGGAATCTGGCAGCTTATTGCTAACGGGTCGAGTCGTTCGCGGCTCTGACGGACTTGGTTTTGAATACTGGTCGTCTACTCGTTTGTGGCTTCTGTTGGCTGTAGCTGTTTCCGGTACTGATCACTACTCACTACTCACTACTCACTACTCACTACTCGTTCTCGGGCTTGGGTCGGCAGTCTGAAGACGAGCCAGAGGGCCAGGAGAGCAATCGAGACACCAAGGATGAAACTAGCAGAAAAACCGTAGCTGTCGGTTAGGGCACCGTAAATCAGGGGTGCGAAACTGCTGATGGGCGTGACCAGGGTGAGAAAGGCCAGGTTCCGGGCGCTGGTTGCAGGGGATGAGATGGATACGACGTAGTTTGGAAAGTAGGCTCCGCCCAGCTCGCCGCCTCCCAGCAGACCGAAGGCCAATAGATAGAAGTAACCCGGTACGGTCCAGGCCCAGAGGATGCCAGTTGCTACCAGGAGCACGGTCGTGACCAGAGGAGCACGGATGCCCCAGCGCGCAAGGATCAGACCGAGGCCAAATCCGGTAATGGCTTTGAATCCAAAGCGCAAAGCGTTCATGTAGCCCGCAAATTCCTTGGGATCTTCGCCCAACGCCTCCCTGGAGTAGAGGGACAGATTTGTCATGGCGTTGAGGGCAATGAAGAACAGGAGATAGGCCAGCCACAAGAGGGCCAGGGTACGGGAGTGGAGAAAGGAACGGACTGTTGCCCGCATGGACTGGAGGAACGGTTCCTTTATCGAGGAGATAGAGATCAATTCATACTGACTTGAAAGAACAGCTACGCCAGCAGTGCAGACTGAGGCGATCAGATAGAGCACGGCAAAATCGGTCGGATGGGGTAGGGAAGCAATACCTCCGGATAGGATGAACTGGGCGAGTAGATTTCCGGCCACAGCAAAGAGTGGACCCAATGAAAAGCTCCATTTCAAGGCCTTGGCTCGAGCAGGCAGGTTGGTTCCGCGATTCAGACATTGGTACATGTAGACGATGGAGATCGAGTCCGCGAAGCCGAGGATCAAGCCTTGTCCTATGACCGCCACCAGCCGGAAGCCATCCTCAAATGGAAGGAACAGAGAGAGAGCTACAAGTACGAGGGAAGACGAAGTGACCAGGTTGGCCGTGACCACCGCACTTTTCTCCAATCGGTAGGGGATAAGCCAGGCTAGTAGGACCGGAGCGAAGAAGCCGAAAAAGTAGGCTGAGACGGGAAGGTTGGCGACAGTGGCACTGGCTCCCAGCTTGTCGCAAAGAGCGGCTTGCGCGATCCCGACATAGACCACGGGGGAAGCGAAATAGATCAGCATATTGGAGGAGGCGAAGATGCGGGAATTCTTTCGATCCATTCCCGCCGTGATGGTGTTGGTTTCGGGCTGATCTGTTCCCATGGTTCCGCCTAGGGATGAGTATCGCGGCTACGGTAGCACACTTGCGACGCCGGCCCTAACCGCAAATCTCCAGGTCGCCAAGGGTGCACGACAGGCAAGTGAAAGCGGGGTCCGCGACAGTTTCTCCCTAGCTGGAAAAATGTAAGACTCCAGTCTGGCTGAGAAGTTCCAGACGGTTGCCGTGGGCAGAGCTGGGGGGTATTTCTTACGGGAACCCGACTCCCCTGCATCAGTGGCGATGGGACGCTCCTGGCACTGGCTGGGGGCGCGTCAGGGCCAGGAAGGTGGTCAGGGCGAGTGTGTCGGTCGCCAGGATCATAGGGAAGGACTCTCCCCTCTGAAGAAGACGTTGAGCCAGCGTGACGGCTCCGCCATGCATTCTCTACTTCCAGTATCGGCCTGGAAGCGTCAGGAGTTCGATTTCATGACTGCTGTGAGCCTGATATCCTTCGGCCCAGGGCTGATGGCTGAGGCCGTGGTAGGGCGAGACCAGAAGTACCCGCATGGAGGCTATAGGTTACAGGTTACAGGTTACAGGTTGCAGGTTACCGAAATGAGGTTGATTGGCTTCGCCAGGGCAAAACACTCGGGCTTATGTGGCCTTTCCATCGATGCTCAGCTATCTCACGTAGGGGGATTTGA
>Ga0310120_10001804_pt1 | contig 15993 bp, 11 predicted proteins | sample CB27_AW_983_MG_FD_203506 | JGI IMG/M metagenome (GOLD analysis project Ga0310120, IMG submission 203506) | Marine microbial communities from Western Arctic Ocean, Canada - CB27_AW_983 | ecosystem: Environmental > Aquatic > Marine > Oceanic | place: Canada: Western Arctic Ocean | collected...
AGTGCGCGGGACCGCCCCCGGCATGTTACCCACCGAGTAATGCACCACACCATGGCGTACATAGGTCGGATCACCATGGTAAGTGACGTGATCTATAGTTTCCACACAACCACCCTGATCGATAGCAACATCTACAATCACCGAGCCGGGCTTCATCGACTTCACCATCTCTGCACTCACCAGCGTAGGCGCGCGCGCTCCGGCAACCAACACCGCCCCAATCAACAGGTCTGCGGTCTCCACAGCGCGAGCAATATTGAATTCATTAGACATCACCGTTTCTACACGTCCGTTGAAGATGTCGTCCAGGTGACGCAAGCGTTGAGCATCAATGTCCAGCATGATTACCCGTGCGCCAAGACCAACCGCTATCTTGGCTGCATTTATACCGACCACGCCACCGCCGATAATCGCCGCCACCCCAGGTTTCACGCCCGGCACGCTCCCCAGCAGCACCCCCATGCCGCCGTTATTGTGTTCCAGAAAATGCGCACCGACCTGCACCGCCATGCGCCCGGCCACCTCGCTCATGGGTGTTAACAACGGCAGAGCGCCGTTCTCTAACTGCACGGTCTCGTATGCTATGGCGGTAACTTTTTTTTCCAGTAGGGCCCGCGCGAGAGCGCTCTCTGCGGCAAGATGCAAGTAAGTGAATAGTGCCAACCCAGGGTAGAAAAATGGGTACTCCTCCTGCAAAGGCTCTTTCACCTTACAGACCATATCTGCACCCCATACGTCTGCGGCTTCCACGATTTGAGCACCTACCTGAAGGTAACCATCGTCCCCAAAACCGCTGCCCGCGCCTGCACTAGTTTCCACCAGCACCTCATGGCCACGAGCGTGCAGGGCAGCAGCGCCTCCCGGAGTCAGGGCAACACGGTTTTCCATCTCCTTTTTCTCTAGCGGGATTCCGATTATCATAGCACTTTCCCCTCACTAACTGTCCACAGGACAACGGCTCATTTCAGCACAGCCAAACTGGGTGATGACAGCAGGCGCAGTTTCAGGCGGCGTTATAGAATGTCCATTAGAGCGGTTTTAAGAGCAGAAATTATTTTGTCAATCTCGGCTTCGCCTGCGATCAGCGGCGGCGCTGTTATTACTACATTAGAAAAGCCCGGAACCGTGTTAGTATTGCGCGTCAGCAGCACCCCCTGTTGTTTACAGCCCTCTAGAACAGCGCCCACCTTGTCGCCAGATAGTGGCGTCTTCAAATCCTTGTCAGACACTAGTTCAACTCCGGCAAGCAGACCACGCCCACGCACATCACCCACATAGGGATGTTCAGTCAATTCATCCAGCTGGCGTAGCAAATACGCACCCTGCTTTGCAGAATTCTCGACCAGTTTTTCGTTCTCCAGAATCTCGATATTTTTTAGCGCGACTGCAGCCGCGACCGGATGCGCGCCGTAGGTATTAATGTGCCGAAAATGCGCCAGATCACCGGCTTCACTGAGAAAGGCATCGAAGATCTCCTGACGAACAAGGGTGGCTGCAAGCGGCATATAACCACTAGCGATTCCTTTCGCAAAAGTGAAGATATCGGGTTTCACCTGCCAGTGTTCATAGCCAAACATTTTACCGGTGCGCCCAAAACCCGAAACCACCTCGTCGAGAATGAGCAACACGCCGTATTTGTCGCACACCGCACGCACTTTAGGCAGGTATTCATCCGGTGGAATCAACACGCCCCCACCAGAAATGATCGGCTCCATGATAAAAGCTGCAACCGATTGCGGCCCCTCGTAAATGATAGTGTCTTCCAACATCTGGGCACACTCGATCCCATGTTCGGATGGGGTCAAGCTGTCACTGGAGCGGTAAGGGTAGGGTGGCGGTATATGCACAAACCCCGGCACTCCTACTCCATAACCAATTTTCCGTTCCGCCTGCCCGGTGGCACTTAATGCACCAAGCGTGTTGCCATGGTAGGCGCGGTAGCGGGAGATGATTTTGTACCGCTGGTGACCGCCCGGTTCACCGGATTGCATGTGGTATTGCCAGACGATCTTGAAAGCAACCTCATTCGCCTCCGAACCGCTGGAGGAGAGATACACCCGCGCCTGCATGCTCACCATGTCGAGCAGCTTGCTGGTGAGCGCAAGGCCGGAGTCATGCGTCATAATCGGGCTGAGGTAAGCCAACCGCTCCATCTGCTCACTCGCGACTGCAGCTATCTCTTTGCGGCCATGTCCTATGTTCACGCACCAGATGCCCGCCACAGCATCCAAATAAGTGGTACCATCCCGCGCCTTGAGATAGCAGCCATCTGCCTCCACAATATGCAAAGGTGGGTTGTGCAACAACGGTTGGTGCTGCATAAGCGGTTGCCAGATTGATTGCACGCCCAGCTGTGATCGGCTTTTGTTTGACATTTCTACCTCCCCTAGAACATGAACTCCCAAAGACCTTGACCACGAGCATGGTCGTGCACCTATTCTACTCCCCCCTATTTATTGGGTCAAATGTTCTCGCTGATTCTGGCCCTTACCATCTGATGAGAGGTCACAGTATCCGAATCTCCAATTGATGATCGATGCAGAGTAAGATTGTTGCTTCCGCACGGAAGCAGTGGGGAGGGCGTCATCTGGGCGATGGTTGTCCGTCAAGTTGTCGTGCTCGGGATGGGGTATATTTTAGACGTAGCTCGACACGGTTTAGTTACATTTTCTTCTCCTTCAGTCAGACGCGAGTCCTCCTCCTGCTCGCGTCTACTGTTTAACCGCCGGCGCTGAGTAGCAGATAAAGACCCAGAGTACCGCTCTCTCCGTCACTACGAAAACTGTCATCTACGTGGAAACCGGCGCGCACACACAGAGTATTGAGCTCATCGAGTTCAAAGTGGTGCACATAGCGCAACCCGTGGCCGCCGCGGCGCCAGTCTAGCAGATAGTCGCCCGGATCCGCCGCGGTTTGCTGCAGCCCAATTTGCTCCCAGAGCACAATCTTGTGCCGCAAGCGTGGCAATTGAAGGAATTGCCAGACTGATATCACGCAGCGCGCACCGGGATACAGCGTGGTGTTAAGCTCGCGCAGCAGACGCAGCCGCCGGCATGAACCTGGGATGTGGTGCAGCACTGAAAAGCAAACGGCCGCCTCGAAGCTGCACTGCAGCCTCCCACCCCATCCTGGAGATGCAAGGTCTGCATAGATGAAATCGCAGCGCGGCGACGTTGGAGTTTTCCGGAGCAACTCTCGGCTGAAGTCCACACCCACATAGTGACTGCCGGGCGCATGTCGGTTACTGGCTGTCAACACGCGTCCATCTCCACAACCGACATCGAGGAGCGAGCCGTACGGTCGCAGCGCTTCCAGTGCTCGCATAATGCCAGGCTGCAGGCGCCTGCGCGTAGCAGAGAAATCGGTCGCAAAGGCGTTGTAAAACTCGCGGTTCAACCGCAGCAGGCGGCGGGCGGTGGATGTGCGCACGATTCTAGATTATACTGGCTGCCATGCGCATCCAGACAAGCCACACGGTGCCTGACGTCAGCCGCTACTCTGAGCAGGTGCTGGAGATTATCCGCGAGATGCAGTCGAAGCCAGCACGCGATGGCGAGCAGCTAGGTACTATCCTCCGACGGCACGTGCACGATAGCGGCCGGATTTTCAGCAAAAATCTGCTGGTGCGCACAGCGGGACAACCCAGCTGAGCGTATGCTTCCACTCTGATAAACTAGGCAGTGGCACTTTTTCCGCTCGCACTAACGTTATTCTCAACTGTCCTGCACGCCGGGTGGAATCTGATTGCGCGTAGTCAGCGCAGCCCGGGCTTCTTCTTACGTCTTTCACTGATAGTATCCGCAATTGGACTGGCGCCGACACTGGTTGCAGAATTCAATAACTCTGCTTTGTTGCCCTCAGTCTGGAGGCACCTGATTATCGCAGGCTGCTCTATGGCAATTTACTACCTCGGGCTCTCACGGGGTTACATAAGTGGGGATTTTACAGTTGTGTATCCACTTTCAAGGGCCGCGCCTGTTCTGATTATCGCAGGTCTGGACGCAGCTCGTGGGCAAGCACCAAACTTTTTCGGTTGGCTGGGCCTTCTCTTGACAGCCATTGGGTGCGTTCTTGCACCGCTTACATCCCTGCGTGATTTTACCCTGAAGCGCTACTGGAACAAGACCACTCTTTGGATTGTGATCGCAGCGCTTGGCACCATCGGATACACAACTGCCGACAGCGCCGCAGCCAAGTTGCTGTTGCCCGGTCCTGGTGCAGTTACACGCTATCAGGTTTTCGAAGTTTCTATTGCGCTAGTTGCAAACGGTATCATACTCTCGATGCTACGCACACCAGTGCGCTTCAAGGGCAGATGGAGCGATTGGAGCTCAGCCGGGCTAGCAGCGGCCGGCCTTTTTGGTGCATATGGGCTGGTACTTTGGGCGTACCAACTCAGTGCACATACCAGCTATATTGTAGCCGTACGACAGTTTAGTGTTGTTTTAGGCTTCGGGGCAGCCGTAATATTGTTTCGCGAACCGGCCGTGCTTTTTCGGTTGGTTGCTGTGCTGCTTATTACAGGAGGCACAGTATGCATCAGTCTGGGTGGCTAAGATGACTGCCAGACAACCCGAGGTGCTCATCGTTGGTGGCGGGGTGATAGGAGTGTGCAGCGCATATTTCCTCGCGAGGTCTGGGTGCACTGTAACATTGCTGGAGAGAGGAGATATTTGCTCCGGCAGCTCGCACGGAAACGCCGGAATTACCGCATACGGTCACGTTGTGCCACTGGCTGCACCGGGCGTACTCGTGCAAGGTCTACGCTGGATGCTACGTCCGTATAGTCCTTTCCATATTAAACCTAGGCTCGACCCTGATCTGATACACTGGCTGTGGTGTTTCCGCGCCGCCTGCAGCGAGAGCCGGATGCGGAGCACTATACCTGTGTTGCTCGCGCTGGGGCAATCCAGTCGGCGGTTGTTTACACAGCTGCATGAGACCGAGAATCTACACTGCGGTTACCAGTACAAAGGGCGTCTGAACGTTTTCAATAGTCGTGCTCACTTCAAGTCAGGGCGGCATGAGGCTGAAATGCTGCGTGCTTACGGTGTGGAAACCAATGTGCTCAGTGCCGCTGAACTGCAGCGTATGGAACCGCATTTACTACCCTCCGTCATCGGCGGCATTCACTACCCTGATTACGGTCACCTAATCCCCGATCGCTTTGTGCACGCATTGGCGCGGGCTGCGCGCCGCCTCGGCGTGACAATCGAAACCAGCACGGAGGTGCGCGGTTTCAAAACATCCGGAAGGCGTATTACCGCTGTGTGCACCGGGCGCGGCGACCGCAGTCCGGACGAGGTAGTGCTAGCGGCGGGTGCATTTACTCCACTGCTAGCGCGCCCGCTCGGTCTGCGGCTGCCCATTCAGCCAGCGAAGGGTTATAGCGTGATTATGAAGCAGCCAAAATCATGCCCACAGCTGCCTTTATCCTTGGAGGACCACAAACTAGCTGTTACTCCAATGGGTGATCATTTGTGCCTGAGTAGCGCGCTTGAACTGATCGGTTATGACAGCAGCATCAACCCTCGCTGGGCTGCCGCGATTTATGCAGGTGCACGCGAATACCTTCCGGAAATTGACGAAAACGCGCCAGCGGAAACCTGGTGCGGCTTCCGTCCGCTTACACCTGATAGCCTTCCCATCATCGGGCGCAGCCCACAGCACGACAACCTTACTGTTGCCGCTGGCCACGGGATGCTCGGTATCACACAGGGCCCAATCACCGGAAAGCTGGTGACACAGCTGCTGACCGGTGAGAAGCCTGAAATCGAACTGCGCCCGATGCGCGTCAGCCGTTTCTCGTAACTGCGCTGAGCACGGACACAAAAATTCCCGCATCATCTGTAGTGTAATTGAACCGGAGTGCGAAAACCGTTATCTGGCAGCCAGGCGCGCCGAGTAGTAGGAGCAGTAATCACAGTCACCGGAGGCATGTGGCGGCGGAGTTTCTGACTGCAGGCATCGATGCGCGGCAACAATAGTGTCTTCAATCCAAGCGTCGCTGCCCTCGTACGGAAGCACGCTCACTTCGAAATGCAGCTGCTGCGCAAACTCCTCGCGGCTGCGGTCGCCATTACAATAGATAAAGTAGCCAGTGTCAGAGACGTCGAATCCATTGCGGCGAAGCAACCACTGGTAGATTTCAAGCTGGCGCTTGTAGCCACGCTGCCACTCAGCATCCAACGAAACCGTACTATTCTTGCTGGTAGCTTTATAATCCACCACGATTAACTCCCCGCTCACGGCTTGCCAGACGTCATCAACAGCGCCATGGATAAGCAGATTGGTAGATACATGTAGATGCTGGACCCCTTTAAAATTGTTGCGCCAATCGTCAAGGTCAGGGTGCTGGAAGGGCACAGCATTAATGCCGTGGGCACTCATGTAATGCGGGTGTGGTTTTTTCTGTTTGCGATATACATCGAATTCATTTTTCAACAGGGCGTCCACTGCGGAATTCAGGTTGAAGGGGAAACTTGATGGTCGGTCCACCCCCAGCCTACGGTCGAGATAAAAACAGCGCGGGCACTCGATGAAGCGATCAAGCCGTGTGCGGCTGAGTTTGAAAGGCTTTTCGCTCTCTGGGTCAAAGAGGTTTCGCTGGCGTGGCGGGCGATATGTCATAAGATTCCATTCTAACACACCGCGCAATATCACCGAGAGATTACGAAAACCACGCAGCCCCGAGTGAGTCAGCCAGAGATATCAGGCAGTAACGGGGGGACCGGACAGCCTAGCGAATCTGCCACTGCCCGAAGCAACTCCGCTTCCGCAACAGTGACCTGCCTATCGGCGAGCACGCAGGCAACACAGGCCTTTACAACTCTGCGCTTCAACTTGGGTACAGCGGCGGCCAAATCGTCGAGAGCGCCATCAATAACTGACAGAGAGGGCTCGGTCATCGTCACTACACTTTTGCTTTCCGGGAAGATGCCGCGCATTCCCACATCGAAAGCATGTCCAACCTCTGCCGCGTCAGAATGACCTACATGCGCCAGGCTAGAAAGCAAGTCTATGCATGCCGGGCGCAGCGAAACCATAGATCTCACCTGCTTCGTTACAGCGCCTTTCTCGGCGAATGCACCCTCGAGGTGGCGCAATAGCATATGCTGTAATGTGTATTCAAACAAGCTGATGTGTTCATCAGCTTCCATCAGATGCTGTACATTGGATCGAAAATCGCGATACTGGCTGGAGGAAAGTCGACGCAATGCCGCAAGGGAGATCTCAAGGAGAGATATCCGTAATTCGGCGCCCACAGAACTCATCAACGGCAACAAGCGCAGAGTCTCATTGTACACTGCCTCGTCCGCCCACTGCCGTAAATGCTCCAGTTGATGCGCACGAACAGGTTCCTCCTCGTCCAGCAGCAGTCCATACACCACGGCACGCGCTCCAAATGGCTGCTGAGCAGCCATCCGCACCTCCTGTGGAATTCTTTTCACCATCGCGGCTGCGTGGACAACATGAGCAGGAGTAGCGGCTCCAATGGAACCAATGATGACATCTGCATCGGCCACGAATTGCGCCGGCTGCCCGTCTACAGATTCGGGAATAACTGCGTTGACCGAGGCCTTGGTTTCAACACGTTCGAAATCTCCCGAGAAACTCGAGTCTATGCGCCGGATCCGATCCAGAAGGGGTGGATGGGTTGACATTATCGTGCTCAGGAAATTTGTGACGCCGTTGGCAAATAACAAGTGGCTGGCCTCCTCTGCTTTGTCCGCCAAGAGCCTAGAGCTCCCCTCAAAACCGCCGATCTGTTTCAGTGCTCCCGCCAGCCCATCCGGATTACGCGTGAACTGTACCGCGGCCGCATCGGCAAGGTATTCCCGCTGGCGTGAAACCGCACTCTTAATGATTTTAGCGAACAGTACGCCTATGTATCCGACTACTATAAGGCCAATACCTAACAGCATTAACATCATTCCCGCGTTACCTTGGTCACGCTGGCGCGAACGCCGGTAACCAAAGCTCGAAAAAGCTGCCGCGCGCATCACGCCGAAGCCAATCATGGCGATTGCCAGAATGCCCCCCAGGATACCGATCAAGCGGATGTTTAGCCGCATATCTCCATTGATAATGTGACTGAATTCGTGGGCAATGACTCCTTGCAGCTCCTCGCGGTTGAGCTGCTCTACGCAACCACGTGTCACGCCGATGACGGCGTCTCCTGGGCTGAAACCGGCAGCAAAAGCATTGATGCTATCTTCCTGCTCCAGAAGATATACAGGAGGAACCGGAGTCCCGGATGCAAGCGCCATTTCCTCCACCACATTTAGCAATCGGCGCTCACCGGAATTGCTGGTGGAGGTATCCACCAGCATACCCCCCAACATTTCTGCTACGGCTTGCCCCCCCTGCTTAAGTTGGGCGGTTTTGATCAGCGTACCCACAGCGACCACGGCAAGAGTGCTAATCGCAACAGTGGAGAATAGGCCCAGGTCAAAACCGGACCGATTGCCGAATACCAGCGCAACAGTGAAGTACACTGCGACTATGATCGCAGCCACCGCAAAAAAATAGTAGATGATAAGAAAGCTGGTTTTGCGCCGCGCTGCATCCTGCATTTCGAAGAAATCCATGTTTATCAGTTGCTCATATGAAGTTTGTCATTGGCTCGACAAAACAAACGGATAGACGCGCTGTATGGAAGCGGCGAACGCACTTGTGCCCATGGTCGGCAGGCAGACTTAGGTAAAGGAAACCTTAGGTGCCGCGCGCTCGGCAGCCTCTTCCACCTCGAACAATGATGCCTCCCCGAAACCGAAGCGAGCGGATACTATTACACCGGGGAATGTCTCACATGCCGTGTTATAAGTCATCACCGCATCGTTGTACGCCTGTCGCGAAAAAGCAACTTTGTTTTCGGTCGAGGTGAGCTCCTCACTCACCTGCATCATGTTCTGATTTGCCTTCAGGTCTGGATAAGCCTCGGCCAGCGCAAATAGACGCCCCATCGTTCCAGTGAGCGCCGCTTCCGCGCCCATGAGGCCACGCATGGCGTCGGGATCGCCCGGATTGGCTGCGGCGGCCATGCCGGCACTGGAGGCCTGATTGCGGGCATTGATGACAGCGTCAAGCGTATCGCGCTCATGCTTCATGTAACCCTTGGCCGTTTCCACAATGTTGGGTATCAAGTCGTAGCGCCGTTTAAGTTGTACGTCAATCTGCGCGAAAGCATTCTTGAAGCGGTTACGCAACCTTACCATCTGATTGTAAAGACCGACTAGCCACAATACTAGGATGATTATTACAGCGAGAACGATGATAGTTGGATTCATGGCTGCACCTCCGTACGTTCTGCTGCCATTATACTCCGGAAGCCGTGCAAAATGCGATGGAGTATGGCCGCGCTAGACAGGAACCTCTCGGTACTACCGCGTCGGGATGTTGCCATGACATCCTGTTGCCGCCAAATGTTACTATCATTGTTACGGTATCCCCTGTACGGCGCGTGCTTCAACCGCTTGCATACAATTTGACCCATACTGTTCTTCGATTATTTCCTTTAGACCCGTGCCGCCGTACTTTGTACCGGCATAATAATAGTCGCACAAACAAGTGTCTCCAAGGGGTGGAGCACTACAACCGGCGACATCCATATCTCCGGGTTGCATACCACGCAACTCCACCGTTCTTCCAACAAGCGAGAATGCCAAGAGAGTGACTGCCAGACCTAATACAATAGTCGCACGCAGCGTCGCGCGGACACCGTCAACCCGGTTCCGCAATATGCTAACCAAATGACTGAAACAGAGGGACACGGCCAGGATGGTAAGAAGATCTTCGTAAATTACGTAAAACGGAAACAGTTGACGTAGCGCGGAGAAAAACAGCATGCCCATCCCAACTATCGCGAGGAAAACAACCGTACGAAAGGCTGTCGCATTACGCGAAAGCGATATCTCAAATAGCGTCAGCACCACAATGAGCAATTCGGGCCAGCGGGAGCCCTGATAATGGCCCCACCATTCTGCGAATACCGAGGTAAGGTAGAGTAGTGGAGAGGAATTGTCACCAATGGAAAGGAACAAGATCGAACTCTGTGGGTGTACGATTTCGAAGAGCACGCGCGACACCGCAACCTCGATGTGAGCGCCGAACGCTTCCGGAGAGACGCGCGCCAGGTGCCAGAGGGCGCCCCAGGAAATGGCTAAAAGAATCACCAATCCTGTGCTGCCGGAGACCCAACGGTGTAACTCAAGTTTGCGTATCAACTTACTCAAACCAAACTGTCTCCGACGACCAGCTACAGCTGTTAACGCGGTGCCGGACACTAACGTAACTAGTAGGAAAAGACTGTACGCATTGACCTGCGGATGCACAAAACTGGCGTATACCGCCAATTCACACCCAGCCATGAAAAGCAGCGCGTACGTCGTAGCATCATACGCACCATGCTTCAGTAGCGCGAACATCCTTCCTCTGCCATAGCTTTGGAATGACCTTACACAGAACACAAGCAACACATATAAGAAAAGCAGTAACACAAACCCAAGTATCTCAATTACCAAATATGGCACGAGTGACAAGGTTAATGAGGCGATGAATTCGGGCCAATACCGCATTAGCAGCACCAGGGGCGCTCCAAGGAACAAATTTGCTATAGCAGCGTACTTCAGCACCAAGATACGCGTACCGGGTCTGGCTCGGTCCCAAGCGGTATCCGCAGTCAGCAAGAAAATCAAGGGCAAAAAGGCGAGATATGGCAGAGAGTTGCGCTTCGCGAAAAGCGAGAAAGCCAATGCCATGCCGCTGCCAACAAGCGTATACCCATACACTGACAATCTAGTTGATCGTACTGCTCTGAATACAAGATACAGCGATAGCAGTCCCATGCACGCACTTAAGGCCTCTTCTCGGATTCTCAACAGAAACTGTACGTTTGACCACGAGACAGTCGCGATTATGCTCGCGAAGAAACTGATGAGATTTGATCCGGTCAGAAGGTGGGCGAACCAGAAGACCGTCGCCACAATCAGTAGGAAGATTACTGCGCCAGACAGCCAGCCAGCAACCACGAATTGTCTCAGGTGCAGCAGCGGATCGGGGTGAGAAGCGAGACTCTGAAACGAGGCCGTGCTAAGTACTCCAGTCTTCGAGGCGAGTGCGTAAGTCCAACCCATAAGTTGTACAAGCGGCAGCCCTGCTCCAGAAGAGGTATGTTCCACAAACCCAGACGGGATACCGTCTAGGAACCTCAGGCCTGCAACGGAATAACAGAAATCAGAGTCAATATTACTCCAATAGCAACGGTCCAGACCTGTAGCCGCGTAGACGAACGTGGCTACACCGATAGCAACGGCAATCGCCGCGAGAAACCACAGTGCGTTGAGTGTTTTCTCTTGCTTCATTGTTAGAGGTGCGCTGCAATTTCGTGGTTCAAGACATCATCACCATGCCATCACCGGCTACATTCATGGAGAACTGTGACACCATACCTGTGTCATCTCCATCACATGGTGGTAATCTTATGTGGCTCCCGCCCCATGCCTACTTCCCTGAGTGACGTCATACTCTTCTATCCCCAAATCTCACTTTCAGACCATAGCCAAGCAGCGCCACGCACTCCACTGGAATCACCATGATGCGCCTTAACTAGTGTAGTGCACACGTCATCTGAGAAGACATAGCCTGTCCATAGACTCGGTACATTGTCATATAATCGACCGATGTTGGAAAGACCACCACCGAGTACTATCACTGCTGGGTCGACCAGGTTAATTATCCCCGCAAGACCACGCGCCAATCGATCCTCATAAGTGGTAAGCACTGCAGTGGCATGCTGTTCTCCAGCATAGGCCCGAAGAGATATTTCCTCTGCAGTGATCCGAAGCCCTGTTCTGCGGAAGTAGCTCAGTTGGAGACCCGGGCCTGATAGAAAGGTCTCTATACAACCCTGTTTTCCGCAGTAACAATCAGGACCGGGAAGCTCGTTATTGCGCGGCCAGGGTAGCGAATTGTGCCCCCACTCTCCCCCAATGCCGTTTACACCAGGGACGAGTGTCCCATTGATTACGATCCCGCCACCGGTCCCTGTACCGAGGATAACGCCAAATATGCTGTCTGCACCGGTCGCCGCACCATCCGTGGCCTCAGAAAAGGCAAAACAGTTGGCATCATTTTGTAGCCGTATTGGGCGCTGCAACAGGTCTTCTAAGTCCCGATTTAACGGATGACCAATCAGTGAAGTCGAGTTCGCGTTCTTGACCAACCTTGTTGTCGTTGACAGCGTACCGGGAATGCCCACCCCTACGCTTCCCTTAAACCCGATGGTACTTTCTAAATCGAGAATCAGATCGCGAACGGTACCTAGGATCTCGCCATAGGTTTCATCCCCCGGACCCGTGGGGGTCAACACTCGCTGCCGCGTAAGCACATTACCATCCCTTGCGATTGCGATGCCTTCAATCTTGGTCCCGCCGAGATCTACTCCGATTCTGCATTCAATTCCTTTCAAGGTTTCCTCTGGTTGCGGTAACTTGCTCTTTGGCACAGCGGTTTTCAGGATAACAAGACGGTGGTTCCGCAGCGGATCAAATTGATTGTGGCAGAACAAGACATCTCTTCACGCAGCGGCATACGAGATTACTGCTCTCCCATTTAATCGGACGCTGATATACCTCAAGATACAATAGTGCAGTCATTATATAACATCGATCGACAATGAGAATCATCGACTTCCCAAAGGTGTCAATTATGCAGCGAGCAGAAGCCCATTACCATTGTCTAGCAATACTAACCGCATCCTGACTTTCTCAGCACCTGCGCTGCGTATACTATAATGCTGGCTGTTGTTGGCAAATACTTAGCAGCACCCACAGTAGAATCACACTATCATTCATGTCTCTTCAAAAACTCGTGTCCTATGAATTTCAGACTCGTTTCGGGGCGCCACCTCGATTCGTTGTGCGCGCCCCGGGCCGCGTCAATCTGATTGGGGAACATACCGACTACAATGATGGCTACGTGCTGCCGATAGCTATTAACCGCGCAGCCTGGATTGCCCTGCGCCAGCGCCATGATCGGCAGATCAGAATATACTCCGTCGACTTCGATGAGGTTATTGAGTTCTCATTGGATTATCTGCAACGTGGAGCAATGCAATGGGACGAGTGGCTGAAAGGCATGGCCTGGGCTATGCAGAAAGAAGGCTACCAACTTCAGGGATGGGACGGCGTGCTTGCCGGAGATGTACCTATTGGCGCGGGGTTGTCTTCATCCGCTGCTCTACAAATGGCCACTGTCCGGGCCTTTGAGTGTGTATCTGGTTTCTCCTGGGATGCTCTTACTATCGCCAAGATTGCGAAATGTGCAGAGCACGAGTGGGTGGGAATAGAGGGCGGGATCATGGATCAGATGACGGCAGTTGCGGGCATTGCCAATCATGCATTGCTGATCGACTGCCGTTCTCTAGCCTTCGAACCGGTACCATTGCCACGGGAAACCGTCGTTGTGGTACTCGATACCGCAACCCGTCGCCAGTTAGTTGATACGGCCTATAACGATCGGGTTGTCGAGTGTCAGGCGGTAGCTGCCCACTTCGGAGAGTCTTCCTTAAGAGAAGTAAGCAGCAAGCAATTAGAATCTGCGGCGCAGCAACTGGGAGATACAATGTATCGACGAGGCCGCCACGTTATCACAGAAAACGCGCGCACCAAACTAGCTGCAGCTGGCATGCGCCGCGGATACGCGGCTGAGATGGGAAGGTTGATGGATGCTAGTCACGTAAGCTTGCGGGATGATTACGATGTATCAAGTCGGGAATTGAATGCGATCGTAGATGTCGCACGGCAGCAGCCTGGATGTTTTGGAGCCAGGCTTACTGGGGCTGGATTCGGCGGTTGTGCCGTGGCGCTAGTGGCTTCCACAGCGGTACATCGGTTTATTGAACTGGCTGCCGCTAATTATCAGACGGTTACAGGATTGCAGGCGACAATTTACGTAACTAGGGCATCAGATGGTGCCAAAATAAGCTATGACAGTAGAGATAGTACCGATGACCTATCGTCATAGTCGATTCCTAAATATTCCTATGTCGCGCCATGCCATCCTCTCGGTTTCGATAAGCGTATTCGGGCATTTCATTATCGAAGTTTGTTACAACTTCCTGCCGATTGTTTATCCGCTACTCATCGTATCAATGGGTCTGCGCTTCGCCCAGATTGGCTTCATCCCTCTTGTCCTGTGCATTGTTGCGTCGGTCGCACAACCCGCCTTTGGCTATTGGAGTGACCGTTGGAGTCCGCAGAAGCTGGCAGCCCTTGGGGTGATCTGGGGCGGTGTCTTTATGGGGTCGGTAGGGCTTGCACCAAACTACGAGCTTCTCATCCTGGCAGTTGCCCTGGGGGCATTAGGGTCTGCCGCATTCCATCCTTCTGGCGCGACGATTGCCTCGGTGGGCGTGGGCAAACACAGGGGCGCAGTGGTATCCCTCTTTTCGGTCGGAGGCAACTTGGGCGCAGCCTCGAGCCCGCTCTTGGTCGCAGTCGGCATCGGCTGGTTGGGTATGCCGGGTACTTCGATATTAATTCCGATCGCACTGCTGGCCGGGTTGCTGATTTACTGGAAATTGGGAATGCGTGCAGCTATTCATTCGGAGGATTCTCGAGATAAAAACAGTCATGCTGGACGTGAAAATCGCAATGGATGGTTGCTGGGCCTCATCCTCGTTGTGTTGGCCATCATGTTTCGATCTTGGTTTCATCTCTCGTTTATGACCTATCTGCCAATGTGGATACAAGAACAAGGCCGTACCCTGACGGTGGGGGGACAATTGCTGTTTTTGTTCTCCGCTTCCCTGGGTGGCGGTAGTCTTTTGGGTGGTACGCTGTCAGATCGAATTGGACGCTGGCAAGTTATGGCACTAGGGCTAGGTTTCCTCAGCCCGGCCTACTGGTTTTTCTTGAACGTGGTCAGCCCCGAAATTCAGGCGATCCTCATCGCCGTACTGGGAATACTGATGGGTCTTACGTTTCCTGTTAGCATCGTTTTTGCGCAGGAGTTGTGGCCACGCGGTATTGGGCTCGCCTCAGCATTAGTAATTGGTTTGGGATGGGCGCCGGGGGGCATCGGAGCATCGGTTACGGGCTTGTTGGCCGACAAATATTCATTGACGGTTGGACTCCGCGCGCTCTTGTTCGCCCCAATTTTTGGCCTGGCTTGCATATTGATATTAGTAGCGCTTCAGCGCCGTCAATACCTTGTTGCACAAAGCGTCAACTCATCCGGCTAGTTTCGGTCATTAACCGATGACACGCAGCTGGTAGCAACATGACCAAAGGCGGTAACTTTAAGCTAATTTCGGCGGTTGTCTAACCGCTGTGTAACATCAATAATCAACAAAAAAACTCCCCCCGGATCTGGCAATGCAGCGGGAGCGTTTCTGGATGTACTGTTTGTAGATAATCTGAAAGCCCATGATATAGACCACTCAGTTGGGGACAGTGTACTCCTCGGACATTCTGGTTACCGATTGATTCAGTCGATCCAAATATGCGTCCAAATTCTCACGTGCAATTGGGTTCCCGTGGACCGGTGCGATATATGTGATGTGATAAGTATCGAACAATGACTCTAGCGTGGTACGTAGCTTGGCTGGGTTAAAGTATCTAAGAAAGACGAGTGTTTCGCGGTGGAAATCATAGATGTCGTCCGACGCAATGCCTTCAGGAATGTCGCTGGAGATCAGATCACACATTCCATCAGAATGATGATTGCCAAATCCATCTGAGGTGAATAGCACGCCAGCTCCGTGATCATAAATCCATGCCGTGTGGGATCGGTCGGCGAGCGGTGGATCAATGAAGCTGAATCGGCGGCCAAGCACCTCCATGCTCTCCCCGATAACGCTCTGTTTCGCATTGGGGGGCAGTCCTAGAATTGCGGGCAAACCCGACGAGGCAATTATCTCTACATCTTCCCATTCGTCTAGGATGGGAGCCACGTTTCCTCCGTGGTCATAATCAGCATGAGATAGGATCA
>Ga0310120_10001805_pt1 | contig 15989 bp, 14 predicted proteins | sample CB27_AW_983_MG_FD_203506 | JGI IMG/M metagenome (GOLD analysis project Ga0310120, IMG submission 203506) | Marine microbial communities from Western Arctic Ocean, Canada - CB27_AW_983 | ecosystem: Environmental > Aquatic > Marine > Oceanic | place: Canada: Western Arctic Ocean | collected...
AATGCGTACGATCATCGCCACCGCGGTCGTCATGCTGCTTGCGAGGCAGATCCAGCCCACGGTTGGATGCGCCGCTTCCTGAGCGAAGTGTATTCCCACAACCATCACGACGACTGTGTGCGCAATCGCGTCACAAACGTTGTCCAAGAGGGCTCCGAAGTTGCTCCTGATGTTCAACTTGACCGCCAACACGCCGTCCAAATCGTCCATGACGTTGTTGTAGATGATCAAGGGTAACAAGTAATGGTATCCATGTTCCCCAAGCAGAATGCAGATCGGAAGCACGCCAAGAATCGAGACAATGTTTGCCAGGTTCCTGAGCACAAGGTTTCGCCGTGGTTCTTGCATCGGCAATCGCGGAGTGGATTTCCACGTCACCTTTCTATGTGGCGGCGTCGCGTGGGGTACAGGTAGATGTTGGTTGAGTGTCCGTCTGAAGCACAAAGAAGTGATTTGTCAACTCTGGGTATGCGAGGCCCAGGGCCGTGGGAACGTGTGTAATCCAGGGGAAGCCAAGTCTCAATCCCCAATAGACTGGACGTCCCACGACGGGAAGGCACTGGAGTGGCGTTGGCATGAGTACCTTCCACTTCTTGACGAATTCACAACCCATCTGTATCAGAACGTAAGGTGTGTTCATTTGTACGTTACGGACCGAAAGCTCACACTCCGCAAAGGTCCGCTCGTAGTCGGCAACGCTTCGGTACACCGCCTGATAGTCACCTCGGCGCGTGGTAGTGCCCTGCCGGGCGGTTGTCTCGCGACACAGGATGATACCTCCCTGTTGAAGAGACGGGATCAATTTCCCCAACAACGAGATGACGTCCGCATCGTTGAGGTACATCAGCATGCCACCGAGAAAAACTAGATCGTACTGATCCTCGGGCTGGAATCGCATCACGTCGCCGTGGACCAGTGTGACGTTGGAATAGGACGCACATCGTTCTTCCAATGCCTCATACAGCGGTCTGCTTGCCTCGACGGCGACGACTCGCGAGAATCGCCGGGCAAAGTGTTGGGCCCAGAAACCATTCCCACAGCCCAGGTCGAGCACGCAGCCACCTGGACTTACCGCGTGAATCAGGCGATTGACGATCTTGCATTCAGTACGGAAGCGAAAGCGGCCCGCGCTAGCCGGGAATCCGAATCCATCCATCATGTACGGGCCCAAGATTGATGAAGCCGCCGTGCTCCAATAGCGGCTGACGGTTGCATAATCAAGGGTTGTCATGGTCGCACCGTACCGGAAATCAGCCGCCCGTTACTGCTCGGAAAAAGTCGTTCCGCCTCGCGAAGATCTTCGAGTGTGTCGACCTCGTACCAACGTTGGTCGTCAAAGAAAACCGCCTCGAACGAGAGATCTCCCTCTGCTATCATTTCCGCGAACACCGACTCGTAATACCCGTTCACTCGACCAGACGAAATGTGACGTTCCAACCGTTGCGTGACACGATGCCAGGACGGTCGCGAAAAGCTGTACATATTAACCGTCTTGTGGGTGAGTTCATCTGGTGGCTGATCTCTGCCCATGTGAAAACGTATCACTCGGTGAGAATGATCAAGCGAAACCGTGGTTCCATTCATCCATGGCAGGATGCGTGAGATGGCAATCCGGTCAGGTTCCAGCATCTCGCCGAGTAGGACGTCGTCAAAGACTAGGTCGCACTCAAGAAGCAGAAAAGGCTCCTGAATTGCGTGGCGGGCTGCCCACAAGGAGTAGATGTTGTTCGTGGTGCGGTATTTCGCGCTGCGGACATACTGGACGTCCAGCCCGCTCGCTGAACTGTCCAGAAAGTCACGCACGCAACCGTCAAGATGTCCCACGACAACAACCAGACGTTCGAATTCCCACGCGTGCAGGCTGCGAATCAGACGTTCAAGGATCGTTATTTCGTTGATCTCGGTCAGACACTTGGGTGAATCATCTGTGAGTGGTTGGAGGCGGCTGCCCATTCCAGCCGCCAGCAAAAGAGCAGTCGTGATTCGATCCGGTCGATTGTGAAATGTTCCCATTAACTCTCCAATGGTTTACGTGTAATTCGCCTCCCAAGGAGACAGGGGACACCACGGCATAGTTAGGTTTTGTAACATCGTGGCATCGGCTTGACAAAAGAGACAGGTATGCTACCCTGTTGGTTTGCGAGCGTCAAGCACACTATCGCAGTTCGATACCCCCCGTGATTCAGTTGTCCGCTCTGGAGAAGGTGAGCATGAAGGAGTGATATCAGATGCCCGAAATTGGCAGACAATTGCGATATATTCGGCAATCCAACGGAAAGACTCAGGCCGAAGTGGCCGACCATTTGAATCTGTCACGGTCGACGGTTGTCCAGATGGAACGCGGCAATCGCCGCGTGACGGCCGAAGATGTTGAACGCCTTGCAACGTTCTATCAATGTAGCCCGTCCGTCTTGCTGTCCGGGCCGCAAGTCGATGAGACGGACTGCGACCGTAACTTGTTGGCCGATTTGGTTCAGGCGTTTCCCAACATCCGCGACGATAACGAACGGTTCATGGAAACCCGACGAGTTTTTGCCATTGCGAGAACGCTAACGGAACTTGAACGGCGACTCTGTCTCGACTCGTACTCGCTTGGACCGCACGCCTACGACGTCGGGACGCCGAACATTGCGTGGGAAGCCATGGAGCAGGGATTCCAGGCCGCTGAGGAAGAGCGGCGCCGATTGAATCTTGGTGATGCCCCGATTCGTGACCTGGACCACACACTTGTCGTGAAACGGATTCGCATGACGAAGATCAATCTGCACAAGGATGTGGCCAGCATTTTTGTGAATTCGCAGGAGACGGGGTTCCTAGTCATCGTCAACCAACGTTTGCCGATCGAGGCCCGGCGGTTTCATTACGCGCATGGTTTTGGTCATTCGTTGTTCGACCGTTCTCATCGCAGTTTCGTTTGCAGTTCCGAATGCCGACAGGATTTCGTCGAGGTTCGGGCCAGCGCATTTGCGAATGGATTCCTGCTGCCTGAATCGAGCTTGCGGCGGTATCTGGAGTCGCTTGGCAAGGAGGTCCGAGGCCGGACCGGAGGCGTGGAATTGGACCTTTTTTCCGAACGCAGCGAGCGGGACCGCGAAGCGACGAATGTGCCAGTGACCGGCCGGAACCGTCGTGGTGCCGAACCGATCAACGTGTGTGACCTGACTCAGATTGCATCGTTTTTTGGCGTCAGCCGATCACTGGTCGCCACGCGGCTACGAAATCTTCGTTACGTCACAGCGGATCAATTCGAGTCGCTGGATCAGCTCGACGCGCAGGGCGTGGCAACGGCTGCGCACGAGGCATTGGCACTAACCGACGCGCAGGTCGAATCGGAGCACGACGCGTTTTGTTCGCGTCTTGTAGCGTTGGCCGTGACAGCTATGGACCGTGGGATGTGCGACAGGGGCGAGTTCACTGAGATTGGCGAACTTGTGGGCTTAAGCGGGTCACAACGCGAGGCTCTGTTAAGCACGTCAGAGATGAGTTTAAACAAAAGTCATATTTGAGCGTAGGCGTCCCGCGTTTGGCGGTGTGGCATTAGCGAGGGGGCCCGTCTACCGCAAATCAGCGAATCTTCGAATGGTCTGAACTGGGCCACGTGAAGAGTACCGGAGCCTATGCAAGCGATTCAGTCGCTGTACACGAGGGCCTCTGCACCCTCGAGTGTTGGCACCATGTCGCGCACGTAGACCTCCAATTCCACATCCCTGGGGTAGTTGAAGGGGCTGTCGCAGGCGGCAGACTCAAGAAATCCCGAGCCAACGTCAGCAGTCTCGGTGGGATTCGTGTCCTCGAATCCAAATAACCTGAATCTGTTGTCCGTTTCAACCGCAAAGAGGCTCAGTTCCTGGTTCATAAACTTGACAACACTTTCCATCGAAACAGCCGGCGCGAATTCGAAACGGTGGGTCAGCAACTGGGAACGAGCGAACCAAATCCAGACAGCCAACATTTCTGGGTACCAAATCCAGACAGGCAAAGACAACGAACAAACCAGACTCAACCTACTGGGACTTTCGCCATGCTTCACCTGCCTTGAAAATGCACTCTGGCTATGCCTCATAGATGAGTTAAGCTGCGGGGGCTTTGTTATCGACAAAGTGATTTGATCACTACCTTGGGACACCATGACAAGGATACTCCGTGGTGTACTTAGTAGCTCGTTGGTGTTAATTTTTAATTTGTTCTTCATTAATGCCACCGGATTGTTTTAGCTGAGGAAGGGTAAATTCTATCCATGCGCGGTGGTTCCATCGTTAAGCTCGTGATTTTGGTACTGCTGGTCGCCTTGATTGGGACCTGTCTTTACTTCTGTGGTGGTCGGATCAATGCGGAAGAACTACAGAAACTCCAGGACTTTGTCCAAAATTATCATCCCTATGACGAGTTGATTTACGTTTTGTCCTGTGCGGTTGCCCCGATGATTTTCCTTCCCGATACAATCTTCAACTTGATTGGGGCGGAGATCTTTCCCCCGGTTTGGTGGGGTTCGCTGCTCTGTAGCATCGGAGTGATCCTGGGGGCAATCCCCTCTTACTTCATCGGTGGATTTCTAGGACACGATGTGGTCTCGCGATGGGCAGGGGAACACCTCAAGGAGTTGGACAAACGCATCAAAAAGTATGGGTTTTGGGGAATGTTTTTTTTTCGAGTGGCTCCCATTCTGCCCTTCGGCGTGGTCAGTTACGCCGCCGGTGTGCTGAAAGTTCCCTTTCGCGATTATTTAGTTGCCACCATCATTGGTATTGTTCCGCTGACTTTTGTCTACCAGTACATCTTTCACCAGGTCGGAACGGCGTTCCTCAATCATCCATTCCACCTGAACCATTTGAAGTTGGTCAACATCTCCGTTGCCGCGCTTGGCGTAATCATCGTTGTCGCCCTGCTGTTTTGGATTTACCGACAAAAGCGGAGCCATAACGGATCCCACGAAAAGGTGTAGGTGATTTGCTCACGCGTCAGGCGAATTCCCAGGCGGCACCCGATTCACGGTCTGCTCCCCGTGTGCCGTGAAACGCACTTGCGGCACGACGAAGGCAAAACAGGAACAACCTTTGACGATCGCGTCCAGCGCCCCCGACGCAACGTGCGTTACACGCGCCGGTCGAACGCTGTCGAGGTCGATGGGGATGTCGATGGTGGACAGGCGTACGATCCCCCAGATCGGATCCGAATCGATCGCACCGTTGCGCTCGATGAGGTATTTCGCATCTGGATGAAGCTTCAAACCGAGGTCTTCGACGACCGTGGCATCCAGGTCCGGTCTCGAGGCCGCGACCGATATCCTGTCACCGTGGCGGAGGTGCACCAAACGAGCATCCCAGACCGCGGGAAGCCCATCGCTGAACAGCCGCGCACCCACCGCGACCATGGGGCTTGAGATCGAGGTGTGGATAAAGTAAATGCTGTCGCCCTCGCAATACAGGCGCCAGTTACTTTGAATCGGGCCGGGCAACAGTCGCCGAAGCGGGCCGAGAAACGCCCACCCAAAGCCCTCGTGACGATAATGCAGGATACTCAGCGCGGTCATCCCGTTGCGCTGGTCAAGCACCAACGGTGACGGCAGGAAGTGGCGAACACGCTGGGTGGGGACCCACCAATTCAAATAGACCACGTCCGTGATGTCGCTGCGGATCAGCAAGAACGGCAGCGGCCTGAGCATGTCCCGCACGCCCCCGAGGAAGTCTCGCCCGGCCGCCTGTCCCAAGACACCAGCCAACAGCACGTTGACCATTAACAGCAGGAGAAATGCCACCATATTCAAAATTTCGACGACCTCAAAACCGGAGTAACCTGGCAGACGCGTCACTCTCCAGATGTCAATCCCCGCAACTATGAACAGAGTCGTGTCGATTGCGGCGATTGCCAGCAGCGCAATCTTCCACCGGCTCGACGGTGCAGCCGCGGCTGCACACAGTACCCAGAAGGCGAGCATTCCCGCGTACGCCAGCCCTCCGCAGGTACCTGTCATGACCAGGAACCAGGCCTCCCTCGCGGCGTAGGCTTCCAGGGCGAGCGTGGGCATCCATACCACGGCATAGGCCTCGGCCCATTGCTCGGGGATGACGGCACAGATCGTCATCACCAGCGCCAGGGTAGCCCAGAGGCGAGTTGCAGTTTTCCGCTGAGTCGGACAGTTCCACGTCCACCACACCAACGCGCAACTTACCAGGATGTCGCTCAGGGCACAGCCTTGCCACGGCAACCAGCCGAGTCACCACACCCAAGGATGATCGGCAACCCATGCCGCGCGACTGGCTAGCTCTGCACCCATGTCCATCGCCGGCGCTAACACAGTCGCCATGCTCAGCATCGCCAGGAAGTGGACCACCAACGTGGTCTGGTTCACATTCCGGAGGCCACTGCCGGTAGCACTGCCGTTAGTGATGAGTACGATCAGCCGGTGAACGGACCGTTTTTCGGGCAATCGATTGTGGAACTACCCGACGGCGACCTGGTGTCGGTCATGTGGGGCTGGTTCGGCGAGGACCAAACGCCCTCGGGTTACCCCGATCGATGGCACAAATTGCGCCAGACAAAAAGCCGTGTCCTGTTGGTCCGATCGCAGGACCGGGGAGACACGTGGAGGTACGTGACTACGATCGCCAGCGATCCGGATCCAAAGTACGGACCAGAAGGTTTTCGATATCCCTCACTCGCATTGCTGCCCAACGGTGAAATGGTCTGCCTGATGCGTAATGGAGATGGTAACACCCCGTTATGGCTGTCTCGATCCTCCGGTGACTACCAGGACTGGGGAGATCCGGAGAAGGTGGACATAGGTGCCAGCCATGGAGATCTCCTCGTGTTGAGCGACGGTACGTTACTGTTGGTCTACGGAAAACAGTTGTATGTCATGGCAAGCCTGGACGGTGGACGAACCTGGGACTACAAGAACGCCTGTTTCATCAGCTGCCGATCAGCATTTGCTTATATTGGCCAGGCCCGACTGGCTGAAGTTTCCCCCGGCCAGGTACTCTGCCTGTACCACGATCGTCTTGATCTGGACGCTCGCAAGCTGACCATCGAGCGAAATCCTTAGCCCACATGACGGGATATTGGTTGGTCATATCCAATGGGTGTGTGTTGGAGATAGTGTTTTGCCTATGGCCCGTAGGGACCGTGAAAATACCTGTGACGTCTTTAAAGTAGTGTGCAGGAAAATTAGAATTCCCATAGGTACCCTGTCTGGTTTATCTCCTCTGTCTGGTTTGTTTTATAGTTTATGATCTTTAATCCTGCTCGTTGCTTTTTCTCCCGGGTCAAGAGGGGGGGGCACCGAGGGATCGACTCCGCGGCAGGTCATCAATATTTGTTCCAGGAGTGTACACGTTTGTGCTGGAAGTGTAACATGCGCCGCGCGGCGCACGTGTGCGCGGCGAGCGAAAGATGAAAACAAGTACAAGACGACCTCGAATGAAAACAGATCGCGATATTCTCGTCGTGGGCGGAGGGGTCATTGGCGCGGCGTGCGCCTACTATCTGACCGCTCGCGGTGCGAAGGTGACGGTGATCGACAAGGGGGAGGTAGGCCATGGCTGCTCGTACGGAAACGCGGGCATGATTGTCCCGAGTCACTCTTTCCCTCTCCCGATGCCCGGTGCCATTCACCAGGCCCTGTTCTGGCTCCTCCGTGCGGACAGTCCGTTCCATATCAAGCCACCTCCCAGCTGGGACCTGGTCCGCTGGCTGCTGCGTTTTCTCAGCTGCTCGACGAAGGCGCATCTGGCGCATGCCACCCGCGCCCTGGCGGAGTTGTCGCTCCACAGCAGTGCGCTCTACGACGAACTCGCCGCGGATAACGGCGCCCAGATGCACTTCAAGAAAAACGGCTCCCTCTACCCGTGTGCAACCACCGCAGGTCTCAAGCACGCTATCGACGAGATGGAAATCCTGCGCGCGTACGGCGTCGAAGGCCGGACTCTGGGAGAGGACGAAGTCCGCCAGCTGGAGCCTGCGATCACGGGCCCGGTTTGCGGAGCGACGTACTTCGAAAGTGAGCCGCACGTCGAACCGCTCTCAGCGGTGAGGACCCTGATGCGGCTCGCCGAAGAGCAGGGTGCGAGCGTTCGGCCGCATACCGAGCTCATCGAATGGGAGTTTCATCGACGTCGCATTGAATCGGTGCGGACAACACGTGGCACCCTGCGGGCCGACCACTTCGTTCTGGCGGGTGGCTCCTGGTCTGGGCGACTTGCCCGTCCGTTGGGACTGCGAGTTCCGATCCAGGCCGGTAAGGGGTACGGGGTGACCATCGAGCGGATCGATCCGATGCCGAAGATTCCGGTACTCCTCAATGAGGTGAAGGTTGGTATCACTCCCCGCGCCAACAGTCTGCGTCTGGCTGGCACGCTAGAACTGGCCGGTCTCGACGAATCGATCACCATGCGCCGAGTTCGCGCCGTCGTGCGGGGCGCGCGGCGGTTCTTCAACATTCCGGAGGATCCCAAGGTCATCGAGGTTTGGCGCGGACTCCGGCCATGTACGCCCGACGGCTTGCCAATTCTTGGCCGACACGACGACTGGGAGAACCTCACGCTGGCCGCGGGACATGCGATGCTTGGAATGACGCTGGCCACCGCGAGCGGCCAGCTCGTCGCCGACCTCATCACGGGCCAGACACCGAGCGTCGATCCAGGCCCCTTCCGCCCCGGGCGTTTTCGCTAACTGGACAACATTGTTTTTGTTGCCAATCCGATAAAGACGCCTGCGGACCTGTTTTGTAGATCGTCAAGACCCTCGTGTGCAGGGACGCAGGCTTAGTCCTTGCTGTTCTTGGACCTCGGTCGCGCATAGTGCCATCCCACCACGACCAAGATCACCACTGCAGCCGTAACCGATGCGTAATGCAAAATCGTGAGAAGCCAGTAGGGGATCATGGCTGCTCCGGATTCGGATTGTGCGGTCGGAACATCGAGGTCAATTGCCAATGTCTTGTCACGGGCAAGAACAGGAAAAATACCAGCACGGCGACAAGGAAGCCAAACAACGCGGGACTGAACTGGTACGGCGACTTCAGGACGAACTTCCACACGATAGTGGCGATCATTCCGCCCAACATCGACGTAACGACGGCATACACGCGAGACGGTTTGTACCACAGGATTCCGACCACAAACGGCACCACCATAGTGGGGGCCCAAAAGTCGTAGATGAATTCCAGGATTTCGACAATATCTCGATAGATTAACGCACAAATGATTGCGGCGATGCCGGTGACCAGCGTGGTTGACTTGGCCACCATCAGTAATCGCTTGTCGCTGGCGCCGGGTTCGATGTGCGGTCGATAAATGTCCTCCATCACGACGGTCGCCAAAGACGACAGGCAACTGTCGGCCGATGACATGACCGCCGCGATCAGCGCGGCGATCATCACACCGGCGAACACCGGCGGGAACGCCTTACGCATGAGCAGGGGAAAGGTGAACCGTGCGGCCTCTTGCGAGGCCTTTTCCCGCAGTGCCTTGTCGTTCTGATGGTCTTTGTCGGTCTTGGGTGTCGTTTGAGCAGTCACGAGTTTTTGGTGCTGTTCTTCAAACTTTGTGTTGATCTCGGTGCGGATGTTGTCATCCCCCCGGGCCGCAACTCCCAGGGCAAAGATTGCGATAGGATGAAACAGCAACAGAAAAATACCGCTGCCGGCCACTCCCCATTTCGCCGCTCGAGAATCCCGGGCAATGAAGCAACGGACGGCGTATGGCGGGACGAGCATCTCGCCCAGGAAGAAGGCGAAGAACATCGTGGTCACGCGGATTCCTGGCCAGCGATCGCTGGTCAGGCTGAACGGGTTGGGGTTTCGCGTCACCGGATCGCTGGAGCCGGCGATCCCTTCGGCGATCACTTCAAAACCACCCTGGCGAATCACCAGCCACGCCGAAGCCACCGCCAGGCCGCCAACCAGAATGACAAACTGCAACACGTCGGTTTTAATGACGGCCCGAATGCCGCCGATGGTGGAATAGAAAATCACGACCGCTCCGCCGATCATGACCCCCAAGATATAGTAATTGGTTTCCAGGACCGCCTCGAGAATGCTCCCGATGGCCACCATCTGGGCGACCACTGCACCAATCAGGAAAATCAGGCAGTTCAGGACCGCCAGCCGTCTGGCCAACTCGCCGAATCTTAGTTCGAAATAGTCGCCGACCGTGATCAGGTTTAGCCTGCGCAAATGGGGTGCCAGGAACAAACCTGTAAAGATCAGTTGCAGCCCCCAGGCACATGTGACGAAAGCGGCGGCGATGCCGAAGCGGTACACGTTTGCGACCGACCCGACCGAGGCTCCACCACCAACCATCGTCGCGGCTGTTGTGGCCAGCACCACGATCCACGGAATCTGACGTCCCGCAAGCGTATAATCGACCGAGGTTCGCACCTCCCGCGCACTGCGGATGCCAATCCACATCAGCGCGATCAGGTAGGCCAGCAGCGCGGCGTATTCAGGCCAGCGGTCGGTACCGAACACAGGTTGTCATTTGGGCTGCCGTGTGACGGGACGGTGATGGGAACCGCCTGCGCGAAGAGTTCCCCCACCACACGTGGTTCGTAAATGATGGTCGATTGTCCGCCCAGACCGTTGTGTGTGTTATCTCTCCTGGGACTTGCGGCATGCTATGGCATGGAAACTATCAAGGCAAGTTGTCCAATGCTGGAATTTTTTCCAGACTGACCCTGAAGCCATGCTGGCTTCAGGTATACCAACGGAATAAGGATCTGCGACATTTGGCACGAGAGTCTTGGAACTCGACAAAGAGTCTCTCGCGGGGCGGTTGAAGACCCTCCGAAAGCGGTTCCTGGCCCCCTGGCGACGTCTGCCGATGGAACAAACGAGAAAACCAGACCGGCAACATTCAACCAGAGCAGTTAGACGATGGCACTAAAAAAGCCCCACCGAATTTGGCAGGGCCTTGATGGTTTCTGATTCGCTTGGCTTACGGTGGCTGAGGCCCGCTGCCGTCGCCAGGGGTAGGTGAATAGGCCGAGTGTGGCGAGGGCGTACGTTGACGGTTCGGGGACCGGTATGGAGTACAAAGCCGCGACGGCCTTCTTGGCATCGTCATCAATCCCAGTCGTGTTTCCCATCAGAAAGTCGGCCTGTGCGTGCATGATTCCCGCCGGTGCGTGATCCAGTCCCAGGAGGTGGCCCCATTCGTGATTAATAATGGTTCCTATATGCCCTTTTGTGATCGGCTTGTCTGAAAGGGCAACGCTCCACGCGGTCGTGAAGTCGTTACTTATTTTCAGCCCCAGTCCGAGGATATCTGCCTCCGTTCCTTCACGAACATCATTTAGTCCAATCCCACCACCACACCCGCTAACTTTGACGCACCGGTAGTCAATGTCGCCCATATTTGGCGCACCGGCATTTGTGGGAGCAGCCGCGCCAAATTCCCAGCCAATCGAAATCAGGTCCGTATCTTCGGCCCAGCTTTTCCCGGCCGCATCTAACGCTAAAGCATCATGGCTGACTTTCCAGTTCGGATGGAGAGATCCGGCATTGAGAGGGTCAACAACGAAGAACTTGATTTCCGGATCATCGGTAAGGTGGAGCGTCTGATTTGCCGGATGCCACGCTCCGAGTTCATCTGATGACAAATCAACAAGGTCGATCGCGATCTCATAGTCTGTTTTGAGAGCCCCACTTCCGTCCGCCGGGATCCATTCTCGAGATGAAAGATTTGTCCTTAGAGCAGTACCATCTGGCGTTGTTCGAGAACCCTCACCCTCGGCTTTGGCGCCCGTTTGCCACCCCTTCCAAGCGTCGTCTACGCGAGCTTTCAGATCCGCAAGATTCCCACTCGGGATGCCCGCTCCGAACTTGAACCGTGGTTTCTTGGCGTCATTGTCTTCTATGTAACCGTGCCCGTAGGTTTTGACAGCTGAAGTATCGCCATTACGGTAGACGCGGTTGTCCTAAGTCGAGTAGGTGTTCCACGAGGGCGTCGCTGCGTCGTTGACCAGGTGTGGCCCGAGTCCGCCGAACGCGTTCGGAGATACCTCCTTAACAGCGATACCCTTCACGTGCGAGTGATTGGCATCGTTCGCGCCGCCCGTGTGGGGTGTGAAGCCTCCCGGAAGTGGATCGGGGTAGAAAACCTTGCCTGCGCCGTGCGAATGCGGAGGAATTGTCCATCCCGTCGGGCTGCAGATGAACAGAGAAAAAATAACCACCAATGGTGGAACATGAAACCAATTAAATCGGCACCTCATTAGCGGGATCCTTTTGTAAAGTTCCTGTGGCGTTCTGTGGGGGCGTGACAGTGTTTCGTATTTTGGTTGGCAATTTCCAGGGTTGCAGTATGACTGCCTATTGCCATGCCGGCGAGAGGGAATGTCAAGCAATAGGAAACCTTCTCTTAGCATGCCTGGGCGGCGTGCCCAATGCCAAAAGCGTCTTTCTGGCACTGGTAGTCGTGCCGGGTTCTACGTACTGACCAACAAGTATCACGCCAGACTGTGTAGGGGGCGTTGACGAGGATGCCGTCGAACATTTAGTCGCCCGCACCCGTGTTCCCAGAGATCATCTGCATTTCCACGAGCGACTGGCCGTCGATGAACCACATTTAGCCGACCCCGGCACGCTTGCTACCAACTTTCACCTCGTGCACCATTGAAATCTTCGCTGCACCGGCTGCTGCACGGTCAGGAATTTCAGGGCAGCAATGACGGTAGCGCGGGGCTTTGCTCACATGCCGAAGGGGTGTTGCTTATGACGTTTGCTTAAACTACGATCGGTCGCGTGCTTTGCTGAACGGAGTATACTTACCGGTGGTTTGTACCAGGCGAGCCATCTCAATGATCGCGATCAATTTGAGCATGGTTTCGTAGGGGATCGACGAAGAGGATCTCGGAATCCAGAGTCCGCTTTGACGGTCGCTGGAGAAAAGGTGTGATTCCCTCGAACTCCACGAACGATGTAGGCAGACGTTACGGTGAACAATCCTGGGGAGATAAGAGAGGCCGTTATGCTTCGCTCAATCATTCATGCACTGCTTGTCGTGTTTTATCTTGGTGTGCCCGGTTCCACTGCCAAAGGGGAGCAGGCTGTTGATTCCAAGCCGCGAGAATTGGGGGATGAGGCTGGTGGCGATGCACGCATACTCAACAACTTGGTAACAGAACTTCTCAACGTTTCGACTCCCCAGCAGGAAGCGGTCAAGGACACCCTTTTCACAAATCCGCGCCACGGATGGGTGTTTATCTCCGTGGAATCGGCGGCCAAAGGCCACGACAAGCTGGTCTTGTCGATCGATCCCGTGCCGGAGGGCGAGGTGGCCATCCTTCACGGCATTGAAAAGGACGGAACTTTGGAATTCATGCGGCAACTGCCGGCCGGTACGTATCAGCTTCGTGTCCGCAGCGAAGGTGTGTCGCGTCCGTCATCCATAGTGGTTCGCGCTATCCCTGAACTTATTTACACCGGGTTGGGATACGACTGTGGCACGCGAGCCGATAAATCCTCGCCGTGGCTTGAGAGCTATGGCCCCTACGACTGGGAGTTCCTCGAAAATATCTACCTGACCGAAAACGTTAATGTCATCCTGGAGCGGGGAAAGCCAAAACCTGAAAATGCCCGTCCTCTTCAGCAGTGGAGAAAACAGGGGAAAAAAGTGCTCACGGCTTCTTTTATTTCCTGGTTAACAACAAAATACCAACCCCTCACAGCTGATGATGTCTACAAGGAATGGTCGACTTCAGAATGGCCGAATTATGGTTTTGAAGCCGACGGCTACTACGGCACGCTGATGAGTGAGTTCGGTAATTATGTTCCAACGGCGGAGGAATTTCCTGCCTTCACCGGAGCCGTCAAGAGGCTGAGCCAGGAATCGAAGTTCAAGAACAAGGTCTTCTATCCTTTTACCTACAGTAGCATGGTTGAAACGGAACGAACGAAGGCTTTTCTCAAGACGGTCCTGGAGGCGGGTTACCGGTGGGCCGAAGAACGTTATCTCCAGGAATTGCCTACGGAGAAGGCTGCGCGTGATTATATCGACGTCGCCCTGAAGCAGTATCTGATCAAGTGCCAGAACGTCTTTCCAGGTTGCCAGAAGCAATTGATTATGAATTTGGGATTCATATCCATTCCGAAGCTCAACCTGGATATCAATCCCCAGGTGGACTACAAGGTGTTCCTCGATATACAAATGAACCTGGTGGCGAATGACCCGGTTTTCCTCGGTACCTACGGTATAGCGTGGTACCACTCCGCCTATGCCGACGAAGAGATAGTGCGGTGGTCTGCAAAGCTCAATCGCCACTACTGCATTGAGGGGAAGAAGTCGCGTTTGACGACGGACCCCTATCTCCTGGCTCATATCAAGAACGCCGACTTCGACGAGGGGCTTGCCGAGTGGGAAGTTGAGCCGGCTGAAGCAGGATCCATCGTTGCCGGTCAGGCGGAAAAGTACGGGAAACTTCAAGGCAGGTACAAGTCCACGGGTGAGGGGAACCATTTTCTCGTCACCAAGCGAAGTGCCACGGCACCAAACCGTGTGTCCCAACGGGTCCGGAACCTGACGCCCGGCAGGCTGTATTCGATCAGGATGCTGGTGAGCGACTACGCCGATCTGTCGCAAAGAAAAGGTATCGAAAAGATCAGTGACGTGAGCATCGTGATTGACGGCGTTGAAGTGCTTCCTGAGAAAACATTCCGGGAAGTGGTCACCAGTGACCCGGGGGGTGACACGCTTTATATGACCTATCAACGCATGGTGTTTCGTGCGAAAAGCGAGACTGCAAAACTGGTCATCTCCGATTGGCAGACCCGTCCGGTCGGCCCGATTGGGCAGGAACTTGCGATCAACTTCATCCAGATCCAGCCCTATCTCAAAGATTGAGTCGTGGGTGCAGCGGGCTCACTCCCATTGGGATCGATCCCACACTTCGCTCAAGGCGGTTCGTTGGCCGGTCTCTTGCGCCAGGCAAGCCGCTTCGGTAATTGCGACCAATTCGAGAATCTGCCCGTAGGGGATGGGTGGCTTGTCTGTCTCGATCATCTGGCGAAATAGATTGACAATGGCGGTTCCGCCGGAGAGGAACTCGCGATTGCCGATTCCCGGTGCATGGAGAACGCCCAACTTGCTGTACGCTGAGCAGTAAAATTCGGAGGTGCGCGGGTACCAATCGTTGCACGTGTTCATGACCATCGCCTGGCGTCCGTCGGGATAATGCATCAGGAGATGCTCGACATAGAAGTCGGCGGCGGACTGGTTCCAATGTTTTTGACCCGATTGGGGGCGTGCGCCCATGACTTCGACCGATTCAACCCCGTAGCCGAACAGGCCCTGCGCGGCGGCGATGCCGTGGCCAACGGCAGCCCTGTGAAAGCCCACGCCCTTGACCACAAGTAACCCCGGCTCTCCGATCTCCTCAAATCGCCGACGAAAGGCTTTTTCCGTATTGGTGTGTGCCAGCAGCGAAGCGTTCATCAGCGCCGTGTTGTTGGCCTTGGCTAACTTGATCATCTCCTGGGCATCGGCCATCGTCTGGGCAAATGGCTTATCTACAAAACAGGGGATGCCATTTTCCAAAAAAGGGCGCGCCAGTTCTAAGTGGTCGCTGCCATCGGTGGGACTGCTCGAATCAGCTATGAAAACAGCATCGATATCGACCAGTAACTCCTCGAGCGTGTGACATACCTTCGGATGACTCCGCAGCGTTTGGGAAAATTCATGGGCCCTGCCCGGGTAGCTGCCGTACTGCAGCGCCTCGGGATCGGTATTCTCTGCGCTACGATCGCCGACGCGGTCGAAGACCTTGGTGATGACAAATCCCTCGACAGGCTTGATAGCCATGTGTCGGTAGTCACCAACTTCACACCCATAAGCATGAATCGATTGGCGCGTGGGTGCATCGTCGCTGTAGGTCGACAGCACGACCGGATCGACTTCGCCGAGGAAAGGGGCATACCAGTATGCGTGAGAATCACAGCGAATCATGCCGATGCGGGCAGGTCTTGGTGTTGTCATCATCCACGTGTCCTGTCGGTT
>Ga0310120_10001809_pt1 | contig 15978 bp, 5 predicted proteins | sample CB27_AW_983_MG_FD_203506 | JGI IMG/M metagenome (GOLD analysis project Ga0310120, IMG submission 203506) | Marine microbial communities from Western Arctic Ocean, Canada - CB27_AW_983 | ecosystem: Environmental > Aquatic > Marine > Oceanic | place: Canada: Western Arctic Ocean | collected...
CCACTCGATGATGAAAGAGTCCGGATCGTCCAGCACCCCGTCGCCATCAAGATCGACATTCTCCGGCAGGGCCCCGGTGAAATCGTCGCCGCCGACATTGAGACCGTCCGTGCGGCGGTAGAGAATATCGCCTGCAGAGTGAGTGAGGTCTGCCAGAGCGATCGGAGCGAAGGCAATCAGAAAAACCGAACCAAGGGTGATATTAGATTTCATCAGGTCTAAGGAATTTGAGATTCACAGGCACATGGAGACATCTGCAACTACGCATTTGTTGACCAAAGCCAATTGACCGATACCACGACATTCAAGGCAAGAGCAATCTTCCTCCTTCCAGCTTCGATCAGGCGAGAAGGGGTCAGGACTTCCCGGGGCGAACAAGCCCTCTCACCGACCCCGTCACAACGATGCACGGAAAAAATCACCCCCTAAAAATCACCCCCTAAAAATCACCCCCTAAAAATCACCCCCTAAAAATCACCTCTATGAGGTAGACCTTTCTGGAGAAATTGCCCCCGGGGCAGCAGAAGGACTTTCGCCTGCTCTCCCCACCCGGCTTCTTCCCCCGGTCTGCCTTCCTCCCAACCAGATCTCCTCCCCTTCATCGGGAACTGGAAGCCAATCGCAGCGCATGACATTACCCATCAGGCAGATCCAAGAGGGCCTGCAACCTGCAGGCAAAATCCAACGTGGCATCCCGGTCTTGCTCACGCTAGACAGGGCCGCCGCATGAGCCGCCCGAGAATTGCCGTCACAATGGGAGATCCCGCCGGGATCGGTCCCGAGATCTGCCTCGACCTCCTGCAGAACGGGCAGGTGGCGGATCGCTGTATACCCATCGTCTTTGGCGACGCGAGGGTGCTGGCCCGGTGCGCGGAAAAAACTGGAAAACCGGCACCCGATACGTTCCTTGAGTTGACGGAGTTGACCACCGTGGACGCTCCCGCCGTTCTCGACCTGGAGGCCATCAACCTGGACCAGGTCGCTCCCGGGACGGTCAGTCCGGCCACCGGTGGAGCCACCTACCGCTACCTCGTGGAGGCCATCGATGCCTGCCTGGGCGGTGAGGTTGACGCGATCACCACTGCTCCGGCCAACAAGGAAGCCCTCCACGAGGCCGGGATTTCCCAACCGGGACAGACCGAGATTCTTGCCGAACGCACCGGAACGGAACGCGCCTGCATGATGCTCACTTCCGATGTCCTCACCTGCAGCTTCGTGACCGTGCACGTCGGCTACCACGAGGTTCCGGCGCTTCTCAACATTGAACGCATCCTCGACGTCATCGAACTCACTCACCAGTCCATGAAGCGCCTTCGAGGCCGGGAACCGAAACTGGCGGTCTGCGGCCTCAATCCCCACGCCGGCGAAGGCGGACTCTTCGGAAACGGAGAAGAGGAGCGAATCATTGCGCCCGCAATCGAGATGGCCCGCTCCCGCTCCGTCATGATCGAGGGACCCCTTCCTCCGGACACCGCCTTCCTCGAAGAGCGCCGCGCGACGACCGATGCCTTCATCTGCATGTATCACGACCAGGGCCACATTCCCCTCAAGGCTCTCGCCTTTGACCGGGGCATCAACTGCACCCTCGGCCTGCCCATCGTACGAACCTCGGTCGATCATGGCACTGCCCTCGACATCGCCTGGAAGGGAAAGGCCAATCCACAAAGCCTGGTGGAAGCGGTGACCCTGGCTGCCCGGCTCTGCCGCTGATCAGTCCACTGCCCGCACCTGCCCGGTATCTGAAACCGGTAAGCCGATAGCGATCCGGAACGGACTCCGGATCACCGCAGCGGCAACACATGCCCGGGCAGGGCCTGCGAAATCTCTTCCGCTCTTCCTTCACAATGCTAGAATCAGGCATCATGCGTCCTGCCTCTCTCCCTTCCGGTACCCGCCCCCTCCTTCTCACTCTGGCCCTCCCCGGCCTCTTTCTTTCCGCCTCCGCTCATGACTGGCCACAATGGCGTGGTCCCGATCGTGACGGACGCTCCCAGGAAACCAACCTCCTCAGGGAGTGGCCCGCTGAGGGACCGCCCCTGGCCTGGAAAGTCAGAACTGCTGGCGGAGGTTTCTCAAGTATCTCCATTGCCAACGGGACCATCTATACGCTGGGAGATCTCGCGGACGGATGTCACCTCATCGCCCTCAAGGAAACGGACGGCACCCCACTCTGGAAGACGAGGACCGGTGAATCAGGGGGACACAGGGGCTATCCCGGCCCGCGCAGCACTCCCACCGTGAACGGCGGCCAGATCTTCGCCCTTGACCAGCATTCCAACCTCGTCTGCCTCGATGCCGGGAACGGTGACAAGGTCTGGTCGATCAACCTGCAGGACGATTTCGGCGGCAAGATGATGTCGGGCTGGCGCTGGAGCGAATCTCCCCTCGTTGATGAAGAGTCGGTGATCTGCACTCCCGGGGGAGGTAAAGGAACGGTGCTGGCCCTCAACCGCAAGACGGGCAGGAAACTGTGGCAGACCAGTGAGTGGACCGACCCCGCCGGTTACTCCTCGGTCATCATTGCCACCATCCATGGCGTCCGCCAGTACGTCCAACTCACCGGCAAGAGTGTGGCGGGAATCGATCCCAGGTCCGGCAAGGTCCTCTGGAGGGCCGAGCGTTCCGGCAAGACGGCGGTCATCACCACCCCGGTGATCCGCGAAAACATCGTATGGGTGACTTCCGCCTACGGCGTGGGCTGCAACGCCTTCCGCATCGACAGGAAGGACGGGGAGTGGTCGACCGAGGAAATTCACTCCAGCCGGAAATTTGCCAATCACCATGGCGGCGTGATCGAACTGAAGGGACACGTCTTCGGATCGAGCGGTGGAACCTTCGCCTGCATGGACATCAAGAGCGGCGAACTCGTCTACCGCGAGCGGAGCGCGGGCAAGGGAGCCACCGTCTACGCGGACGGGCACTTCTATCTGCGCAGTGAAAACGGTCCGGTGGCTCTCATTGAGGCCTCTACTGAGGAACTGAAGGAGGTGAGCAGCTTTGAACAGCCCGAGCGCAGCGACAAGAAGGCCTGGCCCCACCCCGTGATCGCCAACGGAAAGCTCTACCTCCGCGACCAGGATCTGCTTCTCTGCTACGATATTTCCGCCAAGTAACCGGAGGAACGGAGAACTTCTCCACCTCCCGGGCCAGGAGGTTCAGGATTCATCCGCCACCCCGTCGCGGTTCTCGTCACGCACCCCGGAAAACGGATTCCCGGTCACGGCCTCCCATGCAATCCTGCGGAAGATCCGGTCGAGCTTCGCACCCGGAAAATCTCCCAGATCGATCTCCTTCTTGATCAACTCCGGGGACCGCCGGTAGAGCGTGGCATAAAATACATACCCTTCGAGCCATTCAAAACCCGGGCCGAGGTGTCCCAGCTTGTCTCTCCAGAGGGATCGCTTCTTTCCTCCCAAGGCGCGATGAAGTCCCTCCACCCCCGGGAGTTCGCCCCGCTCAAAGTATTGCGAAGCCAGGACCATGGCATCGCTGGTAGGCAGGATAAACACCCTGCCGGGATACTTCCTGTTCAAAACGGAAAGAATCTCGCCATAGGCGGCATTCTTGAGTTTTCCCAGGCTGGTGATGGTCTCTGCCACGAAACCCTTTCCGGAGTCCGGGATCCTGTTCAGGTGTTCGATCTGCGGCCAGGCATCGGAGAGATAGAATTTCATTGCGGGGTTGTGCTTCAGGCAGAACTCCATCCAGCACAGATAGTATTCCGGCCGATCGTGAAAATAGGGACCCCACATCATGGCCTCCCACTCCGCATTGGCAATGGAGGCCAGCAACTTGGGTTTGGGCTTCCCCTCGAACTGGAAGATCCCGTTCTCCTGTTCCCACTTGAAACGGGCGCTACCCGTCATCCCTCCCCCGGTATGAAGGTGAAGGGGTTGCTGGAACCCGGCCGCCCGGCAGATTTTCGGAAGGGTCTTGTAACCGGGGCCCATGAAACTGTGGCCGGTTCCCACAATACGCAGGCCTCCGTCCTTCGGCCTGGGAAAGGAGGTCACTGGATTCCGTCCGGAATCGAGGCCTTTTGCGTAGATTTCCCTGATCCTTTCCGGTGACTGATAGCACACCGCGTGGTCCGGGAACTTTTCCTTTTCCCATCCGGGATTTACCGGGAACGATCGCGCGGCTCCCCGCCGGGGCTGGGAGCCGTCCTGTCCGCCACCGCCCTGCACTTCGGCGCGGTAAGCCTTGGCTTCCCCGATCGTGAGGACTCCGTCTCCATTGGCATCGGCCTTGGGAAACTGCTTCAGCCAGCGGGCCAACTGCTCCTTGGAAGGATTGGCGCAAACCTCCCCGCCCACTCCCACAAGGACGACCGAGCAGGCAGCGAGAAAGGCACAGGATCGAAGGTTTGGAGTCATTTCCGCTCCATGCTCCATCTCTGGTGTCCGGCGTCCAATCAATTTGGCTGAATCGGGGCTCAATGTGCCCCCACCCGGACGGCGGAAATCTGTTTTCTGGAGACGCTGTGCTCGTTTCTGGGTTTCCATACGGGGCCTCCTGAGGCAGAACCTGAATCGATGTTGCCGAAGAATCCCGTGACCCGGTTCCCCTGGCTGGGAGCTTCCTGCCTGCTGATCTTCACCCAGTCGCCCCCGGTAGCGGCGCAACCTGCAGCCACTCCAATCTCCCGCGACCAGGTCGTCGTTCATCCGGTGGTCGGCCACGGGGGCATGGTGGCCACCCAGGAGGCCCATGCCACCCGGGCCGCCACCGCCGTGCTGGCGGAAGGTGGAAATGCAGTCGATGCCGCCGTCACCGCCGGCTTCGCCCTGGCCGTCACCCTCCCGCGGGCCGGCAACCTGGGCGGCGGAGGCTTCATGCTGGTGCACCTTGCCGACGGGGCCCGGCAGGTCGCCATCGACTACCGGGAGAAAGCCCCCAAAGCCGCCCACCGGGACATGTTTCTCAACCGGGAAGGAAACCCCGACCCGAAACTCTCGCGCCACACCCGCCTCGCGGCGGGCGTCCCCGGAACGGTGCGCGGACTCACCCTGGCGCTCAAACGCTACGGCACCATTCCGCTTCGCCGGGCACTCCAACCCGCCATCGAACTCGCTGAAACCGGATTCGTGGTAGGCGAAGACCTCCACCACTCCCTGCGAGCCTACGCGAAGGACTTCCGGGCCGACCCGGCAGCCCGGAAAATCTTTCTCACCCCCGCAGGCGAACCCTGGCCGGTGGGCGCCCAGCTCGTGCAGAAGGATCTCGCCCGAAGCCTCCGTCTCCTCGCGAAACATGGACCGGACGCCTTCTACCTGGGGGCCCTCGCAACCGCCATTGCGAAAGACATGAAGGCTCACGGCGGTCTGATCACGCGTGAGGATCTCGCCGCCTACCGACCCGTTGAGCGCCAGCCCGTAACGGGCCGCTACCGCGCCTGGAAAGTTGTTTCCATGCCGCCCCCGAGCTCCGGAGGTATCCACCTCATCCAGATGCTCAACGTCCTCGAGCACTTTCCCATCGCAGACTATGGACACAACTCCGCCGATGCCATCCACATCACCGCAGAAGCCATGCGCCGGGCTTATGCCGACCGCTCGCGCTACCTCGGTGATCCCGACTTCGTGAAGGTGCCCGTGCGCAAACTGGTTTCCAAGGACTACGGCCGCCGGCTGGCCGGGAAGATTGATCGCAAGCGGGCCACTCCCAGCAGGGAAGTTGCACCCGGTCTCGGCCCCCCGGACCGCATCGAAAGTAACGAAACCACCCATTTCAGCGTGATCGACCGCCTCGGAAACGCGGTCTCCAACACCTATACCCTGAACTTCAGCTATGGCTCCCGGATCGTGGTCCCCGGCACCGGCATCATCCTTAACAACGAGATGGACGACTTCTCGGCCAAGCCGGGCGTCCCCAACGCCTATGGCCTGATCGGCGGCCGCCACAACGCCATCGAACCGGGAAAGCGTATGCTCAGCTCGATGACACCCACCCTCCTCTTCAAGGACGATGGCACCCTCGTGGCCACCGGCAGCCCCGGAGGTAGCCGGATCATCAACATCGTGCTGCAGGTTGTGTGCAACCTTGCTGACCATGGCATGAACGTGGCCACGGCCACCCACGCGCCCCGCTTCCACCACCAGTGGTTACCCGACCAGCTGGGTATCGAGCGCGGACTGAGTCCCGACACCATCAGGCTCCTCACTGCGCGCGGGCACGAGGTCAGAGTCACCTCCTCCATCGGTTCGACCCAGACCGTCATGCTGGGCAAGGGGGTTTTCTACGGAGCCAGCGATCCCCGCCGGGGGGGAGCACTCACTCTCGGACTTCCGGCCAGAAAACCGGACACCCCCTCCAAGGACGAAACCAGACCAGGGTCGGGACCAGAGTTGCCGGAATGACCATCGTCAACGAGTCCGCTGTAATACCAAGGTCGCGGGGAATGCAATCCTCCGCCACAGTCACGGCACGAGCAGGACACGGTAAAAGAGCCTGGTCTGCGCCGGGGCCTCCCCATGATCCACGAAACTGGTGATCTGACCAGGTCCGCCCACGATGGGAAGGCCGCCGTTGAGATCGGCCCAGCTTCCCACCTGCATGGTGGTGCTGTGCTGCACGACGTAATTCTTACCAGAGCTGCTGAGCCAGGTAATGGTGGCATCGCCGTTACCTTCGCGCGACAGGGAGACGATCTTGAAGAACGATCCGGAATCGAGGGGATCGGTCCCGGCATCCACCTCCGCTCCATCGGGTTGCCCATCCTGGTCGGTGTCAGCCACGTTCGGGTTGGTCCCGAGGACCGCTTCTTCCGCATCGGTTAGGCCGTCCCCGTCGGTATCAATGTTCCCGGTGGGGGGGCGACTGAAGGAAACCGCGTCCTGGTTATACTCATTCTCAATCGCTCCTGCCGCGAGAGCACGATCGTAGATCTTCACCGTCGCGATGGTCAGGGCACTCTCCCCTCCTTCTCCACGGGATCCATCGGAGCGATTGCTGTTACCGATCACGAAGGGAAGCGCTGAGCCGTCGGTGGAAAGTTCCTGCACTTCGAGCGGACCATGGGTAATGCACTGGACGAGCTCCCCGTTGGTGTAGACGCAGGTGTTACCCGCCCCGTCGTAGACATAGGCGATGAACGTCCACACTCCGTCCTCCTCTTCGTTCTGCCAGCCTGCATCCGCCGGTGCGCTCCCGTGCGAAACCGCGCCAAAGGCGTTGCTGGTGCCGTGGTTGAGGGAGACGATGGAGCCCTGACCACCGGAGAGCATGGTGCCGAAACTGTTGCCTCTGGGGTCGGTGTCAAAGACCGCAGGTGCTCCGCTGCTCTGTCCAAAGGTGGGAGTGTAACCGATCCCGCCAAAGGCGGTCACGGAAGAGGAGGATTCCCTGGAGTAGCCGAAGCCGATATCCGCAGCCGACTGGGCTCCACCACCGTCCTCGACGAAGTGGACCGTGGCGTCAAACCAACCGCCCGAACCAAAGCCGTAGGTCGTGGAAGTCCGGGTATTCCAGCCGAGATTGGTGTGGACCGGTCCGTCATCAACCACGGTGGCATCGGCGTTGCTCACGATCTTGTCCACGTCGATACGCACGCGGTCGTCGAAGTTCTCGGTGAAGGAGAACGTTCCATCGTTGTCGTAGAACTGGAACTTGAAGGCCAGGTCAAAGTCGTCACCCGTGAGGTCAATGCCCCCGCTTCCCGGCTCACGGTCGACATTGAGGGCGGTGAGGTAGGACGAACCGTCATCCGGTTCCCCGTCTGCGGGGTTGAGATCCACGCTGCTGGGCACATCCCCGGTGAAATCATCGCCCCCACGGTCGGTGAGACCATTGGTGCGCAGGTAGAGGAGATAACCCTCCAGCCAGACATCCCGCCCCCAGGAGGCCACCGGCTCGGCGGCGCCTACCGCGGGGTTCCTGATCCAGGCGGTCACGGTGTGGGGATTGTTGCCGGTCACCTCGGGTGGAGCCACCGAGCCAAGGTACCAGTCGCGGTCGCCATCCAGCGTCACCCCCTTGATCCCTGCCACGGTGGAGACCTGGGGGACATCCCACTCCGGGGTGAACGTCCCTCCCAACAGACCCTGGTTGTTCCAGGCCGGGAGCGGTCCAAGGGGTTCGTTACGTGCATCCAGCAGAACGAGAATATCGTCCGTGATGGTCAGGTTGACGGTCAGGATCTGCGGCGTGTTACGCGCAATGGGATCGGTCACCGTGAGGTGTCCGGTATACTGTCCGTTGGGAAGGCCCAGGGTAGAGACCGAGAGGGTGTGCACCTTTCGGTCGATGGGACCGTTGGAGCTTCCCCAGCGCGGGCTGATATTGAGCCAGCCCACGTCACTGACGAGATTGTAGTTGAGAATGGTATTCTCGATGTCGTTCCAGACCTGGATGGTGGTGTTAGCGACCGGTTCATTGGTGGCCGCCGCGAAGGCAAGCGAACCGGTACTCAGTTCGATGACAGGCGCCTCCACGGTCAAGGAGACGGCGATGGTCTGGGGGCTGTTGATGGCCGCCGGATCAGTCACCGTGATGGTGGTGGTATGCTCGCCCCCCGGCAACGCGGCGCTGTTGAAGACGATGTCGTGATTCTGGAAGTCGATGGAATTGGTCGACGCTCCGGAGGCCGGGGTCACACTGAGCCAACCGGCATCATCGCTAATCTGGTAATTGAGCACGTTGATGCCGTCGTTGGAAACCTGGAAGCTCCGGGTCGGGGCATTGGTTCCGATCGTTCCGCTACCCTGGATGCTCTGGGTGCTGAGGCGCACTTCCGGGGTGGTGGGCGGAGTGTTGGATAGGCCGGGAGTGCCCCCGTCTTGGGAACTGTCCTGCCAGTTGGCGGGATCGTTCCCGTATTGACCGGAGAAAATACGCTCCAGGGAGGGGCCATTCCCGGTGGGTTCCTGGGGCCAGGGGCTCTCCCCGCGATAATCCACCACGTCGACATCCACGAAGCAGGGCTCGGTGGCCGGAGGAACCGGAGGCTCCGGGCTCTGCAGGGCCAGGCGTTCGCCCTGGGTCTGCAGGGCACCGGTGAAGGGGCCAAAGATCTGTACCTGGGGGCCGATTTCATAAGCCGTGCGGAAGGTGGCTGGATCGGTGTCCACCACCAGGACGGTAGCGGTAGCCTGGATGGTGATGTTGGGGGGGAAGCTGAAACCCAGCCCCTCGATCCTCCAGGTCACGGAGGGATCACCGGGATCCCAGAGATTCAGGGGAGCGCCGCTGATATTCTCGATCTCGATGAACTGGTTTCCGCCCGGAGCGGGGTGATACATGATCTCGCCGATGACGGCGGGACCGACACGCGGGACACTGTTGACCGTTCCCCCCGTGTCACTCTCCATGAGGACGAAGTGGATGTCGCCGATACTGTTCTCATACCGCCCCAGGGTGAGACTGGTCGGAGCACACCCGAAGCTCTGGGAGGCCACGAACCTGGAGGGCAGGCCGCCACTTGGTTCAACCAGATAGACTTCATCGCCCGCCGAGCTGAGAGCAAAGTCGTCCGGGTTCACTCCACCACCCGGGTTGAAGTCGTTCTCATCGAAGACGAGGTAGCCTCCGCCTGGAATGATGGAGGGGCTCGGAATCACGAACTTGGCGTAATTGTCGGTGGCGTCGGAGATCCACCAGCCACCCACTGCCACCGGATTGATCCCGGGGTTGTGCAGCTCGATATAGTCCACCGCGGGCAGAGCGGAATTGGTAAGAGCCTCGTTGATGACCACCCGCCCGTCCGGCCCGATTCCCGCACTGCCGGGGCTGCCGTTGTATTCAGTGGTTCCCCGCCAATTTGTAGAATTACGGTAATCGCCAGCCGGATCGACGGTCTCGAGGGCAGCTCCTGCCCCATCCGCCTGCTCGGGCCAGTCCCCACTGTCCCCGTAGGTGAAGTCGTGGATGACATTCCCCAGGGGACCACGCAGGATGATGCGCTCGCCCCCGTCGGAGAGGCTGCCCCCGGTCCACTCGGCCACGACGACGAGGCCGGCACCGTAGAGGGCCCGAAAGGCGGCGAGGTCACTGACCACCAGCACGTAAGCCCCGGGGTTGAGGACGTAGCTGGGAAGGACGAGTTGATCGAAGGGGTCGCCTCCCTCGAAGAATACTCCCAGCAGATTGAGGGGGTCGGGGCCGATATTGGTGAGTTCGATGTACTCCAGGGCACTGCCGCCGCCAGCGGGGTGATACATGACCTCACTGATACGCAGGTAAAGCGTGTGGTCGGTGGCGACGCTGGCATCGACCAGCAGGAGGTAGTCGAATCCTATGCGAACCTCCTGGGCCGGGCTGCTGGACACAAAGAGCCCGCCCCGGTCGACGGAAGTCCCGGGCGCAAGGGATTCATTGTGCACTTCCGTCCACCTGCCGGGTGCGATCCGCTGGTCAAAGAAGAGGAAATTCCCCTGTCGGCGAATGCGCAGGACTGCGGTGCGATCATTGAAGTCCTCGCTGGCCACCTGCTGCAGGTTACCGCCCGCACTTTCCCTGCGCACTGTCAACTCGTCTCCTTCATCCACGGCAAAAACATAACGCGTGATGTCCCCGTCATTCCACAAATCCACGATGAGACCAGCCTGGAAGTCGCCGTTCTGCACGGTCTGCATGGTGAGGTCGGTGTGGAGCGACCAGTCGGTCACATCGGGGAGATCCCGACTGAGATATGGATGCGTCATGGCGGACCCGCTGCCCACCAGCGGATAGGCGGCACCACGATCGAGCTTGACGGTGAAGGTTCCCACTTCATCTTCCAGGGAGTACCAGGTGCCGGGCGAATAGTTGTCCTTCTCTTCCATGTTCTCGGACCACAGATTGGCTGGGAGGAAGGGCGCGCTGAAGCTGGCGAAGTCGCTTACGGAGTAGACTGCAGCCTCCCGCAGCAACTGGGTGGACTGGGCCGCACCGTTGGTGCCCGTGATGGTGATGGTATAAAGCCCGGGGGATGCAAAGCTGATCTCGGCTGTTCCCGATCCGGTATTGACGATTCCCACCCCCACATCGGGAATCACCTCAAAGGCGAAGGTGAGCTCCGTCCCGTCGGGATCGAAACTGCCCGAGGCATCAATCGCGAGGGTTTCACCCGCACCAAGTTGCCAGGAACCGGGTTCGGCATCGGTAAACATTGCGGGGGCGGCCGGACTCGTCTTGGTGATATTGGCCTGGGCGGTGCCGAGAATGTTGCCCTCGCGGTCCACGCTATGGATGCTGAGGTTGTTCAACCCCGTAGTAAGGATCACACCGCTGAGGGTATAGGCGGTCGTGCTGGTCCAGGTCACCTCCAGGTCCGGCTGCCCCGGAATCTGGATATCAAATACGTTGTAGGGAGCCGTTCCCGTGAGAGTTGCGGTGGCTGCGCTGGTGGCTCCGGGTCCGGATGCGGTCAGGGAGGTATTGAGGGAATTCCCGATCTCGGAACGCGCCCGGCCGGCCCTTCCCGAGTTCCAGCTGTTGAAGCTGCCGGAGGAGATGGTGTAGCCGTTGGAAGCTGCCTCCTCCTCGTTCATCCAAGCCGTGAAACGGGCCGAACCGGAGGTGTATTTGTCGAGCAGTTCACCGATGTAGTAGTTGAGGTAACGCCGGATGGCTGGCTCGTAGAAGTAGTTGCGGATGCCGGGCAGACCTCCGATGAAGCTCTCGTTGGTGTTGCTGAAAGCCAGGTCACTGTCCCAGTGCTGGAGGGTCCACTTCCCGTCGGTCGGTCGGCGGTAGAAATATCCATTCTTCCCGCGGTTGAGGGTCAGGGTATCCCAGTCTCCGATCCACCCCCGCACCGCGGCATTGGCAGTCATCTTCTGGGTGTCGGCATATCGCTCGATTTCCTCGAACGAGAAATTGTTGCCCGAGACGGTGCGCACCCAGTCTACAAAGGAAGAGTAATCGTATTCCGTCTCGGTGCTGCGACGGATCCACTCGGTGTGGTAGCGGGCGGGATTGTCCGTTCCCTTGTAGCTCCAGTCCGCGTTGCGGCTGCTCCGGCTCCATCCGTCGGTGAACCACCACTCGTCGTCGATACGCATCAACTCGCCGCTTGCCCCATTGGGATAGACGCGGTCGAGAAAGTCGTTCGAAACCGGCTCGGTGTCTTCGATGAGACTGGAGCTTCCCCCATTGATCACATGACGCACATACTCACTCTGACCCGCCTCGTGCCCGAGGAGATAGAGCCAGTAGCGCGTGACACGGTTGTGGTGGCGGCGACTTCCTCCACTCCCGGCGTCGCTGTCGAACATGCGCTTCGACCATCCGCGGAAACTCCGGTCTGCCGGGAACTTGACTTTCCCCCGGCCCAGGCCGCTCCCTCCATCACGAGTCCACGGGCTGCCGCTCTTGCGAATTTCGCACCCATAGCGGATATCCCTTTCATTCGAGATAAAGGTGCAATTGAAATAGTGTTGGGACATGCGCTCGAAATTGTAGGCGTACTTCGAAGTCAGTCCCGCGCTTCCGAGCGCGTCGCGGTCGTACTGCGAGATGACGTAGCGCTGGGTTCGCAGGTCGCCGATGTTCAGCGTCGTATTGTCCACCACCCACATGGCCGGCCAGTCCGGACCCCGCTTCGGTAGCATGCTGGCCTGGCCGTTAGCGGTGGCTTCAATGTAGAACTGTGCAATGTTGTTATCGGAGGTGTAGTTCGAGATCGTCGCAGTGTAGATCCCGTCATTGGCCACCTCATCCCCGCCGGTAAAGCCGTCGTCAAACATGTCCGATCTCTGCCAGGACCCACTGGCATTGTTGTTATCCAGGCGGTGAACCACTTCCACGTCGGCCAGCGGGGCGGAGGACGAGACACGGGCGGTGATCGTGACCGGTTGCCCCGACCCGGGAACCGGCGGACTGTGCAGGACAGACGCGATCTCGGGCGCTGCCGCTGCAATGAGCCTGCTGTTTGGTATCCCGGGGGTTCCAAGATTGTTGGGAACCGGGATCAGGAAGGCATTGCCGATACTGTGATCCCAGGTCTGCATGATGAGCCGGGGCTTTCCGTGTACCCAGCGCGCCTCGAAGTTTACGGTATAGGACGTGTTGGAATCCATGGCTGTGGCATCAATCTCGGCGCGGTTGCACTTGTTGTCGCCATGACCATCGGAGATCAGGTGCATCTCATTACCACTGAAGAAACTGGCCCAGTGCGTCCCCTGGATAAGCCATCCATTGGAGCTTGAATTCGAGGGAGAGCTCACCCGGTTGTTATGATTGGTGACCCCGGGAATGATGTTACCCCCCCCTCCATTGCGCAGCATTTCGATGTTGCGCAGGATGACGTGAGCGTCACCCACCAGGTGGAAGTGCAGCTCCTTATAGTCGCTGGCCGAGCCACTGGTGCGTAATTGCCGGAAGGTATCGGTGTAGCTGAACTCCTGGAAGGTGCTCTTGCTGCTTTCGTCACTGTCGGCCCAGGCCGACGAAACACTGTTGTCCATGTCGTAATGACGCAACTCCATGCTGGAACCGTCCCCGTCCGTCAGGTGAGGCCAGTCGCCATTGTGCTTGTAGTCGACCTCATCGACCAGGTTTCCCCACCGGTCCACCAGCCGGATCAGCTCACCCCCGTTTGAAAGCTGGCCTTCCCAGTCTCCCAGCACATTGATCCCCCCGTAGACCCTGGAGATCCAGGCCCCGTTGGCGGCCACCACGAGGTAGCCACCGGCCGGGATCTGGACGGTATCCGGGAAGGTGAAGCTCACCCCGTCATCAAAACGCCATCCCGCCAGACTCACTGAGACCGGTCCCTTGTTGTAGAGCTCGATGTACTCCCCACTGCGTTGATCGGAGAGGGGGTCAAACATGATCTCATTGATCACCACGCGATCTTCCACATCGGGCACATTGGGCAGATTGCGGGTCGAGGCGGCCGTGGCATACCACTCATCGGAGCCTGCGGGCCAGGTCTGCCGGGAATCGCGCCCCGGATCGGGACGCTGGATGATCTGGGCCGAAAGCACGTGGTTGGCAGAGTCAATGAGATAGAGCGTGATCTCGTCGTCCCCGTTCATGGGGAAGGCAGTGTCCCAGCTGCGGTAACCGCTGGCCGGCACCGATCCGATGAGGGGGACCTTGTCACTGAAGTCCGTCCTCGTGGAAACGAAGAGACCCGCCACGGGCACCGTGGAAGGGGACGTATTGCAGACCTCCACGTAGTCGATCTCGTCGGATCCGTTCCAATGCACTTCACTCAGGGCGATCAGTTCCCCCAGGCTCCCACTGCTGGCATTGGGGGCATTCCGGGTGGGACCCGTGAACAGGAACCAGTTGCCACTCCCCGCCGGCTTTCGACCCAGCGAACGTCCATCCAGTGGCATGGAGGTGTTGATGGCGTTGATCACTGTTGTCCCGTCAGGAGCGGTAAGGAAAACCACGGTGGGCGACTGGATCCCGAGGTTCGACTCCGTGAAGCCAACCGAGGCCAGCCCCATGGAGGGCAGCGAAACGCTGTCGGTGACCTGGAACTTCGTCAGGTTGCCACCGTCGTCGCTGAGGTAGTGGTTCTGCAGGTTGATGGCAGAACCGGTCGGGTTGTAGAACTCAACAAATCCCGTCCCCGCTCCCGCGGGCAGCACCTCGTTGAGGACGATACTCGGCGAGGACGGAACAGAGAGCCTCAGGCGGGCGCCGAAAACGCAGTCGGAACTGGAATTGCTGGTCTGGTGGACTTCTACCGCCAGGACATTGGTGCCACTGTTCAGGGTGACACCCCCACCGGTGACCTGATTGAAGAGACCGGTGACTTCGGTGGCATTGGTGACCACGGCGGAGGCGGTGGTCTTCCAGTTCACCGCTCCGCCAGGCATGCCGGAGCGCCCGAGTTCCACTCCATTGAGATAGTAGATCGCGCCGTCGTCGAGGATCTGGTCGACGGTGATGGTCACCCCGGTGGTCTCCCCGGTGTAGTTGAAGGTCTTGCGGGCGTAATAGGTGATATGATTGGCGGCATTGCTGCTGTTAAGCCACGGAGTCCGGATTCCCGGGGACGGGAGCGCAGAGGTCTCGAAACCGAAGAGTCCCTCCCCCGAGTCCCAGGCCGCATCGTTGAAACCCACCGTTTTCCAGGCCGGTTCGCTGGTGGCCACATCGGTATTGTCATCCTTGAACTTCCAGCTGTCCCCGTAGTCGATGACGGGCAGACCACTGCTCAGGTCCACCTCGGGGTCGGGAAAGGACTCCTCCTGCTCTTCCGCTCCAGCTGTTCCCGGATTACCGCCTGCCAGCTTGCTCGCTCGCCAGTTGCGCCAGTCGTCCACGATGAGATCGCGATCAACAATGACGATCGAATGCCCGGCCCCGTCCGCCGCCACCGGCCACCGCCCGCGATCATTGTAGTCCAGGGTCGTCATGATCACCCCGTTCTTGTTTTCCAGAGTGATACGTTCACCCCCGTTGCCGAGTTGTCCCGTCCAGGGACCAAAGACCCGCACATTGGGCGGCGTTCCGGGATACGCCGCCCGGAAGCTCGCCTCATCCACCCCGGCCAGGATGATGGTCTCCCGCGCCTTGAGGAAGGAATAGGTCCCGCTTCCCGAATTGAGATTGAGCGGAAATTCGTAACTCACCCCTTCGGTCATCTTCCAGTTCGCCATGTCAAAGGGCGTAAAGGATACGTTCTCGATCTCGATGAACTCGGGAAGACCTCCCTTCGGATTGTACATCACCTCGCTGAATACCACGTGCTCGGCTCGCAGAAGCGGGGTAGAGAAGCTGAAGAGGAACAGAAGAAACGGAATTGACAGACGATGGCTAAGCTGGGCTTTCAAATCTCGAGAAGGGGGGGATTAAGTTAGTACGATCGCTTCAATTCCATGATTCTCAACCAATTCCTCAGATTGAGGAGCGGACCGCGAGCCACAAACCTACAACCCGCCCCGGGCTCCCGGCGAGCGGTATTTCCGTAGAACAAATACCCCGGTCGGGCGGTAAACGAGGGCCCGGCCACGCTGGCTGTAGCAATATAGGCTCGCACCTTCGTGGAAATGGAATCCAGAATCCACCTCAGCCCCCCCCCCCAGATTCCCCGTCCCC
>Ga0310120_10001810_pt1 | contig 15976 bp, 16 predicted proteins | sample CB27_AW_983_MG_FD_203506 | JGI IMG/M metagenome (GOLD analysis project Ga0310120, IMG submission 203506) | Marine microbial communities from Western Arctic Ocean, Canada - CB27_AW_983 | ecosystem: Environmental > Aquatic > Marine > Oceanic | place: Canada: Western Arctic Ocean | collected...
ATGTACGACTTCCACTACAAGAGTTGGACGATTCCAGCCGGAAAGCTCGTCGGGGTTTCGCCGGCGGTTTCGAACCGCATGCCCGAATGCTTTCCAGACCCGGATCACTACGACCCGGCCCGCTATGAACCCGAACGCGAGGAAGACAAACAGGCATTCGCCTGGATCCCCTTCGGCGCCGGACGACACAAATGCGTGGGCAGTGCCTTTGCGATGATGCAGCTCAAGGCGATCTTCAGCGACCTGTTGCGCAACTACGAGTTCGAGCTCTCCCAACCCCACGACACCTACGAAAACGACCATTCAAAAATGGTCGTTCAGATCGCACAGCCCTGTCGTGCGCGCTACCGAAGGCGAGAGTCAACGAAGACGATGACCCGCGTTCCATCGATTACAAACGCGCATGAGCCCTTGCGTTCTGGTCGCGTCCGAGTCCGGGTCGACCTCGATCTCTGTCAAGGACACGGCGTCTGCGTCGACGAAGCCCCCGAAACGTTTCGCGTCGATCGCAGCGAGAACAAGGTCGTCTTGCTCCACGAATCCGTGAGCGACGACGAGCGAGCGAGGATCGCACTCGCCGTCAAACACTGCCCGAGCCGGGCTCTCACCATCGAAGAAAGCTAAGGAGACCGCACGTGCCCGCATTCCCCCGAGACGAGATGGAAGAGATGGTCGACCGCTGGGTCGCAGCCAATGACGAAGCGGGACGCACCGGCGACTGGTCCAAGATGAGCAGTTTCTACAGCGAGGATGCCCTCTATAGCTGGAACAACGGCCCCAAGTGGGAGTTCGTCGCTCGCGGTCGAAAGCAAATTCACGAATGGGTCTTTGGAACCGAGATGAGCGGACTCGAGCAATGGACCTACCCCTACGTGCGTCGCTTGATCGACGATCAGAAGGGAGAGTTCATTGGCATCTGGCGTCAGGTCGCGCCCATCCTTGACCCAACCGGCCAACCCTATGAAATTCATGGCACCGGAGGAAGTTGGTTTCGCTATGCAGGTGACTTCAAATGGAGTTGGCAGCGCGATTTTTTCGATCACGCAAATGCCGGGGCAGTCTTTGGTGCCATGATGAAGGACGAGCAACTCAGTGAAAAGATGCTCGATCGCATGAAGAAAGGGAGCGACATGCCAGGTTGGACAAAGCGAGCCGATTTCGATTGGTTCTCGACCTTGGAAGACCCAGGCGCCTAGTGGCGGGCAAGCCATTGCTCGAAGACTACGCCGGGAAGTTCGACCCCGAGGTCGGACTCGCGAGTTTCTCTCGCACCACACTCTCCAAGCTCGGGCGTGAGTATCTTCTCAACGGCCATCTGCAAGATCGCGTCGGCTTGCCTCTCGTCGCAAAACAATTTGGTGGCGACTCCTACGTACAATTCTCGATCGAAGAATGGATGGCAGCAAGCCCGATCTATTCCAAGCGCATGCAGCGTGCCATGGGATTCGAGGGCAGCGATGTCGGGACCGTGTTCAAGAACCTGCAGCTCGACATTGGAGCCCCACATCAGTTCATGGATTTCCAGTTTCGACTGGACAACCCAAAGTACGGTGAGTTCTGGCTCTCGCACTGCGGGGCACTTCTGGACGTCGAACCCTTTGGCGAAAAGCGCGTCAAGCTGATGTGCCACGACATCGAGGATCCAACCTTCGACGCGACTGCCGCCGCAACGCACCCGCAGATGAAGATGCGCCCTCTTCATCGCCCGCCACGAGTGCCCGCCGGCCGTTTTCCCCACTGTCGATGGTCGGTTTTCATCGCTGGCGAGTCCGCACCCTACGAACAACATCCCAATCTCGCATGGGTAGAGCAGTCGAAGCTCGCGAACGTTCCGATTGTCGTCCCCGAGAGCGACCCGGAGAAAGGCGGTTGGGCCGACTACTCGGGCGAATTCGATCCCGGCTTTCAACTCGAAGACCTCTCCCACTCAGCACTCGTGATCGTCTGTCAGGAATTTGCGGTGCAAAGCCATTTGCTCGCGCGCGCTTTCATGCTTTGCGCGGGGCAACGTAAGGGAGATGCGATCGCGGCCGAACTGGGTGCCTCGCAATGGACTGGTATCGCCGCATTGACTTCGGAGCGCCTGTCCAGACTGTTCAGAATCGGTGGGGACACGATCGAGGATGTCGCAAAGATCTTCCAGGTCCATCCCTGTTTCTTCCCTCGCACATACGTCGACCTGCATGTGGAGATCACGGGCTCCCAGAGCGCGCGAATCACGATTGGCGATTGCCATGCACTCAACGAGCGCGACGCGTACTCGTGGTTCGCCGGTCTGGAGGATCGGACCCATCCTGCCCTCGATGCGATTGCGGGCGCGATCAATCCGCGCGCGCGCTGCCACCCGGACTCGAATCCACGTGGAGCCCGACTGGCCTGGGAAGTCGTGATCGATCCATCGGCGGCGCCCCAATCGCCTCCGCAAGAACTCAATCTTGCGAAACTCAGCCGGGGCGCAGCGTTCGAGTTCGAGCAACGGCGAATATTAAGGATGTAAGAGCGCTGATGAAGACACTGGTCACCGGCGCCACCGGCTTCATCGGCTTCCATACCGCCAGACGCTTGCGCGAAACCGGACATGAAGTCCGGGTGCTGGTTCGCGATCTCGGCAAGGCGGCGCGCGTTCTGTCGCCGATTGGCATCGACAAAGATGCCATTGTCTGCGGGGACATGACGGATGGCGACTGCGTCGATCGCGCGCTTGAAGGATGCGACAGCGTCGTCCACGCCGCCGCGGATGTTTCCGTCACCTCGGGGAGAAAGGACTTTTCAGCGAACCTCCGCGGCACCGAAACCGTGATCGGTCGCGCGTCCGAACGCGCGCTCTATACCATTTTCGTTTCGAGCGTCATCACCATCTTCAACTACAAAGAACCGATGACCGCGGACTCGCCGCTGGTGTACGGCAAGACCCACTACGGCCGTTCGAAAACGGAGTGTGACGCATGGGTCCGCGAGCGTCAGGCCACAGGCGCAGCCATTTCGATCGTCTATCCGCCGGGAGTCGTCGGTCCCGACGATCCCGGCTTCAGCGAATCTGTGAAGGCGTATCGCTCGTTTCTGCGCGGCACCCTCAAGAGCGAAGGCGGCAACCAGCTCGTGGACGCGCGCGATCTCGCCCAGCTCTTCGTCCGCATGCTCGAAGAGAACACCTCCGGTCGCGTCATCGCCGCAGGGCACTATTTCGATTGGGACCAGTTCACTGCCATGCTCGAAGAGGCAACCGGTGCTCGAGTCTCGCGCATCAGCGCGCCGGGCTTTGCGCTGAGGGCCGCCGCGCGAACCATGGATGTGGTCGGCAGACTCACGCGAAAGACGATGCCGATGACCGGCGAGGGAATCGAGATCGCAACGCGCTTCCCCGAAATGCACGACTCACCCGAGATTGCGAAACTCGGCGTCGCCTGGCGTCCCGCTCGAGAGACGATCTCAGATCTTTTCCGCTGGTATGTCGATGCCGGCAAGCTACCGGCTAGAGTCGTTCCGGCGCTTGCCCAGGTCGACAGATAAAACACGAATCCGCGCTTCGCCGCGCGACGAAAGGACGCGGGTTGGATTTTTGCATTGCGGTCGCGTACAACGATCCCAACCAGCTCTGCGACATTGCGCGCACGGCGGAGGAAGCCGGCTTCGGAGGCATCATCGTCTCCGATCACATCATCTATCCCGGGCAGCTCAAGACCCCGTATCCCTACACGTCGCACGGCCGCCCGCGATGGGATGTGACCTCGCCCTGGCCAGATCCACTGATCGCGGTCGGCGCGATGAGCGCCGTCACCGAACGCATTCGTTTTATCTGCAGCATTTTCCTGCTCGGGCTCCGGCACCCGGTTCTCGCGGCAAAGAGTGTCTCAACCGCCGCCGTGATGTCGAGTAATCGTTTGACACTTGGCGTCGGCGCCGGTTGGATGCGCGAAGAGTTCGACTTGATCGGACCCGCATTCGAGACCCGCGGAAAGCGGCTCGACGAATCCATCGAAGTACTTCGAAAGCTGATCGCCGGGGGAATGGTTGAACACCACGGGAGTTTTTTCGACTTCGAGCCGATCGAGATGAACCCCGTACCGACGCAACCCGTTCCAATCTATGGCGGCGGAACGTCGACGGCTGCCCTGCATCGGGCCGCAACCTTATGTGATGGATGGGCGTCCGAGATCCAAAACACTGCCGAACTCGATGCCATCGTCGCAGAACTCGAGCGCTACCGGAACGACTCCCCACGAGCGGGGCAGACTTTTGGAATCTGTGCCGCTTTGCGCGATGTATCCGACGTAGACGGCTATCGCGCCACGCGCGACCGGGGCGTCACCGAACTCATCACGGTGCCCTGGCTCTTCTATGGCGACGCGAACCAGAGCTGCGAACAGAAATGCGCCGGCATTCGACGTTTCGGCGATGAAGTCATCTCAAAGTTCTCGTGACTCCTCGCGCGATCTCGATCGAGAGTCCGGCGGCTCCCGGCCCAAGACGTGGCGGGAAGGCGATCGAGCGGCCAGGGGGATCGTGGATCTGACGGACTCGAACCGCGAGCCGCCACGCTATGCTGGACAGACCGATGCCCGACCCGAAGCCCGGGCTCTCTGAGGAGACTGCATGTCGAACTCGATCGAGAATGAAGCCCTGGCGACCTATGCGCGTTTTGTCGCGACAAGAGACGACATCGACGTCGGCAAGCAGAGATGGTCGGCGCTGGCGGATTACTTTACGGAAGACGCCGCCTATATCGATCCAGCCTGGGGTCGCATCGAAACCCGCGAGGGCATTCGAAATTTTTTTGAAGAATCGATGTTGGGCCTAACAGGCCAGGGCTGGTCGACGCCCGAGAACTGGACGATGAGTGTTGGCCATCGCCTCGTCAGTCAATGGGACCAGATTCTTGGACACAAAGAGGATGGAACGCCGTGGATGGTTCCCGGTCTCTCGATTCTCTACTACGCGGGCGACGGCCTCTTCTGTTACAGCCACGACATGTTGAATATGACTCATATCGGTCAGACGATGCGCGACATGCGGTGGCAGCCCAAGGGCAAGATCAATACGCCGCCCAAGGAACCCAATCGGGACGTGTCACTGCCTGCCCCATGGGCTCATCTGGCGAAGCGCTAGACGGTCTTCATTCGACCGCAGCCGCGACCGCGTGAGACGATGGGTCGAGCGGGTCGAAGCGTGCATCTGACCGATGATTGTCGTGCACTTTCGTCGTATCCGAGCGCTGAACAAGCGGTAGATTAGCAAGGCGCCGTCCAAGAATTCGGACGGACTGCCCGGAGAGATGTCATGACCGAGTTTTCCGAAGCCAGGCTCGCAGGAATCCGCGCCGCCCTTTCGCATCCCATCATCGACGGTGATGGCCACATCGTGGAGTTCATGCCGGCGGTGCGCGACGAGATTGTTGCCGTCGCCGGAGAGGACATCGCCAAGCAGTTGGACGGCATCTTCGACGCCGGGCGCATGGCGCGCGAGCTCGACACGGAGACGCGGCGCAAACTCGGCCTGTACCGCATGAGCTGGTGGGCGCTGCCGGCTGAAAACACGCTCGACCGCGCCACCAGCATGCTTCCGAATCTCCTCTACGACCGAATGCCCGAGCTCGGGCTCGACTTCGCCGTGGCCTATCCCACGTTCGGCCTCACGGTCACGGCGCTGGACGATGCGGACACGCGCCGAGCTGTCGCGCGTGCTTTCAATCGCTACTACGCGGAGAGCTTCAGCGGTTGCGGCCGCCGCCTCACGCCGGCCGCAATCATCCCCATGCACACGCCCGAGGAAGCCATCGAAGAGCTCAACCATGCCGTGGTGGAACTCTCGCTACGGGCCGTCGTGCTCGGAGGTCCCGTGTTGCGCCCGTTGCCGGGCGCGAATGAAGCGCGCGCCGCTCGCTGGGTGGACAGCTTTGGTCCCGACGATCCGACGGCCTATGACGCGGTGTGGCAGCACTGTCTCGACCTGGGCGTCTCTCCCACCTTCCACTCGTCCGCCATGGGCTGGGGGAGTCGAGTCTCGCTGACCAACTATGTCTTCAATCACATCGGCAATTTCGCAACCGCGGGCGAGGCCACTTGCCGCTCGCTATTTCTCGCCGGTGTGCCCCACCGATTCCCGACCCTGCCCTTTGCATTCCTCGAGGGCGGCGTCGCATGGGGGGCCAACCTCTACTCGGATCTGATTGGCCATTTCGAGAAGCGCGGGGCCCACACGATCGGGAGCCTCGACCCGAGCAAGATCGATCGCAAGCAGATCACGGAGCTGTTTCAGCGCTACGGCGGCGAGGCCTATCAGCGAAACTTGAATCAGCTCGATCGCGCTCTCTCTCACCTGGCCGACCCGGACGAAGATCGCTCGCAGATCGACGAGTTTCGGCATTGCGGCTTGCGCTCCGCCGACGACATCCGGCGAGTCTTCAATGACCAATTCTACTTTGGCTGCGAGGCCGATGACCCCATGAACTGCACCGCTTTCGACACAGACCGCAACCCCCTCGGCGCGCGCCTCCAGGCCGTCTTCAGCTCGGACATCGGGCATTGGGACGTGCCCGATATGCGTGGTGTGTTATGCGAGGCGTATGAAATGGTCGAATCGGGCCTGGTCAGCGAGGATGATTTCAAGCGCTTTACGTTCTCGAACGCGGTGTCTCTCCTCACCGCGACCAATCCGGACTTCTTTGTCGGCACCGAGGTGGAAAATGCGGTCAAGGAGCATGTCGAAGGAAGCGCCCGGCGGAGAGCGGGATCAAGACGAGAACCTGGGACATAACGTTGCGCTACGTCCGCGCGTCACGTGGTCATATATTCACACTCGCCAGGGGGACGACCTCGAACTTCTGCGGAGCTCAGCGGCCGCCAGAATTGTCCTCAATGTCTTTCGAATTCGAGAACCAAGGCCGTAGACCCTTTACTCATCGGTGAGCCGTCCTGGTTCGCGTCGCTGTGACATCTCAGTTTCTCCATTTGAACGCGGCTCATCTGCTCGGCAACATGTACTTGCTCTGGATTCTGGGTGACAACGTCGAGGACGTTCTGGGCCGGCGCGCCTTCCTGGCTTTCTATCTTCTCGCCGGAATCGCGGGAGGTCTTCTCTATTCGGTCGTCGCGGGTCCCGCGACTCCCGCCATCGGGGCCAGTGGCGCCATTTCGGGCGTGATTGCGCTCTACGCCGTGCTCTTTCGACGGTCGAAGCTGACGTTCTTGTTGATTTTCCTGCAGTTCGAGCTGGCCGCGCCCTTCTACGTTGGCATCTGGATCTTGTTCAATGCCGTGGGCTGGGCGACGGGCGCCGCTGGGGGGGGGCATGGGAAGCTCACATCGGTGGCTTCCTCTTCGGTTTGGTCGTCGGCCTTTTCGGTTATTGCCGTTTGCTGAGTCGCCGGCCGCTTCTGAGGCTGCTCAATCGTGGATCCTCGACCGACGCCTAACGAGACCGGGCCTGCTTGAATTGCACCACCCCATCACGATGCGTCGAATCTGGTCCTGCATTCGGTTCGGTACTAGAGTAGAGGGTATACGGCGAGGCGCGACTGCCGTCGTCTAACGAGCGATCGCAGGAGACCGTGGTGGAGCAGACAGTCATTCTCGGAGCGGGACCCGCCGGGCTGGCTGCCGCGTGGCGGCTCGCGCGAACCGGCCACCCCGTGACCGTCGTCGAGCGCGAACAGGCGGTCGGCGGTCTTTGTCGTTCCTTCGAGCTCGATGGCTGTCTATTCGACATCGGTCCGCATCTCTTCAAGCCGCGCAGCGAGGAAGTCGCAGCGCTCTGGGATCTGGGTTGCGAGGGCGATTACGTTCGCCATGGGACCGAATCCGCACCCATCTACTTCGAAGGGGCCCTTCACCACTCGAATTCCGAGGCGATTCTCGCTCAGCCATGGTGGAAGATTGCGCGCATGGGCGCTCGATTCCTCTCACGGACACTGCGTCCCGCCGACGTTCATTCCGCCGAAGACCTGCTGCGCAACATGCGCGGCGAGGAGATCTATCAGGCGCTGTACCGATCTCATGAAGAGAAATTCTGGGGCAGGCCACTTTCGCAGATCGACCCGAGCTTCTACGTGACCCAGACCGTCGACCTCTCGACGAGTCTTCCGAGCCTGGTGGCCGCGGCCCTTCGAAGCCGCTTTGGGTCATCGTCCGGAGCGGGGGCCGTGGAGCCGAAACCCGAAGAGCCGACGGCGCCCCTAGCTCTGGCTTCCCGCTTTCCCTCGCGCGGCGCGGGCGCTCTCTATGATCGGATTCGCGAACTCGCCGAGGCAGACGGACAGGCTCTGTTCATGTTAGGCACAGAGCTCGTCGCCGTCGAACACGCCGAGGGCCGAGTTCGCGCCGTCATCGTTCGAGGGTCGGGCGGGGGCGTAGAGCAAAGGATCGAAGCGACGAATCTCGTCTCCACGATTCCGATACAGGTTTTGATCGCCTCTCTCGATCCTCAACCGGAAACCTCCGTCGCGACCGATGCCGCGAAGCTCTTTCATCGAGACCTGGTCTCGGTGAACCTGATACTGGCTCCGGAGCCCCGCTTCCCCCACGAGCGCATCGAAGCCTTCTCGGCGGCCGTCGAACTCTTCCGCATCACGCATTTCAGCGGATTCACCCCACGGATGGCCAGTCGTCTCGGGCATCAGTCGGTGGGCGTCGAGTACTACTGCTTTCGCGATGACGAACGATGGCAGAGCAGCGACGAAGATCTGGTCGCGCTGGCGACCCGCGAGCTGGCCGCCATCGGCCTGATCAAGGAACGGGACGTGATTCGCGGAAAGGCCATACGCGTGAAAGAGGCATGCCCGGTCCAGATCCGTGGTCACCGGGAGATCAGGACGCGGCTACTCGACCATCTCGTAGGGCTCGGCAATATTCAGTCGATCGGGCGCAACGGTCTCTTTACCTATAACCAGATGAGTCACTCGGTCGACTGCGGACTTCGCGCCGCCGAGAACGTGCTGGGTGCAAATCATCGGATCGACCCGCCGGGTCTACGCGAATCCGTGGTGTTCTGAGCGCCCCCGCGCCCGGCTCCGCGTCTTGCGGACCCAACCGCTGACCGTTGAAGTACTCCTAGTCATTAAGGAATTCGGAGCGAGAAGTTTATTTCGATAAGACTGTCGAAATAAGAGATACGTTTTCTCGAGCGCCGGCGGATGGCCGCGGTTTGGATGCTCATCCTGACCGCCCCCCTGTTGCTCTTCACGCCTGACGGCGAGGGCGGCAGTCTGCGGATCCGGGAAGCTGCCAGGCAGGGGCTGCAGGACGTCGTCGCAACTCTCCGTCGCCTCGAACACTACTCGAACATTGCCCTCTATCTGGGTTCTCGCATGTTCATGATCGATGGCATGGTTGGAATCATGACTTTTGGCGGGGTCTACGCCTCGGGCACTTTCGACTGGGACACGACCGCTCTGCTCATCTTTGGCCTATGTACCAGCGCCTCCGCGATGATCGGCGTCCTGCTAGGCGGACGCATCGATGACTCGCTGGGCTCGAAACGCACACTCCAAATCTCGATTGCCGCGAGCTCCTTTATCCTCGTGGTGCTGGTTTCGTACCAACCCGACACGATTTTCTTCGTGTTCGAGGCGGGTCGCGAACCAATCTGGAATTTCCCGTATTTTCGTTCGCTGCCTGAACTCCTCTACCTGATGACGAACCAGATCTTCGCTCTCTTCTTCGTTGCCGGTCTCGCCTCGTCGCGAACCTTGATAGCGCGACTCTCCCCGCCCGAGATGACGACGCAATTGTTCGGTCTCTTCGCACTCTCCGGCACAGTGACGGCGTTTCTCGCACCACTCCTCGTCGGCGCCGTCACGTCGGCCCTGAACAGTCAGCGCGCCGGGTTTGCATCGCTCACCGTCTTGATGGTCATCGGCTTCGCCGGGCTGCTCTTCGTGAAGGAGGAACAATCGATCGCGCAAGAGATGACGCCGTCCGCATGAAGACCAGTCGAATCTTTGGACTGGATCTCGCAACAGCACGCCTGAAGAGTCTTACTACGTCGTGGATAGGCAGGCCTACGGGGCGGCCGCCGGCTTGCTCTCGAGCCGCTCGACCTTGATCATCTCCACCGACTCCAGCGGGCAGTCCTCCTTGAACTGACCGCAATCCCCGGTCCTCACTAACTTGATCGCGTCGACGACCTCCATCCCCTCCACAACCTTGGCGAATACGGTGTAGCCCCAGCCGCGCGGGGTCTTGCCCCGATGATTGAGAGACGCGTTCATCTGCACGTTGATGAAGAACTGGTTGGTCGCGCTGTGCGGATTCCCGGTGCGGGCCATCGCCACGGTTCCGCGATCGTTCCTCAACGCATTATCTGCCTCGTTCTCGACCCCAGGCCGCGTGGGGCGCTTCTTCAGATCCTTGTCGAAACCTCCGCCCTGAATCATGAAGTTGCTGATGACGCGGTGAAAGATCGTGCCGTCGTAGGCGCCTGACTCGACGTACTGCAGAAAGTTCGCAACCGTCTTCGGGGCCTCCTCCGGATTGAGCTCGATGATGATCGTTCCGAGTGTGGTCTCTATCGAGACCCTGCTCGCCGCCACCTTCTCCTTGTCCATCTTCTTCGAGTTCGCGTCCGCCGCCTCAACGGCAGCATGAGAGTCCGCCTCGGCAAGGCCCGCCCCCATGCCCAGAACTGAAGCGATGAACACGATAATCAGAGAGCTGAGTCTCCCACGACTGGGACACCGTAGGTTTCGATGACCCGATGAAGGGAATTGCATGAGTTCCTCCCGGAAAGCTTTTCTTGGTCCGCTGATCGGCGGTCCATATTTGACGGTCAAGACTCTGCCAACTTCTCCGGCAAGCTGCCAGCTCAGTCGCGGGCGTGGACTTGTAGATCATTCAACCAGCCTGGGTGCGGTGGCGAAAGCGGGGAATCGCTCATTCTCGAAGCACCAGTCATAATAGTGGCAGGACGGCTGAATGTCTCTGGCGGCGGCCCCGGCACCCCGCCCGGTAGCGGTCGCGCAGGTCGACTCGTTCTCAACTTCAGTTCTTCGCCCACACCGGATGTTCCATCTCTTGGTGCTCTATCGCAGGTTCTTCTCGTTGGATACTTCGGCGTGTTCGCCTTGCTCGACGCACATCGTCGAAACCGTCTACCGGTCCGAGCGGATCGCCTATCCGCATAACAAATCGGACCTCCGAAGATCGGGATTTTCGATCGTTCGGCAACCCAAGCTGGAGCCGAGCACGTTCATCCGACTCGGCCCTGCCCTTCTAGCCATCAAGGACGCTCCAACCAGCACGAAACGCACGGAACCGGACGACGTGAGAAGACACCAGATCGCGAAAAGGCGACGTCGCCAAGTAGGCGAATCGCGATCCAGACAAGAAGAAGCGAACTGGTCGAAACTGCCAACTCGACGAAAGTCGGCAGTGCGATTGGAATTGGACCGGACAACCGAAGGGCGAGACCGAAAATCCGCTCGAGCCGATCGCGCCGCCTCTAGTTCGGCCCGCGAGCACAATCAAGGCTACGAGAACGACGACAAGAACAGGGCGCCGGTGTTCCGCGTCCACGCTGCGGTCCGACCGATCCTCTCACCGAGGAGGCCTTGAACCCCTTCGGTGCATGATTCTTTCATCAATACTTCGCCGCAACATGAGAACAACGTGTCGTTTCGCCTTTGCACGACCTAGACTTGGAGGCGACCCCTAGCCAAGGGAGAAACTCATGGCGACATTTTCGACACGCGTCACGCTCGGCCGAAGCGGGCTCCAGGTTTCCAAGCTCGGTCTCGGCTCATCCTTCAAAGCTCCGACGTCTTCCTATCTCGAAGCCTTCGACCAGGGCGTCAACTACTTCTACTGGGGCAGCATTCGCCGAGATGAAATGGGCTCGGCGATTCGCGAGATCGCGAGCGATCGCCGCGATCAACTCGTCGTTCTACTCCAGAGTTATTCGCGGCTGGGGTTTCTTCTCTCGACCTTCGTCGAGCGCGGGCTCCGTAAGCTTGGGCTCGATCAGGCCGACGGGTTGCTACTGGGATGGCATAACCAGATGCCGTCGCGGGACGTCCTCGATGCCGCGCTCGAACTGCGCGAGCGCGGGCTGATCCGAAGCATTGGCTTGTCGACACATCGTCGAAGCTTGCTGCCCACCTTGGTCGACAACGACGCGTTCGAATTCTGGCACGTCCGCTACAACGCGGTCCATCGCGGCGCGGAGCGCGACGTCTTCCCGTCCCTCACCGAAAGAGACGTGTCGTCGCGGCCCGGCATGGTCACGTATACGACCACGCGGTGGGGAAATCTCTGTGATCCGAAAAAGACGCCGAAGGGCGAGCGCACGCCGACGGGAACCGACTGCTATCGCTTCGCATTGTCCCATCCCCAGGTCGATATGTGTCTGGCGGGGCCCGACAACCCGGAACACATGAAGCAGGCACTCACGGCGCTCGAACAGGGGCCGATGGACGCGGATGAACTCGCTTGGATGCGAGGCGTCGGCGACTACATCTACTCGTCGTCCAAGTCGTCGGGTGTGATGGACGGCAAGTAGCCGGCCGACGGAAGAAAGCCGCGTTCCGGATCAGCTCGACGGTGGCAGTTTCTTCAGTTCGGGCATGACCTCGCGCGCGAAGAGCCTCATCGAGCGATCCGCCTCTTCGAGCGGCATGCCCGCGTAGCTGAAAACGCCGGTATAGCTGTCCATCTGGGTCTCGTGCTGAAGCTGGACGATCTTGTCGAAGACCTGCGCAGGCGTTCCCCAGATCTGAAGACCGATGAAGAACTCGGCCATCGCTTCGGCACCGCCCGGCGCCACCAGGCGGTCGTACATCAGGCCGTGATGTTCGTAGCCAGGCGTGTCCTTCAGATGGGGCTCGTTGAATTGATAGTGCTTGACGACGGTATCCCAGTAGCCGGAGATGTAGTGGCGCGCACGTTCTTCTGCACGATCCGCGTTCTCGTCGACGAAGGTCCATCCGGAGACGATCGGCGGCGGAGCTTCGGCGCCGGTCGCCGTCCGGAAGACCTGTCGGTATTCGGCGAGTTCCCTTTCGACGACCTTCCATGGCTTCTGGGGAATGATCAAGAGTCCAACACCGAGTTCGGCCATGATCTGTGAGGATTCGGGGGAGATCGCGGCGGCGTAGGTTCGGCCGCGAAATGTTTTCACGGGGCGCGGTCTGATATCGACACGGGGTTGATCGATCAATTCGCCGTGAAATTCGGCGACGCCCGTTTCGAGCGCCGTCAAGATGAGCTCGGCGGACTCCTTGAAGCGCAGTCGCGCCGTTCCCATATCGGTTCGAAACCCGTCGAACTCGATCTTGCCTGTGCCCCGTCCCATCCCGAAGATGAAGCGACCCCCCGAAAGGTTGTCGAGCATCGAAACCTGTTCGGCGAGGCGAATCGGGTCGTGCCACGGAAGCACGCAGACCATCGAACCGAGTTGGATCGTTTTCGTCGCACCGGCCATGTACGTCAAGAACTGCAGGACGTCCGGACACATGGTGTAGTCAGTGAAATGATGTTCGACGCCCCAGACGGAATCGAAGCCGAGTTCTTCGGCCTGCAGCGCGAGTTGTAGATCACGAACGTAGACTTCCCGGTCGCTGATCTTGTCTTCCGGGTTCTGGAAGATGATTCCGGTTCCGACGTGCATCAGGCTCTCCTCGAGGCGGACACACTCGACATTGGCACAACCGGAACGACCGCGCAGGGCCACGCCCTCGTCACCACCGTTACCGCCGTCAAGGCCAAGATGCCACTGGCAGGGAGCGACTCCATCCCTCGGTTCGGCACGAGCTGCGAAGTGAGTGCGCCTAGCCGGTTCGCTTCTGGAGCCATCGGATATAGCCGCCGCCCCCGCCATATCGGAAGAGCATCCGAGGCGTGTTCGGATGAACTCCGACCTTCATCAGCATTTTCTGGACACGGCGCATCAATTTGTAGCCCAATCGTTCGAGGCCCTGTCGCTTGTGGCTGGATTCCGCCGAATCACTGCGGAGTCGCGATGGTAGAAGCCCTTCTTCTTGCAGTGACATGACAACCGAGTTCGAATCGAGGCACAATCTCCCGTCCCGGACTCCAACCATGGCTGAATCGCCGGATAGGAACTCTCCTCATGAGTGACGCTCTTTCAAGCATCAAGAGCATGGGACTCTCTCCCGCTCTCCACGAATACATGGTCGCCCACGGCACGCCACCCGACGACATCCTGACGGAGCTGATCGCGGAGACGTCGGCTCGACTCGGCAGTCTCTCGATCATGCAGATCGCACCGGAGCAAGGCGCCTTCATGACCTTCTTGATCAAGTTGATCGGCGCGCGCCGAGCCATCGAGGTCGGAACCTTCACGGGCTACTCCGCGCTCTGCATCGCGCGCGGCCTCCCCGACGATGGAGAGCTGGTCTGCTGCGATGTCAGTCAGGAATACACCGATATCGGCCGTCCCTTCTGGGAACGGGCCGGAGTCTCGAAGAAGATCGACCTGCGACTCGCACCGGCACTCGATACGCTCGCGGCCCTGCCGCGAGAACCCCGCTTCGACTTCGCCTTCGTGGACGCCGTGAAAAGCGAATACCAAGCCTATCTAGAAGCACTCCACGATCTCGTTCGCGTGGGCGGGCTGATCCTGATCGACAATGTGCTTTGGAACGGAAATGTGATCGATCCGCAGGCCGACGACGAGAGCACCCGCGCAATTCGCGCGTTCAACGATTCCCTCGTGGAGGACGATCGGTTCGATCGCGTGATGTTGGCTGTTTCCGATGGGCTGACATTGCTTCGCGTCCGCTAGTTGACCAAGAGCCCGGCTCGATCTGTAGCGAAGACTATGGCGCCACCTCGTCCAGAAATCTCGCGATGCGTGCGTAATACGGACGTCCACCCACCTGAGTTGTGTCGTTGTGGCCGGCACCGCGAATCGTCTCGAAATACTTTGGCTCCGGTGCCAACTCGAAGAGCCGCCGTCCGAGCGCAGGGTCAATGACGCGATCGCGATCTCCATGGAAGAAGAGTGAGGGCGAGCGGATGTCGTCGATCTTGCTCGCAGAGTCGAAGTGACCTCGAACCAGCGACGCCAGCGGGGAGCCCACGATCCCTTGGGCGACGTCGGCAACGGAAGTAAAGGTGCTCTCCAAGATGATTCCGGCCAGGGCTCTGTCTCGCGCGAGATCGACTGCGATCGCGCCACCGAGGGATCGCCCGAATAGCACGATGCGCTCTTCGGGAACTCCACGATCGTTGATGAGATGCGCGAGGCCTGCCCGCGCGTCGGCGTAGGCACCCGATTCGCTTGGCGTTCCCTCGCTCAGCCCGTAGCCGCGGTAGTCGATCAGCAGCACGTGGGCGCCAAGCTGAGAGAGTTCGGCGGCGTTCGGGAGGCGGTGGGATGCGTTTCCCGCGTTGCCGTGAAGGAAGAGAATTGCTCGGGCGTTCTCGCGTGGCAAAGTGGTCGGCAAGTAGAAGCCATGAATGCGGACGCCTTCGCTGTCGAGGTGGACCTCTTCGCCGTCGAGGCCGAGGTCGGAAATCCGCAGGTCGATTCCCGAGCTCGGCTGGAAAATGACTTTGTCGATGAATCGACTCAACATGAAAAGGCCAAGTAGAGCAGCCAATAGCACGAACGCGACAAAGCGGACTCCTCGCACGACGATCAATGATCTCCTGGTCAAAAGGCGCGACGGATCGTCGTTCGATCGTCCGCCGGACACAATGGTTCGCTCTAGACTTCGAATCTCACGGGCAATGAGCTGGGGCCACGCACAAGGAACGAGCCGTGTCGTTCGACTTCGCCGACCGACAGAGACAATCCTTGAAGGCGTGTCAGAATCATCTCGAGTGCGATCGACCCTTCGAGCCGCGCGAGCGAAGCCCCGATGCAGTAGTGGTTGCCAAAGCCGAACGCCAGATGCGCGGGCGTGGGTCGATCCATGTTGAAGCGGTCGGGCTCCTCGAATTGGCGCTCGTCCCGATTCGCGGAGGCGAGTAGGACGGCGACTATCGAACCTCGGGGAATCGACACGCCCGCGACCTCGCTG
>Ga0310120_10001811_pt1 | contig 15969 bp, 14 predicted proteins | sample CB27_AW_983_MG_FD_203506 | JGI IMG/M metagenome (GOLD analysis project Ga0310120, IMG submission 203506) | Marine microbial communities from Western Arctic Ocean, Canada - CB27_AW_983 | ecosystem: Environmental > Aquatic > Marine > Oceanic | place: Canada: Western Arctic Ocean | collected...
CAGGCGCGCCGAGCAGTGGCCGGAGGTTCGCTTCCGTCGCCTGGGATTGATAGGCCGCCATCAGTGAGCCACCGCCCGAGTTTCCCAGCAGGACGATGTTCTCGACGTTCGCTTCTTCGCGAAGCCAACGAACGCCAACGCCAATGTCGATCAACGCATGTTCGAGATTGAAATGCTGTTCGGCGCCGCGGTAGCGGGTATTCCAACCGAGAAAGCCGTATCCGCGCGCGGCCATGAGCTCCCCCATGTAGTGTTCAGAGAAGTCGACGTTGTAATGCGTTGCGATGAAGGCCGTGCGCGGCGCCTCGCCCTGCGGTGTGTGATAGAGCCCCTGCGTCGGCATATAGCCGGCGCCGTTTCGCTTGGCGGTCGGGGAGGGCAGAGAGACGAATCGACGTTCGATCTTTTTCACGCTCGGGGTCGGCTCCAATGGTCACGCGGCAAGGGACTAGACGGATTCCCCGACGCTGGTTTCCTTGCGAGCTTCCTCGGCAATTTCCTCTCGGGACTGCCGAAGGATCCGGAGCGCTTCTTCTTCTGTTTGTGCGAATGCCTGTTCGTCCGTGGTGACGCAGAATTCGACCAGAATGCCGTTGGGGTCGAGCGTGTAGATGGACACGCACCAGCCGTGGTCGATCTGCATGACCTGGTCGATTCCCGCCTCGTGCATGCGCTTCGTCATCGTCTCGAGTTCTCCGAGGGTGTCGAGTCTGAAAGCGATGTGGTTCGCCCAGGGCGGCAATCCGAGTCCGGTCGAAATTTCGGTCTTGAATTCCGCCTCTTCGCCGACGTCATGAAGCTCGAAAAACCCGATCGCTTCGTCGTTCCCCAGACTGAAGAAGAAATGTCGGAAATAGCCATCGCCTTGCAGATGGTTCTCGGCGTGGATGAGTTTCATGCCGAGTTTCGTCGAGTAGAACTCGAAGGTCTCTTCGGTCTTTCGGGTCGTGAATGCGGCGTGATGAAGGCCTTTGGCAGGGCTGTTCGCGGAGTCGGGTGTGCTGGACATGGGCGAGCCTCGTCGTCGAAAGGAGAACCAGTAGATCCTTGCGATCGAAATCCTATCAGTTCTGCGCTCCTCGGTCCGCGCTCATCGAGGCCTGTCCTGCGCTCCGCTTTTGCTGCAATCTCTCGGTCGAGTCGGCCGCCCGCGTCAATCGGAGTCACATAGAACGGCTCTCGTGAAGTTGCCGCCAATCTTGGACGCGGTCTTGCGATGCCCTCGAGTGCGGCGACCGAGCATGGCGTTGGATCGACGCTTTCGGTTGCCGATGTCAGAACGCCGGAATCTGAATGGGTGTGGTGATGACGGAAACCGAGTACCAGATCGTGAAATCAGTGGGATTCGTCCTGGCGCTGGTCATGGTCTTGGGACTCCAGTCGCTGCGGTCTGGGATCGTCTGTTCGGCTCCTTTGGTTGGAGTGACTCGGAGATGTCGGTCGAAATCGGCTTGCCCGAGATCAGCAAGGAATTGAGTCCCTACGACACGATCATGCTTCCGACGCGTGGTGCCTTCCCGGGGCGTTGAGTTCGTTCTGCGATGTCCGCTCGGCGCGCGGGGACTCGCCAATCCGGTTACACTCGAAGCAACCCCAATGTGAGGTAGATCATGACGCCTCCCCCGGCCGACGAGCAAGAGACTTCGACGTTCTGCCGAGTTTGCGAACCGGCCTGCGGCCTCTTGGCGACCGTTCGTGATGGCGAACTCGTCCGACTTCGGCCGGACAAGGACAATCCCGTGACACGGGGATTCGCCTGCAACAAGGGGCTGGCCGGCGACGAGATCCATCGGGACCCCGATCGCGTCGACTACCCGCTCCGGCGGACCGCGGAGGGCGGATTCGAGAGAGTGAGCTGGGAGGAAGCGATTCGCGACATCGCGCAGCGGTTGGCGGCAATCAAGAACGAACATGGCGCCAGCGCGATCGCACCCTACATCGGCAATCCCACCGCCTTCAATACGCTGGCCGCGCCCGCGATCGGAGCGCTCTTTGCTCAGCTCGGCGTGCGACGTTCCTTTTCTTCGGGAACCCAGGACTGCGCCAATAAATTTGCGGGCAGCGAAGCCGTCTTCGGATCGAGCACGATGCATCCCATTCCGGATCTCGTGAATACGGATTTCCTTCTTTCCTTCGGTGCGAATCCGAGAGTCAGTCACGCGAGTTTCATCTCGATCGCCGATCCGATCCGCGTTTTGAAATCGATCGTTTCGCGCGGAGGAAAGGTCGTTCACGTGAACCCGCGCGAAATCGAGAATGAGAGGACGCGCGCTGGCGAGACCCTACTGGTTCGTCCCGACACGGACGTCTATCTCCTCGCTGCTTTGATCCATGAGATCGATCAACTCGGGGCGTTCGACGAGGAGATCACGGCGCAATACGCGAAGCACCTCGACGGGCTTCGGGCGTTCGTATCGCAATACCCGGCCGATCGCGTGGCAAACGCCGTCGGGGTTTCTGCTGAGCGGATTCGAGAACTGGCGCGAGGTTTCTCTTCTGCGCCCTCGGCCTCTGTGCATATGTCGACGGGCGTGAATATGGGTCGTCAGGGCACGCTCGCCTATTGGCTCATGCACATGTTGAGTTTTGTGACCGGGAACCTCGATTGTCGCGGTGGAAATATTCTCTCCGTCGGATTCTATGAAAGTGCAAAGGCGGGGCGTCGTTCGTTCGCGGATAGTTTTGTCGAGACGGAACACGGAACGATTCGCAAAGGCAGTCTGCCAGGGACATTGCTTCCGGATTATGTCCTTCGAGAGGAGGATCCTGTTCGCGCGATGTTCGTCGTCGCCGGCAATCCCGTCCTTTCGATCGGCGGAGAAGATCGACTGCGTGCGGCAATGGAAGCCCTCGACTTCCTGGTCGTCGTGGACTTCTATCGAAACGCCACAGCAGAGTATGCAGACTACGTCCTGCCTAGCACGGACGCTTTCGAGCGTGCGGACATCAACATCACGGGCCTGGGTCTCCAGCACGAACCGTGGATTCAGTTTACGGACAGGGTTGTGAAGCCAAGGGGCGAGAGGCGTGAGGAGTGGTGGATCCTTGGGCGGATCGCGCAGGCGATGGGATTCAAGTCGCCCTTCGATGACCGTGACGACCGCGATGAGAACGGTGATTATGGGGACCCGGAAGGTGAGGGGCCGCCGGTCTTGTGGGGACGAATCGATCATATGTTGAAGGCGCGCGGCCTCACGCTCGAAGAGGTTCGGGCGAAGCCTCATGGCGTCCGCTTCGAAGGACTCACGCCCGGCCGGTTTTATTCGGATCATCTACAGACGAAGGACGGAAAGGTGGATTGTTGTCCGCCCGGGTTTGCGGCGGCGCTCTCACGCTGTGAGGAACAATTCCTCGAGTTGGAGCAGGAGGGCCCCGAGCGCCTGAAGATGATCAGTCTGCGTGATCCCTATATGCACAATAGTTGGTACGCCAATCTGGAACGCATGAAGGGCGGGACGAAGGATCGCAACTATCTCTATATCCATTCCCGAGATGCAGAAAAGAATGCGCTGGAACCGGGTGCCAAGATCCGGGTTTCGAATGCCTGGGGGGCGATCGAGGTCGAACTACGTGTGGACGACGGGTTGAAGCCGGGCGTCGTCGCGCTCACTCATGGCTGGGGAAATGCGAGGACGCCGGGGATGCGCGTCGCGCAGGAAACGCCCGGTGCGAATCAAAACGCGCTCTTGCCATCGGGCCCCGGGAGCTTCGACCCGTTGTCGAATCAGGCGTTCATGACCGGCATTCCCGTCGATCTCGCGCCGATCTAGCTTCTATCGATCTCATCCGCTGCCCTAGTCGAAACAGATCTTGGGCGGGACAGAAGGAGTGGCCATGACGTCGCTGAATGCAGAACAATTCGAGTTCCAGGAATTCGCTCGTCGATGGCTCGATGAGAATCGTCCGGCGCCTCCCGAAGAGCGTCTTCCGATTACGCCCCTCGAGATCATGAAGGAATCCCATCGCGACTATTTGCAGGACTGGCAGGGCAAGGTTCATGCGGCGGGCCTGGTCGGTGCTGACTACCCGGTCGAATACGGCGGTTTCGGACACGAGGGCTTTCAGGGGATCGCGAATCAGGAGCTCGCGCGCGCGGGGACGCCGATGCTCATCAACATCGTCGGTCTCAACATGGCGGCTCCGACGATTCTCGCTCACGGAACGGAAGAGCAGAAGAAGTTGCTCATCCCGGGCTGTCTCAGCGGTTCGGAGATCTGGTGCCAGGGCTTCAGCGAGCCGGGCGCCGGATCCGACATGGCAAACCAACAGACTCTCGCGACGGCAGATGGCGATAATTGGATCATCAATGGTCACAAGGTCTGGACGAGTCTCGGTCATTTCGCGAAGTGGATGATCCTGATCGCACGCACGAGCAAGCATCACAAATACGACGGTCTGACGTATTTCTTGATGCCGATCGCCGGAAACGCGGGCGTGACGGTCCGCCCGTTGGTGAAGATCACCGGGGAATCCGGATTCAACGAGGTGCTCTTCGAGGACGCGGTCGTTTCCGACGATCTTCGCCTCGATGACGTCGGCAAGGGATGGACCGTGGCGATGACGACCCTGACCTTCGAACGCGGAGCCGCGGAGAGTGCGGGTGGCGGTGGTGGCGACTTCGCTCGCTCCGTGCAGAAGCTCGTCGAGCTCGCCCGGAGTTCCCGGCGCGAGGGCCGATCCGCCTCGGATGACCCGCTGGTCCGAGACGCAATCGCTGGCCGAGCAATCGTCGCTGAGGGGATTCGACAGAACGGACGCCGCGCGCGTGTGCCGGCGTTGTGCGATCACCCGATGAGGCTGCCCCTTCAGCAGAAGGTCACGTCCAGCGAATTTTCTCAGGGCAACTCGCGACTTGGCGTCGAAATCGCAGGCGCCCATTCGACGCTCTACAAACTCGACCCGGCCGCCCCCGACGCCGGCTACTGGCCGCTGTCGTACATGAATTCCTACGGACATACGATCGCCGCGGGTACGAATGAGATTCAACGCAATATTCTCGGCGAGCGCGTGCTCGGCCTCCCAAAGTCGAAATGAGTACGGTCATGACAGAATCAACTCCGAAGACAACGAAACCCAGCAAAGTGGCGTCGGAGCCGATGCCGAAGGACTTCGGCTTCGGGCCGGACGAGGAAATGCTGCGTGATCTGGCGAAGAAGCTGCTCGATGTCGAGATGCCGATCGAGAAGATGCGCCGTCTCGTCGCTCTCGATCCGACATCGACCTATGAACAGGGAGAGCGTCCGGGCTGGGACGAGGAGCTGTGGAAACAATGTGTGGAGCTCGGGTGGACGGGATTGGCGGTTCCGGAGGAACTCGGGGGCATCGGCGTGAAGATGGTCGGTATCGCCGGTCTCGTCGAAGAAGTCGGTCGCCACGCACTCGCTTCTCCCCTGATCGCGACGCTCAATGCAACCTATGCCCTGCGCGAAGCGGGAACCGGGGAAGCGAACGCCTGGCTCGCCCGAATCGCCGAGGGTCGCGCCGCATCGCTCGCCATCACGAATCAACACGGTTCCTGGGAGCAGGCAAGCTCCGACGTCGTGGCGTCACGAACCGCAGACGGTTTGTCGCTCTCGGGTAGCGCGTTCTTCGTACAGGATGCCTTCAAAGTAGACTTTTTCGTCGTGCTCGCGCGAGCAGACGATCGATCGGAAGCGGACTCGGACGAGTCTTACTTGCTATGTGTGGTTCCAGCGTCTGCAGCGGGGCTCGAGATCTCCCAGGACCATATCCACGATCTCACCCGGGATCAGGCGACGCTTCGCTTCGACAACGTGAGCGTGTCGTCCGACGAGCTGGTTTCTTCGGCCGGTGCCCTCGCGCTGGTCCGCGCCTGGCCAGCGATTCTCTCGACGATCTCCGCGGATCTGTGTGGCACCAGCGAGTGGCAACTCCAGACCACCGTGGAATACGCCAAGACCCGCAAGCAATTCGATCGTCCCATCGGCTTCTTTCAGGCGGTCAAACATCCTCTCACCAATGCCATGATCGAGATCGACCGCGCCCGCTCGCTGCTCTATCACGCGGCTTGCTGTATCGATTCCGGGAGTGATGAGGCTCTGGACATGGCACGGATGGCGAAGAGCGCGGCTTCAGATGCGGGTCGTTTCATGTCCGATCGTTCCGTTCAGCTGCACGGCGGGATCGGATTCACCTGGGAATGCGACATCCATCTCTATTTCAAACGCAGCATGCACAACCAGGTTCTCTACGGCGACGGAGCCCATCAGCGGCGACTGCTGGCGGTTGCGATCATGGGGCCAATCTCGTCATCCGAAGTCACCCCGTGAGCGGAGAACGTCCGAAACGCAACCTGGAAGTCGAGTTCTTCGGCTCCGCGCCGTCATCGAGCGTGAAGCGGAACTCGTCGCGGAAGCAATCGGCCTCGAATCGGCAATGCCCGAAAGCGCGCTCGATGCGATGGTGCGCGGGGCGGAGGCCTATTTCGACGCGATGGCTGCACCCGGGCGATCGCGATTGCTCTTGCTCGAGGGGCCCGCCATCCTCGCTGTTCGCGCGATGGAGGAGATCGATCGACGTACGGGTCAGCGCGAACTCGGGGAGGGTCTGGCGCTGGTCCTTGGGGGCGCGAAGGTCGAGGTCCCTCTGGATGCTCTTACCGGCGTTTTGTGCGCGGCCTTTGACAAGGCCGCACTCGCAATCGCGTTTGGTGATCCGAGCGAGGACTACAAAGAAGCGATTCGAATTCTCGTGGCGGGAATTCCCGGAATCGATGCGGATGCGCAAACGACTTGAATGAAGACTCATCGGCGCGGTCACGAGAAATCGGCCCGGCGATTGGGAATGAATGAACAAGGAGATGGAAGTCATGACCGAACTAGCGAGACGACCGGCGAAGACGGGGATCGAGGAAATCGTAGACATCATGAAGCGCGATGGAGCCATGATTCTCGAGGATGTCCTCCGTGCCGAAGACGTTGGCCAGATCACTGCGGAGATCATGCCCTACGTCGAAGCGACGAAAGACGGTGTCGATGACTTCACCGGACGCAAAACGCGGCGGACCGGAGCACTCGTCGCGCGCTCCAAGGCCTGTCGCCAGCTCATCACCCACGAAACCGTCTGCGGTTCTGCGAGGAAATTCCTCGAGCCATGGTGTGAGCGAATCCAGCTTCATCTCTCGCAGGTGATCGCGATCGGTCCCGGGCAGACGGCGCAGGACATCCATCGCGACCGATGGGCCTGGGGTACGCATATCAAGAGCGTCGAACCCCAATTCAACACGATCTGGGCCATCACTGAATTCACGGCCGAAAACGGGGCGACCCAGGTCGTCCCGGGCAGCGTGTCCTGGCCCGACAAACGGCGACCCGAGCGCGAGGAGATTCGGCAGGCAGAAATGTCAAAGGGCTCCGTTCTGCTCTACACGGGCTCGGTCTTCCACGGCGGCGGCGAGAATCGCTCGGACGCAGTGCGAATCGGCATGAACATGACTTATGCGCTCGCCTGGCTGCGACAGGAAGAGAATCAATATCTGTCATGTCCTCCCGAGATCGCCAAGACTCTAGATCCCGAACTGCAAGAGCTGATCGGCTACACCATGGGGAGTTACGCGCTGGGCTATTACACACCTCCGCTGCCGCCGGGTGAAGGTCCGGAGATCGCGGGCCCCGAATACGCGCTCGGCCGACGCAAGAACGATCACAGCGCATACGGGGTCGAAGACATGCTGGCGAGCCTTCAGTCCGAAGTCGCGCAATCGTCCGACTGAGGACGCGAGTGGCGGTTGTTCGGCCCGCGAAACGGATCTAGGGTTCTTTCCGAAGCCTGTTCCGCTCCATCTCACACCGATTCTCATCAAGGAGTTCCCATGGACAACGACGCCTGGATTATCGACGCCGTGCGCTCACCTCGTGGCAAAGGCAAGAAATCCGGCTCCCTGCACGAAGTTCATCCCCAGCGAATTCTCGCCCAGGTCTTGAATGGATTGAAGGAGCGCAACGATTTCGACACGGCGGATGTCGATGATGTCGTCATGGGATGTGGCGCCGGCAGCGGCGACCATTCGATGGATATCGCTCGAATGGCGGCACTCGATGCGGGTTGGTCCCTCGACGCACCCGGCGTGACGCTCAATCGTTTCTGTGGATCGGGACAGCAGGCGGTCAACTTTGCGGCGATGGGGGTTCGCGCGGGCTTTCAACAACTGGTGGTGGCCGGCGGCGTGGAGTCGATGTCGCGTCCGGCGCCCATGCATGTCGACGGTTTCTCGGCGAACAACAACCATCTTCGCGATCAGTACGACATGGTTCCGCAGGGCATCTCGGCGGACTTGATCGCAACGACCGAAGGCTTCACGCGCAAAGACTGCGACGAACTCGGCGTGGAGAGCCAAACGCGAGCGGCGCTGGCGATCAAGGATGGTCGCTTCGATCGCGCACTGATTCCGATTCACCATGACGATGGAAGCCTGGCGCTCGACCATGACGAATTTCCGCGACCCGGCACGACGCTCGAGAGTCTGGGCGAACTCGCGCCGAGCTTCGCAGCGATGGGCGCGCATACGCTCGAAGGGGCCGAGAGGACGCTGGATCAGACCGCGATTCTTGCCTACCCCGATGTATCGAAAATCGATCATGTCCACCACGCTGGCAATTCATCGGGTGTCGTGGATGGCGCGTCGGCCGTTCTCGTGACATCGCCCGCTTACGCGAAAGCGCACGGGATGACGCCCCGTGCTCGCGTCGTCATGACTGCCGTCGCCGGGACGGAGCCGGTCATCATGCTGACCGCGCCGGGACCAGCCGCCAAGCGCTGCGTCGAGAATGCCGGCATGAGCTTTGATGACATCGATCTCTTTGAAGTCAACGAGGCCTTCGCCGCCGTCGTCTTGAAATTTTTCAAGGATACGGGCGTTGACTCGAGCAAGGTCAACGTCAATGGTGGGGCGATGGCGCTGGGCCACCCGATCGGGGCGACCGGTGGCATGTTGATCGGGACACTACTCGACGAACTAGAGCGTCAGGACAAGCAGATCGGACTCGTCACCATGTGCACGGGTGGCGGGATGGGCACGGCCACGATCATCGAGCGGATCTGAAAACGGCAGATAGCCTCAGGCCCCGGGCGTCCGCTCGAAGCTGGCCAGACCCTCCGGAATCATGTGGAAGGCCTGCTTGTCGATCGTGAAAATCGCCATCTGCGGCGCGCCGTAGATCGTCGGATCGTCCAGGGTACCCGCTTTCAGGATGACGGCGCCCGGCATCGCGGAAGAGCGCGCGAGAATATGCGTGCCGCACTCGCCGCAAAATTCCCGCGTGACCGGATCGTCGAGATCGCTTCGCGAGAAGAGCTTGGGCGAGCCCAGTGTGTACTCGAAGCCGGCTTCGACGAGACCCATGCAGTAGTTGGGACCCCCACCGGATACGAATTGGCATTCGCGACAATGGCATTGACCCTTGAATTGCGCGTCGCCGTCCGCCCGATAACGCAGGGATCCGCAATAACATCCACCTTCGATTGCCATTTGAACTTCCTTTCGATGGTTGGTTCGGGTCGCGAGTGGCGGATCCTATCACGCGGATCGTTGTCCGGGACAGATTCGAGTCTAGCGCGTCGTGGTCGCCTGGTATCGGCGATAGTGCTTCCGCACCCGGACCACACACTCTTCGGTTTCCGGGAAGGGGGGAATTCCGCCGTAACGCAAAACGGCGTCTGGGCCCGCGTTGTAGACGGCGAGGGCGTGGTCGAGGTCGTCGAAACGATCGAGCAGGGAACGCAGAGAGCGCACACCGCCTCGAATATCCTCTCGCGGAAGGAAGGGCCGCCGAACGCCCATGGCGCGCGCGGTATCGGGACGTCACTCTCGCAGCGTCATTTCGGAATGGCTTCGACGGCGGAGCGGTTCGGGTTGCCGGTCTCTGCTCACGAGTTACAGGCGCTAATTTTGCAGCAGCTCGGCGGAAGGCGAACTTTCCGACTCGGATCGCTTCGGCCAGAATGCAAGTGGTAGGCAGAAGGCGGCGAGCAGTCCAGTGATTGAATGGGTCAGGCTGCTGATGTTTGAGCAGCTGAGGGTATTTTGTTCAATGCTGCCATGGAGTATTCATTCCACCAGATCGCATTGGGATCGCATCGCTGGCCTCGGGGGACTCGCTACCCTTCGCCCGCGAACTCGAGGAACTCTCATGAAAATCACGGAATATCTCGAACGGATCGACTACCAAGGTCCAAGGGCGCCGACTCTCGAATGTTTATCCGCCATTCACCGTCAGCATCTAGTCCACATCTCCTACGAGAATCTGGACGTGCAGCTCGGTCGCCCGCTCGATCTCGATATCGAACGAATCTTCGACAAGATCGTTCATCGGCGCCGAGGCGGCTGGTGTTATGAGATGAACGGCCTGCTCGGGTGGGCGCTCGGTGAAATCGGCTTCGACGTGATGCGGATGGCCGGTGGTGTCAAGAGAAGTCTGGGTGGGGATGAGACGTTAGGCAATCACCTGGTCCTGGCCGTGCAGCTCGACGAGACCTATATCGCCGACGTTGGGCTCGGAAACGGTCTGGTCGAGCCAACGCGCTTGCGCGAAGGGTCCTTTTCTCAAGAGTTTCGAGAGTTCCGACTCGAGCAGCTGGACGACGACGCCTGGCGTTTCCACAACTTCCCCGGCGCGATGCCTCTGAATTTCGACTTCTACTACGCAAGGGCCGAGGAATCTCTGCTGGCAGAAACCTGTGCAAATCTCCAATCGGACCCGCAGAGCATGTTCAGACAGAATTTGATCTGCATGTGTTTCAAGCCCGATGGGAGCCGATTTCTGCTTGGCCGAACGTTCATCTCCTATGAGGGGACGACGCCGACCCAGCGATTGCTGGAATCCGCGGCTGAGGTCGAAGAAGTACTCAAGAACGTCTTCGATCTTCAGGATGTGGAGATCGAGAATCTCTGGCCTCGAGTTGCGGCGCGCCACGACGAATTATTTCCGACGTCCTAGGCGGCCGTCGAAACTGCGCCTCGAACTAAGCCTCGAACTAAGCCTCGAACTAAGCCTCGATCGTGAATTCGAGCCCCGCGTTCTTCTGTAGACGGAGCAGGAAGGGATCGCCCAATGCGGCGGCCGGCGTCAGGATTCCGGGGCGGCTCGTCAGATCGTCTAGCGCCAGGCAGACGGCACTCTCGGCGAGCATCTTCGATGTCGACCCGTAGCCGGGATCGCGGTTCCCGGTCACGCGCGCGCGCATGTTCTTGGTCTCATCGCTGGGATGCCGTGCAAACAAGCGAATGTCGAAATACCCGGCTTCTTGCGCTTCCCTCGAAGGCCCCTCGCCGGGCGCCGGCAAGCGCGGACCGATGAATCGCCGCAGGGGTCCGATCGCCATCGCGCCCATCATGGCCGCGCTCGATGCGGACAGGGCGGTGGCCTTTGCGAATCCGGCGGGGCCGCTGCCCGTCAACATGGCTTCGTTGTATCGAAATTCTCGACCATACGTTCGATCGAGGAGTGAGTTCGTCCTACGCACGACCTTCGTGTCGATCATCCCCATGACGAAGGGGGCCGTCCATTGCTGGAAGTCTTCGTCGTAAGCGGGCATGGTTGGCTCGCTCTCGTCCGGACCGTCTCGGTCGTCTTCTGGATTCAGCCCGTAGGGTTCGCTCATGATGCGTAAGACGTCCGGGTCCGCGCTGGCTTCTTCCATCATGTTGATCATGCTGGCGATGGTCCCGCCGCTGGCACCCCCCTTGAATCCCTTGACCCGGAATTTGATCTCCGCAGCTCGAACGCCGTGGCGCGCGCGCATTTCGTTGTGCAAGAAAAAGGTTCCGAGGTCCGCGGGAATGCAATCGAAGCCGCAGGTGAAGACGATTCTCGCACCGCTTCGCACGGCCTCCGCCTCGTGCGCGTCGATCATACGCCGCATCCAATGTGCCTCGCCCGTGAGATCGCAGTAGTGGGTTCCGAGAGCGGCGCAGGCCGCGACCAATTGGTTTCCGTAGAGCGCATAGGGTCCAACCGTCGTCGCGACGACGGTCGTCCGGGCGGCCATCGCGCGCATTCCGGCTGCGTCATCTGCATTGGCGATGACCATGGGGAGCGATTCGGTCGCGATCCCAGTGAGCTGGGTCAATTCCGTACGTGCTGCTGAGAGTCGGGCTTCGCTTCGTCCGCCGATCGCCCAGCGAAGACTTCCGCCGAGTCCGTAGCGCTCGAGCAGGTACTCTGCGGTGAGTTTTCCGGTAAACCCGGTGGCGCCCCAGATGATGACATCGAACTCGCGTCCGGGATTCGCTGTGTCTGCAGACATGATCTGTCTCCTCGTTGGTCCCCTGATGGGCAAAGAGAATACTACCAGTCCCGAGCGCCATATGATTTCCCTGATTCTGCGGCACCATCGCAGAATCCGAATGTGAAGGGGATGCGCAAATGCGCTGGATTCGACGGGTGGCAACCGGAATTGGCGGACTGATCCTGCTGGTGATGAGCGTGGTCGTTCTGGGCCTGGCTATTCGCTGGATTCAGGTTCAGTTCTTCTACGAACCGCTCGGGGGCGAGCATTCGAAACAGAAGAGCGCGTACCTCGACGCGCTCGCGTTGCGCGCGGATTCGCTCCCCGAGGATTCCGAGCGTCCGCCGAATATCATCGTCGTGCTATTCGACGACCTCGGCTGGGGAGATCTGTCGATTCACGGAAACAAGCTGATTCGTACGCCCCATATCGATCGGGCGGCCGCGCTCGGTCTTCGCATGACCGGTTTCTACTCTGCCTCTCCCGTGTGTACGCCATCGAGGGCCGCGCTCTTGACGGGTCGCTATCCCATTCGATCCCATACGCAGAATCACGTCTTCTTCTCCGAGTCCTCGCCGATCGCCACCGTTCGAAAGATGCTGGGACAGGGCAATGAGCTGCCGAGGGATGAGATCCTGATTCCCGAGGCGCTCGGTGCGGCCGGTTACGCCACCGGGATGATTGGAAAATGGCATTTGGGTGGCATTCCAGGACATCTTCCAAATGACTTCGGCTTCGAGAGTTATTTCGGCGTGCTGACCAGCAATGACATGCAGCCGCTTCACATCTATCGGGATGGTCAGATCGAGGTTCGCGACGAAACGCCCCGACTTCGGCTCGGTGCTTTCCGTGACGAGGATGTCGACGTCACCATGAAGGGGGTCGACCAGCGCTTTCTTACTCGTCGCTACACGGAGGAGGCGATCCGCTTCGTTGAAGAGAACCGCAACCGGCCCTTCTTTCTATACCTGGCCCATACTTTCCCGCACGTGCCCCATTTTGCCGACCCCGATCACGAGGGCGAATCGCCGGGCGGCGTGTACGGCGACGTGGTCGAAGATCTGGATCGCAGTACCGGTCGGCTCCTCGCTGCCATCGATCGCCTGGGTCTCGCGGACAACACCGTGGTCCTGATCACCAGCGACAACGGAGCGGACTACAACGGCAGTCCGGGTTTCCTGCGCGGGCGGAAGGGGGAGGTCTACGAGGGGGGTCAGCGGGTTCCCATGATTGTTCTCTGGCGCGGGCGTGTCGCGCCGGGTCGTATGACGAAGGAAATGGCGATGAATATCGATCTCTTCCCGACGTTTCTCGCCATGGCGGGTGTTCCCTTGCCGACGGATCGGGAGATCGACGGCAGAGACCTCAGTCGCCTGATTCTAGATGAAGGGGGCGGTGGCAGTGGGCAGAACGCTGGCAGCCCCCACGAACGGCTCTTCTATTTCCCCGTGATCCGAGGCGATCAACCGGTTGCCGTGCGCAATTCGCGTTTCAAATATCGGGTCGCGACCGGGGATACCGGGCGCGACAAGCCCACGCTCACCGACGTTCATCGCGATCAGGAAAATCACAACCTGATTCGCAGGTATCCGGAGCAAGGGGCGTCTCTAGCGAGAGCGCTCGAGTCTTTCGCGCAAGAACTCGCGGGCAATCCGCGGGGTTGGCGCTAGGCCGAAATCGCGGCGGCGTTAGCGGTCGTCTTCGAAAGTACGAGCCGGGATGGGCGCGAGCAGCGCGAAGAGAAAGACCCCGATCGACATCACACAACAAAGCAGCAGACCCTCGCGATAGGAGCCCAGGTAGGTCTTCGACGCAGCGAGCAGTGCCGGCCCGACGGCGCTGGCGGCAACGATGAAGCTCATCTGGATACTCGAAATTGCGCCGAGATGGAGTCGCCCGAAGAAATTCGGGATTGCGACATTGAGCAAGGTCGCGAAGAGCCCACCCGCGCCGCCCCATCCGACGATCATCATCAAGAGGAAGGGAAACTCTCCGAGTCGACCAGCGCCGACATAGGCCGTGGTCTGCAGCCCCAGAAATACCAGAACGAGCACTCGAACCGGAAGGCGATCCGCGGCAAAACCGGAGGCCAGACCCATCGTCGTGCTGACCAGGGCGATTGGGATGAAGAGTTTCACGGCTTCACGGCCGCCGATCCCGGTTTCGATTCCGAGATCGACGATATGAAAGGTGACACCCGTGAAAACCAGGGCCTGGAGCGCAATCGCCAGCGTGACGACCCAGAAGCGCGCGGTTCGCAGGGCTTCATCGCGAGTGAATGCGGGTTCTTCCGGCCTGGGCGCCTCGTCCGGCGAGGACGTGGATAGCGATTCGAGGCCACGCCCGTCCATCCGCAGACCACACTCCTCGGGATTCTCCCGGAAGAAGACAAAAATGACGAGACTCATCCCGATCCCGACCGATCCCGCCAGGATCCACCAGGCACCACGCCAGCCGGCAACATCGATGAACGATTGCAGGACCAGTGGCGCGATCGCGAAGCCGCCGGAGACGAAGACTCCGGAGATTCCCGAAGCGAAGCCCCGCCGCCGTTCGAACCATTTGGCCATCATCGTTCGCGCGGCCATCGTGAGCATTCCCTGCCCACTGAAGCGAAGCATCATGAAGCCGAGCGTCAGGACGGCGGCCGCCGCCTTCGTCGTGGCCGGGAGGCCGAATAGATCGGCGAGTGTCCGCGAGATCGAATCGAGCCCCGTCAACACGGCCAACGTCGCGGCCACCACCAGACAGGCGACGATACCCGTCCAGCGCGCACCATGACGATCGAGGAAGACTCCGCCACGGGGCAGCAACAGGCTGCTGCCGAGGGTTCCCAGCATATACGTGTACGTGAGTTCGAGTCTCGTGAGTCCCGTTATGCGAATCAGATGATCGGTGAACACACTCACGCCCATCGTCTGGCCGGGAACACTCATCACGATGGCAAGCGTCGTCGCGGCGACGATCACCCAACCGTAGAAGAAGGGGACACCGCTGGGGGCAAATGGAAAATTCGGAGACAGGCGGTTCATTTCGGGCGAGGCTAGCAGGGTGCGAGTGGGTCGATGCGGTTGCGACGAAACAGGATCAGGCCGTTCGCAGAAGCAGGACGGCGAAGAGATCCTCAGCGTCCGTCCAGGAGTTCTCGAGAATCCAGCCCGACAGAGCGGCCAGGGACGCGAAGCCATCGATGCTGAATTTGTAGGAATGCTCGGTACAGATCCGTTCGCCCGTCTTGAATCGAAACGACTCTCCATCGACTGAGACGACTTGATTGATCCTGCTTTCGAGGTGCATTTCGATTCGCGAATCGACGTCGTTGAACCAGGCTCGATGCGTGAATCCGTCCACCTTGAAATTGGCGCCGAGTTCGCGATTGATGCGCGACAAGAGATTCAGGTTGAAGCGAGCCGTGATGCCCAGAGCGTCGTTGTAGGCGGCTTCGAGGCGCGCCTTCTCCTTGATCAGATCGATGCCGATCAGGAGTTGTCCTCCCGTTCGCGTCAGTCTGGCCATGCGCCGGAGTAGAACTTTTCGGGTCTCTCGATCGAAGTTGCCGATCGTTGAACCCGGAAAGAAGAGCAACGGCGGGTGGGCCTCGAGTCCGTGCTCGGGGAGTTCGATCTCTTCATTGAAGTCGGCACAGACCGGCCAGACCGGCAATCTGGGATAGCGATCGGCGATGCGCTCTGCGGCGTCGGTGAGCTGAGCCCGGGAGATATC